>Ga0302316_10000378_pt1 | contig 39542 bp, 40 predicted proteins | sample III_Palsa_N3_2_FD_200456 | JGI IMG/M metagenome (GOLD analysis project Ga0302316, IMG submission 200456) | Peat permafrost microbial communities from Stordalen Mire near Abisko, Sweden - III_Palsa_N3_2 | ecosystem: Environmental > Terrestrial > Soil > Palsa > Peat permafrost | place: Sweden...
CAGCCAAGGCTCCCTGACCGAAGCCTCATCGCCAACCCCCAACCTGATCAACGGCCACACCCAGCCCTAAAATCGCGCCAGAAACCGCCCTCTCCAAGCCAGCTCACGACTTTCGCAGAGGTCTCGCCTTCGCGGGGATGAGCGTCTTATTTTGCAGCCCCAGCCTGAAACGCGCCTCGCCAATTTAGGACATCCCTAAGCCTGCATGGTCCAGCCCTCGACACCCATCGCCGCCTGGCGCAGGGCCTCGGAGCGGGTGGGGTGGGGGTGGCAGGTGCGCGCGACGTCCTCCGAGGCGGCGGCGAATTCCATGGCCACGCAGTATTCGCCGATCATCTCGCCCACATCCGGGCCGATCATATGCACGCCCAGCACTCGGTCGGTCTTGGCGTCGGCCAGCACCTTCACAAAGCCCTCGGCCTCGTGATTGATCTTGGCGCGGGAGTTGGCGGTGAAGGGGAATTTGCCGACCTTATAGGCGACGCCCGCGGCCTTCAGCTCTTCCTCGGTCTTGCCGACCACGGCCACTTCCGGGTGGGTGTAGATGACCGACGGAATGATGTCGTAGTTCACGTGGCCCGCCTTGCCGGCGATGGTCTCGATGCAGGCGACCGCCTCATCCTCGGCCTTGTGCGCCAGCATCGGGCCGTGGGTCACGTCGCCAATGGCCCAGACGCCGGGGGCGCTGGTCTTCCAATGGTCGGTGTCGATGAAGCCGCGCTTGTCCGGGGTGATGCCGACGCTCTCCAGGCCCAGGCCCTCGGTGAAGGGTCGGCGACCGATGGCCAGCAACACGTAGTCGGCGGAGATGGCCTCGGCTGGGCCACCGGCGACGGGCTCGACCGTCAGCACCACGCCATCTCGCGCGCCCTTGGCGCCGGTGACCTTCGAGCCCAGCTTGAAGGTCATGCCCTGTTTGGTAAGGGACCGCTGAAGGGTCTTGGCGGTTTCTTCGTCGCTGCCGGGGACAATACGGTCGAGGAATTCCACCACGGTGACTTGCGCACCGAGCCGGCGCCAGACCGAACCCAGCTCCAGCCCGATCACGCCCGCGCCGATGACGATCATGGTCTTCGGAATTTCCGGCAGGGACAGGGCGCCGGTGGAGTCGACGATCCGCTTGTTGTCGACCACCACGCCGTTCAGGGGCGCCGGCTCCGAACCGGTGGCGATGACGATATTCTTGGTCTCCAGCTCGGTAACGGAGCCATCGGCTGCGGTGACGTTCACCTTGCCCGGGCCCGTAATGACGCCCTTGCCCTTGATCCAGTCGGCCTTGTTCTTCTTGAACAGGAACTCGACGCCCTTGGTCAGCTGGCCAACGCTGTCGGCCTTCTGCTTCATCATATTGGGCAGGTTGACGGTCGCGGTGGCGTCGATACCCAGGCCGGCGAAGTCCTTGGTCGCCGCCTCATACATTTCCGAGGCATGCAACAAGGCCTTGGAGGGCATGCAGCCGACGTTCAGGCAGGTGCCGCCCAGGGTCTCGCGCATCTCCACGCAGGCGACCTTCAGGCCCAGTTGACCGGCCCGGATGGCCGCGTTGTACCCCCCGGGGCCACCGCCTATGATGACGACGTCGTAGGCCGGCATGTGCGTGTTCCTTTGTGCTCGAACGGCTCCGGTGTTTAGTCCGGCGCCGTTGTCCAGTCGATGACATTGAGCCCGTCGATGCGGGCAAATTCGTCGGTGTTCGCGGTGACGACAGTCCAGCCCCGCGCCAGGGCCTGACCGGCGATCAAAAGGTCATAGGCGCCAATGGGGCGGCCACGTTTGGCAAGCGCAGCCCGAATGCGCGCGGCGGTGATCATGTCGTCCTCATCGAAGGGCACAACCTCCACGTCCACGAGCGTCCTCCTGATCGCCTCGTGTTCGCTATCCGGATGAGGGTGACGCTCGGCACCGAAATAGAGCTCATGAAACACAATTAGAGATCCGACGAGGCGGTCCTCGCGCAGGGCCTGTTGGAAGTTTCGCCGGACATTCAGATTTCGATTTCGGATCAGCTCGACGATGACATTGGTATCCAGCGAGAGCGTCACCAGTCCAGATCGCGCTCTTGCAGCGGCGGCTGATCTCGATCCGGAAATTCATTGCCGCTAAGTGCGTCGATCTCCGCCCAGAAGGCGGCCCATTCCTCGGGCGTGCGATGCCGACGAAGCGTGACCGGCTCCAGGATCACCCTGTCCCCGTCGCGGCGCACGGTGACCTCAGTCCCTTCGAACCGGAACGCCTTGGGAAGGCGCACCGCCTGGCTGCCGCCATGCTGAAACAGCTTGGCGCGCGCTGGCGGACTATCAAAACCTTTGCGATCTTCCCGAACGCCGGACATTTTCGGCCTCATGTATCTACACGATGTAGATATGTCGCCTTCGTGTTGAGTTCAATGTCGGCTAGATGTCCAGCAACAGCCGCTGCGGGTCCTCAATGTGTTCCTTCACCTTCACGAGGAAGGTCACCGCGCCCTGGCCGTCGACGACGCGGTGGTCGTAGGACAGCGCCAGATACATCATCGGCCGGATCACGATCTGACCGCCGACCACCATCGGCCGGTCCTGGATCTTGTGCATGCCCAGGATGCCGGACTGCGGCGAGTTCAGGATCGGCGTCGACATCAGCGAGCCATAGACGCCGCCGTTGGAGATGGTGAAGGTGCCGCCTTGCAGGTCTTCCATGGCCAGCTGGCCGTCGCGGGCCTTCTTGCCCAGGGCGCCGATGCCCTTTTCGATTCCAGCCAGGTTGAGGGTGTCGGCTTCGCGCAACACGGGCACGACCAGACCACGCTCGGTGCCGACGGCGACGCCGATGTCGTAGTGGTTCTTGTAGATCAGGTCGGTGCCGTCGATTTCGGCGTTCACATCCGGGACCGCCTTCAGGGCAAAGACACAGGCCTTCACGAAGAAGCTCATGAAGCCCAGGCGCACGCCGTGGGTCTTCTCGAACACGTCCTTGTACTGGTTGCGCAGGGCCATGACCGCGCTCATGTCCACCTCGTTGAAGGTGGTGAGCATGGCGGCGGTGCTTTGCGCCTCCTTCAGGCGCCGGGCGATGGTCTGACGCAGGCGGGTCATCCGCACGCGTTCTTCGCGATCGCCGATCTCGCGTGGGGTGATGGCCACCGGCGGCGGGGCCTGCACCTGGGTGGCGCGGGCTTCGAGAGCCGCCAGGGCGTCGCCTTTGGTGATGCGGCCATCCTTGCCGGAGCCCGGGATAGAACCTGCGTCGAGCTTGTTTTCGGCGACGATGCGCTGGACCGATGGGGCGAGCGGCAGGTCGGCCGCTGGCGCGGCGACCGGCGGTGCGGCGGCTTGGGCGATGGCGGCGGGAACCGGCGCCGGCGCGGCCTGGGCCGGCTGAGCAGGCGCCGCGGTGGGGGCGGGAGCAGCTGCCGCGGCAGGCTTGGCCGCGGGCTTGGCGGCTGCGGCGCCGCCTGCGGTGACCACCCCCAGCACGGTTCCGGGGATGACCGTGGCGCCTTCTTCGGCGCCGATTGACGTCAGTACGCCGTCTTCAGGCGCGACCACTTCCAGCGAGACTTTGTCGGTCTCCAGCTCCACCAGCACCTCGTCGCGGCGGACCGCATCGCCGGCCTTCTTGGTCCAGCGCGCCACCGTCGCTTCGGTGACGGATTCACCGAGCGCGGGGGTCATGATGTCAGCCATGGGGTCTTGCTCCTTGTCGGACCGTTCGGGGTCCGTTTATGCGTAGGCTTCGGCGAGGAAGGCCTTCAGTTCACGGGTGTGGCGGCTCATCAGGCCGGCGGCGGTAGAGGCCGAGGCCGGACGGCCGACATAGCGGGCGCGCTTGGCGGCGATATTGAGCCGGGCCAGGGTCAGCTCCAGCCACGGATCGACGAAGGTCCAGCCGCCCATATTCTTCGGCTCTTCCTGGCACCAGACCAACTCGGCGCCGGTGAAGCGGGCAAGCTCGTTCATCAGCGACTTGGTCGGCCAGGGATAGAACTGCTCGAGCCGCAAGATGTAGACGTCGTCCGCGCCCCGCTCCTCGCGCGCTTCCAGCAGGTCGTAATAGACCTTGCCGGAGCAGAGGATGACACGACGGATCTTGTCGTCGGGCGTGAGCTTGATCGGCGTGATGCCGGAGCCGGTCTCGGCGTCGTCCTTCAGCACGCGGTGGAAGGACGAGCCTTCGGTCATGTCCGACAGTTTGGACACCGCCTTCTTGTGCCGCAGCAGCGACTTGGGCGTCATCACGATCAGCGGCTTGCGGAACTCGCGATGCATCTGCCGGCGCAGGGCGTGGAAATAGTTGGCCGGGGTGGTGCAGTTGACCACCTGCAGGTTGTCCTCGGCGCAGAGCTGCAGGAAGCGTTCGAGGCGCGCGGAGGAGTGTTCCGGCCCCTGGCCTTCGTAGCCGTGCGGCAGCAGCATCACCAGGCCCGACATACGCAACCACTTGCGCTCGCCGGAGGAGATGAACTGGTCGATGATGACCTGGGCGCCGTTGGCGAAGTCGCCGAACTGGCCTTCCCACAAGGTCAGGGTGTTCGGATCGGCCAGGGAGAAGCCGTATTCGAAGCCCAGCACCGCCTCTTCCGACAGGGCCGAATCGATCACCTCGAAGTGGGACTGGCCGGGGCGGATGTTGAGCAGCGGGGTGTAATGCTCCTCGGTCAGCTGGTCGATCAGGTCGCAGTGGCGTTGGCTGAAGGTGCCGCGCACGCTGTCCTGGCCGCACAGGCGGACGGGGAAGCCCTCGTCCAGCAAGCTGCCGAAGGCCAGGTGTTCGCCGGTGGCCCAGTCGATGTTCTCGCCGGTCTTGATGGCTTCGTGGCGATTCTCGATCACCCGCTTGACCGTCTTGTGCAGATCGAGCCGGGTCGGCGCGGCGGTGATCTTCAGACCGATATCGCGCAGGCGCTGGGCGGGAACGGCGGTGTCGCCCCGGCGCTCATCGCCCTCGGCCAGGTGCATGTGCGCCCACTTGCCGTCCAGCCAGTCGGCCTTGTCGGCCTTGTAGACCTTGCCGGCTTCGAATTCGGAATCGAGGAAGCTCTCGGCTTCTTTGATCCAGGTGTCGACGCCCTCCTGGCTGATGACGCCTTCCTCGATCAGGCGGCGGCTGTAGAGCTCGCGAGTCGAGGGGTGGTCCTTGATCTTGGCGTACATCAAGGGCTGGGTCATCGTCGGATCGTCACCCTCGTTGTGACCAAACCGGCGATAGCAGAACATGTCGATGACCACGTCCTTGCCGAACTGTTGGCGGTATTCGGTGGCGACCTTGGCGGCGTAAACCACCGCTTCGGGATCGTCGCCGTTCGCGTGGAAGATCGGCGCCTCGACCATCAGGGCGGAGTCGGACGGATAGGGGCTGGAGCGCGAATAGCGCGGGCTGGTGGTGAAGCCGATCTGGTTGTTGACGATGAAGTGCACCGTCCCGCCGATGCGGAAACCCTTCAGCCCCATCAGGGCGAAGCATTCGGCGATCACGCCCTGGCCGGCGAAGGCCGCATCCCCGTGCAGCAATAGCGGCAGCACATGGCCGCGTCCGGCGGAGGGATCTTCGCGCAGCAAGAAGGCCTGTTTCGCGCGCGCCTTGCCCAGCACCACCGGGTTGACGATCTCCAGGTGCGATGGGTTGGCGGTGAGCGACAGGTGAACCTTGTTGCCGTCGAACTCGCGGTCCGATGAGGCGCCCAGGTGATACTTCACGTCGCCCGAGCCCTCGATGTCGGAGGGGAGCGATGAGCCGCCTTGGAACTCGTGGAAGATGACCTGATAGGGCTTGCCCATCACCGCGGCGAGCACGTTCAGGCGGCCCCGGTGCGGCATGCCGATGACGATGTCTTCGACGCCCAGGGCGCCGCCACGCTTGATGATCTGTTCCAAGGCGGGAACGGTCGCCTCGGCGCCGTCCAGGCCGAACCGCTTGGTGCCGGGGAAGCGCTTATGCAGGAAGCGCTCGAAGGCCTCGGACTCGATCAGCTTCTTCAGGATCGCGATCTTGCCCTCGGGCGTGAACACGATCTCCTTGTCGCGGCCCTCGATGCGCTGCTGCAGCCAGGCCTTCTCGTCAGGCGACGAGATGTGCATGTACTGCACGCCGACATTGCCGCAGTAGGTGCGGCGCAAGATGGCCGTGATCTCGCGGATCGTGGAGGTCTCCAGACCCAGCACGAAATCCAGGAAGATCGGCCGGTCGAAGTCGCTCTCGGCGAAGCCGTAGTTGGCGGGGTCCAGCTCGCTGGCGTCGGCCTTCTCGGACAGGCCCAGGGGGTCGAGGTTGGCGGCCAGGTGGCCGCGCATCCGATAGGCGCGGATCATCATGATCGCGCGCAGGGAATCCAGGGTGGCGGCGCGGACGGCCTCGGGACTGGCGGCGGGTTCGCGCTCGACGATCTTGGCCGCGACCTTGGCTTCCACCGCCGGCCACATGCCGTCCAGGGCCGACAGCCAGTCGGGGCGCGTGATCGGCAGGGCCTTGGGCGTCCAGGGTGGCGGCGTGGCGGCCTTGCGCACCGTGTCGGCCTGCTCGTGCAGGGAGCCGAAGAAGGCCCGCCAGGACGGCTCGACCGAACTCTGGTCCGCCGCCCACTTGGCGTAGAGGTCCTCCACGAAGGCCCCATTGGCCCCGTAGAGGAAGGAGGTTTCGCTAAGGACCTGGTTCAGTCGTCCTGTAACGATGCTTGAGTCGTCCGCCATGGTTCCGCTTTCCGGCGAACCGTCGCGGAGCCTGAAAGCTGAGCGGCGATCGCCCTTGATCTTTGCTCTTTAAGCGCCCTTGAGCAGCTCTATCAGAGTCTCACCCAACTTGGCCGGTGAAGGTGACACCCGTATGCCGGCCGCTTCCATCGCCGCGGTTTTATCCTCGGCGCCGCCCTTACCGCCCGAAATGATGGCGCCAGCATGGCCCATCCGACGTCCGGGCGGCGCCGTGCGTCCGGCGATGAACCCGACCATGGGTTTTTTAATCTTGGAATGCTTAATGAAGTCCGCAGCATCCTCTTCGGCGGAGCCGCCGATCTCGCCGATCATGATGATCGATTCGGTTTTAGGGTCGGCCAGGAACATCTCGAGCACTTCGATAAACTCCGTGCCCTTGACCGGGTCACCGCCGATGCCGACGGCCGTGGTCTGGCCGAGGCCGACCTGACTGGTCTGGAACACGGCCTCATAGGTAAGGGTGCCGGACCGGGAGACAACGCCCACGGAGCCGTTCTTAAAGATATTTCCCGGCATGATGCCGATCTTGCATTGACCGGGGGTCAGCACCCCGGGGCAGTTGGGGCCGATCAGCCGCGACTTGGAGCCAGACAGGGACCGCTTGACCTTGACCATGTCGGCCACCGGGATGCCCTCGGTGATGCAGATGATCAGTTCGACCTCGGCGTCGATGGCTTCCATGATGGCGTCGGCCGCGCCGGGCGGCGGGACATAGATGACGCTGGCGGTGGCCCCGGTGGCCTCGACCGCGTCGCCGACCGTGTCATAGACCGGCAGGCCCAGGTGGGTGGAGCCGCCCTTGCCGGGCGAGGTGCCGCCGACCATCAGCGTGCCATAGGCGATCGCCTGCTCGGAATGGAAGGTGCCCTGCTTGCCGGTGAAACCCTGGCAGATGACCTTGGTGTTCTTGTCGATGAGAATGGACATTAGGCGGCGGGCTTCCCGACTTCTGGCGACTTTTTCGCGTGGTGGGGATAGCGCAGCTAACGCGCCGGGGGAACCGCCTAATCGCTCGATAAGTCGCCGAAAAGCGACGGAAGGTCGCGGGCGCCATGGACGACCCTCAAGATCGATACTTCATCAGGCGAGGGCAGTTCATAGACAATGAGGTAGGGCGCAACAACGAGGCGTCTACGGCCTGATCCAAGGTCTTCATCGGCGGCGCCCAAAAAGGGCTGCTCCGCCAGTGCGTTTGCCCGTTCTTCAAAGATACGCCGCCAACGCGCCGCCACTCGAGCACCGGCATTTTCGCGAATCGCGGCGATGATCGAGACCAGGTCGCGATTAGCCGTAGAGCCGAATTTGACCGCGCGGCGCGTCACTCGTCCGGATAGAGAGCTTCAAGCTCTTTGAAGACGACTTCCAACGGAATACCGTTGCCGTCTTTGACATCCGCCGATGCTTCGTCCAGCGACGCACGGAAGGCCTCAAGTTGGCGCCGATAGCCCTCCACCGCCTTAGCGGTGAGCACATCAACGCTCTTGGCCCGCCCAGCCGCAACTTCAGCCTCGGCCCAGGCTTCCAAATCCTTTGGCAGGGTGATCGTGGTCATGCCCCAAAGTATAGCAGATTGGTCGTCTGAACCCAACCTGGGCGCGGTACGCGATCGCCTGCTCAGTATGGCAGAAACCCTTGTCGGACTTATTGGTGAGGACGGATATCGGCGCTCGACCTAACGGGGCGAAAGTAGCCAATCATCGTAACGCCGCTCGGAAATGTCTGGTCCATAACTACGACTACCCTTCCATCGCGAATGAGCGTCTGCGCGGTGGTGGAGTCGGGATTGGGAATCGGATGGTGGCCATCCTCGTCGTCGGCGAAAATATAGACCGTCGCTCTTCCGCTGACCTGCGGAATAGGCGGTACGCCGGCCCAGTCCGAAATCGAGGACAAGATTTGCGCTCCGTCCTGCGTCTGCGCGCGCATCAAGCAGGCATTTCCGCTGACGGAGATATCTTCGACAAGACGCTGGCTGCGGCCAACAACCAGGTAGAGCTTGGTTCCGTCGTCCAGGGTCCGCATAAGCGGGACGTCGAAATCGAATTCCGGAATCTTCTGGACCTTGGGCAACATTGCCCAACCCTCTTGGAGAGCGGCGGCTTTCACAGAGTCTGCCTCGCCCTGATGCGACAAGCAAAGCCGCTTAAAGCTTGCAACGACCATGCTGTCGGCCGCTCGCGCCGCAGACGAGCCGCCCGCCACTAAGGCCGCTAACGCAAGGGCGAGCAGTGCTCTCAAGCCGCGTCCCGCACCGCCTTCACGATCTTTTCCGCGCCGTCCGACAGGTCGTTGGCCGCGATGACGTTCAGGCCGCTTTCGGCGAGGATCTTCTTGCCAAGCTCCACATTGGTGCCTTCCAGTCGAACCACCAGCGGCACCTTCAGCCCCACCTCCTTGACCGCGACCACCACGCCTTCGGCGATGGTGTCGCAGCGGGCGATGCCGCCGAAGATGTTGACCAGAATCCCCTTCACGTTGGGGTCGGCGGTGATGATCTTGAAGGCCTCGGTGACCCGCTCGGCCGTGGCGCTGCCGCCGATGTCGAGGAAGTTGGCCGGCTCTGAACCGTAGAGCTTGATGATGTCCATGGTCGCCATGGCCAGGCCCGCGCCATTGACCATGCAGCCGATCTCGCCATCGAGGGCGATGTAGTTGAGGTCGTGCTTGGTGGCCTCGATCTCCTTGGGGTCTTCTTCCGTCTCGTCGCGCAGTTCGCGGATGTCTTCGTGGCGGTAAAGCGCGTTGTCGTCGAAGCCGATCTTGGCGTCGAGCACCCGCAGCTTGTCGTCGCCGGTGACGATCAGCGGGTTGATCTCCAGCAACGCCATGTCCTTCTCGACGAAGGCCCTATAGAGCTGCGGCAGCAGGGTCCCCGCTTGCTTGGCCAGGTCGCCCTTCAGGCCCAGAGCGTCGGCGACATGCCGGCCATGGTGAGGGAAGACGCCGGTGGCCGGGTCGATGGAGAAGGTGATGATCTTTTCCGGCGTCTTGTGCGCCACTTCCTCGATGTCCATGCCGCCCTCGGTGGAGACCACCACGGCCACGCGGCTGGTTTCGCGATCGACCAGCATGGAGAGGTAGAATTCCTTGGCGATCGCCGCGCCTTCCTCGATGTAGAGGCGGCGAACCAGGCGGCCCTTGGGCCCGGTCTGGTGGGTGACCAGGGTCATGCCCAGCATCTTTTCGGCTTCGGCCTTAACGTCGGCCAGCGACTTGACCACCTTGACCCCGCCGCCCTTGCCGCGGCCGCCGGCGTGGATCTGCGCCTTCACCACATAGACCGGGCCAGGAAGGGCTTCGGCGGCCTTGACCGCTTCGTCGACGCTGAAAGCCGGAAAACCCAGCGGCACGGGAACGCCGTAGGCTTTCAGGACGGCCTTGGCCTGATGCTCGTGGATGTTCATGGGATACTCGCCTAAGCCGTGAGAAAGGGGGCGGAGAAGATGGGCGGGTTATAGGAAGCGCCGCCTGCCTTAGCAACAAAGCGCGGCGGCTCTTTTTACCCTTTGATCGCTACACCTACTTCTTCGTCGCGACCGCCGCGGTGGCGCGACGTTCCAGCTTGCCCCAGGCGACGCGAGGGCCCTGGACGGCGACCACCACGGCCTTGACGACGACGTAGTACATCAGCTGGCGATAGCCGAACCGCTGCACCGGAATCCAGGGCAGGTCGGCCCAGGGCGCCCGCCGCTCCAGCGCCATGCCCAGGGCCGCCGCCGACAGGTCGACGAAGATGAAGGCGGCCCAATAGAGCAGGGAGGCCACGAACTGGTCCTGGGACCAGTCCGCGGGGTGATAGCGGTAGTCCAGATAGGCGGAGATCATGCTCCAGATCACCGCCAGGTCCACCAGGGGCGCCGCGCCGGCCAGGATGATCTGGAACAGCCAGATCTGCGGCAGGGCGACAAAGCCCAGGATCGGCTGCTTGGTGCTGAAGGTCGCCGCCCGGTGCTTCCAGATGCACTGCAGCGTGCCGAAGGACCAACGGAAGCGCTGCTTGAGCAGGCCGGAGATGGTTTCCGGCGCCTCGGTATAGGCGCGCGCGTCCGGGTCGAACTCCACCCGCCAGCCGGCGCGTTGCACGGCGATGGTCAGGTCCTGGTCCTCGGCCAGGGTGTCGGCGGGATAGCCGCCGAGCTGCTCCAGGGCGGACCGGCGCCAGGCGCCAACGGCCCCGGGGACTACGGTCACCGCGCCCAGCGCGGCCAGGGCCCGCCGCTCCAGATTTTGGGCGGTGACATATTCCAGCGCCTGCCAGCGGGTGACGGTGTTGCGGCGATTGCCCACCAGGGCGTTGCCGGCCACCGCGCCCACGCGCGGATCGGCGAACCAGCGCACCAGGCTGCCGATCGTCTCCGGCGGGAACAGGGTGTCGGCGTCCAGCGCCACGACGATGGCGCCGTGAACCTGATCCAGGCCCTTGTTCAGCGCCTGGGCCTTGCCGCCATTGGCGAAACGCAGAAGCCGCACGCGCGGGTCACCGCCGAAATGGGTCTCGACCTCCTCCGAGGTGCGGTCGGTGGACCCGTCGTCCAGCACCACCACTTCAAGCCGGGTCCAGTTGGATTCCAGGATGCGCGAGATGGACGCGGCGATCACCTTTTCTTCGTTGAAGCAGGGGATCAGCACGCTGACCATCGGGCCGGTCTCGGGATCCAGATCGGCGGGCCGGCGCTTGTCTTCCCTGAACTTGTGGACCGAGGCGAGCACGCCCAGGAACAGCAGGCGCGTCATGCCCAGGGCGATGGCGGTGACGAACAGGACCAGGATCGCCAGGTTGAAGTTGTGCCAGAGCAGAAAGAATATCCGGTCCAGCGCCAGCGACAGCCCGTCCCGGGTGGAGACCGGCATCGCCTGATCGTTGGAAATCCCGATCAGTTCGGGGATGCTGACGATGCGATAACCATGGGCGCGTAGCTGGTCGATCAGGTTGGGCAGGGCCTGGACGGTGCGGCTGCGATCGCCACCGGAATCGTGCAGCAGCACCACCTGGTGGCTGTCGCCCTGGGGGTCTTGCTGCGCCAGGTTGGCCAGGGTTCGCTGGACGATCAGCACCGCGTCGGGCTTTTTCCAGTCGTCCGGGTCGTTGCGCAGGCCGACGATCATGTAGCCGAGCTTCTGGGCGATCACGAGCGGATCGACCTCCAGCGGCGTCGACGGTTCGGCGTCCCCGACATAGGGCGGTCGAAGCAGCCGCATCGAACGGCCGGTGAGGGCCTCGAACAGGCGCTGGGTGGTGTTCAGCTCGCCATAGACGTCCCAGGCCGGCAGATATTTGATGTCGGGATGGGTGAAGGTGTGGTTGCCGACGACGAAGCCGTCCTTGACCTCCTCCTTCACGATGTCCGGATGGTCCAGCATGTTGACGCCGATCTCGAAGAAGGTCGCCGGGGCGTTCTTCTCTTTCAGAATCTTGAGGATCTGCGGCGTCCAGCGCCCGTCCGGGCCGTCGTCGAAGGTCAGGGCCACCAGCCCGGGTTTCGCGCCGTACCGGTCGATGGCGTAGGAGGTGGGCAGCCGGTCATAGGCCTCGTCGGCGATCAGGCCGGTGTCTGGGTCGAAGGTCAGCGACCGGTGGCCGGCTGTCGGAATGGCGGAGATCGAAAGGATTTCCCCATTGCCGTTGAATTCGACGTTCTTGCCGACAGAAAGCTGGGTGAGGTTGGAGGAGTCGGTCACACCGTAGTTCTTGCCCAGCACGCTCCAGAGGCTGGAGTCCTCGGAGCCCATCCGCCAGACGGCGTAGCCGCGCACCTTCAGCGGATCGACAGTCTTGACCTCGTTGAACAGGGTCGTCCCGTCCAAAAACCAGACCTGGTGCTGGGTCCCACCATCGTCGGCATAGCTGAAGGTCGGGTTCAGCTCATTGTCGTCCATGGTGACGGTCGCGTTGGAATCCCGGGCCAGCTGCATGACGTCATTGAACGAATCCGGGTCCGCTGGCGTCTTGGACCCCACGCGCCAGTCATAGGCGTAGGCGCCGAAGGCCATGATGGTCTTGTTCGGGTCCAGGTGCGCCATCCGCTTGTCCAGGTTGGACTCGAGCCAGTCCTGACCGGCGATCGGTCCAGGGGCGCCGGTCTGCCAGTGGTCGTCGAAGGCCATCAGCACCAGGCTGTCCGACGCGGCCTGCAGCTTGGCGAAGGGCCAGGCGTCTTCGTCGAAGGGCGCGGTGACCCAGACTTCCAGGTTCAGCGGCTGCAGCGCCTGTTTGGCTCTGGCGATGAAGGCCGGATAGGCGGCCAGCGCCTTGGGCGACATGTTTTCGAAGTCGAAGCAGAAGCCGGAATAGCCATGCCGGTTGGCTTGGTCGATCAGGTTGCCGATCAGCTTCTGTTCACCGCCGGGACTGAGCAGCAGGGCGTCGGCCAAGGCGCCGTTGAAGGCGCCGTTAGCCGCGTTGTGCACTACCGCCATGATGGCCGGGGGGTGTGGCGCGGAGGCGATCAGAGCGGTCGCTTCGGGGTCGGAGGTGACGTCGATGTCGCCGGCGCCGTCGTGAATGGCGATCCACTGCGGGGCGACGATGTCCAGGGAGTTGATGTGGTCGTGCAGTGACTGGCGGGAATCGGCGTCCCAGCTGACGTAGAAGCCGATCGTCAACGGCTTCAGCGCCTTGGTCTCGCCGGGCGCGTGTGGCCGGGCGATCTTCTTCCACAGCGGCCGGCCCTTGATGTGCTTGGCCGTCTCGTGGTGCAGGGCGATCAGTGAGCGCGGGTCTTGCAGGGCGATGGTCGGCAGGTGCGGCGACAGGGCCAGGGTCGCCAGGAAGCCGGCGATGATCAGGGCCAGCAGGGACAGCATGACCCCGCCGAACTGACCAGCGCGCCGGGCTCTGCGCCCGGACGGGTCATGGAAGATAAAGCGGTCGTCGGATTTAGGGTCGGGTGGCGGCATGCGATCTTGGGATGTGGCTGACCCTGGTGTTCTAACCATGGCCGCGCTGGGCGAATCTTGTGGCGGCCTTATGCTGCACGTTTGATACAGAAGATCGAAGCAAACGTCAGCTTGTCGCTTTCAAGTCCGAAGACCTCGTCATGACCAGCCGTCCACGCCGCAGCGCCCTTTACATGCCGGCTTCCAACGCCCGGGCGATCGAAAAGGCGCGAGGCCTGGACTGTGACGTCATCATCCTGGATCTCGAAGACGCCGTCGCGCCGGAAGCCAAGCCCGCGGCCCGCGCCCAGGCGGTGGAGGCGGTTAAGGCCGGGGGCTTTGGCCGCCGCGACCTGGTGATCCGCTGCAACGGGCTGGATACGCCCTGGGGCGCGGAGGACCTGGCGGCGGCCGCCGAAGCCGGGCCGGACGCCATTCTGGTTCCTAAGGTCAGCGGGCCGGCCGATATCGCCGCCTACGACGCCGCTATCGCCCACGCCCCAGCGCACACCCGGCTCTGGGCGATGATCGAGACCTGCGCGGCGGTGCTGGATTTGAAGGCCATCGCCTCGGCCAGACAGGGGCGGCTGGACGCCTGGGCGCTGGGGTTGAACGACCTTTCCAAGGAAATGGGCGCGCGCCAGACGCCGGATCGGGCGCCGATGCAGGCGGTGCTGACCCTGTCGGTGGCCGCGGCGCGCGCCTATGGCCTGACCATCCTCGACAGCGTCTGCAATGACCTGGAAGACGCCGCCGGCTTCGAATGGGTCTGCCGCCAGGGCGCGGACCTGGGGTTTGACGGCAAGACCCTGATCCATCCCGGTCAGATCGAGACTTGCAACCGCGTCTTCAGCCCTGACCCGGGCGAGGTGGCCTGGGCGCGGGCGGTGATCGCCGCCTTCGCCGACCCCGCCAATGCCGGGCGCGGGGCGCTGCGGGTGGACAATCGCCTGGCCGAGCGGCTGCACCTGACCCAGGCCGAGAAACTGGTCACCCTGGCCGACGCCATCTCGGAAACGTCATGAGTGGCGCTGTCTTTGCCGCCATCTGGCTGATGCTCGCGCCGCCGCCGGCGACGCCTGACGTCGTCCAAACCCAGCCGCAACCGGCCGGACAGGCGTCGACCGCGCAAGCGCCGCCGACGCCCGCGCCGACACCCGATCAACCCTCGCCGGCGCCGATGCCGCCCCAACCCGACGGCCAGACCGAAGAGCCGCAAGCCGTTCAGGCGCCGGACAGTCTCGGCGAGGGCGCGGCGGCGCAGGAGGCCTGGGAACAGCGGCTACACGCGGCCTACGACAATGCCGAGGCGCGCCAGGGTCCGCTGGACGGGCGCTGGAAGATCAATGGCCAGGACGGAGACGAGCTGTTCGTGTTGGTGCTGTCGGACCCCGAGGCCGGAAACCTGGTCGGCGCCTGGCGCGACTTGCGGCGCGGCGGTGGCGCGGATGGATCAGGTTATCTGTCCATGATCGAACGCACCGCCGACGGTATCTACGTTCGCTTCATTGAGCCGGGACAGGGCGTCGACACCGTGATCGAACTGCGCCTCACCGCCGACGGCAGCTGGGGCGGCGAGCTGACCGAATCCGGCGCGGTGCGCTCGGTGGTGATGAAGCGGTTTTAGACGCTCGCGACCCTATAATAGGTCCTCATCCTGAGGTGCTCGGCGCGAAGCGGCGGGCCTCGAAGGACGCAGCGGCAGTGCAGGTGCGTCCTTCGAGGCCCGCTACGCCGGCGCGTCAGGATGAGGACCTATTGGGTTGGTCCGAACTACCCCTTAAACCCCCACCCGTTCAGCACGCCCAGCGCCGCCTCCTTGGCGATCTCAAGCACCTGGTCCTCATAGGGCCGCGCAACGCCGACGCCCCAGACCGGACCCGGCCAGGCCTCGTCATCCGACCGGCGCCCCACCGCGTGGATATGCAGCTGGGGGGTGACGTTGCCGAGGGCGGCGATATTCAGCTTCTCCACCGCCCGGCCAAGCGCCGAACCCATGGCCCGCACCGCGGCGCCGGCGGCGACCTCTTCTTCGATCAGCTGGGCGCGATCGGTCTTGGACAGGTGCTCGATCTCCTTGGCGCCCGCCCGGCGCGGGATCAGCACGATCCAAGGCCAGCGTGCATCGTTCTGCAGCCGCGCCTCGCACAGGCCGAGCGAGAGTAGAGGCTCGGTCCCTTGGATCAGGGCCGGGGTGATAGAAAACTTGTCCAAGGAAGCGTCTCCGGGCGCAGGCGGCGCGGCGTGTAGCAGAGCCTGAGCGCGATGACGAGCGTGGCTTTGGCCTCACCGCTTGCTCCGCACCCCGTCCGGAGCTAGACCGCGCCCGACATTTTCCTCCCTGACTTAACAGCCCTCACATTGGAGAGACGGCCCATGGCTCGCGCGAAAATCGCCCTTATCGGATCCGGCATGATCGGCGGAACCCTGGCCCATGTCGCCGCGCGCGAAGAGCTGGGCGACGTCATCCTGTTCGACATCGCCGAGGGCGTGCCGCAGGGTAAGGCGCTGGACATCGCCGAAGCCTCGCCGGTGTTCGGCAAGGACGTCGTGCTCAAGGGCGCCAACGACTATGCCGGCATCGCCGGCGCCGACATCTGCATCGTCACCGCCGGCGTGCCGCGCAAGCCGGGCATGAGCCGCGACGACCTGCTGGGCATCAATCTGAAGGTGATGAAGGCCGTCGGCGAGGGCATCAAGGCGCATGCGCCGAACGCCTTCGTGATCTGCATCACCAACCCGCTCGACGCCATGGTCTGGGCGCTTCAGCAGTTCTCGGGCCTGCCGCACAACAAGGTGGTGGGCATGGCCGGCGTGCTGGATAGCGCCCGCTTCCGCTACTTCCTGGCCGAAAAGACCGGCGTGTCGGTGGAAGATATCCACGCCTGGACCCTGGGCGGCCACGGCGACGACATGGTGCCGATGGTGCGCCACTCCACCGTCGGCGGCCTGCCGCTGCCGGAACTGGTCAACCAAGGCTTCATGACCCAGGACGAGCTGGATGCGATCGTGAAGCGCACCCGCGGCGGCGGCGGCGAGATCGTCGCCCTGCTGAAGACCGGCTCGGCCTTCTACGCCCCGGCCGAAAGCGCCATCGCCATGGCCAAGTCCTACCTGAAGGACAAGAAGCGGGTCCTGCCCTGCGCCGTCTATCTGAACGGCGAATACGGCCTGTCCGGCCTCTACGTCGGGGTGCCGGCGGTGATCGGCAAGGACGGCGTCGAGAAGATCATCCAGTTCCCCACCAACGACGACGAAAAGGCCATGTTCGCCAAGTCCGTCGAGTCGGTGCAGGGCCTGATGGAAGCCTGTAAGACGATCGAGCCGTCGCTTAAGTAGCGGCCTCGGCCAGGGTCAGGATACGGCCCGAAAATTCTGATGAAGCGCGGACGGCGCGAATGAAGTGCTCGTCCGCGCTGACCAGCAGGTCGTCTGTTTCCTCGGCGAGAGCCAGGTAGACGCAGTCGTAAAGGCTGGCGTTCAGCGCCAGCGAAAGTTCGACGGCCGGCTCGAGCAGGGCGTCGTCATCATGGATGAGCATGTTGGCCTGCCGCAGGTCGAGCCAAGCGTGCAAGGCGTCCGTGCGACTGAGGAGTCGCTGACGGGCAAGCTTGGTCAACGTATGGCCAAGTTCGATATGGAGTAGGGCGGGGGCGGCCAGGTCGCCGCGACCGATGAGTTGGCCCGCCGCCTCGGAGTCCTGCTCTGTCAGCGCCCACTTGAGTGCGACGGAGGCGTCGACGATCAAGGGCGGCCAGCCTTCGGAGGTGAGACGAGGGAAGTCTCATCTCGAATTTCGCGCAGGATTTCCAGCGAACTGACCGGCAGCGGGACGCCGCCATTTATGCGGGCCCTCAACTTCCGGAAATGCTCGACCGCCTCCTGGCCGCTGAGCCGGCGTGATGTGGCGGCGTCGGTCAGAATCTGGCGCGCCTCCTCCTCCATCGAGCGGCCCGCGGCCTTGGCGCGAAGCTTCAGCCGTGCGACCACCTCATCGTCCAGCTTGCGGATCGTAATGGCGCCCATGACGGTCCTCCTTTCAACCAGATGCTAGCACAATGACAGCACAATCACCATTGCTCGGCCCTACTCTCGAAACCCCTCGCCTGATCCTTCGACCACCGGTCCTCGCCGACTTCGATCCCTGGGCAGAGATGATGGCTGACGAGGAGAACTCCGGCTTTATCGGCGGTCCCCTGGTCCGATCCGCCTCCTGGCGCGGCTTCGTCGGGGTTGCGGGCGCCTGGGTGATGCAAGGGTTTTCGATGTTCTCGGTGGTCGACAAGTCGTCCGGCCAATGGCTGGGCCGGATCGGTCCACATCAGCCGGAAGGTTGGCCAGGGAGCGAGGTCGGCTGGGGCCTGCATAAGAACGCCTGGGGCAAGGGCTATGCGATCGAAGCGGCCGCTGCCACCATCGACTGGGTTTTCGATCATCTGGGCTGGACCGACGTGATCCACACCATCCACCCCGACAACATTCCATCCCAGAAACCGGCGATCGCGTTGGGGTCAGCAAATCGTGGGCCCGGACGTCTTCCCGCGCCGTTCGAGGCCTCGCCTGTCGATGTCTGGGGCCAGACTCGCGACGAGTGGCGCGCCCGCCGCCGCTAGCGCCCTAAACCGGCGCGGCGGGCGAGAGGGTGGCGTTGACCTCGATCACCAGCAGGTCGAGGCCGGTGTCGTCTGTGACCTTCAGCTTCCAGTAGGGATGCTTACAGAAGCCGCCCTGGGCCCGCCGCAGCATCTCCGCCGTATAGTTAACGGCCGCCGCCTGCGCCTCGGCCCAACCGCCAAGCTCAACGCCGGTGTGGTCGGTGTGGGGGTTGCCATCTTCAGTATGAAAGAAGTACCTGTCCATACCTGACTTAACAGGATGAAGACGAGAGGGTTCCTAAAGTCGAGCCGACTATTGTGTTAACTTAAGTTTATCCGGCCAGTTCGGCCATCTGCTCTTCGGTCAGGTCGACATTGGTCCAGACGTTCTGGACGTCGTCATCCTCGTCGAGCACGTCGATCAGCTTCATCAGGCTGACGGCGGTGTCGGTCTCGACCGGCGTCAGGGTCTTGGGCTTCCAGACCACGCCGGTGGACTTGGCCTGGCCAAGGGTGGCTTCCAGGGCCTCGATCACCGCGCCCAGGTCCTCGAAGGCGGTGTAGATGACGTGGCCGTCCTCGTCGGACTCCACATCCTCGGCGCCGGCCTCGATGGCCGCCTCCATCACCGCATCGTCCGAGCCGGCCGCGGTGGGGTAGGTGATCTGGCCCAGCCGGTCGAACATGAAGGCCACCGAGCCGGACTCGCCCAGGTTGCCGCCGCTCTTGTTGAAGGCGGTGCGGATGGAGGAGGCCGCGCGGTTTCGGTTGTCGGTCAGCGCCTCGACGATCACGCCGATGCCGCCAGGGCCGAAGCCTTCGTAGCGGACGTCCTCGAAATTGTCGGTGTCCGCGCCCAGCGCCTTCTTGATCGCCCGTTCGATATTGTCGCGGGGCATGGATTCGGCGCGGGCGTTGTTCATCGCCAAGCGTAGGCGGGCGTTAGCGGTCGGGTCTGGAACGCCCTGTTTGGCGGCGAGGGTGATGTCGCGCGAGAGCTTGGAAAAGAGCTTGGAGCGCTTCTTGTCCTGCGCGCCCTTGCGGAACTGGATGTTCTTGAACTTTGAGTGGCCGGCCATGGGTGTCGCGTTCAGCAGCTGAAGAAGTGAGCGGGAAATCGTCGGCGGGCTTGTTAGCGCCCCGGCCGGGTTATGGCCAGTGCGGCGATCTCCTCGATCCGTCCGTCCGCCAATCGAAACACCACATCCTGGGGCGACGGCAGCTTGAGCATGACCTCGCGATCCAGGCCCGCATAGAGGCCGCGCAGCACCCGGCCCGACACGCCATGAGAGACGGCGATGCGCGGGCGCCCGTCGGCTATGGCCTCGTCCAGCCAGGATTTCAGCCGCGCGGTGAGCGTCTCCAGCCCTTCGCCGTCCGGGGCGCGGAAGAAGATGTCATAGCGGGTGGCGCCGCGCACGGCCTCGGGATCCAGGTGGGAAATCTCCTCCTCGGTCAGGCCGTCCCAGCCGCCCATGCTAATCTCGCGCAGGCGCGGCTCAGGGATTGGGGCGCCCAGGCCGGCTTCGGCGGCGATGATGTTGGCGGTGTCCATCGCCCGGCCGAGCGGGCTGCTCTCGAACCGCCAGCCAGTGGGATCGCCGATCAGGGTCTTGAGCAAAGCGCCATTGGCCGCTGCCTGCTCACGCCCCAAGGGCGTCAGGGCTGAGTCGCAATGGCCCTGATAGCGGCCCTCGGCATTGAATTCCGTGCGGCCGTGGCGAATGAGGTAGATCATGGTTTCAGGATGTACCTTGGCGGCTAAGCTGGGTCATCCGGGAGATGTCGCGCCATGGCCAAAACCGATTCCGACACCGAAACCCTGCACGCCACCATCATCGAGCCAGAGACGGGCGAACCGCCGCCGCCGGCCGCGACCCGCCATGGGGCGGTGTCGGTCGGCGCGGCCGCGCTTGGCGCCTTGGCCCTGGGCGCGGTGGCGATCGGCATGGTCGCCATCGGCCGGCTGGCCATCGGCAACCTCGTGATCGGCCGGGCGCGGATCAAACGGCTGGAGATCGACGAGTTGGTGGTCCGCCGCGTGGTGCAGAAGTAACGATAGGGGTCACTCTTTTCCGCTCACCCCGGCGAATGCCGGGACCCAGATGACCAAGCATTGTCCCATGCAGAAAAACCTAGATCTTCAGTCGAACGCCGGTTCCATATGATCTGGGTCCCGGCATTCGCCGGGATGAGAGAATTGCCACAACATACTGATATTGTTTACCTACCATCGTCTAAACTGCCCACACATCGTCTGCACAGCGACGGCAAATCAACGACTTACGCCGTCGATCTGCACAGAACCTACACAGAATGAGTGGGTGACACATGGCGTTTATCGACGACAAGGAAGAACTGAAGCCGGGCCTCGTCATTTTCCGGCGCACCGACGTGCAGCACCGCAACTGGTACTGCCGCGTGAAGCTGCCGAAGGCTGATCGCTACAAGACGATCTCGCTGAAGACGGCGGATAAGGAGACGGCCCGTGAGCGCGCCTTCGACCAAGACGCTGACGTGCGCTTCCGCCTCAAGCACGACGTGCCGGTGTTCAACCATCCCTTCCGCGCTGTGGCCCAAGAATACCTGGCGACCCAGGAGGCGCGGGCCAAGCGCGGCGAGATCAGCGCCCAGCGCCCAAAGAAGCTCAAGGCGGTGCTCGAAGGCGCCTTGGAGGACTATGTCGGTCCCACCCAGGTCCACCTGATCGGAGATGACCTCTGGGCCGGCTATCCGGCCTGGCGGCGCGAAAATGGCGCCGGCCGCAACAGGCGCAATGGCGTGCGTGAAATCTCCGCCGAGAAGGCCGCGGAACTCGACGCGCGCGATGCCGCGGCACGCGTCCGGGCGCTTGAGGCCATGGGATTCCGCAAGCATCGGCCCGTTGCGCCTTCTGCCGCGCCGACCGAGGGTCGCACGGTGGCTTTCATCAGCGACTCCACCATCCGCTTCGAGATGTCGATCTTCGGCGCTGTGATGAACTTCGCCATCAAGAAACGCTACGTGCCCGCCAGCCAGCGGTTCGACGACCGTCCCAAGCTCAAGACCATGCGGCGGGACGAGTTCACACTGGAGGAATATCGCCACCTGCACACCGTGGCTCGCTCCTGGGTGAAGGCGGCGATCCGGCCGTCCAGCACATGGTATCGGACGGTCGCCTACAATTTCGTCCTGATCATGTGCAACACGGGCATGCGCCCGTCCGAAGCCAAGAACCTGCGCTGGCGGGACATCAGCACCAGCCAGGACCGCGAAGGGCGCGAGCTGGTGGTGCTGTTCGTCCAGGGCAAGGGCAAGTCGCGCAAGCTAGTCGCGCCCAAGAGCGTGGGCGATTACTTCGAGCGCATCCGCGAAGCCACCCGACAGTACCGGCGCCAGGCCGCCGGAGATGGCCAAGCGCCGGAGGTGGAATTCACTCCCGAGGACCGGGTGTTCACCACCATCACCGGCGAGCCGGCCAAGTCACTATACCAGGCCATGATCGAGGACCTGCTGGTCAAGGCCAAGCTGCGCGAAGGGGCATCAGGCGTTCCCCGTTCGACCTATTGCTTCCGGCATACCTACGCCACCTTCCGGCTCGCCGAAGGGGTGGATGTGTATTTCCTGGCCGAACAGATGGGGACCTCGGTCAAGATGATCGAGGAGCACTATGGTCACGTGAATACGGTCAAGCACGCCGGTCTCGTGCTTCAGGGTATGGGAGGCTGGGGTCCAGGCGCGGCCGAGGACGAGGTGGCGAACGAGGACGCAAAGGCCGTGCGCACGCCAAGAGCGAAGGTCAGGACGGCCGAGCCCGGTAGTAAGGTGCGCCGGCGCAAGTCGTAGTCCTGGGAATGATCCTGCGGCATCGGGCTCCGACGCCGCGCCTTCTCAACTCTTGCTCATGTCCGGTGCGCCCGAGGGCGCTCTTAGCCGGCTTTCCGGCAGGTTGACGTCCTCTAGGCGGACTCTCCCAATGTCTGTTCGGGGTGGATTGTGTTGAAAAACTCCATTTTGGCCGACGCCGCCTGAAATTCAGAGCCTTGGGCGGCCGAGAAGAAAAAGGACGCGGGGGGAGCCGTTCGGCACCGGTACGGCCGCGTATCGATCCTTCTTTCCCGGCATGGCGCGATCGGGAGCGAGAGTTCACTTACACCGGCAAATCGCAGCAATTTCGCAAGACCCCGACCTCGGGGTTTTTCAACACAATCGGTGGTCCGCGGACATTGAGCATTCGGGCTTGGCCGCGGCTGACCTAGGGCAGCCGGTCGGAGATGAAGTTGGCCGCGCCGGTGGCGACGGGCGGGTCGCGGTTGGCGAGGACGACGATGGTGGCGGCAGGGTGACCGGCTGAAGCCGGGAAGATTCGCAGCTCGCCGCTCATGCCGGGCGCACCACCGCTGTGGCCGTAGAAGCGCCGACCATCGCCGGTTGGGGCTCCGAAATCGTAGCGCCAGAATTTGCCATCCGCGCCGGTGAAGCCGCCATCGGTGAGGAGCTTAGTATGGGCCGCGTCCATGAGGCGGTCAGTCATCAGAGCCTCAGCGAATTTCGCCAGGTCGCCCACGGTGGAATAGCCGCCGCCGGCCGGGGTGCCGCTCCAGGGCAGGGTGTCGGCGGCCGAGACGATCTGGCCCTTCCGCGTCATGTAGCCGGTGGCGCGCTTCGGCAGGCGGACGGTCTCGGGCTGGTTTCCGGTGGCGGTCATGCCGGCGGGCTTGAAGATGTGGCCGGCGATGTAGTCGTCGTAGGGCCCGCCGCTCACCGTCTCGACGATGCGGCCGAGCAGCATGAAGCCGTAGTTGGAATATTCGTATTGCGCGCCGGGCGCGAAGCGCGGTGGGCGGGCGCCATAGAGGGCCACGTAGTCCTTGCTGTCCTTCAGCTCCAGGCGGTGAGCGTCGAACTCTGGCCCGAAGATGTTGCCCGTGCCGCCGGTGTGGGTCAGCAGGTTGTTGACGGTGACCTTCTCGGCGATGTCGCGGTTGGGATAGCCCGGCAGGTAGCGGCCGATGGGCGCGGTCAGATCCAGCTTGCCGGCCTGGGCGAGCTGCATGATCGACACCGCCGTGAACATCTTGCCCATGGAACCGAAACGGAACTGGGTGTCCGTGGTGTTGGGCGTCTTGGCGTCACGGTCAGCCAGGCCGTAGGCGGTGTCGAGCAGCACCTTTCCGTTCTCGGCGATCAGCACGGCGCCGGAGAACCGGTCGGCCTTCGCAGCCGCTTGCATGCGCTGATCGACGGCGGCTACCAGCTCGGCGGGTTGCAGGCGTGGCGTATCGGCCACGTCGGGCGGGTGGTGGCCAGACACGTGGAGGGCGACGGCGGTGACGCTGTGCGAAGGGTCGGCGGTGACGTCGAGGCTCAGGATCACCCACTCCTCCATCTTCGGATCGAAGACCCAGGCCTCGGCGTGCGTGGGCGTGGCGGCGATCAGTCCGTGGAACTCCACGTCCCCTGTCTGCCAGCGCATGTCGCGCAGTTGGTCGTCGGTCACCTTGCCGTCCGGCTGTACCTGGCGAGCGAAGGCGATGAAGGCGTCGTCGCCTGCCGCCGCGGCGGCGAGGAATTGGTGCAGGCGCGCGCTGGCCGGGGTCTCGGCGATGGGTGCGGCGGGGGACGGCGGCGGCGCGGACGGCTGGGCCTGGGCCTGGGCCGTGGCGGCTAGAAGCGCTATGGTGGCGGCCGCCACGGCGAACCTGAATCCGCTGGTCATCGAAAGCCCCCGAAGCCGCCAACGAAACGTCGCCATCGGAGCGTCGTCGCGCATGATGGCTTGATTGTGGCAGACCTCCCAAGGGTCAGAGTGTGCTTGCCGAGGCAGCGTAGTCGTTTCGCCTGGATCAACGAGCGCCGCCGAGCGAGTTAGAGTCCGCAGGTAGTTTGCAGACGGGGGACGATACGCGATGCGGGCCTGCGTCACCTGCTAGGTCTCTTTCCATGCGCGCACCTGAAGTAGTATTCGGCTTCGTCCTCTTGGCCGCGTCGCCGAGCGTCGCCGTTTCAGTTGCCAATCGCCAGACGACCGGCGACTCCTGGGAAGTAGGGGCCAGGTCTCCAACCGGGCCGTGCGAGCATATTCGCAGCGAGATCGCGTACCCGCTGCCCGAGAGCACCCGCCAAACGGCGGTGAGGATGCTGGCGGACACCTCGGTTCGCCGGCTCGACAATCAACAGGCGTCTGACCTTCTCCAGCAGGGAACTGCCGGCGACCTGTTCACCAACTTGCTCACCGCGCAGGTCACAAGGCTCCAGGCCCAGCGGAGCACTGTTCTCCGTTACCATGTGGGAAGTTGGTCAGATGCAGACACGGTCACGGCGAGCGACCTAGTGGCGCTTTATGGGCCTCACTATCCGCCCTATCAACCTTACCTCGTGAGGGCCCTGGCTGGACCTCGCACCTCATCTGCGAACTTCATCATCCACCTGTGCGGCGACACGCTGCTGATCGACAACCTATCGGACGGCGACGCCGCCAGACGCTTTCCAATGATCATCTTCCTCCAGGCCTCTCCGACTAGGGCGATCCCCAGCTGGTACCGTTGATCGAGCGGGCGACGGGAGAACGGACCTCCGGAATGTCTTCGACGGGTGAAAAGTTGCCTTCGGGTTGATCTATCCCCTCGCCCCACCTGTGCAATCGCGCTACGTTCGCCCAGTACGTGCGGGGAGCGGACGACTTGGTCGCGATAAGAGCATCCTGGTTCCGCGCCGGAGGGTTGTTAGCTTTGATCGGCTTCGCCCTATGGGTTTCGGCCTTCGTGCTTGAAATGAGCTGGGTCGGCCACCAACCGCTCACCCCTGACCGGCTCCATCCAAACGCGATCGACAATCACGGCGTCATGTATATCAGCAACGCAGACCTTCTTTGGCTGCGCGGCTTACGGGGCGCCGGTGTCGCGGGGTTTCTAGGAGGCGTCGTCCTGCAAGGGTTCGCAAAAGGACTCGAGAAGCGGCATCTTTAGGTATGCGGCCACCTAAGCCTAAGCTCCGGTAAGCGGACCTTGCGAAGGACCTAGATGGGTGGCGAGCTGCCTTTCCCGGTGGTAGCAATTTGGCTATGTCCACCTTGCCATTCGACTGGGAAGTTGTTTCTCACAGCAAAGTGCTGTCCGTGATCGGCCGCGATGAGCGCCGAATGAATGATGGTTCATTACGTTGGGATGAGATCGCTTTTGTCATCGGTAAAATGGCGATCCACCTAGCGGTGAACGAAGATACTGACGAAGTCATCGTGAGTTATGCAATGAGTCCGCAGGGTGATGATTGGCTTGCGATTGCATCTCTGGATTTTGTAGTCGGAATGCCGCTAGGCTATTGTTGGTTGAACACCAACTCCCATGGTTACAGCGATGGCTTCACATTGGCATTTGGCGACATAGTGCCTGAGGTCCTTGAGCCCAAGTTGACCTTCTTAGGAGAGGCTTCTTCGCTGTGTTGTTACAAGATGGCACCCGTCACCGGCTAAGGCCCGCGTTGGCCGTAAACAGACCCAACCGCTAAGACCGCTTAGGGTCGTGTGCAGTGGCCTGCATCGCGCCGGAAACTGCACCGAATGTCAGGATTGGGTTCCATTCGGAACGACATCAGGATGTCACCTCAAACGCTCGGACTAGCGCGGAGGCGAAGATTTTGGACAACGACGAATCCGATCGTGGATGCCGCCAAGATCACAAATACCTCCAGGAGCAGGTGGAGCGGCAGCGCGATCGCGCTGACGGCGATCACAACGCCGGCCAGGGACATGACCCATCCTGAGCGCGATTTCACGCGTGTCCAGGTGGCCGGATCAGGCGCGCGCGGTCCGCTCGGGAAGGGAACCTTGGCCGTGAAATTGCCTTGGATCGCCATGACCATGCTTGCGAAAATCGTACCCGCTCGAAGCATGAACTCCCGGCTCGCGTGCGCGATTTGGCTCTCGCCGAGATGCGCCGCAAACCACCCCTGGTAGGCCATCAAAAAGAAGGCGGCGACCAGAATGCCGGCTTCCGCATAGCCCCGATGCGGTGATGACAAGCTCGGCGCGGGGGACTTCAAACGTCTCGCCGTCAGCACCCCGCTGAGAGCAAGCACGAGCGGCGCAATAAAGGTGACGATCAGTCGGACTGTATCAAGTCGCCGGGCTCCAGTCGCCGCGGACAGATTGACCGAGATGGCGCCCCACCGAGTTGACGGGACGATCATCGCGACGGCGATGAGTTCGACAAATATGGCCGCCAGCACAAGCTTCGTCATTTTGCTCACGACGTTTCCCTCTTGGCTTGATGTGAATTTCGCTCGACGCCCACGCCAAGAGATTCCGCGAATCCCAGCAGGGCGTCTTCGACGACGGAGAGCTTGAGGCTGTAGACGATCGAACCGCCGACCTTCGTTGCGTGCACAAGATCTGCCTCACGCAGGACGGCGAAATGCGCCGACATCGTTGGCTTGGCGAAAGGGAAATGGCCGGCGAGCTCGCCAGCCGTCATGGGCCGCTCACGCAGAAGCTGCAGCACGCGGCGACGACTCGGATCGGCAAGGGCTCTGAAAACGGCGCTCATGATTGTGATTTAGCTAAGTAGCTAAATCACGTCAATAGGGTCGCTGTGGCGGCATCGCGGTTTGAACGGCTGCCGCTAGGCCGCAGATCGGCGCAAATGACACGACCAGCTGGCGCATGAAAAAGCCCGTATCCACCCCAGCAGTTTGGCCGAAGAGCAGACGTTTCCGACGAGGGCGGGGGTGAGCCGACACGGGTGTGTGCAAGGCAACGGGCTGATGAAACCCCACCCGTCAACACCCTGTTGACGTGCGCGTCAACATGGTGTTGACTGTCAATACCGCATTGACACGAGGATTGAACATGGATGCCGAACTCGCCAGCGCGGCCTACAGGGCCCGCTGCAGCTTCTGCCGGAAGGACCAGGCCACGGTGAAGAAAATGATCACCGGGCCTGGCGTGTACATTTGCGATGAATGCGTCGGTCTGTGCGTCGCCATCATCGCCGACAACGAAGGCCCTGCTGGCGATTCCAATGTCGTCAGGCAGATGCGGCATCTGGACAGCCAGACCTTGCTTGAGCGGGTCAAGAGCATCCAGCCCGTTTACCAGGACGTCGCCGACCATCAGGAGATGGTCGTGGATATCCTGCGCGAACGCGAGGTGAGCTGGGCTGAGATCGGCCAGACTCTCGGGGTTTCACGCCAAGCGGCGTGGCGCCGCTTCGCCAAGGCACCCTAAGCGTAGATCACCAACAGGGCTGCGCATGTCTGCTTAGGGTCGAAATGAGCCTGCGGCTCGGTCGCCGAAATCCGAGGTTCGGCCAAGTCGCTGCCAGTCGGACCTGAGGGCCAGCGAAACGAGGCTTCGTTCAGTTTGTCTAATGACAGACCGAAACATCCGGGGCGCGCAAGATAACACCGACGCCTACTGTTCCATTGCGGTCAACACAGCGCGTTCGATGGCCTCGAACGGCTCATGTATGTTTGGCTCGGCGTTGGTCATCATTGCGATAGTCAGCTTCAGCCTCGGAAAGGTCACGACGTAAGCTGTGAAACCTGGGATCGCTCCCCCGTGGGCCACCGTGGGCTCACCGTCGAACTTTCCTAATTCCAGCCCAAAACCATAGCTCGGCGGCCCGCGCGTGATCGGCGCGTCACCTCTTACGACCTCTTGCCCATTGGCCAATTTACCGGGCGCAATCATCTGCTGGAGGCTGGCCATTGAAACGACCCGCCCCGCGAAGAGGGCTTGGTGCCACCTGGCCAAATCCAATGCGGTAGATCGCAGAGCGCCTGCGCCCCCCGGCGGGTCCATCGAAATGAACTCCGCATTCGTGTAGCCACCCGGCCGGCCGGGGATCGGCGCATAGCCGCTGGCGCGATGGGCGACAACGTCCGTCTCCTGATCGAGCGATGTCTGGGTGAGCCCCGCGTCTGCTATGATCGTCGATTGCATGTATTGCCGCAGCGACTCGCCGGTTAGCCGCTCGATGATCGCGCCCAGCAGATAAAAGTTGGAGTTCGAGTATCTGTATTGGGTCCCCGGGTTGAAATCCAACAACGGTCTTTGGGATGCGATGAAGTCAATCATCTGCTGCGTGGTGTGAGGTAGTCGGACCTCCTTTTGGAACGGCTTGTCCGTGTAGGGGTGAAGGCCGGAAGTGTGGGTAAGCAGCATGCGCACCGTCACCGCACCCGCCGGAGTCAGTTCGGGCAGATATTTTGAGACCCGGTCGTCCAGGGACAGTCGCCCCGCTTGCAGAAGCCGCATGATGCAGGCCGCCGTGAACTGTTTGGTGATCGATCCCGCTCGGAAGACCGTGTCCGGGGTGACAGGGGTTTCAGTCTCCAGATTAGCCATGCCGTAGCCCCTGGCGAAGATCACCTCGTTTGCTTGCATCACGGCGACCGAGACGCCTGGTCCGTAGCCGCCGCTGATGAAGCGTTTGGCGGCATCGTCGATCTTGGTGGCTGCGCTTGGATTCAGTCCACGACCATAGCTCGGGCTGCCCCACGCCAAGCAAAAGCCAATGAGGATGGCGACCGAGGCGCCGAGACTTCTCATCGCGTTCACAGCGCGCCCTCCTGTCGCCAGGCCTAGTGGCCTGGGCTTGCACTTCGAACTTCGCTAACGACGGTCTCGATCGCGGAGACGACAGCGTCCGGTTCGTCGAGTTCGATGTAATGGCCGGAATCGGGAAACATCACCGAGGCGCCGCGCGTGGACCTCGCGGCCAGGCGGTCGTGGCCCGCCTTCCATTCGGCGTCGCGTTCAGTACGACGATCAGCGGCCTCAAAGTTCTTCCCCGAGGTCATGACGATGACAGGCTTGTCACCCCATGAATGCGCCGCGCGCATCTCTTCCAGGCTGTTCTCGTCCTGCCCGTGGACCAACGCGAAGCCCGTGGTCAACTCCGAAGCCAGCGCCTCATATTTGGTAGGCCGCGTGTACGACCACGTCAGAAAGGCAATCTCGTCCGGTGTCCGGCCAGGAGCAAAAGAGAAGCATCCATTAGGATCGGCCGCCGAAAGTTCGCCCGCCCGCGCGAGGTCAGCGCACCGTCTGATCTCCGCTAAGGCTGTGTCCTCGCCTTTTTGCGCTTCTGCCGTCGTCGAGGCCGGCAGTCCGGCCCCGGCATAGGCGGGGTCGATTAACACGAGGCCGGCGACCTCGGCGGGAAAGAGGTCAGCGAACATAGTGGCGTAATATCCGCCCATGGAGTGACCCACGAGGACGATTGGCTCGTTGACGCGTGCGGCTTTGAGAACCCTGTGAAGGTCATCCGCCGCGTTCGCGAGGGTCATGGGGCGTGGAGAGGGCTCGCTGAAGTCGTAGCCTGCCCGGTCGTAGAAGCAGGCGCGGCTGATCCTCGCTGCCCGCTGCATCACCTTCTGCCATTGCAGCAGATGCCCACCGAATGGCAGGTCGAAGACGATGGTGGGCGAGCCCTCGCCGACACAGACGAGGTTCAGCCGGCGCCCGCCGATGTCGACCAAGTGAGGTTCAAGCAATTCTGGTGTTAGCGAGCGGCCCTGCGCGGACGCGAATACTGTCGGCGTGGCTAGAAGGGTGCAGAGGCCGAACGCCGCGACAAGTCTGCCGATCGCACGACGCGCTTTTCTCGGCTGCCCGGTCATGCGACCCACGCTCACGGCGTCAGATCAATATAAATGACCATGGGCGCCACAGGCGCCCTGTAGGGCGGTTCGAGAGCCCACCCGCCCGCGAATGCAGTCGCGCAAAGGATGAGCAGCAGAGCTGAGCCGAAGTCGCGACGTTCTGCGGTCGGGGCCCCGTTCACCAATGCGTTAAGCCGCGTTTCGAGCGGGTGAGCGCCTCTCGCGGTCCATTGGCAACCCAGCGGCAGGTCGGCCACGGCGCCTGACGACCGCAACAGAGCCTCCGCATACGAGCGGCGCATTGACGGCAACCGCTCCATCACGGTCGCGTCGCAGGCAATTTCCTGGTCAAGCCGCATCGCCGGCGCAGCAAGATGTAGCAACGGATTGAACCAGCCGGCGCACCGCGCCAGGACCGCCGCCGCATTGTATCGAGCGTCGAGGCGGTCCATGTGCGCGCGCTCGTGGGCGCGAACGAGCCGTCGTTCTTCCGGCGTGAACCGCTGGGCAATATCGGCTGGGGCGACCACGCGGGTCCCGATCACGCCGACCACGGCTGGACCTGCGAGGCCCGCTTTAGCGGCGCTCAGAAAGCGGGCCTGCCGCCAGATTACAAACGCCGCGCTGGCAATAAGGCCAATGAGCCAAAGAACCATCAACGCCTGCGCGTGACTGTCAGCGCCGAGCCAAGCCTTCAGCTGGTTAAGGATCGTTTCAAGCAAGCTGGCACGTCCGGCCGCCACATGCGGAGGCATTAGGCTTCCCGCGATGGCGAAAGGAACGGTCAACCACAGGCCGTATCCGCAGTGAGCACCAAAGAGTCGCCGTGCAGGTGCGCGCAACAGGAGCACCAGGACGACTGCCAGACCGGCGACCAGGTTGATCCGAGCTAGAATGAGGAGAAGGTCAGTCGCCATCATCGAGCTTTGCAATCAACACGCTGAGGCGCGCCAAATCTTCCGGACTCAGCGCCCGTTGCTCGGCGAAATGGTTCACGAATGGGGCCAGCTGACCCCCAAATACTCTGTCCAGGAAAGCCTTGCTTTCGGCGGTTACATACTCTTCGCGCGGAATAAGGGGCCGGTAATGCGTGCGCCCCTCGGCCCGAAAGGACTCAAGAGCCTTCTTCTTGAGAAGCCTGCCGATCAGGGCCTTTACGGTTGCGTCGCTCCAACTCTGAGCCGGAGCAACCTCGGCGATAATGTCCTCTACGACAAGCGGACCGCGCCGCCAGAGCGCATCCATGATCCTGCTTTCTGCGCCGCTGACCTGCATGCTTCACCCTGCTTAAGGCCGTACCAGACCGGTCTAGCGCCAAGCCGTTGGTCGCCGATCGATCGTCGTTGACACATAAAACCATGGATGTAGTTTTGTGTAAATTATGGATGTAGTTTTTTGCTCGGCCGGGGCTTTTGTCCGGACGGCAATTCCCAGCTCGGGGGCGCGCCAGAATGTGGGGCCATTACCTTGTCACGCTGCACCGCTCTTTGACGAGGCGTCCGCTCTATCCCGTTCTCAATGTGGCCGGGCTTGCCGTTGGGATCGCGGTATTCCTAGTGTCGGCACTGTTAGTGCAGTTTGAGGTAAGCTTCGATCGCTGGGAACCAGACGCGGACAACATCTACCGGTTGACGTCCACATACACGTTCCCCGGTCGACCCAGCGATTACATTGGCCAGACCTCAGCTGGAGTCTTGCCCGTCCTATTGCAGGACTATCCCCAGATCATCGCCGGCACGCGGATGATGCCTTGGCGCGAGGTTGTCTCCAATGGTGCGCATGTCGACAACGAGGAGGTCGATCTTGTTGATCCAGCCTTCTTTAAAGTCTTGAATCTACCGCTCGCTACGGGCTCAGCTGGAACGGCGCTTGCGCGCGCAGACAACGTCGTCATCAACCAAGCGACTGCCCTTAAATACTTCGGCTCGACCGATGTCCTCGGGCGCACACTGACCCTTGCTTACAAGAATCATCCCAGGCTGTACCGGGTCAGTGGCGTGCTGAAGGACCTGCCAGCCAATTCCCAGCTCAGCATTGATATCCTGGCGCCGTTGACGCCCGAAGTGATCTCAGATCCGCTGGTTGGCGCCGAGCAGTGGGGCGCCCCATCGACTTGGACCTTCGTGCGCCTCCGCGGTCCAGCCCAAGCAACGGCGCTTGCAGCAGACCTCGGCAACTTCATCAAACGGCGTGGCCACGACGACGGCTTGGGCGCACAGCTCACCCAGATATTGCATTTGAGCTTGGTCGCTCTCCCCGCTCTTCGTTTCGCTGACGTTAGGCTGACTGGCGTCGATAAGCCGGGCGTGGACGCCCACTTGGTCTATAGCCTCGGGATTAGCGGACTTCTTACTCTGACAATAGCGGTCCTGAACTATGTGAATTTAGCCACGGCTCGGTCCAGCTTACGGGCAAGGGAAATTTCCCTGCGCAAGGTGATGGGGGCGACCCGAACGATGGTGGCGGCGCAACTGCTGTTTGAAGCGATGGCGCTGTCATTAATCGCCACGCTGATGGGCCTAGCCTTAGCGGAACTTGCCGTGCCGATCATCAACACCCTCGGCGGCGCAAGCGTTCAAATCATGTACGGCGGGCCGCATAGTGTACTGCCATGGCTTGCCCTGCTGTTGGGGGCAGTCGGCCTTGGCACCGGCCTCTACCCAGCTCTGCAGCTCTCCAGGTTCGCGCCGGCCGCAGTCTTGGCGTCGGCGCGAAGTCCCGGCGGTGGGCGACTGGAAAGCCAATTGCGGACGATCCTGGTCTGCGCGCAGTTCGTCATTGCCGTCGTGTTCACCACCGGGGCCTTGGTGATTGCTTCGCAGGCCCGCTTTCTCCACGGCATGGATCGCGGGTTTGAGCGACAAGGCCTGATATTGGTCGACAGCTTTCAGGAGCGCGGCCTGGGAGACCGAAAGGAGGGTATTCTCGATGCTATCCGCCTTACGCCTGGGGTGACGTCCGCCACCACCTCCATCGAGGAGCCGAATGTGAAACAGCAGGGTATCGTGGAGGTGCGACGCCCGGGCCAGTCCGCGCCTGCTATTACCCTCGGCGAGGACACGGTCGGCGACGGATACCTCGCGACCTATGGCGCGAAGCTGATCGCTGGACGATTCCTCGATCGCAAATATTCGTCCGATGACGTGAGTCATCGAAATCCGATTATGGGCAGCATGTCTGACCTGAATCTGGTGCTGAACGAGCGCGCGACCCGATTGCTCGGCTTCGCCAGACCCGATCAAGCAATCGGCCAACCGATCAGCACGAGCTACTATCATGGCGTAATCGTCGGGGTGCTGAAGGATATTAAGTTTTCCACCCCGCAAAGTCCGGTCGTCGGAATAGTGTACCGCTACAGCAGCCAACCTGGATTCACAGCTGCGGTGCGTTATTCCGGCGCGAGCGAGGGCCTAGTCATGGAACGGCTGAGATCGGCCTGGAGCCGGCTTGCGCCAGATATTCCGTTCCAAGCGGAAACTGCGGACGAAAAGCTCAGCGCATTTTATGTTCCGGAAGAACAGAGAGCCCGGGTTTTTGGCCTCGGCGCCATCCTGGCGGTGCTGATCAGCTGTATCGGTCTTTACGGGCTGGCGTCATTCAACACCGTACGACGCATCCGCGAAATTGGCATCCGCAAGGCGTTGGGCGCATCGACACAGGACATACTGCGGCTTCTTATCGGTCAGTTCCTGCGACCGGTGTTGCTGGCCAATCTGGTCGCGTGGCCTTTGGCTTGGCTGCTCCTGCACAGCTGGCTGTCGACATTCGATCAGAGGATCAGCCTAAGCCCGCTCTACTTCCTCAGCGCAACGACGCTGACTTTGTTGATCGCTCTGAGCACCGTAGGTGGGCAGACGCTTCTCGTAGCGCGCTCCGAACCGGCAAAAGCGCTGCGTCACGAGTGAGTTTGCGTGTTCCGAATAAGACCGCGCCGCGCTGTTCGATGAAGATGCCCATCGCGATTGCTCCCCACACCGACGTTACCTCAGAACGAAATATTGCAGTTTAGGCCAATCGTCCCTCCGCCGCCGTCGCTCGCGGGTCCTGAGTCGGCCCGTGGTCGACAATGTTCGAGCACTTTGATCCCTGCGAAGGGGTGCTCTAGGAATGCGTCGCGGCTTTTGGCTTGATCCAAGATAGCCTTTTTACTTGGGTCCAGGCTGAACTCAGTTGTTCCTGCCGCCGCGCGCTGATCTTTGAGGTAGCGCCGGCAAGCCTGCTGTTCAGCAACCGACAGGTGCAGAAAACTCGCTTCGCTACAGCCCAACGATGTTCTCAACGCGGTCGCCAGTCCGGGTTCGATGCCGGGTTGGTCGCGGGGGACGGCGACAGTCGGGTATCGAGGGTTAACCACTGAGTTGTCGGGGGCAGACACCCCCTGCGACGGCTTCGCCCTGGCGGGCACGGCAGCCTTCGAAGTCTGGTCCGTCGCCCTAGCTGGTGGGCGCCGACCATGAGACTGACGCGGTTGAGGCGAAGGTCGCATGAGTTCCATTTCAGTCGCCGTCGGTGGCTGTTGAACAACGGTGGCTTGCGGCTGCAACATGAAGCTGGCGAAGACCGCGGCGTGAAGCGCAAGCGCAACCAAGACCGCCGTGACTCTGACGCGCGTTGTCGCTTGAGGAACATGCAACGCGTCGGAGCACCGTAGATTGAGGGACGAGTTGAGCTTCGATCCGAAAAATGGCCAATGTCAGGCAAAGCAATTCTAAGTTGCCTCGATCTTCACGGCCGATGTGCGGTTACGGTTGCCGGCCGGTTGACGTCCAATAGCTGGCTCTCCCAATGTCTATTCGGGGTTCATGGCGGGCCGATACGTCGCCACCTTCCCCAAGAAGGCGGAGCCCACCCGTTGAGGTCGCCTGCTTACCGGCTAACCGTTCGAAACATCTGATCGACACGAGCTGAAGCATACGACAACCCAGCCGGGTGCCCGGGGAGATTGCGAATGTCGAGAGAGCTTCGGCGATACGCCCTGATGCTGTACGCCGACAATCCAGATCGGGACCGCGTTGGACCGGTCTTTGCCGTCGACGACGCCACCATGCTCGCGAGGCTCACAGGCGACCTTGAGCTGATCATCAAGGCCTTCCCCGAAGGCGAATTGCGCAGAGTGGATGATGGCGAGCTGCTTTGGCGGAAGGGGCGACTCGACGGCTGAGCGCTAGGCCCCGGTGTTGCCAGGAGGCGGAGTGTTAGAAAGTCGGCGAAGATTGCTGAGCGCTCTTGGTTCTTCAAGCTACGGCCGGCAAACTGCACTTGTTCAGCTGAGGTCCGCCGATGCTATCGATTCTTGCTGCTGTCGTGGTCTTGACTGGTGTTCAGCCCAAATCTGAAGCCGCATTTAGCCCGGCGGACGCCGCGTCCGCAGTCCAGCGATGTGCTTCAAGTACGCTAGGAAAAGCTGGCATCGATACATGCATGATCCGCGCGCTCAATGTTTGCTATAATAAATACGATCCCAGGACACATTATAACGAGGAATTCTACGACGGAGATTGCGTCGATCTATTTCAAGATGCAGTAGAAAAACTGGCCGAAGGACGAGTAAGTGGCGCGCGAAAGCCCGGCGGACTGTCAATGCTGCAATTCAAACACTGGAAACTGACCGAGAAAGCTCGCTGTGAGTACGAAGCCATTCATCCAGATAAGGATGGAGGGATGCCAAACTATGGGACGGAGCTTCCGTTCTGTGAAGCTATTGGGCTGGTGAAACTTGTTCGTGGACCAAGATAGCCACATGACCAATCCCTACGATGATCTCGGCAGGACAACAACCGCACGTCGATATCGCAACCCCAAGCCTCGCATCTGGGGTTTTGGTGAGCGGGCCCGGCCAATGTTTCGAACTTGGGTCGTGATTGGATTGGCTGGCGGCATCCTGACGTGTGCGTCGAGCGACGCGGCCCTTGCTCAACAGGGACCGACCGCCGCCCCAGCCGACCAAGCGGTCACCACGACCAATGGAATCGAGACGCGGCACTCTGGTGAAAACATCATTCAGACGGACCGCACCGGCAAGGGAGCCGTTCTTTGCATGTGGGGCATCCTTGAGGCGGTTCGGGCCACCGGCCGTGAGTGCTTCGAGGGCCAGGATCAAGAGTTTCAAGCTGAACTGGACTCGTCGCTTGCTCGCATTGATCAGTTCATCATCCGCAACAGCAGCCGCCCGGTGACCCAAGCAGGGCTTGAGCTGAGACGGTCACAAGCCGTTCAGCAGCTTCGATCTTCGGGAAACGTCTGCGCTGGCGACACCGCGAAGATGTACCAGGCCTTGCGAACTGGGGGCGCCGATCGCCTCCGTGGCTACGTCACCGACATGTTGTCGATCCCTCGTGAGCCGGTCATCAATCCATGCCTATGAGCGAGGAATAACCGGGCTCAGCGAAACCGAGAGGTCACCTGACGTCGATATTGACCGTGATCTGGCGCACGTACCCGTCGGGCTGCGAGCCCTGCAGAACGACCTTGTCGTGGCCTTTATAGCCGTCATCGGCCGTATAGAAGGCTCGATGCCCTGGAACCTTGTGCTGGCTACAGTTCTCCCGGCCACTTCCCGCCGCGAAAACATAGAAAAACGGCTCATCGTCAATGATGACCTTTCCATGTTCTGGCTGGCGGATCACAGACAGTGTCGGCTGCCCGCGAGGAGAACAGTCGGGCTCGATAGAGGTGTTTTGCCATAGCCGGATTTGCGAGCTTCCAAGTGCGGCCTTGTCCACACTGATCTTCGCAAACCCCTGCGTTGATGACTGGGGCTGTATCGTAACTTCGAAACGGCTGGTTTGCGCGACCGCGACCGTCGCGAAGAGACACGCCGTTAATAGGGAAGCCGCCAGGAGCCGAACCACGGACACCTCTCCAGTTTCATCGATCCGATACAACTGGCAAGGTTGAGGGCCGTCAAGGCCTGACCCAGGAGGGTTCGATCAATTTCCGCCCAGCATTGCCTCTGCGAGCGGACGGGGAAGATCGCCCGTCCGCGCCTGGTGGTAGGCCCGGAGCAGCAGCGCCTGAGTAATCATGTCCGGCAGGCAGCCGCTGCCAAGCAGGTCAAGCGCTTCGCGGAAGGGTAGGCGGCGTAGGCGCAAGTCCTCGGTTTCGTCCGGCTCCGCGGAGGCCTGGGTCAGGCCCAAAGCAATGAAGCCTTGCCCATGCTCGTCGGTGACCGAGTTGGAGAGTTGGAAGGTGAGTGCGTGCACCCAGTGTTCGGCGAAAAGACCGGTCTCCTCAGCACCTGGACCATGCGCTGACTGTCGAGGAAATGGGTGTGGCGCTGCGCCGAGGAGAGGACGCTTGTGGCCTCCCGCTCGCTCTTGCCGAGATGACGGTTGGCGGCGCGTGCCACGAGACCGCCGGCTGCCGGGTTCTGCTGCATCTGGCGCAGCAGGTGATGGAAGTCGTCCGGCGCCAGGGTTAGGAGATCACGAACCGTGGCGAGGTTGGACGACTGCCCAGGGTCAGTGACCACGTGCAGGATCAGCCCGCCGATTAGCGCCTTGGCCTCTTCATTCCAGTGGGCTTCGCCGACCTGCCCGGGCAGATCGTAGACCAGGGCGTCGGCCAGCAGGGCGGCGTCCTCGGCAAGGTCGAGGCTCTCGGGGTTCAGAGCGTCTAGCGGATTGAAGGCGGCCGTAGGCACGCCGGAGACGCCGAAGGGATCGAGCACGTGAACCGGACCCAAACGGTGGCGCGCGCTTGCGGCGACGGCGGCGTTCTCGCCCTTGGGGTCGATGCAGAGGATCGAGCGCTCGGCGGTCAGCAGGTTGGGAATGATGGCGCCCACGCCCTTACCCGACCGGGTGGGGGCGATGGTCAGCAGATGGGCTTGGCCGTCATAGCGCAGCAGCCGGCCATTGCGCCTGGTCTCGCGCCCGACGATCAGGCCCTCGCCGCCGCCCAAGGACGCCTGGATCTGGCGATCCGCCGCGAAGCTTGCAGAGCCGTGGACGGTGCTGGCGGCCGTGGTTCGGGCGCCAGCGCGCCCAATGACGTAGCCCATCACGGCGCCGCCAAGCGGGCAAAGCATGGCCACCTCGCCGAAATGTCCAAAGGCCGGCAGCCGCCCCAAGACCCGCCCCAGCACCATACCGAGGACCAAGCCGCCGACGACAAACAGCGGCCATGAAACGCGCCTGATCAACCCGCTCAAACCTTAGCTGCTCCCGCCTCAAAGGCGCGCCGGCCCCGGCGTCGCCACAGCTCCAAAGCATCCCCGCGCAGATCCCCGCTGGCCAGGTCGGTCAGAGTCAGAAGTGCGCCCAAAAGGGCGCTGCGGTCATCGTCCAGAAGCTCGACGAGGCCCGCCTTCTGGACCAGGCCGCCCAGCTCGATCAGGTGGCGGGTGCGCTCGCGTCTTTGCATGACCCAGGCTCGCGTGTCGGTGCGGGCGGACGAGGCTTCAGCCCGCCGCAGCCCGGTGGTGGTCCGCCTCAAAGCTCGGGCCGATGTCGTCAGCCGCGCCGTCAGCGCCTCGTGCAGACCCGCCCCGAAAAAACTCCGCGCCCTTCCGCCGCCACACCTCCAGGGTTTCGGGTTGCTTGGACGCTTCCACGGCGGCGAGCAGAACCCCCGCCAGCACCTCGTGATCGAGCCCGTCCGCGCCGGTCGCCACCACCAGCTCGCCGAACTGCCGTATGCGCAACAGTTTGAGGGTCTTGATCTGATCCTTGCGCGCCTTGATTTCGGCGTCGATGTCCTGAGGTTTTCGCATGACAGCTCCGGGGTTTTGGGCCACTCTGCCAAGTCTGCGTCAATGAATCGTTGAACTTCCCCAGAGCATATCACACAAAGGCGAAAGTCTTTGAGTGCGCGCTTATACGTCGTGCCGACGTTCGCTTGGTAAATACTGCAATAACCATGAGTAAATCGGCGTGGCGATCTATCATTTCAGCGCCAAGGTGATCTCCCGGGCCAACGGTTCCTCTGCCGTGGCCTCAGCGGCCTATCGTTCAGGCTCGCAGCTCTACGACGAGCGGCTCGGGCGCTCGCACAATTTCAGCAACAAGTCCGGCGTGATCCACTCGGAGATCCTGGCTCCGGAAGGCTCGCCGGAACGGTGGCAGAACCGCGAGGTTTTGTGGAACGAGGTCGAGGCGCTGGAAAAGCGCAAGGACGCCCAGCTTGCCCGCGAGGTGGAGTTCGCCATTCCGCGTGAATTGGACCAGGCGCAAGGCATCGCGCTGGCGCGGGATTTCGTTGAGCGGGAGTTCGTCGCGCGGGGCATGGTCGCAGACCTCAATGTGCATTGGGACATCGGTCCGGACGGCAAGGCAAAGCCCCACGCCCACGTGATGCTATCGATGCGGGAGGTAACCCAGGGCGACGGCGAGATCGGCTTCGGCGGAAAGGCCCGCGATTGGAACAGCCGCGAGATGCTGTCGGGTTGGCGCGAGGCTTGGGCCGAGCACGTCAATGTGCGCCTGGCCGAACTCGACATCGATGCGCGCATCGATCACCGCAGTCTTGAGGCGCAAGCGATCGACCTGGAGCCGCAGAACAAGATCGGCCCGGCTGGCGCCCGGCGGCTTGACCGGGGCGAAGACGCCGAGCGGGTCGCCGAGCATCGGGACATCGCTCGGCGCAATGGCGAGCGGATCATCGCCGAGCCGGGCGTGGCGCTGGATGCGATCACCCGCCAGCAGAGCACCTTCACCGACCACGACCTTTACCGCTTCGCCCACCGCCACAGCGATGGCGCCGATCAGTTCGCCCAGGTGGTGAGCGCGATGAAGACCTCCCCGGAATTGGTCCCTCTGGGCGTCGATGGTCGGGGCCGCGAACGCTTCACCAGCCGCGAGATGCT
>Ga0302316_10000386_pt1 | contig 39323 bp, 30 predicted proteins | sample III_Palsa_N3_2_FD_200456 | JGI IMG/M metagenome (GOLD analysis project Ga0302316, IMG submission 200456) | Peat permafrost microbial communities from Stordalen Mire near Abisko, Sweden - III_Palsa_N3_2 | ecosystem: Environmental > Terrestrial > Soil > Palsa > Peat permafrost | place: Sweden...
AGGTTGGCCCAGGGGATGTCGTTGAGCAGGATCTCGCCTTGCTGCAGGGGTTCGGCGGCGCCCAGCAGTTTAAACAGCGTGGTCTTGCCACTGCCGGATGGTCCGACGATCACAATCTTGTCGCCCTGGCCGATCGTAAGGCTCGCATCAATCAGCACCGGCTGATCGGACACCCCGTAACGGAACGACAGGTTGCGCATCTCGATTTTTTTGAACGCCTTTACTTCAACCGCCTTTAGCCGCTCGGCCAACGGCGTGTAGCGCTCCCCTTGGCACTCCATGATGTCGTCCACTCGCGTCACGGGAACTTCCAGCATGTAGTAGGCGATAAGCGCGTTGACCGTGCGGGCGAGGCGATCGGTTGCCAGCGTCTTGTAAATCATGAACGAATAGAACACGCCCACCGATATGCTGCCTTTAAGCATCAGGCCGGCAGCGAGCCAGGTGACCGCGATGAGGTCGGCGTAGGTGGTCAGCTTCAACATGGCATCGCGCGTAGCAAGCAACCTGGAGTCGCGCACAAACGCGGACACGTAGCCCTTGAAAATCGTCATGTACGACGACACCCGGCGCGTTTCGCCCGATGACAGCTTGATCAGCGAAGCGGCACGGATCGTTTCCATAAGCACGTTGTCGCAGCGTGCCGACTCCTGCATCAGCAAACTGCGTGTTTCCAGCATGCGCAGAAACAGTGCCAGCGCCACCGCCACGTAGAAAGCGAAGATCGCCAGCGCCACCACCGTCAAGCGCGGGCTTTGCGACACCATCAGGATCAACGCCAGCACGGCGACGGTCAGGTCGACACCCGTCGAAATCGTGGTTTTCACGGCATGGGTGTTGATCTCGTCTTGAACCTTTACTCGCGCAAACAGATCACCCACATTGCGCTTTTCGAAGAACGCGATGGGATTGCGCATCAAGTGGCCGACCAGCCCCTCACGCACGTTCACGCACACCAGCCCGTAAACCAGCTCGGTCAGGTAGGTCTGCGCGTACTGGCTGAAGGTGCCGATGACAAAGATCCCCGCGAACGTCAATGTCAGCACGTTGAGCAGGTTCTGGTTGTCCGATGACACCACGTAATCCAGCACCAGGCGGCCGAAGTAGGGCATCGCCAGTATCGCGAACTGCCCGGCCAGTGCGATAAACAACACCTTGCCGATCTGTCGGCGCAGTGCCGGGTACAGCGTTCGCACGCGCGCCAGCGCAGCGGGTATGCGCGAACGGGCAGGTATCTGGGTCAGGTCAGGCGTGGGCGCACATTCGAGCAGGTAGCCCGACACGTTGGCCAAAAAGGCGTCCATCGATATCCGGCGACGTCCGGCCGACGGGTCGATCAAGCGCACGTAACCGCGCGTACATTTTTCGAACACGACGTAATGCGCGCCACCAAAGTGCAGGATCGAGCCCTTCTTGATCTCGCCCACGTCGGCCGCCGTAAACTGATAGGCCTGCACCGACAAGCCGAACTCAAGCGCGACATCGTGCAGATCCATCAGCGACAGGCCGTTCGCCGAAATCGGTCGATACGCGGAAATCTCGCGTGGTTCAGTGGCGCGTCCGCAATGGCTCAGCACCATCGCCAGACAGGCATAGCCGCACTCGGCTACTTCGTTTTGATAGATGACGCGCATGGCTCAGCCCCGCATCATGCGAAAGAGCGGGGCGAGTATCCACTCGGCGATAGTGCGGCGCTCGACCACGATGCTTGCCCTGCCGCGCATGCCTGGCAGTATCGGAAATGACTGCCCATCCACATTGAACGTATCGCCGCGCAGCGTCGCCAGCGCGCGGTAGTCATTGTCCGAACCCGCGCCGCCCACCGGCGTGGGCGCTCCGTCAGGTGCGCGCAGGGTGGCGCCGGAAATCGAGTCGATGCGAGCTTCGTATGTGCCGAATCTCGCGTACGGAAACGCGTCGAGCTTGATATGGATGATTTGGCCCGGCTTGACGAAGCCGCGTTGCCGCGAGGGAATGCGCAACGCGACGGTCAACGGCTGACCTGGGTCGATGTCGATGATCTGTGCCACTTCGTTCTTATCCAGCATGCGCCCTGGCAGCAGGCCGGAGAAGGTCACCACGCCCGCCTGCGGCGCGTAAATCGTCACGCCTGAATCAGCCAAACGGCTGGCTGCTGAACTGCCGGACGCCGGGGCGTCGCTGGACAACGCCAGATTGGGCGTCAACTGAAACAGCGGCGCCCCGCGCTTCACCCGATCGGACGAATGCGTATAGACGGCCGATACACGTCCACTGACGCCCTCGATCCTGATCTCGGACCATGAAACGACTTCGCAGGACACATCCTGCTTCAGCTCCACTTCGTGGACGCACGCAAACCCTATCGCCACGATCAGGGCAAGTGATGTCGCGTAGGCAATCCAGCGCCAGCCGATATCCCTGAACTGGGGAAGATTCTTGAGTTGCAAAGAGGTCGCTCCATGCGTGCGTACCCGTTTGGACAATGCACAATGCATCCATAAGCAATACGGTTTCCTGCACGTTCGGCTGCGCCTCGATGGCATGAAGGCTGTTGCGAGCCACTACCTTGTCGGTGCAGGCCTTTGATCGCTCAAGACCTTGAACAGAGAACGTTGACGACGGCTACACGATAGCGATGGTTCGCCATTGTGGACGTCCACAAGCAAGCCGCGCTCGCTCGAGCAAAGACAGACAACGTCAGCGCAGGGTGCGGATACTCGCTAGCTCGATACACGGCGGAAGACGCGCCTCGTGGTAACGGATTTCGCCACTCGCTCGCATTGCTGTCAGGTGCAAAACAATAAATGGCCATGGGATGAGCCATGGCCATTTATCACTACTGATCAGCAGTTATTACAAACCCAGACCGCCGCCGCCGCCATTGGCGGTGGAGGATTTGTCGCAGCAGCAACCAGCGGCCACCGGGATATCGGCCAGCACTTCGCGTTCGATCTTCTTCATGATTTTTTCCTTGGTTGATCACTTAACTACGTTAAAAATGTCATAGCCTGCGCCATAACCTCCTACCACCGCCACGATACTTGTGACGTCACCCCGACCTGCGCCGTTTCGCCAGCTCAAACCGCACGATGAGGCATGAGCCGCGTCCACAACTGGTTATTGATAGGACATGGTGAACGTGGCCACGCCATTGGCTGGTCCGCCTGTCACCTTGCTTGCCGTTGAAATGTATTGGCCGCTAAATGTGTAGCTCTGAACGCTGCTGTTGCTGGCGCCCAGCATGATCTGGTTGACATTGCCCGCCACCGCCGAGTCCGGACCATATTTGACGGCCGTACCGTTTGATTGCTGCACAATCTGGATGCCCACGCCGGTGGCGTTCGGCAAAGCCGTGCTGGGGGTCAAGCTCAGGATATTGGTGGTATTGCCGGTGTTGGTGTTGTCGGTGAACGTAATACCCACGTTGGTCGCCACGCCCGTGCAATTCAGCCCGATAGTGAACGGCACCGCTGGCGACTTGGTGCCAGTGGCCGTAAACACGCTGGACTTGATGTTACCCAAGGTCACCGGGATCGAAGGGGTGGTCACCGCGCAGGTTTGACCCAACACCTGAATACTGTTGGCGAGTCTCACATCCGTAGCCAGCATGCCGCCAATCCAGACCTGCATGACGTCACCGGCCGGAATAGTGTATGAGCCGGTGAGAGGTCCCGTATTGATGAACTTGACCGTCGTTTTTCCCAATGGGCCCGCGAACGTCACATAACATTTTTGGCCAGCAGCCTGGGTGGGACAACCCGTACCAGACCCCGTATTAAAATAGCTCGCTGGGAGCGAACCACTGGCCGTAGAGACTGCCGTACCCGTGTTGCCCATCAACTGATAGCCGATTCCAGCCATCCCTGTTGGCCAGATGGCGTTGGAAACGGTGTTTCCCCCGGGCATCATGTTTGTGTAGCTGTAGGTGCTGGCAGAGTCGCAATAGACGCCCCAAGTGGGCGTAGTGCCGCCTAACGCCGCGCTTGTTATGGTGCCTATGGCGATAACCGTGCCAAGGGGCGCATCGCGCGGGATGGTGACATTTGCAGGCATTGTTACATTCAGCACCTCCGCGGCCTGGGCAGCTCCGTAGGAACAAGCGGCAAGCGCTCTGTTTGGCATCAGCATAAGCACGCACAACAGGAGTGGCGCAAGCGCAAGAACACGTTTGATCTTGACGCGGCATCCGCGTCCTGGTGACCATTTCATCGACATTTACTCCAGGGAGATCCGGGGTTCATCGTCCCTGCCCAGGAAGGGCACCACCGCCGTCGGCAGCTTTGGGCGATAGTGTTTGATTGTTCTTGCTCTTTGCCGCGGTACTGCTGGTATTCGCGGCATCCTGGCTCGCTGGCGCAACCTGGCTCACCACGCCGGGCTGGGTGGTATAGGCACCCGTCTGACCGGCTTGTGGAGGGGCCTGCATGAATGGGTTTGACTGGCCCGTCGATTTCGACGACGCCATGACGGCACCTATCGGCAACAGGATCAGCAGACAGAATGCCGCTCGCAACACGGGTCTGCGCACGGCATGTTTGAGTTCGATCGACATCTTGATTCTCCGTATTTCGCTCATGGATGGTCACACCGCCTGAGGCGAAAGCCTCAGGGCAGTTCCGTCTGCTTCAGCTGACCAAGATCGTCACCGGTTTTCAGCAAATTTTTTGCCGGGTCGGCGGACGGCGTGACATTCGCAGCGGTTGAACTCACCAATTTGCCGCGCATCTGCGCACTGGACGAGACGGACGCCTCGGCCAGGCTGTAGCAGGTCGAGTCCAGCGTGCTGTAGAGGCCCGATTTGTTTTTCGCCGGTAAGCGGAACTGGAACGTGCAGCGATCGGTGGGTTCACTGCCCCAGCTAACCGTGTAGGTGCCCGCTTCGGGCAGGCCACGCAGATAGACGCGGCCACCCTGGCCAACGGCGCTGACGGTGGTGCCTTTCTCGTCGAGCACATCGGCGCCAAACGGCAGTTCCGTGCCATCCAGACGACGCAGCGAGAAGATCGCGGCACGGCCACTGACCGTACCAAACTTCATCATCACCACCGAACCGGCGTACGGCGCGATCTGCTGACCGGTCGTATCCATTTCGACATCGAGTGGGATGCCCTTGGGGTCCAGCGCGACGTTGTTGATGCGATACGGCGTGAGGTACGGGATAACCGCGTAACCGCGACCATCGATACGCACACCCGGCCAGTTTTCGATACGCGCACCAGCGGCGTCCTTTGCTTCAACGATACCGATCGTATCGCCGAGCGCGTTGGTCAACGTAATGCCGCCCGGATGCGCAATGATCGCGCCCGACAGGCCGGCAGATTCCTGCGAATAGCCGGTGCCGCTGCTTGCGCTGGCGGACAAGGTCGCATACGGGCTGCGGTACTGCCCGTTGACGCCACCCGACGAGTAGCCCGGATTGTTGGCGGCATTCACGCCGTAGGTGAATTGGTTGTCTACGCCCGCTGTGCCGGTGAGGGCGGCTTGCTCCATCGTGCCGCTGCCATCCATATGCGATGCATTGAGCGACAACATCGGCGCGTGCACGCTTCTGCCCAAGGGCATCGAGATGCTGGCAAACACCTGGTTGGTCATCTGGCCGGTTTCCGCTTCGCGCTGGCGCGATGCCGACAGGCTGTAGGTCAGGTTCACGCCACCCAGGTGCAGTGTGTTGTTGTAACCCAGCTGGGCCTGCCCGGTGACGCCACTGCGGTTCCAGTAATTGACGGCCGAGCCCACCAGGTAGATGCTCCCGCCACTGGCGCCCAGCGCCTGGTTGAAGGTGAGCTGCATCTGGTTGCGCTGGCGATCGAGCAGAGTCGGCACATACTCGCCTTGCCCGGAAGCGAGGAAGTCGGCGGTGGTTTTGTAGCCGCTGTCCTGCCGCGCGATCAACGCATCGTTGAGCGACCAGAAACCGCGCGAGGAGAATTGATACGCGGCGACCGCGATGCTGCTATTGGTGTCCGGCAGCTCTTTGCTGTAGCTGAGCCGGAAGCTTTGTCCGTTGACATATCGCTCGCCGGGAATCTGCGCATTAGCCTGCGTCAGATCCATCGAAACCGCGCCGATCGGCGTATTGAAGGCCGCGCCAACCAACTCGGCCGCGTAGTTTTGCGCCGCGACAACACCGAAATAGCCGGTCACGACATTGTTTATGCCGTGCTGCACCGTCGCCTGCACAATATCGTTGTGCTGGGAGACCATGGCATCGCGTACCTGACCGGCCACCAGGTTGACGCGCCAGATACCCGGGCGCAACAACTGCACGACCGACGCATACGGCACCACGAAGCTATGCTTGCTGCCGTCGGCTTCGGTAACCACAACCGTCAAGCTGCCGCCGTAACCGGTGGCATACAGATCGTTGATCGCGAATTCGCCCGGCGCCACGTTGGTTTCGTAGATGGTGTTGCCGTTCTGGGTCACCGTGACATGGGCATTGCTCATCGCCACGCCGCGAATCACCGGCGCATAACCGCGCAATGAATCGGGCAGCATGCGGTCATCGGTGGCCACCTGCACGCCACGAATGCCGATGCTGTTGAACACCGCGCCGTCGGTGAACGTGTCACCCATGGTCAGCACGCTGCGTATCGAGGGCAGGTCGCGCTGAACGTAGGTGGCGATGTTCTGGAACTTGTCCGACTGGCCGGACTGCCAGTTGTATGAACTGGTGTTGCGGAATTGCCAACCGTCGATATTGAAACCGGCATTCAGGCTGATGTAACCCTGATTGCTGCTCCTGCCGTTGTTGGTGGTCTGGTAGGTGCTTGCGTTATAACCGAGCGTTGCCGCCGTAACACCCCGGTCCCACAACTCCGGGTTCACGTAGCCGCGCGGGTTGCGCACCAGCGCCACTTGGGGAATGCTCAGGTCCAGCCGAAACTCCGACATATCGAAGGTTTGCTTGGCCCCCTGCACCAACTGCGCCAGGTCGGCACAACCGCCGGCCAGCACCTTGGCCATCTCGGCCTTTCCGGCCTCCGAGAGCGCGCTGCTATCCAGGCCGATGCGGCCCACCAACGCCTGGTCGAAGCACGCCGTGGCGCTCAGGCTGCCGGGCGCCGCAGCGAAACGCACGTTGGTGTGGGCTACCCAGTCGCCATTGACGTACAGATCCACGGTATAGGTGCCCGGGGCCACCGGGCTGCCATGCTCGAAGCGCGCCGTGTTGATGTGCTCGCCAGGCGACTTCATCAGCACCGTGTCGTCGAACTGCACACCCTCGATCGCGCTGGCGTCCGCACCACTGGGATCGACGGCGGCGGCGGCGGCAGCAAACGCAGACATCGGCAGATAAGCTGCGAGCGCCGCGCTGATAAGCAGATAGCTACGTTTAAGCAACAATCGCCTTCCGTGCGGTCTTTGTGACTTCCGTGAATCCATGATTAAAGGCCTTTTTCTTTTGGTCTTTGTGGCCCGTAGAAAGGGACACAGCCGTCTGAACGCAGTAGACGTCGATGCAGGGGCGCGCCATAGCGCCGCCCCTTGCACCACGTCGCGGCACTATTTCTTTTGCTGGGGATCGAACACGCCCTTCACGCCGACGCCGTAGTCGTTGATGAAGGTGTAGTCGACCGTGAACGACGCCGGCATCGTTCGCAGGTTGCTCATGTCGAATACTTCCTTGCCGCCGGGGCTGACCATGCCGCCCTTGTCATTGGCAAAGCGGGCGCCGGCCACCGTAGCGGCGAGGCCGCTGAAGGTGACGTTGTACGGCGTCGGGTTGGTCGCTTCCAGGGCGTAACCACCGTCGCTCTTGCTCACAAAGCGCCAGGTCATCTGGGCGGGCGCATCGTCGGCGCGGCCAGTCAAAGCCTTGGGACGAAAAAACACCTTGACCCGGGTACGGTAGGCCAGCTGCAATTTGTTGAGATCCTCACTCGAGGTCGCCTTGTCGCGCGGCGGCACTTCGAGCACGTTGAGCCAGAACACCGACTCCTTGTCTTGGGGCAGGGGACTTTGCGTATAGATCAGGCGCAGGCTCTGGCCCTTTTTAGGGTCAAGCCGAAATAGGGGGGGCACGATCGTAAACGGCGCCTTGGACTCGCTGGGCAACGTTTTCGGGTTGCCTTCGTCAAGCCAGGTCTGCACCAACTCGGGTGTGGTACCCACGTTATCGACCCTGACCGTGACTTCGCGCTCCGCTTCGGGATAAATCACCCGCGTACCGGTAATCACGATGTTCGCCTGCGCGTAACTCGCACACATCGACAGCGCCAGCGCCAGCAAAGGCGCCAATGATTTCATTCGATAGCACATCGGAAATTTATCCCTTGAAACCGCTTGTTACGTTCAATCTGAAAATGCCGCCTCCCATCACAGGAGGCGGCATGACACCTCAGTGCAACTACCGCTTACTGGTAGGACATCGAGTAGGTGACCGTGGTTTGCACGGAACCGGCACCCGACCCGCCGCCCACTGCTGCGTAGCGAGCGATGTAGGGCAGGTTTGCGCTGCCACTGGCGATCGCAACAACCGCCGAGTTCTGCGATGCCTGCGGCGCACCGAGCTTGATCGAGGTGCCGTCGACGGTGTTCAGAAAGTTGACTTCGGTGTTGGTTGCCGTGCCCGTGGTGTTCTTCAGGAAGCCGGTGGTCGCATCGATCGTGGCGCCCGCTTCGAAATAGGTCGAAACGTTGCCGGAGTCCGGGGAGCAATTGGTCAGTGCGATGGTGAACGGCGTGTCACCGGCGTGGCTGCCATTGGCCGGCAGAGACGAGGTCGAAACGGTCGGCAGGGTGACCGTGAAGTCCGAACCTTGATCGTTACCGACGATCGTGCAGGTCTGCGCGGTGATGGCGCCCTTGAAGGTGATGATGCCGTCAGAGGCCTTGGCAGCCTGCGGGGCAAATGCTGCCACGCCCATGACTGCAACCAGGGCTGCCGAGAGGATGGTCTTTTTCATTGTCGTAATCCTTGACTAGGAATTGTTAGGGGTTGAGTCATGCTCTAACGAGACCGAACCGGACAACGACTGATCGGCTCCGTTTTTTGCCTCTGTCCCAGAAGCCGAAGTCGAACTTTTTTTGTCCGCGCGATCACCGCCACGTCGCCCAGATCAAATCTGTGCGAGGCGTGCATCTTTCCGGATTACGAGCGGGTTTCGAATGAGAATGTTCTCAAAAGTGCATCCGCCTGGAACTTTGCTTGGCAAGCGTTAAGCGTTCAGCAATGTCTGCTTTCCCCGACATAGGACTGCGTATTCCCCAGTCCTTGCGCCTGCACGGATTGAGCCCAGCGACCCAGGCGTCGCTACCGCTCGGGTGTCAGAACAGGTATGAGGTCTCGGCTATCCCGCTTCAGGCCTCGAACAAAAGGACGCGGCCACCCGGGCCGATGCCAACCGCTGGTTGGCGATAGCCGTAACAGTTAGCCGGCTGCCGTCGTTGCGCGCCGTCATGGATAACTCGGGTGATCAACGTCGCGGGTCTGCCATCCCCGTCGGCGAGTACTGACTTGGCGCCAGACGCGACCATGGCGGACCTGCATTCAGTCGTATCTCAAACGATGCTTCGGCCAGCCTGCCGGTGTGCCGGTGCGAGCCCGTCGAGCGAACACGGCCGGCCTTCGGCTATAACGCCACGCACACAACCGGGTCATCGCCGAACATCGCCATGAGCGACGCATCGCGGAAAGCCCACGATGACGCCACCAGCCCGATCCGCCTCAAACGAATCAGGCCAGCATCGGACGGACGTCCGAATGCTGGCCTGATGTGTGATGAACGAGTCTTGCTAACGGATTGACTATGAACTTGGTTCACCTACGACAAAAATGGAAAGCGCCTACATGATCTATCGGAAATCGCGCACAGCCCTGTCGCGATAAACCTAGCCATGACCGACATCGCTGAGAAGCAACGCGAACTTGACGGGTACGGCAGATGCCGGGATGGGTTGCTTCAGCCAGTGCGACCGTCGGTCGTGGGCAATGCGCTTTCGTACATCAGGTAATGACACTGCTGCATGCCAAGATCGGCATAAGTCGCCTGTGCGTGCAGGTTTTCGGTTTCCACGTACAGGCGCAGGCCCACCGCACCCGCGACGCGAGCGCGCTGCTCGACATTTGCATACAGCGCACGAAACACACCGCCACGCCGTGCATCGGGTGTCACGTACACACTCTGGATCCACCAAAAATCCCCACAGCGCCAGTCACTCCACTCGTAAGTCACGAGCAGGCTGCCCACTGCGATGCTGTCGCGTTCGGCGACCAGATAGAAGCCCCGGCGTGGCTGCTCGAATACCCCAGCGATGCCGCGCTCCAGCACGACGGGATCGAGCCGCTTGTGCTCGGTTTCCCATGCCATCGCGGTATTCCAGGCGAGCAACGCAGGCATGTCCGTGGCAGTGGCCGCTCGAATCAATAAGGATGACACCGGAGAACTCCCATGCGCTTGGACGATCACGCGTATCGTAGCGTGCATCGTCTTCACACGCCGTCCCGTAAAGTCCAGCCGGATCCCGCCCTGCCGGCCACCGCACAACCCGCCAGCAACCACGCCATCCGGGTGCTCGCACGAATGGACATGCTGCGCTGGATCTCCCCGAAACACCCGAAGGAAGCTGGATGAACATCGGTAGCCTATTCGACCGGCTCAAGCTGAAACGTCTGCGTGCATTTCGCCGCCGCCGCACTGCCGCACGCACGCAACCGGAACAGGAGCCAGCGCTGCGCTCGGAACTGTTCAGCGCCGAACAGATGGAGCGACACGGCCAGATCCTGGCCGGCCAGCATCGGCTGAGTCCGCGGTCCAGCGCAAACCTGCTGCTGGCCCGGCTGGACGACAACGAAGCAGTGCTGATCCATACCTGCGAACGGCTGACCGCGGCGACCCGGCATCGCCGACGCATCACGCCGGCCGGTGAGTGGTTACTGGATAATTTCTATCTGATCGAGGAGCAGATCCGCATCGCACGGCGGCATCTGCCCAAGGGCTACAGCCGCGCACTGCCACGGTTGGAGCACGGGCCGTCGGCCGAACTTCCGCGTGTATACGACATTGCGCTGGAAATTATTTCGCACGGTGACGGCCGCGTCGATACCACCAGCCTGCGCCGGTTTGTCAGCGCGTATCAAACCGTGACGCCGCTCAAGCTGGGCGAACTGTGGGCGATTCCGATCATGTTGCGGCTGGCGTTGATCGAGAATCTGCGGCGGGTCGCTGCACGCGTGATGGCCGATTGGCGTTATCGCGGCAAAGCGGTGCGCTGGGCCGATCGCATGATCGCCACCGCCGAACGCGATCCCAAGAGCGTGGTGCTGGTGGTCGCCGACATGGCGCGCTCGAAGCCGCCAATGACCGGTCCTTTCGTCGCCGAAATGGCGCGCCGACTGCAAGGGCAGAGTCCGGCACTGGCATTGCCGCTGAGCTGGATTGAACAGCGTCTGTCCGAATCGGGCCAGAGCATCGAACACCTGGTGCAGCTGGAAGCCCAGCAGCAGGCGGCCAATCAGGTATCCATCGGCAACAGTATCGGAAGCCTGCGCGCACTTTCGGCCATCGACTGGCGTGACTTCGTCGAACATACCAGCATGGTGGAACAACGCCTGCGCGAAGATCCCGCTGGCGTTTACGCGGCTATGGATTTCGCTACGCGTGACCGCTACCGCCATGTCGTGGAAGCGCTGGCACGCAAGCACGAACTGACCGAACAGCAAGTGGCGGATACCGCGGTCGAGCTGAGCCAGAGCAGCACACCATCCGATTCCCGATCGCCACTGCAACGGCACGTTGGCTTCTATCTGATCGATCAAGGCCTGCCCGCGCTGGAGCAGCATCTTGGTGTGCGCCCGACCGTCGCTGAAACACTGCGACGCTGGTTCGACAAGGCGCCACTGCCGATCTATCTGGGCCTGTTGTCGCTGCTCACGTTTGCGTTCGCGCGACCGCTGGTGCTGACGGCCGTGGCCGATCGATTGCCCGGATGGGCCGTACTGGCCATCGCGATTCCATCAGTCATCCTCGCCAGTCAGCTCGGCTTGAGCCTGATCAACTGGCTGGCGACACTGACGGTGGCGCCCAAACGCTTGCCACGCATGGACTACTCGAAAGGTATCCCGGCGAGCGCACGCACGCTGGTAGCGATCCCCTGCCTGTTCTCCAGCGCGCAGGACATCGACGACCTGGTCGAATCGCTGGAAGTGCGCTTTCTCGCCAATCGCGACGACAACCTTTATTTCGCCCTGCTCACCGACTTTGCCGATGCGGACAGTGAAACGCTGCCTGGAGATGCGGCATTGCTGCGGCTGGCACAACGGCGCATCGAGGCACTCAACGAGCAATATGCGCGCGTCGATACCGACTGTTTCTATTTGCTGCATCGGCCGCGGCGCTGGAATGCCACCGAACAATGCTGGATGGGTCACGAGCGCAAACGCGGCAAGCTGGCCGACCTGAATGCGCTACTTCGTGGCAAGCAAGAAAATAAAGATGCGCTACTTCGTGGCAATGCGCACGACCGCTTCATCCTGTTGGTGGGCGACTTTGCCACGCTGCCGCCGATTCAATACGTCATTACGCTGGATACCGATACGCAGCTTCCGCGTGACTCCGCGCACGAGTTCGTCGGCACCATCGATCATCCACTCAATCGTGCGGTGTACGACCCGGTGCAGCGACGCGTGGTGGCTGGCTACGCCATCTTGCAGCCGCGCGTGGGGATCAGCCTGCCCAGCACGGCACGCTCGCGCTACGCCCAGCTTTACGGCAGCGACGCAGGCATCGATCCGTATACGCGGATGGTCTCGGACGTCTATCAGGATGTATTCCATGAGGGATCGTTCATTGGCAAGGGCATTTATGACGTCGATGCGTTCGAGCTCACCCTGGATGGTCGCTTTCCGGAAAACAGCATCCTCAGCCATGACCTGGTCGAAGGCTGCCACGCGCGTTCGGGGCTGCTCAGCGATGTGCAGCTATACGAGGAATACCCGGCGCGCTATAGCGCCGACGTAAAGCGCCGACATCGCTGGATACGCGGCGACTGGCAGCTGCTGCCATGGCTGTTGCCGTGGGCACCGACTGCGCACGACGGCTGGCGCGTGAACGCGCTGACCGCATTGTCGCGCTGGAAGATTCTGGACAATCTGCGCCGCAGCCTGGTGCCCACGTCCTTATTGCTGCTGCTGGTGACGGGTTGGCTATTCCTGTCGCAGGTGTTTTCGTGGACATTGGCCGTGCTGGCGATGGTGCTGATTCCGCCGGTGCTATCGGCGCTGCTGGATCTGGTGCAAAAGCCACGCGAAGTGCAACTGGACCAACATCTACGTGCCGCGATGCGCACGTCTGGTCAGCATCTCGCGCGAATGGCATTGGCGCTGGCCTGGTTACCGCATGAAGTGCTGTACAGCCTCGACGCGATCGTGCGCACGCTATGGCGCATGGCAGTCAGTCGGCGGCTGCTGTTGCAATGGCAGACCTCCAGCGATGTCGAGCGACACAGCAGCAATACGCCCGGTTCGCTCTGGCGCCTGATGTGGGTCGGCCCGCTGCTGGCGCTACTGCTCACCGCGGCGCTGGCGTTGCATCGCCCGATGGTGTTGACGCTTGCCGCACCGTTGCTGCTGCTGTGGTTGTTGTCGCCGTCGATCGCCTGGTGGATCAGCAAGCCACGCGCGCCCACCGCGTTCATGCCGACGTCGACACAGTTGCGATTCCTGCGCATGCTGGCGCGCAGGACCTGGGCTTTCTTCGACGTGCATGTCGGCCCCACCGACCATTGGCTACCCCCAGACAATCTGCAGGAACAGCCGGGGCCCGTCGTTGCCCATCGCACTTCGCCAACGAACATCGGCATGGCGTTGCTGGCGAACCTGGCCGCGTACGACTTTGGCTATCTGAGTTGCGGTCGTCTGCTTGATCGCACGCGCCAGACACTGGCTACGATGCAGGTGTTGCCCCGTCATCGCGGACATTTCTACAACTGGTACGACACGCTGACCCTGCAACCGCTGGCACCGCTCTACGTCTCGGCGGTGGATAGCGGCAACCTTGCAGGTCACCTGCTGACGCTGCGGCCGGGGTTGCTTGATCTGATCGACGAGCCGGTGTTCCAGCCGCGCCTGCTGCAAGGCTTGCTCGACACCCTCGGCGTGCTGCACGACGCGCTCGATAGCAGCGCGGCAAGCGCACTGAATCCGCTGCGCAAGGAGCTGGAAGGCGCCCTCGGCAAATCACCTGCCACTACTGGCGAAGCTGTTGCGCTACTGCAGCGGCAACTGGATCACGCTTACACACTGGCCCAAACCGTTGTCGTGGAGTCCGGTAGTGATGCCGAGTTCTGGCTGGATGCATTGCTCGGGCAATGCAGCGATTTATTTGACGAAGCGGCTGCATTCAACCTCAATCCCCCGGCAGATGACGAGACGGCGTTCGTAGGCATTCCCACGTTGCGCCAGCTCGCACGCATCGAGCCGCTGGCGTGGCCGTCCGAAGCGGACGCCGATGCCTTGCGTGAGCGTGCACGCGAACGCCTCGCGGTGATCGAGCAGCTAGCGCAACAGGCTGGCGAAATGGCGCTGATGGATTACCGCTTTCTGTATGACAGCGCGCGGGATCTGCTGGCCATCGGCTACAACGTCGACGAGCGTCGACTCGACGCGAGCTACTACGACCTGCTTGCATCGGAGGCGCGACTGGCCAGTTTCGTGGCGATCGCGCAAGGCCAGCTGCCGCAAGACAACTGGTTTTCGCTGGGTCGGCTGCTGACCACCAGCGGTGGCGAACCGGTGCTGTTGTCGTGGACCGGCTCGATGTTCGAATACCTGATGCCGATGCTGGTCATGCCCAGCTACGAGGGTACGTTGCTCGATCAGACCTGTCGTGCCGCCGTGGCGCGGCAGATCGAATACGGCAATCAGCTCAATCTGCCATGGGGTGTTTCCGAGTCCGGCTACAACACGCTCGATGCGCACTTCACTTACCAATACCGCGCGTTCGGTGTGCCCGGGCTGGGTCTCAAGCTCGGGCTAGGCGAGGACGTGGTCATCGCTCCGTATGCTTCGGTACTGGCCATGATGGTGGCGCCGGCTGCAGCGACACGGAACCTGCAGCGGCTGGCCGAAGCCGGTGCGCAAGGCCGCTTCGGCATGGTCGAAGCGATCGATTACACGCCGGCGCGATTGCCATTGGGCCAGGCCTCGGCGATGGTGCATTCGTTCATGGCACATCACCAGGGCATGAGCCTGCTGGCGTTGGATTACGCGTTGCTGGATCGGCCGATGCAACGACGCTTCGAGTCCGACCCGCAGTTCCAGGCCACCAGCCTGCTGCTGCAGGAACGCGTACCGAAGACTGCCGCCGAATACCTGCACGCCACCGGCTTTCCCGAAATGGACGGCCAACCGCGCGCGACCGAAGCGCGTCTGCGCGTGTTCACCGATCCCGACCGGCCGCGGCCTGCGGTGCAGCTACTGTCGAACGGTCGCTACCACGTGATGGTCAGCAGCGCCGGCAGTGGCTACAGCCGTTGTCGCGATCTGGCTGTAACGCGCTGGCATGAAGACATCACCCTCGATCACTGGGGCATGTTCTGTTATCTGCGCGATGTGGAGAGCGGTGAGTTCTGGGCCACCGCCTACCAGCCCACGTTGAAGAAGACCGAACTGTTCGAGGCGATTTTCTCCGACGCCCGCGCCGAGTTCCGTGTGCGCGAGCGCGACTTCGACGCACACACCGAAATCGTGGTGTCACCGGAAGACGACATCGAGCTGCGCCGCACGCGTATCACCAATCGCAGCCGCGTTCGCCGCACGATCGAGCTGACCAGCTATGCCGAAGTCGTGCTGTCGCCGCCGATCGCCGACGCCTTGCATCCCGCGTTCAGCAAGCTGTTCGTACAGACTGAACTGGTGCCTGAGCTGCAAGCCATCGTATGCACCCGGCGGCCACGCGCGCATGACGAAGCCGTGCCGTGGATGTGCCATTTGCTGGCCGTGCACAACGCCGACATCGACGAGATTTCCTACGAAACCGATCGCGCCCGCTTCATTGGACGCGGGCGCAGCACGGCGCAACCAAGGATGCTGGATCGCGAGCAGACGCGATTGTCCAACAGCCAGGGCTCGGTACTCGATCCGGTCGTAGCGATCCGTTGCCGCATCACGCTGGAGCCGGAGCAGTCGGCCACGGTGGATCTGGTCACCGGCATGGCCGACAGTCGCGATGCGTGTCTGCAGCTGATCGGCAAATACCGCGATCGCCATCTGGCTGATCGCGTATTCGACCTGGCATGGACGCATAGTCAGGTGTTGTTGCGTCAGCTCAACGCCACGTTGGCCGATGCGCAGCTGTACGAACACATGGCCACCTCGATCATCTATCCGAACGCGAACCTGCGCGCGGAATCCGGCGTACTGCTGAACAATCGCCGCGGTCAGTCGGGGCTGTGGGGCCAGTCGATTTCCGGCGATCTGCCGATCGTGCTGCTTCAGATCGCCGATCGGGCGCGAGTCGAACTGGTGCGTCAACTGGTGCAGGCGCATGCGTACTGGCGTCTGAAGGGACTCGCGGTGGATCTGGTGATCTGGAACGAGGATCGCGCCGGTTATCGTCAGGAACTGCAGGACCAGATCATGGGCTTGATCGCCTCCGGCAGCGAAGCGAGCCTGCTCGATCGTCCGGGCGGCATCTTCGTGCGTCCTGCGCAGCAGCTGTCCAGCGAAGACCGTATGGTGGTTCAGGCCAGTGCACGGATCATCCTCGTCGACAGCCGCGGCAGCCTCGCCGAACAGGTCAGCCGTCGTCGCGTGGAAACGCTCGCGCCACGTTTCGAGCCGAGCAAGCCGCGCCGCATCGCCCCGATCGTTCCTGCGACGACGGCGCTGTTACCGGCCGAAACGCCGCCGATCACGCTGCAGCTGAGCAATCCGCATGGCGGCTTCAGCCTGGACGGCCGCGAATACGTGATCAACATGGCGGCGGGCGAAAACACGCCGGCGCCATGGGCGAACGTACTGGCCAATCCCAATTACGGCACGGTGATTTCCGAAAGCGGTGCGGATTACACGTGGGGCGAAAACGCGCACGAGTTCCGCTTGACGCCATGGCACAACGATCCGGTGAGCGATGGCAGCGGCGAAGCGCTGTATCTGCGTGACGAGGAATCCGGCCAGGTGTGGTCACCGACCGCGCTACCCAGTCGCGGCAGCGGCGATTATGTAACCCGTCACGGCTTCGGCTACAGCGTGTTCGAACACGTCGAAGACGGCATTCACAGCGAACTGTGGGTGTATGTGGCGCTGGATGCGTCAGTGAAATTCTCGGTGCTGAAACTGCGCAACGATTCGGGCCAGCCACGCCGCCTCAGCGTCACCGGCTATGTCGAATGGCTGCTAGGTGACTTGCGCGAGAAGACGGCGATGCACGTGGTCACCGAATCGGATCCGGTCACCGGCGCGCTTTACGCCCGCAATCCCTACAACACCGAGTTTCCGAATCGGGTGGCGTTCTTCGATGTGGACGATCCGAGTCGCGGGATCAGCGGGGACCGTAGTGAGTTCCTGGGCCGCAACGGGAGCGCTGGCGCGCCGGCCGCACTGAGTCGTGCGCAGCTGTCGGGCCGTCTCGGCGCAGGACTCGACCCATGTGCCGCATTGCAGCTGAAGGTGGCGCTGGCCGAAGGCGAGCAGCGCCAGGTGATCTTCCGCCTCGGCCTGGGGCGTGATGCGGCGGATGCCAGTGCGCTGGTACAACGTTTCCGTACCAATGGTGCGGCGGCCGATGCGCTGGAGAAAGTGCGCGCGCATTGGGATCGCACGCTGGGCGCCGTGCAGGTCAAGACGCCGGACCCGGCGCTGGACGTGCTGGCCAATGGCTGGCTGCTTTACCAGACCATCGCATGCCGGATGTGGGCACGCAGCGGCTACTACCAATCCGGTGGCGCGTTCGGGTTCCGCGATCAGCTGCAGGATTCGATGGCGATGCTGCATGCGGCGCCTGAACTCGCGCGGCGCCAACTGTTGCTCTGCGCGGCGCATCAATTCCCCGAGGGCGACGTGCAGCACTGGTGGCATCCACCGCTGGATCGAGGCGTGCGCACACAGTGCTCCGATGACTATCTGTGGCTGCCGCTGGCGACCAGTCGCTACGTGCTGGCTACGGGTGACACCGCTGTGCTGGACGAAACAGCGCGCTACATCGAGGGCCGGCCGTTGCATCCGGGCGAGGAGTCCTACTACGACTTGCCGCAACACTCGAGTCTGCGCGAGACGCTATATCGACACTGCGTGCGGGCGATCGAACACAGCCTGCCACGCGGTGCGCATGGGCTGCCGCTGATCGGCAGCGGCGACTGGAACGACGGCATGAACCGCGTTGGCGAAGCCGGTCGCGGCGAAAGCATCTGGCTCGGCTTCTTCTCGTGCGAAGTATTGACCCGCTTCGCCGAAGTAGCCCGCTTGCATCGCGACGAGGCCTTTGCGCAACGCTGCGACGAAGAGGTCGCCAAACTGCGCATCGCACTGGAGGCGCACGGCTGGGACGGTGCGTGGTATCGCCGCGCGTATTTCGACGACGGCACGCCATTGGGCTCCTTCAGCAATGACGAATGTCGCATCGATTCGATCGCACAGAGCTGGTCGGTGTTGTCGGGCATGGCGCCCCCCGAGCGCCGGCAGCAGGCGATGGATTCGCTCGACCGCTATCTGGTGCGGCGTGATGCCGGACTGGTCCAGCTGCTCGATCCACCATTCGACCGCTCCTCACTGGACCCGGGCTACATCAAGGGCTACGTGCCCGGCGTGCGCGAGAACGGTGGCCAGTACACCCATGCCGCCATCTGGGCGACGATGGCGTTCGCCGAACTCGGCGACAGCACCCGTGCCTGGGAGCTGCTGCGCATGATCAACCCGGTCAGCCACGGCATCGATGCAGCGCAGATGGACGTCTACAAAGTCGAGCCATACGTGGTGAGCGCCGATGTCTACGGCGTCCAACCGCACGTGGGCCGCGGCGGCTGGAGCTGGTACACCGGGTCCGCCGGCTGGATGTACCGGTTGATCGTCGAATCCCTGCTTGGCCTGAAGCTGGAAGCGGGCAGGCTGCGGTTTGCCCCGGTGCTGCCGGACGACTGGGAAGGCTTTTCGCTGAGCTACCGCCATCGCGACACCTGGTACCGGATTGAGCTACGGCATAGCACGGCCGGCACTTTGGGCACCGTATGGCTGGATGGCGTGGCGCAACCGGAGGGTTACATCACCCTGGTCGATGATGGGCGCGAACACAGTGTGTCTCTCAACCACCCACGCGCCGGCTGATGCGCCGCAAGCTATCGCGTGCGCATGGCGGCGTGCAAACTTATGCATCGACTTAACTTCGTCACGTGCATGCTCAAAGATCAACCCCAAGCCCGGCGCGCGGAAACAACCCCACGCGCCGGGCTTCCATAAGCGCGTCGCCCCACTCACGGCGCGTCGACAGCCACACGGAGCGAACAATCCCCATGGCGATACCCCGTTCGGATGCCCTGGTCTTTTTCGGCGCCACTGGCGACCTGGCCTATAAGCAGATCTTCCCCGCGCTGCAGGCGATGATGCTGCGCGATGGACTGGACCTACCGATCATCTGCATTGCGCATTCCGGCTGGACGGTGGAAAAGCTGCGGCAGCGTGCCCATGACAGCCTGACGCAAGCGGCAAAGAGCAGCGGCGGTAGCGTCGACGAGGCCGCCTTCGCGAAGTTGTCGGCCAAATTGCAGTATGTCGATGGCGACTACAACGACCTGGCCACGTTCCAGCTGCTGAAGAAAGCGCTCGGTAACGCCAAGGCGCCGCTGCACTATCTGGCCATTCCCCCCAGCCTGTTCGGCGTGGTGGTGAAAAACCTGAAGCAGGCCGGTTGCGCGGACCACGCGCGCATCGTGGTCGAAAAGCCCTTTGGCCGCGACCTGGCCTCGGCGCAGGTGCTCAACCGCACTCTGCATGAAGTGTTTCCCGAACAGGCCATCTTTCGCATCGATCACTACCTGGGCAAAGAGCCGGTACAGAACCTGCTGTATTTCCGCTTTGCCAATACCGTGCTCGAGCCGGTATGGAACAACCGCTATGTCGAGAGCGTACAGATCACCATGGCCGAGAGCTTCGGCGTGGAAGGTCGCGGCGCCTTTTACGAAGGCGTCGGCGCGATCCGCGACGTACTGCAGAATCACCTGCTGCAGGTGACCTCGCTGCTGGCGATGGATGCGCCGATCGGCAATGACCCCGCGTCGCTGAATGCGGAAAAGCTGCGGCTGTTCCGCGCGATGCGCCCACTCGATCCGAAGGAAGTGGTGCGCGGCCAGTTCAACGGCTATCGCAAGATCGAGGGCGTCGCGCCGGACTCAAACGTCGAAACTTTCGTGGCGCTGTGTCTGCACATCGACACCTGGCGCTGGGCTGGCGTGCCGTTCTACATCCGTGCCGGCAAGAACTTGCCGATCACCACCACCGAAGTGATGGTGGACATGAAAATGCCTCCGCTGTCGGTATTCGACGAGCTCACGCTGAAACAGTCGAACTACTTCCGCTTCAGGCTCAGTCCCGAGGTGATCATCGCCGAAGGCATGCGGGTCAAGCAGCCTGGCGATGCCATGCACGGCGAACCGGTGGAACTGGTCGCCCGGCACCATGCGCAATCTGAGAAACCGCCGTACGAGCGACTGCTCGGCGATGCGATTCGGGGCGACAACGCGCTGTTCACCAGCGACGAATGTGTCGAGGCCGCGTGGGCGGTGGTCGATCAGGTGCTGACCCACGAAGGTCCGGTCGGCAGCTACGAGCCGGGCACCTGGGGTCCGTCCGAAGCCGCCGGGGTCGTCAGCGGCGCCGAGGGCTGGCATGATCCCCAACCCGAAGTGAGCGACCCATGTTGAATAGCCAAACACCAGAAGCGGTGCCGCTCGTTTTTCTGCTCGATGTCGACAACACCTTGCTCGACAACGACCGCTTCGCCGCGGATCTGGGTGCGCATCTGGAACAGGCCTTCGGCGACGCCGAGCGCGACCGCTATTGGGCGATCTATGCGCAGCTGCGCGATGACTTGGGCTATGCCGATTACCTGGGCGCTCTGCAGCGCTTCCGGGTTGGCCTCGACAACGATCCGGCGCTGCTGCAGATGTCGGCGTGGCTGCTGGAGTATCCCTTTACCGATCGACTCTACCCGCACGCATTGGAGACCATCGCGCATCTGCACACGCTGGGCCAACCGGTCATTTTGTCCGACGGCGACGTCGTGTTCCAGCCGCGCAAGATCCAGCACGCCGGTCTGTGGGACGTGTTCCACGGCAACGTGCTGATTTACACGCACAAGCAAGTCATGCTGGACGCGATGCAGCTGCGCTATCCGGCCGCGCACTACGTGATGATCGACGACAAGCCGCAAATCCTCATCGACATGAAGAAGCGACTCGGCACGCGGCTGACCACGGTATTCGTGCGTCAAGGCCACTACGCCGCGGCCGCCATCGATGCACCCGGCGCCCCCGAACCCGACATCAGCATTACGCGCATCGGCGACCTGCGCGAGCGTAAGCTTGCTGATTTTCAGCCCACCGCCGATACCAGCGCAGCGACCCATTGAATTCCCCGCACCGAACACAGATAGACGGAGCAAGCATGAAAGCGACTCAACAATTGCATGATCTTGGCCAAAGCCTGTGGCTGGACAACATCACCCGCACCCTGCTCGACGATGGCACGCTGGCGCGCTACATCGCCGAGGATTCGGTGACCGGACTGACTTCCAATCCAAGCATCTTCGATGCCGCGATTGGCGACGGCGACGCCTACGATGCAGGCGTCCATGCCAAGACGCTGGCGGGCCTGTCGGGCGAGGAACTTTTCACCGAACTGGCGCTGGAAGATCTGCGCCGCGCTGCCGACTTGTTCAAGCCGGTGTTCGACTCCACACAGGGCGTTGATGGCTGGGTTTCGATGGAGGTCTCGCCGCTGCTTGCAGCCGATACCGCCGGCTCGATCGCGGCGGCCAAACAAATCCACGCGCAGGCCCAGCGCGACAACCTGTTCGTAAAAATTCCTGGTACACCCGAGGGCATACCTGCCATCGAGGAAGCGATCTTTGCGGGCATCCCGATCAACGTGACGCTGCTGTTCTCGCGCGATCACTACGTAGCCGCGGCCGAAGCCTATGTGCGCGGTCTCGAGCGCCGCCTCGATGCCGGACTCGATCTGCGGGTGGGCTCGGTCGCTTCGCTGTTCATCAGTCGCTGGGACGTGGCCAGCAACGACAAGTTGCCTGCCGAACTGCACAACCGGCTCGGCATCGCAGTGGGCCAGCAGACCTATCGCGCCTATCACGAATTGCTCGGTTCACCGCGCTGGCAGAAACTTGCTGCCGCTGGCGCGCAACCGCAACGTCTGCTCTGGGCGAGCACTGGCGTCAAGGATCCTTCCGCACCCGATACGTTGTACGTCAGCGCGCTGGCCGCGCCCGACACCGTCGACACGATGCCGGAGAAAACCCTGCGTGCGTTTGCCGACCATGGCCAGTTGAATGGCGTAATGAACGTCGATGGCGGCGATGCCGAAAAGACGCTGGAGCAGATCGGCAAGGCTGGCGTGGACGTCGATGCGCTGGCCAGCAAACTTCAGAAAGATGGCGCACAGGCCTTCGTTAAATCCTGGCAGCAGCTGCTGCAACGGATCAAGGAAAAGTCCACCGCGCTAGCCGACAAATCCAAAGGACCTGCCCTGCAATGAGCCCTTCTACCAAAGCCGGCCTCACCACGCTTGCGCCGTGGCAGGCACTGAAGCAGCACTTCGGCCAGATCGGCCAAAAGCATCTGCGTGAGCTATTCGCGGCGGACCCACGCCGCGGTGAGCAATTGACCGTCGAAGGAGTGGGCCTGTATCTGGATTACTCCAAGCAGCGCGTCGACGGCGATACATTGCGCCTGCTGCGCGAGCTGGCACAGGCATGCGAGCTTCCGCAGCGCATCGAGGCGATGTTCAGCGGCGACAAGATCAACACCACCGAAGATCGCGCGGTACTGCACGTGGCGCTGCGCGCACCGTCCAGCGAAAAGATCCTCGTCGATGGCCGCGACGTCGAACCGGATGTGCATGAAGTGCTCGACCGGATGGCCGCGTTTGCCGAACGGGTGCGCAGCGGCGCATGGGTTGGTCACACTGGCAAGCGCATCCGCAACGTCATCAGCATTGGTATCGGCGGCTCCGACCTGGGCCCGGTGATGGCCTATGAGGCACTGCGCGATTACAGCCAGCGCGACATGACGTTCCGCTTCGTGTCGAACGTGGACGGCACCGATTTCGCCGAAGCCACGCGTGACCTGGATGCCGCGGAAACGCTCTTCATCATCTGCTCCAAGACCTTCACCACCCTGGAAACGCTGACCAACGCCCACGCGGCGCGTACCTGGTGCGTCAAGGGTCTGGCCGATGCGGATGCGGAAAAGAGCGGAGCCATCGCGAAACATTTCGTTGCCGTCTCCACCAATACCGAAGGCGTCGCGAAGTTCGGTATCGACACCGCGAATATGTTCGGTTTCTGGGATTGGGTTGGCGGACGTTATTCGATGGATTCGGCGATTGGTCTGTCGACCATGGTAGCTATCGGCGCAGATCATTTTCGCGAAATGCTGGCCGGCTTCCACGCCATGGACGAACACTTTCGCCACGCTCCGTTGGAGCGCAACCTGCCTGCGTTGATGGGCTTGCTGGCGATCTGGAACAACAATTTTCTGGATGCCGCCACCGTGGCCGTGCTGCCGTACGAGCAGTACCTGAAACGCTTCCCCGCTTACCTGCAGCAGTTGACGATGGAGAGCAACGGCAAGCACATCACGCTGGACGGTGCCCACGTCGACTACGCCACCGGACCGATCTACTGGGGCGAACCGGGTACCAACGGGCAGCATTCGTTTTACCAGCTGATCCATCAGGGCACGCGTATCGTGCCGTGCGATTTCATCGGCTTCGGCCAGACGCTGAATCCGTTGCCTGCCCAGGGTGGAGGCGACCAGCACGATCTGTTGATGGCCAACCTGATTGCCCAGGGCGAAGCACTCGCGTTCGGCAAGACCGCCGACGAGGTGCGAGCCGAAGGAACGCCCGAAGCGCTGGTGGCACCACGTACGTTCGAGGGCAATCGACCCAGCACGACCCTTCTCGCGTCGAAGTTGACGCCGCATGCGTTGGGCACCCTGATCGCGCTGTACGAGCACAGCGTATTCGTGCAGGGCGTGATCTGGAATATCGATTCGTTCGACCAATGGGGCGTGGAACTGGGCAAGCAACTCGCGAAAACCACCATTGCCGAACTGACCGCGAAGGACGAACCGAAACTCGCGCACGACAGTTCGACCAACGCCTTGATCCGTCGCTATCGCCAGTTGCGTGATGAGCGCAAACCGGGAGCATCCGCATGAGTCAGATCATCAGCCCGCTGGCTGGCAAGCCCGCGCCGAAGTCGATCCTGGTCGACATTCCGAAATTGCTGGCCGCGTACGTCGATCTGAAACCCGATCCTTCCGTGCCAGGGCAACGCGTGGCGTTTGGCACCTCCGGTCATCGTGGCAGCTCGTTCGATCGCAGCTTCAACGAGTCGCACATCCTGGCCGTCAGCCAGGCGATTTGCGAATACCGCCAGAGCAAGGGTATCGACGGCCCGCTGTTCATCGGCGCCGATACGCATGCGTTGTCGCAGCCAGCGTTCCAGAATGCGTTGGAAGTGCTGGCCGCCAACGGCGTGGAGACGATGATCTCCACCGGTGGCGAATTTACGCCGACGCCAGCGGTATCCCACGCGATCCTGGTCTACAACAAAGCCCACGGTGGCACGTCGAAGGGCGGCTCGTTCAAGGGCATGGCCGACGGCATCGTGATTACGCCATCGCACAATCCGCCGGACAACGGCGGCTTCAAGTACAACCCGCCGAACGGCGGCCCGGCCGATACCGACATCACCGGCTGGGTGCAGAATCGCGCCAATGCGTTGCTCGAAAGTGGCCTGAAAGAGGTCAAGCGGATGCCGTTCGCGCAGGCGCGCAAGGCGGCCACGACGCACGAGCACGATTTCCTGAACAACTATGTCGCCGATCTCGCGAACATCATTGATTTCGACGTGATCCGCAGCGCTGGCGTGCACATGGGCGTCGATCCGCTCGGTGGTGCCGGTGTGCATTACTGGGCGCCGATTGCCGAGCGCTACAAGCTCGACCTCACTGTTGTCAGCGACGTGGTCGATCCGCAATTCGCCTTCATGACGGTGGACTGGGACGGCAAGATCCGCATGGATCCGTCATCGAAATACGCGATGCAGCGGCTGATCGGCCTGAAGGATACCTACGACGTCGCGTTCGCCTGCGATACCGATCACGATCGGCACGGCATCGTCACTCGCAGCAACGGGTTGATGGAGCCGAATCATTACCTGTCAGTACTCGTCGATTATCTGTTTCGGCATCGACCGCAGTGGAATCCCAAGGCTGCGGTGGGCAAGACCGTCGTCAGCACGGCGATGATCGATCGCGTGGTCAAACGGCTGGGTCGCCAGCTGTACGAAGTGCCGGTCGGGTTCAAATGGTTTTCCGAAGGCCTGTTCGACGGCTCGCTCGGATTCGGCTGCGAGGAAAGCGCGGGCGCATCGCTGCTGCGTCGCGACGGCTCGGTGTGGACGACCGACAAGGATGGCTTGGTGCCGGCGCTGCTGTCTGCCGAGATCACCGCGCGCGAAGGCAAGGATCCCGGTGAGTTGTATGTGCAGCTGACCGAGGAACTCGGCAAGCCGTTTGCAAACCGCGTCGACGCTGCCGCCACTCCGGCGCAGCAAGCGAAGCTGGCCAAGCTGTCGCCCGACCAGGTAAAGAGCGATCAGCTGGCCGGCGAGAAGATCGAGCAAGTGCTCGACAAGGCGCCGGGCAATCAGGCGGCCATCGGTGGCATCAAGGCGATCACCGCCAGCGGCTGGTTCGCGGCGCGACCGTCAGGCACCGAGGCGATCTACAAGATTTACGCGGAAAGCTTCAAGAGCACCGAACATCTGCAGAGCCTGCTGGCCGAAGCACAGAAGATCGTCGACGCTGCGATCGGCGGCACATGAGCAGCCGCAACTTCGATGCGCATGCGTTCACGCCATCCTGAGCGCCATCGCACCGGCCGCATTGCGTGGCTGCGTGCGGCCGTGCTGGGTGCGAATGATGGCATCGTCTCAACCGCCAGCCTGGTGCTTGGCGTAGCGGCAGCGCATGCGAGTCATAACGGCATCCTGGTGGCCGGCGTTGCCGGGCTGGTGGCTGGCGCCATGTCGATGGCGGCCGGCGAATACGTGTCCGTGCATTCACAAGCCGACAGTGAGCAGGCCGAGTTGCAGAAGGAACGCTACGAGCTGCACACCGATAGCGAGGGCGAGCACAAGGAGCTGGCCGCGATTTACGTCGCTCGCGGGCTGGATCCGCTGTTGGCCAGTCAGGTCGCGGTGCAACTGATGGCGCATGACGCGCTGGACGCGCATGCCCGTGACGAACTGGGTATCACCGAGGCACTGCGCGCGCGGCCCATACAGGCTGCGCTGGCTTCCGCATCAAGTTTCGCCATGGGCGCCGCGTTGCCGTTACTGGTTGCATGGCTGGCTCCGGTGTCGCTGGATATTGCGCTTGTCTTCGCCACCTCGCTGGTCTTTCTCGCGCTGCTCGGCGGCATGGCAGCGCGTGTGGGGGGCGCAAGTGTGGGCGTCGGCGCGTTGCGTGTTGCCTTCTGGGGCGCGCTGGCGATGGCCATCACCGCCGGCGTGGGCACGCTGTTGGGACATGCAGGATAAGGCTTGAACTGACTGACCATGCAAACTTGACGGCAGCTTGACCGGTACAACGCCATCCTGTCGAAATCTTCGAACGCGCCGCATTCTCACCGAGGGAAAATCACCATGACCACGCCGTCGCTCGACCAGCAATGCATCGACACGCTCCGCTTCCTGTCGGTGGACATGGTGCAAAAGGCCAACAGTGGCCACCCGGGCCTGCCGCTTGGCGCGGCGCCGATGGCCTACGCATTGTGGACCAGCCATCTCAAGCACCATCCCGCCAACCCGCTATGGGCGGACCGCGACCGTTTCGTACTGTCGGCCGGACACGGCTCGGCGCTGCTGTATAGCCTGTTGCACGTCACCGGTTATGCGCTATCGCTGGATGACATCAAGCAATTCCGCCAATGGGGCAGCAAGGCGCCCGGACATCCCGAACGCGGCCACACGGCCGGCGTCGAAGTCACCACTGGACCACTCGGTCAGGGCCTGGCGAACGCTGTCGGCATGGCGATTGCCGAGGCAAACCTGTCAGCACGCTACAACCGTGACGGCCACAACGTGATTGATCACCACACGTGGGCCATCGTCAGCGACGGCGACCTGATGGAAGGCGTGGCGTCCGAAGCCGCGTCGCTGGCCGGACATCTGAAACTGGGCAAACTGATCTGCCTGTACGACGACAACTACGTCACGCTCTCGGCCGGCACCGACATCACTTTCTCCGAAGATCGCGCCAAGCGCTTCGAGGCTTATGGCTGGCAGACCATCAGCATCGCCGACGGCAACGACATCGCAGCGATCAATGCGGCGCTGGATGCAGCGCGGGCCGACACCACGCGGCCGTCGTTGATCCTGGTGCGTACCCACCTTGGCTACGGCTCACCGGAGCAGGACAGCTTCAAGGCACATGGCTCGCCGCTCGGTGTCGAAAATACCAAGAAGACCAAGGAAAAACTGGGCTGGCCTGTCGAGCCGCCGTTCCTCCTGCCCGAGCCCGCCCTCGCGCATTTCCGCGAAGCGCTGGATCGTGGTGCGAAGGCGGAAGCGGAATGGAACGGACGTCTGGACGCCTATACCAAAGCGTTCCCGGATTTGTCGAAGGAACTGCAAGGTCGTCTGCGCGGTGAGCTGCCATCCGGCTGGGATGCGGATATCCCCGTGTTTCCTGCCGATCCGAAGGGCATGGCCACGCGTGTCGCCGGCGGCAAGGTGATGAATGCGATCGCACCAAATCTGCCCGCACTGGGCGGTGGCTCGGCGGATCTGGATCCATCGACCCACACCAATCTCAAAGGCCTCGGCGATTTCAATCCACCGCTGGTGGAGGGCGAGGACGGTGAGGGCTCCGACGCCGGTGGTTGGAGCCAGGCGGGTCGCAATCTGCATTTCGGCGTGCGCGAACACGCGATGGGTGCGATCGTCAACGGACTGGCTGCGCACGGCGGCTTCATACCGTATGGCTCGACGTTCCTGATCTTCTCCGATTATATGCGCCCGCCGATGCGGCTTGCTGCCTTGATGGGCATTCATGTCGTGCACGTTTTCACCCACGACAGCATCGCGCTGGGCGAGGATGGCCCCACCCATCAGCCGGTGGAGCAACTGGCCAGTTTGCGTGCCATCCCCAACCTCACCGTGCTGCGTCCTGCCGACGCGAACGAAACCGCCATAGCGTGGAAGGTCGCGATCGAATCGAAGGACCACCCGGTGCTGTTGGCGCTGACTCGCCAAGATATCCCCACGCTCGATCGCAGTCGCTACGCCAGCGCCGATGGTGTGCGCAAAGGCGCGTACGTGTTGAGCGATGCGAAAGACGGCAAACCCCAGCTAATCCTGATCGCCAGCGGCTCTGAAGTGAGCCTGATCATCAGCGCGGCGGAACGCCTGCAAGGCGAAGGCATCGCCGTCCGCTGTGTATCGATGCCGAGCTGGGAACTGTTCGATGCGCAGCCGGAAGGCTATCGCCACCAGGTATTGCCGCCTGACGTCCCTGCGCGACTGGCGGTGGAACTGGGCGTGTCCCAGGGTTGGGATCGCTACATCGGTCCTCATGGCGACATGCTTGGCGTGGAGCGCTTCGGTGCATCCGCACCGGCCGAAGTATTGCTGCGCGAATATGGCTTTACCGTCGACAACGTCGTGGCGCGAGCAAAGGCGGTGCTGGCGCGTCGTCGCCCGACCTGAGATACGAGAACGCTTTGCCCTCTCCATTGCCCCGTCCCTCTCCCTTTGGGAGAGGGGGCAGAATCGCTCTCACTCCCACCATTCCGGGGGCGGCAGAGCGTTGCTCTTTCTTGAGTAGGACGCTGCATCCTCACCAGCAAACTACGCGACAATACGCATCCAGCTAAACGTCGTGGAGCCAACATGAATCCTTCCACCTTGCGCATCGCCACCCGCAAGAGCGCGCTTGCGCTGTGGCAGGCCGAGCATGTCGCTGCGGCGTTGCGGGTGGCGCATCCGTGGCTGACGGTGGTACTGGTGCCGATGACCACGCGCGGCGACGAAATACTGGATCAGCCGCTCGCGACGATCGGCGGCAAGGGCCTGTTCCTGAAAGAGCTTGAAGTGGCGATGCACGAAGGGCGTGCGGATCTGGCCGTCCATTCGCTGAAAGACGTGCCGGCCACACTGGAACCTGGCTTCGTGCTGCCTGCGATCCTGCCACGGGCTGACGCGGCCGATGCCTTTGTCAGCAATCACTACGCCGATCCCGCCGCGTTGCCGCCAGGTGCGCGAGTGGGCACGTCGTCACTGCGTCGGCAGGCACAGCTGCGCGCGTTGCGGCCGGACCTGGTTCTGCTCGATCTGCGCGGGAATGTCGGTACCCGGCTGGGGAAGCTCGACGCCGATGAATACGACGCGATCGTGCTGGCATGCGCGGGCCTGGAACGCCTCGGCTTGGCGTCGCGCATCCGCAGCCGACTGGCCGCGCCGAACTGGCTGCCGGCACCGGGCCAGGGAGCGATCGCTATCGAGGCACGCGATGACCAGCCCGCTGTGTGGGAATTACTGGCCGCGCTGGACGATGCCGATACGCGGCTGACCGTCAGCGCGGAGCGGGCGATGAATCAAGCGCTTGGTGGCAGTTGTACGGTGCCGGTCGGTGCCTGGTGCGTGCTCGGCGAACACGGTCTGCATTTGAGCGGCATGGTTGGCGACGCCAGCAATGGTCGACTGCTGCATGCTACGGGCAGCAGCGCCAGCGATCATGCGATCGTGCTGGGAGAGCAGGTCGCCGCCGACTTGCTGGAGCAGGGTGCGGGCGAGTTGCTCGGTCGCTGATCTGCAGCTCCCTAAAAGGAAGACCCCGCCGCTTTCGCGGCAGGGTCTTCCATGGCGTTACTGCGGTGGCGCGAACCGCCCGACCTTTCCCAATGCTTAGAAGCTGTAGGCGATATTGGTGGTCGTCAGCGTGTCGTTCATCTTGATGCCCGGCAGTACGCTGGTGTTGTGGCGTATCTGGAAACCCAGCTTCAACGCGAGCTTCTTGGTCATGCTGACCGAGATACCCGCATCATTCTGCAGATAGGTATCCTTCGAGCCCGCTTCCATCAGGAACGTGTTGTCGAAGGAGGTGTTGTCGGTGATCCTGAGCTTGTAGTCGATCAGGCCACGGGCCACTGCCTGGTCTTCCACCTGCGTCTGCTGCGGTACTTCGTTACCGTCGACCAGCACGTCCACCGTTGCCGGACGGAAACGCATGTAACCGGGGCCGACTTCAAACGACAGCTCATTGCGATCGTCTTTCAGGGCGATGTAGCCGTAGCCGATCGAGACCACGCCCTGCCACAGCTGTGCGCCGAAATCGTTGTGGTCATAACGAACCGCGCCAACGATGTAGCTACGCGGATCGAGCTTGTAGCCAGCAGAAGCGCCGGTGGTGAAGTCGTTCGCCGTCTCGTCGAAACTGTTGATCGTGTTGCCGGACGAGTCGACCACTTTCGACTCGCTCTTGGATCGCAACTCAGTGAGGAACGCATTGTTCTTCCACTGGTCGGTTTCCTGGTTGAAGTTCAGCTTCGCATTGAGGTTCTGCGTACGCGAATTGCCGGTGGTCGAGGCAAAACCCAGTTCACCCGAACCGGTCCATCCGCCGTTATTGGCAGCCTTGCCGCTAGGGGCATCGGTGGTCGAGGGCAGCGTCGAAGGCAGCGGGGCGGCGTCTTGTGCCTGCGCGGCAAAGCTCGCGAAGGCGGCCAAAAGCAAGCCGGCGATCATGGTCTTTTTCATCGGGCAGTCCATTTGTTAAAAAATTAGTAGGCGCCACCTTAACGGGGCGGCTTGAACTCAAAATGAACGGTGCAGCGCAGCAACTCCGATGGATGGCGTTCTGAAGCGGTTTTCAGCCCTTTTCGGGGGGCGCTACGCCTCCATTTTGTCGTCCACTGAAAGCGGGAGTGAGGTGTTTAGGCGGTAGATACTGGCCGAGGCAGCTTCATCACTCCACGATGAGGCCGCACAGCCGAAACTGCTCGGCGTGGCCCTCGATCGGTTGACGGGCGGCCGCCATGCGCGGCCCACCATGCTGCACAATGCTCTGACCCCACCCCTATGCACTGACGAGCCACATGGATCGCTACGAACGCATACTGACCCTGCACCGCCTGCTGAAGTCGGCGCATTACCCTATTCCACTGTCTCGCTTGCTCAGCGAACTGGAGTGCTCCCGCGCCACGCTGTATCGCGACGTCGCGTTTCTGCGCGATGCGCTGGGTGCGCCGATCGAAAGCGCCGGGGGCGAACAGGCCGCGTTTCGCTACGAAGTGGGTGAAGGCCAGCGTTTCGAACTGCCGGGTCTATGGCTGACCTCCGACGAGCTGGCCGCCTTGCTGGCGCTGAACGAATTGATCAGTCGTTCCGGGCCTGGCGTGCTGGCCGGCGCATTGGCGCCGTTCAAGGCGCGCATCGAAACGCTGCTGTCCGATCAGGGCAGCGGCAAGGCGCTTCCGATCGAGCGCATTCGAGTGATTCCGTGGGGCGAGCGCAAGCTTGATCAACAGGTGTTCCGCATCGTCGCTGGCGCCGTGCTGGAGCGCAAGCAACTGCGTTTCCGCTACCGCGCCCGCACCACCAATGCTGACAGCCGGCGCACCGTGTCGCCGCAGCGGCTGACGCATTACCGCGACAACTGGTATCTGGATGTGTGGGACCACGATCGCGAAGCGCTGCGTAGCTTTGCCGTCGACCGCATCGTCGAGCCACAGGCGCTGGACGCGCCCGCCAACGACGTTGCAGAAAATGATCTCAACGATCTGCTCGCCTCCAGCTACGGCATCTTCGCCGGCAAGCCAAAGGCCTGGGCCACGATCCGCTTTTCGCCGCATGCCGCGCGCTGGGTCGCCGATGAGCACTGGCATTCGCAGCAAAAGGGCGAGTGGCTGCCCGATGGTCGCTATGAACTGAAAGTGCCCTACTCCAATTCCAAAGAACTGTTGATGGACGTGCTCAAGTACGGGCCCGACGCGGAGATTGTCGCGCCCCTGTCATTGCGCGAGGAAATGAAAATCCTGCTGCAGCTGGCGCTGGGCGGTTACCAGCCGCCGACCGCATGAATCTGGACGCCAGCATGACTCGCAACGATATCGTCGACCCCACCACTGCGCCGGCCGAGGGTGGTATCCAACGCAAACCCACCGTTGCGCTAGCCCTTGGGGCAGGCGGTGCCAAGGGCTTGGCGCATATTGGCGCGATCGAGGAAATCGAAGCGCAGGGCTATCAGATCGTCTCGATCGCCGGGACCTCGATGGGCGCGTTGATCGGCGGCGTCTATGCAATGGGAAAACTCGATGTGTATCGCGACTGGGCTGTCACGCTGGCCCGGTTCGACGTGTTCAAACTGCTCGACTGGACGTTCTCTGGCGGTGGGTTGATCAAGGGCGAACGGATCATCGGCACGTTGCGCGAGCTGATTGGCGACATCTGCATCGAGGAACTGCCGCTGGCGTTTACCGCTGTCGCCACCGATCTCGATCGCGAACGCGAAGTGTGGCTTACACGCGGTTCTCTGTTCGATGCGATACGCGCGTCGATCGCGATACCGACCGTATTCCGGCCACACACGATCGACGGTCGTCGCCTGGTGGATGGCGCCTTGCTCAATCCGGTGCCGGTGACACCGCTGATCCGTGATGCCGCCGACTATTTGTTTGCCGTGAGCATGGATGGTCTGGCGCAGAAGACGCCGGCAACGATCGTCGCAGACAATCCGTCCGAAGAAAGTGGCTTCACCCATCGCATCGGTGGATTCATCGGCCGTCTGCTGCCCAGCAGCGAAGGCAAGCCGCGCGAGCCCGGCGCATGGGACCTGCTCAATCAGTCGATGGATCTGATGCAGGCGAATCTGTCACGCCTGCGACTGGCCGCGTACGAGCCAGATCTGCTGATCCAGCTGCCGCGCAACGTTGCCACGGCGTACGAGTTCTATCGGGCCGGCGAACTGATCGAGCACGGTCGGGCTCAGGCGCGCGAAGCGTTGGCCAGCTGGTCGAAATCTACAACGGCACTGCATCGGGCCTGACTCGCTGGGTTATACACCACGCAGTCAACGCGGCCCATGCGTGCGCAGCCAGTTGTCCAGATAGGACTTCAATGCCACTGCGTTGTTGTGCTCTTCATCGCGTGCGCCGTAAAGCAGGGTGACCGTATGCCGCGACGCGCGCTCGGCCAGCGGGCGCCAGTGTTCGGCCAGGGCATCCAGCTCGGTGGCGTAGCGATGGCGGAAACCATCCCAACGCGCGGGGTCGTGATCGAACCATCGACGTAACAGGGTGGACGGCGCCAGCTCCTTCACCCACAGGTCCAGCTGGACCGTTTCCTTCTTCAGGCCGCGCGGCCACAACCGATCGATCAGCACGCGATAGCCATCGGCTTTCGCCGCCGGTTCATACACCCGCTTGATGGCAATACCCATGCGCCGTGTCCTGGCCTAAGAACGTCAGCATACGACTCTGCCGTGCACGCAGCGTGGGGATCGGCAGCGGTGGCGCTGATCCTGGTGCTCTCCCCCCACCTGCACTCCCTCTCTGCCGGTGGTGCTCCCGCAGGGGAAGGAGCACAGCCGGCAGAGCAGGCCGCAGACGCATCTCCTCCTTCATGCTGGGAAAAGCAAAACGGGAGAGTTACAACTCCTCGACCCGGGTTACCTTGCCACGCCGCATCAACCAAGCCACGCCGCGCAAATCAGCCAGGCCGACCCACAACCGGTCCAGCATGCCGTACTTGGAGACACCCGCGGTGCGCGGCCGATGGCCGACCGGCACGCTCTGGCAAGCAAAACCGGCACGCTTGACCAGCGCCGGAAGGTAGCGATGCATGTGATCGAAGTAGGGCAGCCGCAAGAACACCTCGCGGTCGAACACTTTCAGACCGCAACCGGTATCCGGGGTGGCGTCGCGTAGCATCCGCGAGCGCACCGCGTTAGCAATCTTCGAGGAGATGCGCTTGTTGAAACTGTCGCGACGCGTTGTGCGCCAGCCAGCGAACAAGCGCATGTCGGCGCCGGCAGCATCGCGCGCGGCCAGCAGCTTGGGAATATCGGCTGGATCGTTCTGACCGTCACCGTCGAGCGTGGCGATCCACGGCGACTTTGCCGCGCGCACACCATTCCACACGGCGGTGCTCTGTCCGCTGCGCGTGACGTGGTGCAGCACGCGCAATTCCGGATGGAGGGTTTTCTGCGTGGCTAGCACGGCGCGACTGTCGTCACTGGAATCGTCATCGATATAGATGACTTCGTAGTCGACCTTGCCGCGCAATGCCGTGGCAATTTCGGCGAGCAGCGGCGGAATATTGTCGCGCTCGTTGAAGACGGGGACGACCACGGAAAGCTGGGGCATGGCAGTGGATCCACTGGGGCAGCTACACATTATCGCCCAAGCGCCAGGTTACGGCCATGTCACGGCGGTTAGCGCGCGCGTCGCCGGGCTAGGCGACGCGCATGCATCGCGCACCGATCAGCGCATGCCGCCCGAAGCCAGCAAGGTTTCGCCGGTCAGCCAGCCCGCGTCGGAGGAGGCGAGAAAGACCGCGATCGTGGCGATGTCATCGGGCTGGCCCAAACGCCCCAGCGGGGTTTGCGCAACCATCTGTTTCTCCATGTCGCTGCCGATCATGCCCATGGTGTGGGTGCCCTCGGTCTCCACGCCGCCCGGATTGATCGAGTTCACACGGATCTTCCTCGGCCCCAGTTCTTTCGAGTGCACATGCGTGATGGCGTCCACCGCACCCTTGGTCGCGGTGTACACGGTCGTGCCGGGCAAGCCCAGGCGGGTTACCGTCGATCCGATATTGATTACGCTGCCGCCGTGCTCGCCAAAATGCTTCACCGCTTCCTGGGTGGCCAGGATCAGACCGAGCACATTGGTGTTGAATTGCCGATGGAATTCGCTCTCGGTAACGTCCTCGAGCGGCGCGAACTGATAAACGCCCGCATTGTTGACCAACACATCGAGTGAGCCGAACGCTTTTTTCGTTTCGGCGAACAAACGCTGCACATCGGCCGCCTTGGAGACATCGCCTTGCACCGCGATCGCCTTGCCACCGCTGCCCGTAATCTCTGCCACCACGCGATCGGCGCCTTCCTTGCTGGACGCGTAGTTCACCACCACGGCTGCACCGGCCGCGGCCAGTCCTTTCGCGATACCTGCACCAATGCCCTTCGAAGCGCCTGTTACCACGGCCACCTTGCCTGCCAGCTTGCTCATCTGTGTTCTCCCGTTCGCTTTGATAATTAGACAATTGTCTAACTGTCATAACGATAAGGGGTGTCGTTGGCTCATTTCAATGGCCCCCGGTCAGATTTTTGCGAGTCGCTCCAGATAGGCGTGCAGCACGTCTCGCTGCAGAACGAGATTGGCGAACTTGCCGTCGCGGACAATCTCGATCAGGCCGGCCGTTTCCAGCTCTTTCAGGTGATGCGACAACGTGGCCGCACTCACCTGATGTTCTTGCTGCAGGCAGCTGCAGGCGGTCGGCGCACTGTTCTGGCCGATCTGTTTCAGCAGCTGATAACGTCGCGGCTCGGCCAGCGCCCTGGCGATCAGGGAAAACTGCTTTTCGGTCAATCGCGGTAGTTTGGTGGTGGCCATGGTGAGCCGCTCAGCCGTGCAAATGGCGACGTTGAAATGACGGACAGGTCCTCAGCGGATCTTGCCGAGGATGCCATCCAGTTCGTCGTGACTGTGATAGTGAATCACCAGCTTGCCGCGACCGCCGCGACCCTGCGCCAGTTCGACACGGGTAGCGAAGCGCTCGCCGAGTTCGCGCTCCAGATCGGTGATATTCGGATCGCGCGACGTCGTGCTTTTCGCTTTGCCCTTGGGCACGCTCTGCGCGCGCCGGGCGGCGTCTTCCAGCTCGCGCACCGTCCAGTGGTTGCGTGCCGCTTCCAGCGCCAGGCTTTCGGCGTCGTGTTCGGGCAAGGTCAGCAGGCAGCGGGCATGACCCATTTCCAGCTTGCCTTCGTCGAGCAATTTCTTGATCGACGCGGGCAGCTCGGTCAACCGCAGTAGATTGGAAACGGCGGCACGCGAGCGACCGACCGCATCGGCGGCCTGCTGATGGGTGATATCGAAATCGTCGATCAGCCGCTTCAACGCATCGGCTTCTTCCAGCGGAGTCAGATCTTCGCGCTGAATGTTCTCGATCAGCGCCATTGCCGGCACCGATGCTTCCGGTACCTGTTTGACCAGCGCGGGCAGTTCGGAAAGCTGTGCGCGCTGCGCTGCACGCCAGCGGCGCTCACCGGCGATCAGCTCGTAGCTGTCCTTGCCGAGCGCACGTACCACCACCGGCTGGATCAAGCCCTGCGACCTGATCGACGCGGCCAGTTCGTCCAGCGCTTCGTCGTTCCAGTGTCGGCGAGGTTGGTATTTGCCTGCCTGAATCTGCTGGATGGGCAGCATGCGCAGCTCGCCTTCCTGCCCGACTACTGACGGCGTACCGTCGCCATCGCCGCCCAGCAAGGCATCGAGCCCGCGTCCCAATCCCCGTTTTTTCGCAGCAGCCATGCTTTATTCCTGATGGTTGGCGGCTGGTGCCTTGAGCACCATGCCGCTGTCGCCGTGCGCTGGCGCAGATGCCACCACCGGCGGTTCAATATCGTCGACCGGATCGGTCCGCCCTGCGGTGCGCGGCTGTCCGCGCTCGCGCCGTATCATTTCGCCGGCCAGGCCGATGTAGGCAATCGCGCCGCGCGAACTGCGGTCGTACAGATGGATCGGCTGACCATGGCTGGGTGCTTCGGCCAGACGCACGTTGCGCGGAATGATCGAGCGCAATACCTTGTCGCCAAAATGCTGGGTCAGCTGTGCGGAAACTTCGTTGCCGAGGTTGTTGCGCACGTCATACATGGTGCGCAGCAGGCCTTCGACTTCCAGCGTCGGATTCAATCGCTGACGCACCGCCTTGACCGTGTCGAGCAGACTGGACAAGCCTTCCAGCGCGAAGTATTCACACTGCACCGGAATCAGCACGCCGTGCGCGGCCGTCAGCGCATTCAACGTGAGCAGGTTCAACGATGGCGGACAGTCGATCAGGATGATGTGGTAATTCGCCGATACCTGCGCCAGCAATTCCTTCAGCCGATGTTCGCGCGCCAAGGCATCCATCAACTTCAGCTCGGCCGCGGTGAGATCGCCGTTGCCCGGCAGCAGGTCGTAGTGCGCGTCGGTCGGGACAATCGCCTGCTCGATCGATGCCTCTTCGAGCAGCACTTCACAGCCGCTGGGTTTGGCTTCGCGCTTGTTGATGCCCGAGGCCATCGTCGCGTTGCCCTGCGGGTCAAGATCGACCAGCAATACCTTTCGCTTCGCGGCGGCCAGCGCAGCGGCGAGGTTGACAGCAGTGGTGGTCTTGCCGACGCCGCCCTTCTGATTGGCGACAGCGATGATGCGGGCCATGGTGTGTCGCTACGTGCGCTAGAGAAGGAGCCTAGATTAGCAGGCTGGCCGAGATCGGTTCAGGCGACTGGCTCAGGTGTCGGCACGATGGCCCAGCACGAGCAGACTCCGTTCGGCTTGCAGCCCCGGCACCGCCAACTCGTGGAAGGCGCGTACCTCGAAGCCTGCCGGCACGCCGGGCAGCTCGTTATCCGGACGCTTGCCCTTCATCGCCAGCCAGATCCCGCCCGGCGCCAGCAGGTGGCCACCCCAGCCAAGCATGTCGGCCAGGCTGGCAAAGGCGCGGGCGGTAATACAATCGAACTGCCCCTGCACATCCTCCACCCGCGACTGCACGGCGCGCACGCCTTCGAGCTTCAGCGCACGGATCGCCTCGCGCAGAAAGCGCACCTTTTTGCCATTGGAATCGACCAGCAGGATGTCGCGCCCCGGCGCGACGATTGCCAGCGGAATACCCGGCAGACCGGGCCCCGTGCCCAGGTCAGCCAGCGTGTCGCCCTGCACATAGGGCAGGATCGCCAGCGAGTCGAGCAGATGGCGGGTGATCATCTCTGCCGGATCGCGCACGGCGGTGAGGTTGTAGGCAGCGTTCCAGCGTTCCAGCAATGCTTGATAGTCGAGCAGCCGCGACACCGCCTCGGCCGACACGTGAAGGCCCAGCGCAGCAATGCCTTGTTCCAGTCGGGCCTGCAAGGCGACACGTACGGTCATGGCATTCCTGTGAGTGAGGTGAAAGGGCGGGCGCCGACGATGCCAGCAGATGGGGCAAAAGAAAACCCGCCGAAGCGGGTTGCAAGACGCTCTAAGTCCCCCAGCGCGGACACTCTATGGCGCCCTGCCGCGATTCGTACCCGGACTATCCGCAGCGCCGGAACTCAGGCTGCATCCAGCTCGACCCGGGTCACCATCATGCCGCGCTCGCGCAGCGCATTGTTCAGCGTCTGCTTCAGGCGGGCGCTGAGATCGCGCCGGTCAGCCTGACCGAGTTCGGCATGCGCAACGTCCTGTTCGCCACACAATGCGTCGTGGGCGCCGCGCCGGATCAGCTGGTCGACCTGCTCGAATACAGCATCGGCACGCTCCGGCTCCAGCACCTGCCAGTACACCGTGCCGCAGACATCATGGGCGTCGGCCAACGGCTCTTCGAAGCGCAGCGTCTGACCGGCAAGATTGATCTTGTGCGCGACCCGCTCCAGCCACGGCAGCACCATGTGAACGCCCGGCTGCAACACCCTGGCCAACTTGCCACGGCGATACAAGCTGTACACCTGACCGGCTGGCACGTGCTTGACCGCGCTGGCGAGCAGGACGGTGGAAAGCACAAATAGCGATGTCAGTAGAGTCAGCATAATGAGTTAAATCAGTAACTTGGCTTTTATATCTTATTTTCTTGGGAGGTTAAGGGTACAGCCGCTTGTAGCTACAAAGATTAACCTACATTTAACAGCGTAACTATTTTATTAACATTTGGCAAGAATGAGCAAGAGCGGACGTTGGCGGGCCTTTCGGTGCCCGGGTGACCCTCCTGGTCGATGTGGACCCTCAGCGTCAGGCCCATTGAGAAAAACCGACCGCCTTCGAATGTTTTTGCATGCTTTCTTGTGATCGCGGGATAGGAAAGCATCAACCTTGCCAAAGTTCCGGCGTGCGGTTGAAAAGGCGGCATGCCGACCGGGAC
>Ga0302316_10000387_pt1 | contig 39301 bp, 41 predicted proteins | sample III_Palsa_N3_2_FD_200456 | JGI IMG/M metagenome (GOLD analysis project Ga0302316, IMG submission 200456) | Peat permafrost microbial communities from Stordalen Mire near Abisko, Sweden - III_Palsa_N3_2 | ecosystem: Environmental > Terrestrial > Soil > Palsa > Peat permafrost | place: Sweden...
TTGCTCGAGAGATCGTCAGCGCCTTTGGCCTTCGAGCTGCATAGAGCGCGTGAGGCTCGCAGCTTCCGACCACCACACCGTGGATAACATTGATGTGCGTCCGATCCTGTGCGCGGGCCTATGAGAAGACCTACGCTGGACAGGATCCTGGTGACTACCGCACTATTATTGGCAGCGACTCTGCTGATATCTTTCCCGGGTGCAATGCTGTTCGCCCACCATTTCGCACAGGCGGACGGCTGGCAGCCGTCGCCAGGCAATGTGCAGGTGCCCGTCTGGCCCGGCGCGGTACCGGATGCGATACCCAACCCGAAGCCAGAGTCTGTCGGTCCCCCACCAGGGCGCGAGTGGTGGCCCAGGGTCAACGATGTCAGCCGGCCGACACTGACGGTCTATGCACCCAAGGGCCGCAACACCGGGGTGGCGGTGGTGGTATTCCCCGGTGGTGGCTACCAGTTTCTCGCCATGGATCTGGAGGGAACGGAAATCTGCGACTGGCTGACATCACGCGGCATCACCTGCGTACTGCTGAAGTACCGCGTGCCGGGTTCGGGTCCGTGGTGGGACGACGCGAACCATCGGCGCGTCTACCCGAAGGTACAGACAGCGCTGCAGGACGCGCAGCGCACGTTGGGGCTGGTGCGCCAGCACGCGGCGCAGTGGCATGTCGATCCGCACAAGGTTGGCGCCATCGGATTTTCTGCCGGCGGGCATTTGGTGGCCGCAGTTAGCACGCACTTCGCGCAGCGGACGTATGCTCCGGTGGATGCCGCCGACAAACTAAGCTGCCGCCCCGACTTCGCCATCGCCGTCTACCCCGGGCATCTATGGGCGCACGAGGACGAGGACCACGTCACCCGCGACGAGACCAACTTGAGCCTTCGCCCGGACATCCGCGTACGCGCCGACACGCCACCCACCTTCCTGCTCCAGGCCGAGGACGATCACGTGGACGGCGTGGAGCAGTCCCTGGCCTACTATGTTGCTCTGCAGAAGGCAGGCGTCCCCACTGAAATGCACCTGTACGCGCAAGGCGGCCATGCCTTCGGCTTGCGGCCAAGCAAGCTGCCAGTCGCTCAATGGCCGCGGTTGGTGGAGATTTGGTTGAGAACCATTGGAGTGGTCGCGCAGTAGGGGCTCCTCGCACTACAGCTGCTGCAGAATCTGGACGCAAAACTCTATGAAGACCCGGACTTTGGCCGGCGGATAGTGGCGTGATGGATGAAAGGCGAACAGCGGGAAGCGCTCGCCGTGCCAATCAGGAAAGAGGTCGATCAGCGCGCCGCTCGCCAGCAACTCCTTGATGCCCCATCCGATTATCTGGGCGATCCCGGTGCCGGCAACACACTCCTCCAGCATGGACTTGGGATCGGTGAACGTCAGCGGGCCGCTGGTCGATACCTCGATGACCTCCTTTCTGCGGATGAACTCCCAGTCGAACGGCCTTCCCGTATAGGGATCGACGAACTGCAGGCAGCGATGGCGGGCGAGATCCGAGGGATGCTTGGGTTTGCCATAGCGCTCGAGATAGCGCGGCGAAGCTAGAGTAAGGATCGGAGCCTCGATCAGCTTGCGCGCGACGAGCGTCGAGAGGCGCGGTTGCCCAAAGCGGATGGCGAGGTCGATGCCTTCCGACACCAGATCCCCGACCCGTTCGCTCGTCACGAATTCGATTGCCAGTTCAGGGTAGCGTTCGCAGAAGGGACCGAGCCGGCCGGCCAGGACCAGCGGAAGGAAGAAGGGATCAATGTCGATCCTGAGCCGGCCGCGCACGGCCGAGCCTGCGCCGGACGCGACAATCGCCGCGTCCTCGATGGCGCTCAAGTGCGGCTTCACCTCCTCGTAGAAGCGGCGTCCCTCATCAGTCAGCGTGACCGAGCGCGTGGTGCGATCGAGCAGCCGCACACCCAGCCGGGTCTCCAGGCGGCTGATCGCACGGCTCACGCCGGAATCAGTGAGCCCGATCAGCGCCGCTGCTTTCACGAAGCTGCCGCCATCAACGACCGCAGCCAGGACGCTTACTCCGGACAAAAGCCTGCCCTCGAACGCCATTGGCCTACTCCTGATATTAAGTCATGAATCATCTGACATTAGGTCGCTTGATTCAAGACGCTGCCAAAGCGATAACGGTCGCAAGGCAATCGCGCCAGTTGATAGGAGTCGACCAATGAGCAAACACACCACCGGCCGCACCCTCTTCAAGGGCGGCACCATCCTCACGATGGACCCCACGGTTCCCAATCTCCCGACGGGCGACGTGCTGGTTGACGGCGGTCGGATCGCCGCGGTCGGCGTGAACCTCCAGGCGGACGGCTCCGAGGTAATCGACGCGAGCGGCAGCATCGTCATGCCGGGAATGATCGATGCACACCATCACATGTGGCTCGGTGTGATGCGCCGCATGTTGCCCGATGTCGACGATCTCTTCGCCTATATCGATGTCGTGGCCGAGAAACTTGGCGCCCACTACCGCCCGCTCGATATGTACCTGAGCACGAAGCTGACGGCGGTTGCATCGCTCGATGCCGGCGTCACCACGGTCATCGACGCCTGTCACTCCTCGCGCAGTCCCGGACACACCGATGCCGCACTCGACGCGCTCGATGCTGCGGGTATCCGCGCCCTGCATATGGTCGGCGCGGCGATGGACAAGAACGCCTCGACTTCCCATTTGCCGGCGGATCTGAGGCGTCTTGCCGGGCGCTGGAACGATGGGGACCGCCTGGTTCGCGTTGGCCTCTTCGGCCAGCTCAGGCTCGACTGGTGGAAGGTCGCTCGCGACCTCGACCTACGCATTCTGACCGAATTCATCGGCGACCTTGCCAAGCTGGGCCCCGAGTTTGCCAAACCCGGCGTTCTGGGTCCGCACAATGTCTTCAACCACTGCACCCGGGTGCCGCAGGAGACGTGGAAGATCCTTGCCGACGCGGGCGTCAACATTACCGTCAATCCGCGCTCGGACGCGCTGTTCGGCTTCGACGATGAGGGCTTCGCCTACCAACAGGCCATCGATCACGGCCTGACTCCGGCGCTCGGCATCGACCTCGACACCGCTTTCGGCAGCGACCTTTTCGGGGAGATGCACGCGCTGTTCGGGCAGCAGCGCTCGGCGATGCGCTATCGCCGCTTCCGGGGCGAGGCGAATGTGCCCGCGCCTATATCGGTAGAGGCGGTGCTCAAGGCCGCGACCGTGAACGGCGCCCGCGCCGCCGGTCTCGAACGCGAGATCGGTACGCTGACACCCGGCAAGCAGGCCGACATCATTACCGTTCGTACCAATGGCGTCGCGGTGTTTCCGGTGACCAATGCCATCGGCACGATCGTCCAGGCAGTGGAGCGCTCCGATGTAGACACCGTGATGGTTGCGGGCGCGATCCGAAAGCGTGCCGGCCAGCTGGTCGGCGTCGACATCGCCAAGCTCACGGCCGATGTGACCAGCTCGCTCCACTACCTGCTCGAATCGAGTGGGTATCGTCCGGACCTTATTCGGCGCATCGATTAACTAAAGTCGCATGGAGGCTGTCATGTCAGCACCTGCTGCACAGGGCGCGCGTCCCGCGCCGGGCATCATCACGAGTCTGTTCTGCGGTTATCTCGCCGTCGGCCTGCCGCTACCCGTGATACCGCTGTTCGTCCACGACAAACTGGGTTTCAGCACTCTGATCGTCGGGCTGGTCATCGGCATCCAGTTCCTCGCGACGGTGTGGACGCGTGGGTATGCGGGCAGGCTCACCGACCACCATGGCGGCAGGCGCTCGGCACTGCAGGGCGCGGCGGTCTGCGCGTTAGGCGGGCTGCTCTATTTCGTTGCCGCCGTGCCAGGGTTTTCCCCAACGACTGGCCTCGGCATCGTAGTCGTCGGCCGCCTGGTCGCCGGCTTCGGCGAGAGCCAGCTCGTCACCGGCTGTGTCTCCTGGTCGATCGCCTCGGTCGGCCCGGCGCGCGCGGGAATGTCGATGTCCTGGACGGGCATTGCCATGTTCGCGGCGCTCGCCATCGGCGCGCCGATCGGTATGGCGCTCTATCAGAATTACGGGCTCGAGGCGGCCATGCTCGCCTGCATCATCGCACCGCTCATTGCCATGGCCCTCGCGTTCCGCGAACGCTCCTACACCAGCCCCGCCGGTCAGCGCCTGCCCTTCTACCGGGTGATTGGCCAGATCTGGCGGGAGGGTCTTGGCCTGATGCTCCAGGGCGTCGGCCTGTCGGGTCTAACCGCGTTCGCCTCACTCTACTTCGCGGCGCGCAGCTGGGGTCATGCGGGCCTCGTCATGACCGCCTTCGGCATCGGTTTCATCTTCGTTCGCGTGGTCCTCGGATCCCTGCCGGACCGCATGAGTGGCTATCGCGTCGCATGGTGGTCCCTGGTCATCGAGGCGATCGGGCAGGGGATGCTGTGGGGCGCTGACCGCGAGATCCTCGCGCTTGCCGGTGCCCTCGTCACAGGCCTGGGCTGCGCGCTGGTCTTTCCGGCGCTCGGAGTGGAGGCCTTAAAGCGGGTGCTCCCGGCCAACCGCGGCAGTGCCATGGGCGCTTTCGTGGCATTCCTCGATATTGCCTACGGCCTATCCGGCCCTGCGGCGGGCGTGATCGCCGGGCAGTTCGGCTACCCCGCCGTATATCTGTTCGGCGCCATCTGCGCACTCCTCGGTGCCACACTCGCCGTTACTGCCCGCAGCCCCCGATCCTAAGGAGAAGTACCATGTCCCGCGTCTTCATTTCCGGCTCTTCAACCGGTCTTGGCCTGATGGCTGCTGAACTGCTCATCAATCAGGGCCACCAGGCCATCCTCCACGCGCGTAACGCCGCCCGGGCCGAGGACGCCAGGAGCTCGCTGCCCAGGGCCGAAGCCATCGTGGAGGGTGACCTTGAGTCTATCGCCGGCGCAAAGCAGGTCGCCGCGCGCGTCAATGAACTCGGCCGCTTCGATGCAGTCATTCACAATGCTGCCGTCGGCTACCGCGAAGGTCACCGCCTGACCGCTGATGGCTTGCCTCATGTGTTCGCGATCAACACACTGTCAGCCTATATCCTGACCGCGTTGATCGAGCGACCACACCGACTCGTCTATCTCAGCTCCGGCATGCACCATCGTGCTGACGCCAATCTCGACGACATCCTGTGGAAAAAGCGCGGCTGGAACGGCTCGACGGCCTATGCCGAAAGCAAACTGCACGACACCGTACTGGCCTTCGCCGTGGCCCGACGCTGGCCGGATGTTTTGTCAAACTCAATGGAGCCTGGCTGGGTTCCTACCAAGATGGGAGGAGCCGGTGCGCCAGATGACCTGGACCAGGCGCATCTCACCCAGGCGTGGCTCGCCGCCAGCGACGAACCGAAAGCAAGGGTGACCGGCCACTACTTCTACCACAAGCGACCCCGCGCCCCTAACCCGCAGGCCAACGACGCGGCGCTTCAGGATCGCCTCGTCGCGATCTGCGCCGAACTGTCGGGTGTGCCACTCCCCTAACACACACGCATGGCCGGGTAGGCCGGAGGTATCATGAATCGCAGATAGAGGAGCCTCGTGGACAAGCCAGTGCGCCGGACCGTGTACGAATTCGGAGGTTTCCGCGTTGATGCGCACCAGCGCCTGCTTTTGCTCACTGCGACAGGCCGCCCACTGCCCCTGAGCTCCCGGGCGTTCGACCTCCTGCTCTTCTTCCTCGAGCATCCCGGTGAGCTGCTCGACAAACCGACCCTGATGGCGGCCGTCTGGCCGAAGGTAGTGGTCGAGGAGAACAACCTCAACCAGCACATCTTCGCGTTGCGCCGGGTGCTGGGCGAACGGCCTGAGGAGCACCGGTTCATCGTGACGGTTCCCGGTCGCGGTTACCGCTTCGTGGCTGCCGTGCTCCCCGTCCCGGATGTGTCAGGCGAGGCGCTAGGGATCCAAAGCGCGGCCGCGACGCGCAGATTTCCTCGCCTGCCACTCGTCGCCGCCACCGCCGGGGCAGTGCTCTTGGCCGCGGGTTTCGCCTGGTGGCACCGGCAGACGATGCAGCTCGACGCCAGCCCGACCCCACCGTTGAGCGCTGTGGCAATGCTTGCCGGGAAAGCAGGGCCCCTGAACCCGAAGTCCATTGCAGTACTGCCCTTCCTTGATTTGAGCGAGAAGAAGGACGAAGGCTTCTTCGCCGACGGGATGACGGAGGAGATCACCTCGCTCCTCTCGCAGGTCCCGGACCTGCGTGTCAGTGCTCGAACGTCGGCTTTCTATTTCAAGGATCACTCGATGCCAGTCGGCCAGATCGGCAACGCCCTGGGGGCTGCCAGCGTATTGGAAGGCAGCGTCCGCAAGGCCGGTGCCTTGATACGCGTGACGGTGCAACTGATTCGCACCGATACCGGCTATCACGTCTGGTCCGCGAGCTACGAGCGTCGTCCGGATGACCTGTTTGCGACACAGACCGAGATCGCAAGGGCCGTGGTCTCGCACCTGCAGGCCTCGCTCGTCGCAGAGGACAGTCTCCGCGACCCGTTGAGCAGCAATTCGAAGGCGCGCAGCTTGTACCTCACAGCCGGAATGGGACTGAGAAGCGAAACTCGCGCCGGACTGCACGGGGCGCTCACGCAGCTTCAGGCGGCGGTGGCCGAGGATCCTCAGTTCGCGCGGGCCTGGGCGTTGCTTGCTTTCGCCCGTTTGCAGTCAACCACCTACGACGACATGCCGGCCGCCGAGGTGAGGCCGCTCGTCACGCAGGCCATAGAGCGTGCGCTTGCCATCGATCCGACGCTGGCCGATGCGCACGCGATGAAGTCGCAGCTGCTCTGGTCGGACTGGAATATCCGCGACGCTCTTACCGAGGCGCATCGAGCCCTCGATTCGGACCCGAACAACGTGGGGGCGCTGCTGATACTGGCGCAGCTGGAGGAGCTGTGTGGCCACTACGATGAGTCGATTCGGCTCAGTCGTGAGGTGGTTCGCCGCGACCCCCTTTCCGCCTCGACCTACGAGCAGCTGGGACAGACCCTCTGGTTCGCAGGCCGCGAGCAGGACGCGATCGAGACCTTTCAGACGGCACTCACGCTGAATCCGAGGGCCGCCTTTTACCATTATCAGCTGGCGGTGGTGCAGCTCACGGCCGGAGACGCGAAAGCGGCCCTCAACAGTGTCGAGCAGGGCCGCGATGAGGAGGAGAGTGCGATTCTGCGCCCGGTGATGCTCGACGCGCTCGGTCAACACGCAGAGGCCGAGAAGGAACAGCAGATCGCAGAAAAGAGGTTCGGGGGAGGCACTGCCTGCCACGACCTGGCGATCTTCTACGCGCGCCGCGGCGATGCGGATCACGCCATGCCGCTGCTCGAGCAGTGTTACCGGAACCACGATTTCTTCCTGCCCCTATTGAAGGGCGATCCCTTGTTCCGCAGGCTGCAGCCCAATCCGATCTTTCAAGCCATGATCCGCCGCTTCGATATTCCTGAGTGACCCGCTTCTCGTACCCCGAATCCGGGGGCAGTGCCGCCGGTGCCGCCCTATGGAATACTATCGCACCATGAATCGGAATTTATGCCGTGGCAGTTAAGCCCCAGCGACTTCGACCAGGTGATGTTGTTGCCGTTGTCTCCCCATCGTGGGGCGGACCTGCACTATTCCCCGCCACCTATGAGGCTGGCCTCAATACGCTCAGGGGCCTCGGACTGGTAGTGCGGGAGTACCCGTCGGCGCGCGCGGCGAAGGCCTCCGTCGAGGACCGCGTGAGCGACATTCACGCCGCTTTTGCAGACCAAGACGTTCGCGCCATCGTCGCCTCCATTGGAGGCGAGGATTCCGTTCGATTGCTACCCAGGCTGGATTCACAGCTGCTTGCCGATAATCCGAAAATCGTGCTGGGTTACTCTGACACCTGCACACTTCTGGTGTATCTGCGATCCTTAGGACACGTAGCATTTCACGGGCCAAGCGTCATGGGCGGATTGGCTCAGGCCGCATCGTATCCGGGCACTTTCCTCGAGCAGTTCACATCGATTCTGTTTGGTGCGGCCAGTAGTTTCGAATACCCGTCGTTTGGGGTTTTCTGTGACGGATACGAGGACTGGTCAAATCCGCAAAATGCCACTCGAACAAAGCCTCTCGTTTCCGATAGCGGGCCGCGCGTGGTTCAAGGGCAGTGCCTGAGGCGGGGCGTGTTATGGGGAGGGTGTCTGGAGATTCTGGAGATGGTGAAGGGGACGCCCTGGTGGCCGAAACCCGAGGCCTGGCGCGACGCCGTCGTGTTTATCGAGGGATCCGAGGAGGTGCCCCCGCCCGAACTGTACAGTCGCGTGCTGCGATCATGGGCGGCCGCCGGGAACCTGGATCATGTTGCGGCATTGCTGGTCGGGCGGGCGCGCGGCTACGACGCATCCCAAAAGCAGGCGCTCGATGATGCCGTGAGGACCGCAATCGGCGTTGAGGCCGGTCGTCCCGATATGCCTGTGATTACCAATTGTGACTTCGGGCATACAGATCCCCAATGGCTCTTGCCGATGGGATGTATGGTGGAAGTGGATATACAGCGTACTCGGATCGCATTGACGGAGTCCGCGGTGAGTAATCCGGCGGCGGCCAGATAAACGATCGACCATGCGGCCAATCAGACATCTTCTGACGCTCCGGACCTGCCGGCGAAGGTGGACGCGATCTTTCAGAAGTGGAACCACGCAGACACACCGGGTTGTGCCCTGGGCGTTCGGCATCAGTGACATGCCGATTCGGCGCTTAGTCACTGATACTGCTGTGCAACCTTGAGAAATGGCCTATCCGTTTCAGCGAAGCGGCAGAGCGCCGAGGTGTGACACCATGAATCGTGTGCTTTGCAAAATCCTGATCGCGGCGCTCTGCGGCACGGCGACCTCGAGTATGGCCTGTGCCCAACAAGCCCAACCGGACGTCACCACGGCGCTGGACACGATCTTCCAGAGATTCAACCGCCCTGACGGTGCGGGCTGCGCGATCGGCATTTTGCGTGAAGGCGCGGCCGCCATTCTGCGCGGCTATGGATCGGCTGATCTCGAACACGATATTCCCTTTACGCCCGGCAGCGTGTCAGAGGCCGGATCGGTCTCGAAGCAGTTCACTTCTGCCTCGATCCTTCTACTGGCCGATCAGGGCAAGCTGAAGTTGACTGATGACATCCGGAAATACCTGCCGGAGATGCCGGATTACGGTACACCGATCACGATCAACGAACTGCTCAGCCATACCAGCGGGTTGCGCGATTGGGGTAGCATCGAGGCGATCGCGGGCTGGCCGCGTTCGACCCGCACCTACACCAATATCGAGGCGCTGGACATCGCCGCCCGCCAGAAGCATCTCAATTACAAGCCGGGCGCCGAATATTCCTATACCAATACCGGCTACAATCTTCTCGCCCTCATCGTCGAAAGAGTCAGTGGCCAGAGTCTGGCCCAATTCAGCCACGACCACGTCTTCGTTCCGCTAGGAATGACACATACGCAGTGGCGCGACGACTTTCAACGGATCGTGAAAGGCCGCGCCATCGGCTACGAGCCGACAAAGGACGGCTCGTATCGCCAGGACATGCCCTTCGAGGACATCTATGGCAATGGTGGACTTCTGACCACGGTCGGCGACCTGTTGCGCTGGAACGATGCGCTCACCAATAATGAGCTCGGTACTTTCGTCTCGACCGAAATCAGGCGCTCCGCCCAGCTCAATGACGGGCAGACCATTGCCTATGCGCGTGGCCTCTTCAATCAGAGCTACCACGGGATAGCTGAAATCTCGCATTCGGGTGCGACCGCCGGATATCGCGCCTGGCTCGCCCGCTTCCCCGACCAGCATCTTTCGATCGCCATTCTCTGCAATGCCGGCGAAGCCAACCCGGTCGCGCTGGGCTATATGGCGGCCGACCTCTTCCTGCCCAAGCCGGCTGTGGCCAAGATCAACTTTGCGGCCGCACCCGCCGAGCAGCTCGCCAGAAATGCAGGCCTCTACTTCGATGCAAAGACAGGATCGGTCCTACGGGTCGAAGTGCGGGGCGGCGCGTTGCATGCGGGACCCGGACCGGCGCTCCAGCCGACATCCTCGAATGAATTCATTGAGGATGGCACGACCTTTCGCTTCGAAGGCGACAAGCTTACGCGCAGCTCCGACAGCGAGACCGCCGAGTATCACCGCGTGCAGCCCTGGCAGCCCCAAATCGCCGAGCTCAAATCCTTCGTCGGCGACTATGACAGTGAGGAAGCTCTAGCCGTACTTCAGGTGCGCATGGTCCTGGACAAGCTTCTCCTCGTGCCGGAAGACCGCCGCAGCGCCGCGGAGACCATGACACCGCTCTTCACCGATACGTTCCGTACCGGTGATGGCATGATCCTCCATTTCCGCCGCAGTGCCAAAGGCGGGGTTACCGGCTTCGATGCCAGCGTCGGCCGCGTCTATTCGCTGGCTTTTACGGAGGTCGGACATCTAGCAAGTCATGGGCGGTTGCGATGAGCCGGGGTCCAATAGCCACGGCGCGATGTAATCGGCCGTTGTTAATAGGCGGAAGTTTACTCATTCGGCTTAGGTATCACTCCCAACTGCACCATCAGACCTAACGTATCCATAATGATGCGGGTGTCCCTGATTCGTCCGCTTTCGAATCGGTCGATTACCATGCCCCAGACCTTAACAGGACGACGTGTCGCGGGCACACCAAGAAACAGACCGCTATGGGTTCCGGTCCACTCGAATCGCGAGAGAACCTTATCTCCTTCGGCTATCTGCTCTTCGATCGTCCAGTGCATGTCGGGAAACGCAGCTTTCAGTCCGCGCAACACGCCTTTCAATCCTTCAATTCCTGGACCCTGTCCGGGAAAGGGAACCTGCTCAACCATGTTCTCCCAGAAGAACTGATCAACAGCGTCGATTTCCCCTCTGTTTATAACCTGCTCGATGAATTGCCTTACGATGTCGCAATGTGTCTTCATTGTTCAGAGCCCCGGTTCGGCATAGCGGTCTTTTCATTTTATGATAAACGGGCCGCCGACTTCCATACTCGGCGTAATCGGCGTTCTACGGTGGCTCGCTTGATCAGAGTGCGTACCACGGGTTGGAGAGTACTCACGCAAAGGCGATCCGCCGACCACGGGTTATTGAGTCCGACTCGTCTTGCATGGGCCGGCTGTCATGAATGATGGACACCGACAGGGCCTCTGCAGACAGGTTGACTGAGGCGCAAGTACGGGCTCTGTCCACGGCTCATCTCTGCCGAAACCTGTCGGTGAATGTGCAGAATTTGCTACCGCAAGGCGGACATAGGTATAACGGGTTTTGTGGCCCGGTATAGCGTTGCGAGTTGACGGTAGATTCGATGAACCATGACAGGCATTTGTCCTACGGGACCGCGTCTGGCCGGGCGAGACGCCTATTGCTCGCAATTCTAGGATGCCTTCCGCTGCTGGTTTCGACGCGTGCGTCTTGCGCGGCCAATATCGAGGTCCTCGCGCAAGGCCGCGGATACACTGAGGGCACGATCTTCGTCGGGGACATACTCTACTTCGTGGATTATTCGACTTCTGACGTATTGCGCGTGATGGCCGACAAGGTTGAGTCCGTATGGCATCAGGACGGGTGTGGCCCATCCGGATTGCTCCAAGTGCCGCAGGGTATCCTCGTTGCGTGCTACAGCGTCAATGCCGTTGTATTGATATCCCTGGACGGTAAAGTCCTGGGCACCATTAGTGGAGATGAGGCGGGGCACCCCTTTGTCGGCCCAAATGATCTGGCCGCTGATGCAAAAGGTGGCGTGTATTTCTCAGCTTCGGGCTCGGATACCGTGCCGGGCAAAGTGTACTACCGCACCGCAGGCGGGCAGGTGAAAGAGGTCGCTGGAAATATCAACTACGCCAATGGGCTCGTAGTATCACCAGATGGAAAGTTGCTTTACGTTGCGGAGAGCGCCTCCTACCGGCTGCTGGTGTTCGCAATTTCAGCAGACGGCAGCCTCGGGCCTCAGAGGGAATTTGTGAAACTTGGCAATATACTCACGGCGGGGCGCACGTACACGCCTGACGGTGTGCGAATCGATAGACGCGGTCGTCTGTTCGTCGGCTTATACGATGGTGGCGGATTCGCCGTGATCAGTTCCGATGGCAGGCTAATTCGGCAGGTCGAACTACCCGGTCCGCATCACGCGAACCTGGCCATCTCGCCGGATGGCAAGTATGTGTACGGCACTACCGCGTCTGACGATCCTTCTGGGCGGGACGATCCCGCCAAACGTCGCGGCGAGTTGTATCGAGTGCCAAATCCAGTAGGCGAATAGCGGCATCGGTGGTGACCACGACCCTGATTGCGACCGCCGCCAAAATGAATGACAATAAGCTTATGTGGAGAATTGTCGCCGCTCACTGATCGATTTCTGATCGATCAGCGGAATCCCTGCTTTACAGAATGGCTCTCCGAGCGCCTGGAACTCACGCCGGGGATGCGCGTCCTCGACCTTGGCTGCGGCAAGGCGCTTAGTTCGATTTTCCTGGCGAAAGAGTTCGGCGTGACTGTTTGGGCTGCAGATCATTGGATCAAGCCCGCCGAAAACATGGAACGAATCGAGCGTGCTGGACTCTCGGGCGCCGTATTTCCGGTCTCAGTTGAAGCACATGCGCTACCCTTCGCCGAGAGAAGTTTCGATGCGATCGTGAGCTTTGATGCCTATCACTACTTCGGAACCGACGACCTGTATTTGGGGTACATAACGTCTTTCCTAAAGCCCGGTGGCCGAATAGCTATCGTCGTCCCGGGCACTCTGGTGGAGCTTTCTGCAATACCGCCGCCCCATTTGACGCAATACTGGGTTTGGGATTTCTGCAGCTTTCATTCTCCCGACTGGTGGCGTCGTCATTGGGAGAAAACGGGACTGGTTGAAATCGAAACTGCCGACGCGCAGAAAGATGGCTGGAAGCATTGGCTCGAGTGGAATGAGGTATGTGAGCAGTACGGCCAGCAGAATCGGGCCCCCCTTGCCCGTCATGAGGCAGAGATGCTTCGCGTGGATGATGGACGCACGTTCGGGTTCAGCCGACTGATCGCCAAACGTACGAGGTGAGATCAGCTGCGGACGCGTGGCGCGCCTACTGTATCTGCCATGTGCAGATAAGCTAAGGGCGAGGAAAGCATGCCCGCAGCGAGCCGGTGAGGCCGCTTCACACGTTGATTATTCCGAAGCGACACGTCGCCAACATTTTTGAGGCGACCCGGATGAACGGGAGGCCATCCACGAGTTGGCCGCGCACATGCATCTCATGCTTCGCCGCGCCGGCGATGCGCCGCTGGCGCCGGCGCGGAGGAGTCAAGAGTGACGGCTTGGCTCGCCCGGCTCCCCACATCAGTCTCCTCCGAAGTCGCTCAAATGGATGATGTTTCCGTCGGGGTCCGTGATCCAAGCAAGGCGCAGGCCATTGCCTACATGGACATCGCCCTCCAGTGTCATGCCGGGTATGTCGTAGTGCGCGAGTGGGGCGCCTTCCGCCTTTAAATCCCCGACTATTTTTTGTAAGCGCCTTGCCGAGCGGCCACGTCAGGGCCGTAGCCTTATTGGTGCCTGCAAACTCGGACTCATACCAAGACCGTCCGTCCTGCCAGATAGCATTGCACGGTCGGCATGGCAGACCCTACCGGCCGAAGTCCGAGGACGTTTTCATAGAATGGCCGCGCGCGGCTCAGGCTTCGTACGGCCAATGTGGGTTGCGCGTCAACATTACTCAGCATTCTGATTGCCCCTAATCAGGGACCGACAACTCCTAAGCACTCCAGGATTGAGGATCGGCTCCCAGTCAGGAGTGCGCAGCCAGCCGGGGTTTCGGAGTTTCTGTAACTGGAACTGGCACTGGGTGAACCTGAAGCAGATCAGAAAAGAGTGTTCGGTAGTGGACGACGGCCTGTCGAAGCTCCTCCGTGTTCGCTTCGCGGCGGGAGTTCTTGAGCGCGATGGCCTGTGCCGCCCGATAGGCATACACAACGTTTGGATGATCAACGGATATATCGGCCGCCCGACTTTCAAAGTCGCTGACTGGGTAGCCGCGCGCCGTCATCAGCTCCTTTACGAGACTGTCCGCCTCGGCCACGGCGCTGCCGGGATTGTCGACAAAGCCGCCTTGGAGACGACTCCAGGCCTGGGCGAAGTGCGCCGCCTCTTTGGAGGTCAACGGCACGATGGTCAGCTTGGCAACTCGTGCCTCGCGTTTCACCAGTTCGGCTTCAGCTTTCGATTGACTGCCGAGACGGGCCACCTCCCGCTCATATTCGGCACCATATCTTTTCTGGAGCCGCACGGACTGCTGCTTGCGATGGATGGAAGTCCAAATGGCTGCTGCCACGGCCGCCACGATGATAAGCGCCACTACGATGATGAGGGTGCTGGTGGAAGTCGTAGTCATCATGGCTCGCCTCAAGCTTGCGCGCGATCGTGCGGCGCGGATAAAGTCTCAATCCAACGGCACGAAACAGTAATCGGCCAGCATGCGCACGCGACGTAGGAGTTACCTCACTCCTATGAGCGGCTTACAGACCGGACTTAGGCTGTCCGTTCTCATCGACCTGAATGGTCTTAACCGGACCCATGCCAACGAGTTCGAGGACCGCCGGTACCCTCTCGCCAGTGCGCGCGCCGTCCCAATGCACGGTGTTCTTCACGTCGATGGAAACTGTACCGGCGTGGACCGGGTAGGTGGTCCGTTCGTCATAAACATTGCTCGTGGAAACCCACCACGTTCCCGAGATCACATAGGCGTAGCGGTCCTGGTCATGGAAATGCGGCTTGGAGAAATGGCCCGGCCACCATTTGTAGATCACGCCGTAAAGGCCTGGCTTGCTCGGATCGCCGAACAAAATGCACGTCTGCTGCGCGCCAACGGTGCCGTTACATTTGATGTCCTTGGGCAGGACGATGGGGACATGGCTGGGATCTGGAATGGGTCCAGGCGGATCGCTCAGGGTAGCCCCGAGTTTCGGATCGGTCTGCGCAAGGGTAATGCCGGGGGCACTCAGGGCTACGGCAGCGATGGAGGTAACGAGGATAGCCTTCATTGCAGCGCTCATGCGCGTTCTCCCATAAATACCGGCGACACGCCGCGAGGTCCAAGTTTCGGTATCAATGCCGCATCATCGCGGCGGGCATCGTCAGGTCTTGGTTTCCGTTCGGCAGCACCGATGCTGCAGGAAATGTCCTGGGCATGACGCAGCCTCTTGTGATTGGTATACCAAACTTTGGTAATGGTCGCGAGTCGGCATTGCGGAGTGGACGCAGGAAGTCCGCCCGGACGGCCATCCGCAGTGGTATTGGGCAGCGAGGACGGGATGGCAGCAGGTGATATGTGCCTTAGGCGACCGTCCTGCACTCCGTCTTCCTCGGCATTCTTAACTCCTGCAAGAGCCGGGAAAAGGCGGGGCAAGCAAAAAAAGCCACCAAGGCAGGATATTGACCGTTTGCCTGTATGCGCATATCATGCGCATACAGGAGGGACTCATGAAAACCGGCAATACGACGGCTCGCAAGCGCCCGGTCAATCTGACCCTGAATGAGGATCTGGTAATCCAGGCCAAGTCGCTGACTGACAATCTCTCGAGCGTAGTGGAGCTGCTGCTGACACAGTTCGTGGCCCAGGCGAGCAGGGAACGCTTGGCAAAGGCGAAAGTTGTGGACGCAACTGTAGCTGTCTGGAACAGATTCAATTCCGATTCGGGTTCTATTGCTGACGAATACTCATCGCTCTGATGGCGCAGTTCGACGTTCACCGGAACTCCGGAAAGCACCAGGGCACCATACCTTTCGTTGTCGTCGTGCAGTCAGCGCAGTTCGACAGCTACCGACGAAGAGTCGTGGTGCCATTGGTTCGAGCGAGCGCGATCGGCAAGATCCAGTACCCAGGGTTTAATCCGACTTTCAAGATCCGCGGTTCAGCGGTCGTACTGCATCCTCTAGAATTTGTATCAATTCCGGTAGATCAGCTCGGGGAGGTGGTGGGCTCGCTTCGTAAACATAGCCAATTGATTGTTGCGGCCCTGGACGAGCTACTGACGCGTGCATGGAAGTAACGGGAGTCACGAAACAGTGAACGGACTCATGCGCAAATTCCTGGTCGCAGATGCCTCCGGTGGACCTTTTCATGCGGCCTCAGGAAGAGGGCGGATTTGGCGTTGGTCTGTCGGATGCGGGTGGGCGGCTTTGCACACCCGCGCAGCGTGTGCCATGTGTCGCGGACGCACGTTCTTCATGGGTGCAAAAGCGCGGTTCTGAGGTGGAACGTATGGCAACATGACGGGGTGGAGAAAGCGATAGCGCCCGCCAAGGTGGGCCAGACATTCTCGGGGTATCAGAAGTTTGTGGTAGGAATCCTCGGATTCCTGCAGTTCACCATCATTCTGGACTTCATGATCATCTCGCCCCTCGGGGCGGTGATGATGCCTACGTTGCACATCACGCCCCAGCAGTTCGGCGTGGCCGTGTCCTCCTATGCCTTCAGCGCCGGCGTGTCCGGGTTTCTGGCGGCAGGCTTTGCGGATCGCTTCGACCGCAAGCGCCTGCTGCTCTTCTTCTATTGTGGCTTCATGCTCGGCACGCTGCTGTGTGCGCTGGCGACCACGTATCCGATGCTGCTCGGGGCGCGCATTGTCACGGGCCTGTTCGGTGGCGTGATCGGCTCGGTGGTGCTCGCGATCACGACCGACCTGTTTCCGCTGCAGATGCGCGGCCGCGTCATGGGTGTCATTTCCACGGCATTCGCGGCGAGCCAGATCCTCGGTCTTCCCGCGGGCCTCTATTTCACCAATCACTGGGACTGGCACGCGCCGTTCTATGCCATCGTCGCCGTCGCGATCCCGGCAGGGCTCGTGATCCTGTTCTACATGAAGCCGGTCGTGTCACATCTGGCCTTGCGCCAGGAACACAATCCGCTGATGCACATGGTGCACACCATCATCGAGCCGCGCTACCGGCTGGCCTTCATTCTCGTCATGCTGATGCCGACGGGCGGCTACATGCTCATGCCCTTCGGCACCACCTTCATCGTCAACAACGTCGGTCTCGCGTTCTCCGTGCTGCCCGTCATCTACCTGGTGACCGGACTCTTCACGATCTTCGTTGGCCCGCTCGTCGGCAAGGCGAGCGACAGTTTCGGCAAGTTCCCGGTATTTTGCGCTGGCAGTCTCGTGACGCTCATTCTGGTGCCGGTGTGGACGAACATCGGCCATGTCCCGCTTGCCTGGGTCATAGTGATCAATGTGGTGCTGTTCGTCGGGATATTCTCGCGGATCATTCCCTCCCAGGCGCTGATTACGGCGATACCGGAACCCGCCAGGCGAGGAGCCTTCAACGCCATCAGCGCATCGCTGCAGCAGTTCGCGGGAGGAGTCTCGGCAGCGATCGCGGGATTGCTGATCATCCAGGCGCCGAACGGATCTCTTATACACTTCGACTGGTTGGGCTACCTCGTCATGGCCATTGCGGTCGTGACGATCATCCTCATGTACTTCCTGCATCGGCAGGTACCGGAGCCCGGGCGCGTCAGTTCCTAGCGATTCGCATCGCGCGGCGGAGCGGTGATGGACCGCGGTGCGTCGGCCGGGATGGCGCCCGGGGGCCCGCACGGCTCTTCGCGCTTCCCCTAGTAGGTGCTTGGATCCACCAGTTTAAGGCCGCGGAAGCGACGAAAATCCCGGTCGGTCGAACACAGCGTAGCGCCGTGCTCCAGTGCCAGGGCGGCCAGCGCCGTGTCCGTGACCAGCGGCCCGCTCACTTGCGCCTCAACCACCTGTCCTTCGAATATTTCCCAGAACCGTTCACCCGCGTCGAGTATCACGACATTGGGCCGTTGGAGCCATGAACCGACAATCGCGCACGCCTCAGCCCCCGTAAGGGGCCGACGGACGGCCCGGGCATTGGTTGCGATGCGAACAAACGCCAGGATTGTTTGCCAAGGCAGGGCGACCGACTCTTCATCGTTGAGGGCGGCCTCCAACCAGGTCAGACAGGTGGCATGCTGGGCGGAGTCGCTGTCGTAGGCGTACAGCAGGATATTGGCATCCAGCAACTTCACCGCCGGCCAGCACCCTCGACGTGATCGAGCAGGGCGCCGACGTCATCATAGGTCAGGCCCGGCTGTGGGCCGCCCAATGCTCGAGGTGCGACGCGGAACGTCGGAGCGGACTTGGCACTCTTGCGCTGAGACAGGGCCGCGCGCAGGTGCTCATTCACAACGACTTTGAACGGGCGGCCGCTGCGCCGCGCTTCGGCCTGAAGCCGGGCGGCAACATCCTCATCAAGGGTCAGGGTAGTTCGCATATCATGATGCTACATGCAAGGCATCATGATGTCTAGACGGTCGCGCATCAGCCGATCCCGCGGCCCCGGTCCTGGCCGATGCGATAGAATCCGGGAAGTGAGAAGCCTGGTCCGTGAGGCCAGTATCGGGGGAACCGTGCTGAGAGCGTCCATCCGTGCCGTCGGCATCATCGCTGCAACAGGCTTCATATCGCTCGCCGCGTCCTTTGCAGACGCAGCATCGGGCGCCCAGTCGCTGGCAGCCTTGGTTCGCGACGGCAATCGCGATGCCGTCCTGGCCGCAATCACCTCGCCCGACATCGACGTTAACGCCCGTGAGCCCGATGGCTCCACGGCGCTCCTCTGGGCGACGTACACGGTCGATCGCGAACTGGTACGGGCGTTGCTCAAGAAGGGCGCCAAGGCCAACGTCGGCAATAATTTCGGCTCCTCCCCGCTCATCGAAGCCGTCAAGCTCGGCGATGTCGATCTGACACGCATGCTGCTCGGGGCCCACGCGGATGCCGACTCCCCCAATCCGGATGGCCAGACCGCGCTGATGCTGGCATCAAGCGTGGGCTCAGAAAAGGTCGCGGAATTGCTCATCGCAGCGGGTGCGAACGTCAACGCAGTGGAGGTTTTTCGGGGTCAGACCGCCTTGATGTGGGCAGCGGCGGAAAACCATCCTGACGTCGCGGAATTGCTGGTAGCCCATGGCGCGGATGTCAAACGGCGCGCCAAGGCGGATGACTGGCCGCGGCAGATGACTTCGGAGCCGCGCGCCCAGTTCCGCCCGACCGGAGGGTTTACGGCGCTGCTCTACGCAACCCGCTCCGGCTGCTACCGCTGCGCGGTGGCGATCCTCAAGGCCGGCGCCGACATCAACCAGCCCAATCCCGATGGCATCACCCCGTTGATCAACGCGATCGATGCCCGCAGCTTCGACATCGCCATGTTCCTGCTCGACAAGGGTGCCAACCCGGGTGCCTGGGACATGTACGGGCGTACTCCCCTTTATAGCGCGATCGACGTGCACTCCTGGGTCCCGCGCGCGCCCGGCGGCGCCAGTGGCTTCGCGGGCTATCCGGGTGCGACGGTACTGCAGGCCGCAAACAAGGCCACTGCCCTGGATGTGGCCAACCGCCTGCTGCGCATGGGCGTGGATCCGAATCATGAGCTCACCCGCATGCGGCCCAATGGCAACGGCCGGGGCCGCTTCGAGGACTACATGATGCGCGGCGGCGCAACGGCGCTGATGGTGGCGGCGCTGAGTTTCGATGACGTCGCGATCAAGGCGCTCCTGGCGCACGGCGCCGAAGTCGATGAGCCCAATGACTTTGAGATCACGCCCCTGATGGCTGCCGCCAGCATGACTGGGGCGGTTCACTCGTTGCTCGAACCCCCCGAGCGCGAAGACGTTCAGGCGGCGGCTCTGCGGGCGATCGATGCGTTGCTCGACGGGGGCGCCACTATCAATGCCCGCGTCACCGGCAGCCGCACCCACACCACCAAAATCACCGCCTACATCCAGGGTCGCGACCACGAGGGCCAGACAGCCCTCTTCGCGGCAGCCGAATCAGGCTGGGATCAGGTGACCCAGCATCTCGTCGAGCGCGGTGCGGACCCGACCGTGCGCGATGCGGACGGCAAGACTGCCCTCGACTATGCCAAGTCACCCCGACCGGCCGGGACACGAACCTTGTGGGCCGGTCCGGCGCGCCTGGCGGCTGCGCGCGCGGCAACGGTGGCCTATCTCGGATCTCTGGCGGCCAAACCGGCGTCGAGCGCGGATACGGCCATGGCCAAACCCTGAATCCGAATTACACCGCATCGTCGCAAATCAAATACCGAACGAGAATGCTGGTATCTACACCACTTCCGAGGTCATCTATCGATTCGGTCATCCCCAGAATTTGGAGGCAAAGTGACTTTCCATAGGCCTTGGATGCGTCAGTGGGTTAGTGTCGTACTCCCAGTTGCCGTGATGTTCTTGGCGATCGCATATTTGCGCTCGCCCATGGCGTTAGAAAAGCATCGTATTGCCGCGGCCTTGATCTTGGCGGGTTTCATATGTCTTGGATTTGGAATCGCAGGGGTAACCTCCGGTGTGGTGTCAGCCCTCCGCCCGGGAGGCGGCCTGCCCGCGACTTTACCGGTCGCGAAGGACAGTGACCGCGTCAAGTTCTGGATCTATGTCTTCCTATACTTCGGTCTCAGCATCGCGTTTTTTATATGGGCTCGCAGAACGATTGTCTAAACATTGCGTTCGAACGGACGCGCTATAAATCAAATGCAAATCGCGACGTTCCGGCACGCCGCTTACTTTTGGCGCTAGACCTCACTCATGACCTCGCCGCCGGTCCAATGGTAAATGACCCTCGAGGAGCGGTAGGTAACTTTATCCGGCGTGGGATCGTGGCCGGATATAAAGCGATTAAGTTTTTGATTTCATCAAAGTATCGAACTCGGGTGCGCCAGTATTGGCAGATCCATCCCCAATTGCGAGCGTCTAATATACGGATGATGATATTTGGAGTTGCTCTGAACTGCGGGATCTTGTGGCTGGTGGTTGAAGCAATGATGCACCGGCAGTAAGTGCTCAGCGTGCCTGGATAGGTCTAATGGCCATTGCTGAAGTTTCCGTGATCCAAGTTGGACGCCGCTTCTGCGGTCCGCCGGAATCAGCGAATGGCGGTTACATCTGTGGCCTGGTAGCGAGGCAAATTGAGCAACCCGTGACAGTACGGCTGCTGAGGGCTCCGCCGCTGGAGACCGCGCTCGAGTTGCATGGTACGGAGCCAGGCTTATGGGCAGTCGACTACGCGGGGCTACGTTACATCGAAGCCCGAGCCACGCCGCCGCTGGTGCTCGCGGTTCCGGCCTCACCCGGCTACCTCGAGGCGCAGGAATCCTCATTGCATGGCCCGGATGACCCTCGGGAGCACCCATGCCCGGGTTGTTTTGTCTGCGGACCCGACCGAGCACCCGGCGACGGCCTACGCATCTTCGCCGGGCCGGTACCTGGCCGGGATGTCGTCGCGGCCGCATGGACGCCGGATGTGTCTCTCGCTCGAGGCGATGGCAAAGTGCTGCCAGAAATCGTGAGCGCGGCCCTGGATTGTCCGGGGTTCCATGCATTGCGAACCGGACCGCGGCCCTGGTTGTTGGGAGAGTTCGCCGCGCATACTGACAGGCTCGTGCACGCGGATGAGCGTTGTGTCATCGTCGGCTGGAAGATCGGCGGCGCCGGTCGGAAACAGACAGTGGGCACCGCGCTGTTCGGCGAGGACGGAGAAGTCTGCGCTTGGGCTCGAGGCACTTGGATCGAGCCGCGGGCCAAGGCGCTAAATGAAGGTATGCCATGAGTCTTGCCCTGACCTTTCACATCCTTGCAGCCATCATTTGGATCGGCGGCATGTTTTTCGCTCACATGGTGCTGCGGCCAAGCGCCGGCGCGCTCGACCCGCCCATGCGGCTGGCACTGTGGGACCGCGTACTGGGACGCTTTTTCATGTGGGTCTGGCTGTCGATCGCGGCATTGCTCGTGAGCGGCTTCGCGATGGTGTTCATCGGCTATGGCGGTTTTGCCGTCCTGCCGCGCAATATCAGTCTGATGATGACCGTGGGTGTGCTGATGGCGGCCATCTTCACCTACATCTATTTTGTTCCCTGGCAAGGACTCCGCCGTGGTGTCGCGGCAGCGGACTGGCCCGGCGCCGAACACAGCATCAAAAGGATCCGCCGGCTGGTCGGGCTGAATCTCCTGCTCGGACTTGCGACCGTGGTCCTCGCGGCCGCTGGGGCCTACTTCAGCTGAGAACCATCCTGCGAGGGTAACAAGGCGCGGACAGCGGCAAGTTCCTCACGCAAATCGTGAACCTGCTGCTCGAGTGCGCTCACGCGCTCGGTGAGCGCCGCCGGTGCATCCTCAAGGCTCGGTTCGGCGGCGCGCGCGCTTACGCCTGACTCACTCGGCACGGCATGTACCTCGCCGCTGAACAGATGCGCGTAGCGGGAGTCGCGACGGCCCGGTTCGCGCGCCAGCTGTACGACGCGCGGGCCGCCAGGATCCTGTGCCAGCCTGTCGAGCGCCGCCTCGACCTCTGTGACTTCCGAGAACGGCGCCATACGGCTGGCTCGAGAGCGAAGTTCCCCCGGGGTCTGCGGCCCGCGCAGCAGTAGCTCGCACACGATCGCGCGCTCCTGCGGCGTGAACTGTAGGGGACCGAACTCGGTGTTGCAGAAACGCTGCTGATACTTCGGCACCCGACTGCCAAACCCCGACTTCTCGACCACCAGATGCTTGCGAGCCAGTGCGTCGATGAGCTCCTGCACCGCCTGGACCGTCAGCTCGAGCACCGGGTCGCGATTGCTCTTCTGATTACAGGCCAGCACCAGCGCATTCAGGGACAGCGGGTATTGCTCGGGCGTCGTGATCTGCTTCTCGATCAGACTGCCGATGACGCGTGCCTCATGGGGTGATAACTGTGGGTTCATGGCGCGCATTATACGAGGCGGCCCGCAAAATGCTGGCTCTGCAGCGCCAATTTCAGTGAGATTGGCTGGCCTCCCGTGAGAACGGCAGGCGCGTGGGGGCATGTCTGCGCACGGTTATCGTCGCGCCCATGACCAGTAAGGGCTTCGTAGCGCCCTTCCGAGTGCCGGTGACTCATGGGGGAACAAAGGGACTTATCGTGCTCGACCAGGTCAGGACGGTGGACAAGATCCGCCTGGTCAAGCGTCTCGGCGCGGTCAGTGCCAAGACGCTTGCCACTGTCCTGGCAACTCTGCAGGAAGTATTTGCTGAATAGCGGCCCTCTCGCTGCGCAACTGACTCGCCCGGGGCAAGCGGACCTCAGGTATGGCGCAATCTTCTCTGAGCCGCTCAACGCTTCTGCGTCGCAAGCTCATTGTGAGCGATCTGTTGCAGGCGGGTGGCTTGGGCCGGAGAGATGCCGAGATCCACCGCCGCCGTCTCAGACTGACCCAGCGATCGCGGATCCTTGCCTGTTACGGCGCCAAAGGCGACCAGGGCCTCGAGATAATAACCGTAGGTACTCGCGTGATAGCCATCCCCGGCCCACAGGTCGATCTGGCCTGGCCCCGTCCCTTTGTAGGGATTCGGGGTCGCAAAGCCAGTCTCGATGGCGCGATTGAACGCCTGGCCTACCGGCAGTACGCCGTGGACGCCGGGCGTTGCGGCAGCGGCCTTGTCGTAGCCGGCGCGCACCTCCTTCTCCATCGCGTCGATCGGCTTGCCGTACCAGTGGCCAGTGGGCTGGTAGGTCAGGTCCGCACGCGACCAGGTGGAGTCCAGCCAGATGTCGACTTTGGGATTACGTGCCTGGAAGAGGGATACGAGCGTACCGGTGGACTTGATCAGGCTGGTTGGGTCGCCCGGATGAGCCGCGTCGAGGGTCGAAAAGCTCTGCAGGACGACATGGTCGAAGGGCATGTCAATGACTGGCGTCTTTTGGTCTATATGCCATTGGAGGTCCTTGCCCGGCGAAGTCTCCAGGCTGACCTGCCACTCAAGGCCGGCCTCCTGGGTAAAGAGCTTAAAGAGGGCGGGCATTCCGCCAACGCCCTCATGATTCAGGTCAGCGACCGAGTCCTTGCGATAGTGCCAGACAGGTGACAAGTAGCCGAAAGTGAAGCTGTTACCGACGAACAAGACGGTGTCCGCACCGGCCCGGGCCGACATCAACATCGTCCAGATTGCGGCGAAGGCGGCAACCCGACCTTGCTTTGAGCTGTGCCACATCTGATCCATTTTGCTCCTGGCATCCCCCAGTCGGCAACGCGTTGTTTCAGGCGCGACCTGGCGAGTTCGAAGGACGGCCGCGATCCGGCTAAACAAAGGCGCCCTCGGAGGAGTCACCCAGCATCATGCCACCGAGACGTTCGATGACCCCGTCGTTGAAGCCCAGATGCTCGTTGATCACGATGGCATCGCGCAGCAGCGATCCGAGCGGCAGGCTCTCATAGACGGCGGGGGCACCCACCGTATCGAACATGAGCTGGGCGACCTCGCGGGCCGTCCGGTGGGCGTGGATGCGCGCCAGTCCCACGTCACGCCGCGATTGCAGCGAGCCGTGTCCGTCTGCCACCAGTTCCGCCCAATAGCGGTTGACGCTTTCATACACCGCCGCGCGCGCCGCACCGTAGAGCATTTGCGCGCGGGCGAGGGCGAACTTGACGCGCGGCAGGTGGCGCATCAAGGTCGGAGGTGGCGGCAGGCTGATCAGCTTCTCTCCGGCTAACGCGAGCGTCACATCGATTACCCGGCGCATGAGCCCCAAGGGCGTTCCTGCCATCGGGACGAAGAGTGTCGCCGAACCGGCCTCGGCATACAGCGGGCCATCGATCGTGGCTGGCCCGGCGAGAGTGAACGTGTGGCGGTCGGGAACGAAGACGTCCCTTACCTGGTAGTGATGGCTGCCGCTGCCGGCAAGGCCGATAGAATGCCAGGTGTCCTCGATCTCGAAGGCGGCAGCCGGTGCAAGTATGAAAATCATGCCGCTGGGAGGCGCCGTTTCGGACTCCAGCGTGAGACAGCCGCCAACCATGACGTTCGCATGCGTGCATCCGGAGGCGAATCCCCAGCGCCCGGTCACGCGATAGCCGCCGCGCACACGCACGGCTCGCCCATTGGGCGGCGCCTGGCCGGCCGTTGCAAAGTCGATCGACGGGTACAGTTCGCGTGCCGCGCCGGCTTCCAGGAAGGCGCAGAAATAGCCGCTGTCCGAGCCGATCTTGACCGCCCACGCGACCGACGGGTCACCATAGGCAAGCGTCTCCATCAGCTCCACCTGCTGCGGCAGCGGCATCTCCGGCCCGCCACGGGATCGGGAAACCATGATGCGAAAGACGCCGGCGACCCGCAGCTGCTCCACGAGGTCGGCCGGAATCCGCCGCAATTTCGCCATTTCCCCTGCGCGCCGCTGAATTTCAGGTATCAGGGCTCGGGCATTGGCGAGAATCTCCGCACTCGTCATCGGCTGATCCACTGGCGCCTACTCCTTAGTTCTACCCCCGCGCTCGAGCTCTATTTGCGGATGGGCTTCGTGCTCCAGAAGTCTATTCCGGATCGGTTAGGCGTGCCCTATGCCGTTTATGCCCTTACACTCGAGCAGCCAGACGCTACGTCCCTTACGCCTGGAAATTTGGGGACTGGCATGTAGAGGACGATTGGAACAAATTTACGGGCTCAAATGGTAACGATCTCTGGGATAGAGCACGGCTTCGCGAACATTAGGTAAGCCCAGAATCTGGGCTGTCAGTCGTTCCAATCCAATTGCCAGACCCCCATGTGGAGGCATTCCGAGTTCAAACATGCGTAGATGATCCTCGAACGCGGCCGAGTCCATGCCGCGCCTGCTGAGCGCGGCCTCGAGCGCGAGCCGTTCGTGAAGGCGCTGGCCGCCTGTGGTGATCTCCAGGCCTTGTAACAGGAGGTCAAAGCTCTGGGCAGCACCGCAACTGCCGCGTAGCGCTGAGTAAAACGGACGGTTTGCCGCCGGAAACCCCAGGACGAACACCGCCGGTACTCCCGCCTCGGAATTCGCCAGCGCACATAACTGGCGCTCGGCCTCAGGATCCAGATCGTCTTTGAGGTGGGACGTGCCATGCGCGCGCGCGAGCCGCTCCAGGCACTCCTCAAACTCCCACACCGGGACATTCAGCATCGACGGCAATGGAGTTGAACGGTATCGCCGGAGGATCTCTCCATAACTGCGATTCAGTTCCTCGAATATGTATGTCAGCAGCTGTCGTTCAAGCTCGATTATCTCTTCAGGACCATCAACGAATCCAAGTTCAAGATCGAGCGAATAATATTCCGTGAGATGCCGGCTGCTTGCGTGGGGCTCTGCGCGATAGACATGCCCGGTCTCAAAAACGCGCTCGAAGGCCGCGACGCCGTGCTCTTTATAGAACTGCGGACTTTGGGCCAGATAGGCAGTGCGTTCGAAGTACTTTATCGCAAAGAGATTGCTTCCGCCCTCCGTGCCCGAGGCAACGATCTTTGACGTGATGATTTCCTGAAAATGCTGACTTTCGAGGTATGCGCGAAAGTACTTCAGCGCCGCCCCCTGAATCCTGAAGATGTCCCCCACCTCATTGTTGCGACAGGTGAGCGGGCGATATTCGATTCGCGCCTCGGGGCCCACGGCGTCGAGTTTGCTGCTCGAGTTGAAGGGTAACTTGTGACGTGCGGAATTGAGTACACGCAGATCGTCGATGTCCATCTCGCAACCATGTTTCGCGCGAGGCTCGATTCGTATTCGACCGGTCAATTCGACAGCGTCATCCAGCTTTAATTGCTGCTCCCTAAACCGCGCCGTCGCAATCACGCACTGGATCTCCCCGGTACAGTCGCGCACGACAATGAACGTTGTACTTGCGAGGGATCTGAGTCGGAAAACCCATCCGCGTACCGTAATACGCTTTTCCGAATATTGAAGTGCCGAACCGGCAAAGACTCGAGTCAAGCGTGCGATGGTCACTGCAGATACCTCCATACTGACGGAGAAACATCTGCCGGAACCACAGTGAACCTGTGGCGGTGCCATCCAGCTTCCGACTTTGAACGTCGGCTCTCAACAAGGCTGTGTCGTAGCCATACGTCTACCCCTACTAAGGCCTGCGCGGCGCTTCCGTTTCGGGGAGCCTCTCAGAGGGGTCTATCCTCATCGGCGAGTGTTGCCACTATAGAATACTATTCAGTGCGGTTGGCAAGTATCGGCAATGGCAGAGATTCTATGGAGTGAAGCCACCCTTGTCTGCCGATGTCTCGTCCGACGTCGGCTTGGGTATGGCAGGCGTTTGTGCCCGCGTCACCTGAGCCTGACTCACCGCATGTGTTGAGTCTTTGGTCGTACCGGCTTTCGCCGCAGTGCGCACGATAAGCGCCGGATTCCGAGCGGCCTGCTGCGCGCGTGCCTGTTGTGCAGGCGTTGCTGCGATGCGCGGTTCGTCAGCGAACTCCCGCTCCCGGGAAGAGGGTGCCGCGATGACTCCACCAACACCGTTGTAGCTGGCCTTACCGGCCGGATTGGAGCTGAAGGTCGGATTGTAGGTACTTCGCACGAGAGCGGCATCCACATTGGTCACTGCGCGATTGTACGAATACTGATTGCCTTGCCAAGCGCCGCCAATAAAACCTTCACCCGGATAACCATGGCCGTAGTCGATACCGCCGTAGAATCCGACATGTGGGCCCCAGTACCCGGCATGAAACGAAAACCCGCCGCCGGCGTGGCTCCAATATCCGGGCGTCCACAGTACGCCAATTTGGGGCGGTTGAACCCAGCCGCCCGGCACCCAGTAGAAGTCCCCACCCCCGAGATCGCCGGATCGATAGGCCCAATAGCCCGGAATCCAGATGTACCCATCCTGGGGGCAGGGCGGTTGGTCGTCGTCCGGCAGTGAAGGGGGCGCATCGAGAACCGCGACGTCGGTTCCTGACTCGTCGTATCCAGTGTCCGCGGGTTCCTCGGTCGCACTGGGAGCCACGCAACTCACCAACATCGTGGCAATTGCTGCTATCGCGGTCCAACGCCCCGCGTTAAGCGTCGGCGAGCAGTACTTTGTCATGACCGCAATCCCCCGTTGATAAGGCAATTCTACGAACTAGAGCTGACGATATGATTAACGGTTGACTAAATATGTGGCCGTTTCTCTGCACTGAAGCCGACATTGCGTGCCGCAACTTCCCGGTTACGAACCGTGAGCTCGAAGCGATCGAAAGGCGCTGCCAAGGAAGACCGCGGAAGGCCCCACGAGGAAGTAAGCCACTCGATACCAGAGGGGCATGATTTCGTTAGCCCATACCGTCATGGCTGTGACGGACAACAGCATCATTGCCGCCAGGACGATGGCCGCGTTTGGTCGAAATCGCGTTGCGAAATATCCAATGAGCACGACCGGCGGGAAGGTGATCGCCATGGAAAGCGGGTTGAAGGATCCACCGTCAGAGGCATACGAGGCCACGATGTCCCGATCGACAATGAACTCAATGACGCCGACAGCTATGTACGCCAATACAGCCACTCCAGCCGTGGCAAGCCAGCCGGCCTGCGATACTCTGACCCATAACAAGGGTAGAGCGGATGCACAAACCTGTTGCAGATACCATCTAACAGCTGCAGAGGCGGAGCCTGTGTTCGCGCGATGGGAATACTCCTCCGCTAGATCGCCCAGCAGCGCTTCGCGCTGGCTCGGTGGCGCCAGCCAGGAGAAGGCCCATGTCGCCATATGCAGAGCGCGCTGACGAGTCACGTGAATTCAAGACCTTTCAGGCCGGCACTTAACTTCACGATGATGTCATGCGTTTGCCGAAGTGCGTCTTCTCCCTTCGCATTCATGCGGAAGTAGCGTTTCGCCCGTCCGCCCCGTTCCGCTGTCGGTTCCCCTGTACATGATTCGATGAGTCCTTTCGACTCCAGCCGCGAGAGTGTCGCGTACACCGCGCCAATCGAAATGTCACGCCCGGTTGCGTTCTCGATCTGCCTCCGGACAGTAACGCCGTAGGCATTCGAGCCGAGCCGAATCACAGCAAGAAGCACGACGTGCTCCAAAGAGCCCAACGCCTCTGGACGGCTTTTCATATGTTTTATATTATAGAGTAAATAGATCTCGCGAACAACGGTTTGGAGAGGCGCAATGATCAGCTATGTGATGGTCGGAACGAACAGGTTCGACGAGGCAGTTGCGTTCTACGATGTGCTGATGACGGACATGGGCGCGACTCGAGCCTATGCGACGGAGAAGAACGTAGGCTGGGGATGGGGAATAGGGACGCCAATGTTCATCGTCACAACACCATTTAATCAGCACCAAGCATCTATCGGTAACGGTTCAATGGTGGCCTTTGGCGTCGACTCTGCCGATTTGGTGGATGCGCTACATTCCAAGGTTCTGGCCCTCGGTGGAACCAGCGAGGGTGACCCGGGGCCTCGCGGCGAAGGTCTATATGTGGGCTATTGCCGAGACCTTGATGGCAATAAGTTCAACTTCCGTTGCAGGGCGCGTCGAAAGGAGGCGGATAATTGCTGCCGAGCTGCCGGGGCACGGTAGACGCAAGTGGCGGCCGCAGACGAGAGATTCTTGTCCAGGGTCCAGAGGCTTGTATCGGGCGTGAGCAACGCGGATGCAAGCAAGGCAAGATCGGTGGCGCCGCACCCAGTGACTGGCAGCACACAGCCTCGGTCAATCACGACCCTCAGACGAATACCCGGATTCGCGGTAGTGTCGGATGGCGAGTACTAACACAACATCCTGCTCGTGTTCGTAGCTGTAAAGCGCCACATAGCCACTCTTGCCGTACGAGATGCGCAGTTCTCTCAGTCCCGCCTCGCAGGGTCGGCCAACAAACGGATGGCGCTCAAGAATCTCCATGCCATCGCGAATCACCTCAATAGCCGCGACGGCTGCATTCGGCGCCTCCTTGAAGAGAAAGTCAGCCAATCGCTCAAGATCAGCAAATGCGTGCCGCGAGTAGACTACTTCCGCCACGTTCGTGCTTTGGGTCGCGGTGCGCGCTCGCCACGGACGCGTCCGGCCATATAGCGATGCACGTCCGCAGCCGCGAAACCCTTACCACTTGTGAGGGCCTCGGAACGAGCAGTGAGAGCATCGGCGACGAAAGCCCGACGTTGCTCGTCCAGCCGAGTTTGGCGTTCAATCGCTTCAAGCATAAACGCGTGAGGTGATTTGTCGGCCGCTTTCGCGGCGGCCACAATCCGTCGTTTGAGATCTGAGGCAATCTTGAGCGTCGTTGCTACATGGTCTGCCATAAGTACACCTGTCAGAAGGTAATACTATAGTAACACCTATGTGCTTGATCCTCAATGCGGGACGGCGGCAGGAGGAAGCGGTTCGTCTCGTTATTCCAGGTAGGGTGCGAGTACATTTTCGATCCAATTCATGAATGCGCGGACTCGGCCCGACAGGTTGCGCCGGTGCGCTACTACCAAGGAGACGTCGAGCGGCTTGTGTCGACACTCTGGCAGGACCTCTACCAATGCCCCGCTTTCCAAATAACGGCCAATCCCCAACAGTGGTGCCTGAATCAACCCAAGGCCGGCGACACCAGCGGCTTCGTAGGTCTGCACGCTGTTGACGTGCAGCGCACCTCGCAATTGAAGCCTCGCGTAGCTGTCGCCACGCGGATACTCCCATCCATAGGGTTTTGCGCCGAGCGTCCGTGCGAAATGAATGGCCCGATGTTTCTGATGCTGCAGATCTTCCAGCGATCGTGGGACGCCAAAGCGCGCGAGGTAGGCAGGACTTGCGGCGTTGACCATGCGTAACTTGCCCAGCGGGCGGGCAATCAGCGTTTCGTCTCCGATGGGACCCAGTCGCAATACGCAGTCAAACCCCTCTTGCACCAGATCAACCTGGCGATCCGTACTCGACACCTCGAGCTCCAACTCGGGATAAGTCGCCATGAAGGCCGGCAAGGCCGGCACGATCGTGGTGCGCGCCAACTCACTCGGCAGATCAACCCGTAAGCGCCCGCGAAGTGCCCCTCGATCGCTTGCGAACATCGAGTGCAGATCATCAACGTCAGCAAGCAGATCACGCGCACGTGCATGAAATACCCGTCCGTCTTCCGTCAACTGCACGCTACGCGTCGTGCGGTGCAGAAGCCTGACACCGACATCTTCTTCCAGCTTCCGCACCGCCGTTGAGGCCCTCCCTTTTTGAATACCCAGGCTATCGGCTGCGTGGGTGAAGCTCCCCATTTCTGCCACCGTTATGAAAATGAGGAGGGGTTCGAGGTTCTGCATTGTCATGCCTCGGTATTGTTCACCACAGAGAGAACAGTGAGTTCATTTCAGGGGTGATTATCATACCCAGGAGACACAGTAAGCTCACGAATATTGAGACCCCCCATCGGAGAATGCGAAGTGTCCGACCCTATGAACCTGCATCAGCTACCTGGACCAATGACTTTGCATCGCGCCGTGTGGGCCGGTCGCATAACGAGCGCGTTTGTCGTTATCGCTCTGGTGGCAGACGGCACTATTCAGCTCTTCGCACCGGCACAGATCGCGAGCCTGTTGCGGGAAACCGGGTTCGCGATCGAGCTGACCCGTATCTTGGGTCCGATCGTACTCACCTGCGCCATCCTCTACGTGATCCCGGCCACCGCCGTGCTCGGCGCGATCCTGGTGACGGGCTTTTTGGGAGGCGCCATCTGCGCCCATGTCCGTGTTGGCGAGTTGGGATCGACGCCGGAAATCATTTCACTGCTTTTGGGCGCAATGGCATGGGGCGGCCTCTACGCGCGCGATCCCCGCATCCGGGCCATTCTGCCGCTCATTCGTTGAACCAACCGGGGCAGTGCTCTGTCCCTCATCATCAGGAGAATGCGCATGTTCTTAGTCATGGGAATCACGGGAAAGGTGGGCGGCGCGACAGCTGACCATCTGTTGGCCCACGGTAAGAAAGTACGCGCGCTGGTCCGCAATCGCGACAAGGCGTCAGGCTGGGCGAACCAGGGCGTGGAACTGGTGGACGGTGATTGGAATGATTCGGCAGCCATCGAGCGGGCGCTCAAAGGGGTCGAAGGCGCGTTCGTCATGTTGCCGGCGGTCTGGGCTCCCTCGCCCGACTACAAGGAAGCCAAGGGCGTGATCGCGAACTATGTCGAGGCGCTCACCAGGGCAGCGCCGCCGCGGGTGGTAGCGCTTTCGTCGATGGGTGCGAACAGGACCGGCGGGCTTGGGATGATCACGGCCCTGTCGCTTCTGGAGCAAGGTTTTCGCGACCTGAAATCGCCAATCGCATTGGTGCGCGCAGGTGGATTCTTCGAAAACTTCCTCTATGGCCTGCAGGTCGCACAGGGCGGAACGCTACCGGTTTACTACAATCCGACCAACCGGAAATCGACCATGGTCGCGACGAACGACATCGGCACGGAGGTCGCAACCCTGTTGACCGGGCCAGCGTGGTCAGGGCAGCGCATCGTCGAGCTTGGTTCGATGGTCACCGCGGATGAAGTCGCTGAGCAATTGGGTGAATTCCTGAATCTCGATGTGAAAGCCCTTGCAGTCCCGCGCGCGGGGTGGGCGGAAGCGTTCGAGCAATCCGGCATCCCGAAGGGCCACACCGGACCTGCCGAAGAAATGTTTGAGGCCGTGAATGCCGGATGGATGGACCTCGGGGTCGAGGGCACGGAACACGTTGCGGGTACGACGTCCGCACGCGAGGTCTTCGCGGCGGCCCAGAAGGCCGTGACAGCGTGAACCGCGATGCCCGCGCCGCGGAGGTGGGCCGGCACGGTATTGTGCGGCGCGCCGTGACTGGAGGGGGGGCCTATGGCATCTTCGGGACTTCAGTTACTGGTCGACGCCATCCAGCAAGTTCGTCCCGGCGATCTGTATTGGGTATCGATGATCCTGTGGCTAAACGAACAGTAGGTGTCGACGGGTGAGACGTTATTCCGGCCTGATTCCACTCACGTTGTTATTCGCTGGCTCGGCCCATTCAGCTGACGGCTGCAAACTTCTTGTCGTTGCCGATCTCCCCGTCACGATGGAAGGGCTGCGGCCCGTCGTCGATGCAAAGATAAACGATGCCGACGTGCGCTTCGTGTTGGACAGCGGCGCTTACTTCAGCGCGCTCACCGACGCCGCAGTTGTGGAATACAAACTGCCGACTCGCTTGGCTCCCTCAGGTGTTGCGGAGATGGGAATTGCTGGTGGGCGTATTACGACTCTCGCGACCGTGCAGACCTTCGCACTCGGTACTTACCCCATACACGACATGAGATTCTTCGTCGGTGCGCCGTATTCCCTCAATGGCGCCGTGGGACTATTTGGGCAGAACCTAATGTTGCCCTTCGATGAGGAGTTCGATCTGGCGCACGGTGAATTTCGGCTTATTCTGCCGAAAGACTGCAAGTCGGCGCCCGGCGCGTATTGGTCATCATCGCAGCCAGTTGGCCTCATAGATATTGAGGCACCGTCTGCCCACAATCCAACTCCAGGGGGCACCGCCTATGTGAACGGGGTCAAGGTCAACGTCAAATTTGACACAGGCGCGCCGGTTTCCATTCTGTCATTGGCGGCCGCCAAGCGGGCCGGAATCACGCCAGAATCCGTTGGAGTGAAATCGATCGGCGCGACGAGCGGCGTCGGGGGCGGCTTGGTGAAACAGTGGCTCGCCCCGCTCGCGACGTTCAGCATCGGTGACGAGACAATCAAGAACACTCAGGTGACCATTGCGGATTTCCGATCCGATACACTCGACATGTTGTTGGGAGATGACTTTTTTCTTTCTCACCATGTCTACGTTGCGAAGGCTCAGCGCAAACTTTATTTCACCTACACCGGAGGGCCAGTGTTCCGGCTGGAGGTGCCCGCAAAGTCAAGTGAGATTGCGGCCTCGGAAGATCAGCCGCTTGATGCAGCGGCTCTCATGCGGCGGGGAGTGGCTTTCGCAGCGCGCAAGGACTTCCCGCATGCCCTAAGTGATTTGAGTCGCGCTTGCGAGCTCGCGCCGAACCAACCGGACAATTTCTATGAGCTGGCGAGAGTACAGTGGGACAGCGGTCAGCCGGATCTGGCACTGAAGAATTTCGACCGGGCGATCGAGCTGAAGCCTGATGATGTGAACGCCCTGTTCGCACGCGCGCGGCTGCGCCTGAAACAGCATATCGAAGTGGGCAATGATCTTCCAACAATGGAGAAGCTGACTTCACCTGCGGACGAGCTGCGATTCCAGCTCGCGGATCTGTACGAGGCTACCGGAAACTACTCCGCTGCAGTTCGCCAATTCGACGTTTGGATTAGCGCGCGCCCGAATGATTCTCTAGTTGCCTGGGCTTTGAATGGTCGCTGTTGGGCACGCGCGATTGGTAACCTGGAGCTCGATCAGGCGCTGAGCGATTGCAACAATGCGCTTCAGCGCCAGATTGAGAATGCGGGTTTCGCCGACAGCCGTGCGCTCGTGCGTCTTCGCCGTGGTGAGTTCGATCGCGCCATTTCGGACTATGATTACGCGCTGGAACGTGCGCCCAAGAGTGCAGCTTCACTTTATGGCCGCGGGCTGGCGAAGCTGCGTAAAGGCCTGGCGGCAGGCGGCAAATCTGATCTAGATGCGGCGACTGCAATAGATCCTAAGATCGCCGGGCAGTTCGCGGGGTGGGGACTTAAGCCGTAAGGAAAATGAAGCGGATCGCTCCAGCGTTGATTTGTGCAAGACAGCCTAGGTCACCCGGTGCTAGCGCGAAGCGCGTATTCGGAGAGGGTGCCGGAAAATCGAAATGAACGATTCGCCGGGGCGCGCGAGTCGTTGCGGATTGCATGACGGTCTGCTACAAACAAATGGACCATGTTCGACGTCGGCGTCGGTGCTTCGCAAAAAGTCTTAATCTGTGGTGCAAAAGGGTTCAACCCTGCGATGTATCCGCACCAATATGACGCTATGAAGGAGACTCGCCGATGGCGACGGATATCACGTTGAACATCAATGGCAACGCGAAAACCGTAACGGTGGATGGCGCGACGCCGCTCCTATGGGTGCTGCGGGACGTGCTCGGCATGACGGGGACGAAATTCGGTTGCGGAATTGCGCAGTGCGGCGCCTGTACCGTACATCTTGACGGCCGCGCGATTCGCTCCTGTCAGTTGCCCGTGAGTGCGGTCGGAGGCCGTGCAGTCACGACCATCGAGGGAGTCGGTCAGACACCGGCTGGTGCAAGAATTCAAAAAGCGTGGCTCGACGAAGAAGTCGTGCAATGCGGTTATTGTCAAAGCGGGCAGATCATGTCCGCGACTGCCTTGCTTGCCTCCACGCCGCGCCCGGACGATGCAGACATCAACGCCGCAATGGCCGGCAACATCTGCCGATGTGGCACCTACGTGCGCGTGCGCGCTGCGATCAAGCGTGCGGCCGGATCGGAGCCCCCAGTATGAGCAGACCTGTGCCGCAGTCGACGGAGGCGACTTCGCGCCGCGCCTTCATCAGCGGGAGCATTGCCGGCGGCTTTGTGCTCGCCTTTCATCTACCGGCCTATGCCATCAACGAACCGAATCAGGCGCCGGATGACAGAACGGCCGCGTTTTCGCCGAACGCGTTCATCCGTATCGACAAGACTGGCAAGACCACGCTCGTCATGCCGCAAGTGGAAATGGGGCAGGGCGTGTATACCTCGATCGCGATGATTCTCGCTGAGGAACTGGACGCGAATTTCGCGCAGATCGCACTCGAACATGCGCCGCCGGACGAGAAAGCCTACGCCAATCCGGTTTTCGGAATCCAGGCGACCGGCAACTCAAATTCAATCCGCGCATTCTGGAAACCCCTCCGCACGGCCGGTGCGAGTGCCCGGGCGATGCTCGTCCAGGCGGCTGCCAGACAGTGGAAGGTCGATCCGTCGAGCTGCAGCACGAGCAACGGCCTCGTCACGGACGCCGCGACGCGGCGCAGTCTAAGCTACGGTGCCGTCGCCGAAGCGGCAGCGAAGGAAACGCCACCGAAGGACCCGCCGCTTAAAGACCCGAAGAATTTCACACTTATCGGCAAGAGCGCGAAGCGCTTCGATACCCCAGGCAAGGTGAACGGCAGCGCCGTGTACGGTATCGACGCCATGTTGGTGGGCATGAAGTTCGCAACGCTACTGGCCGCCCCCGTACTCGGCGGCAAGGTCAGCAAGGTCGATGACAGCGCGGCGAGCCGCCTCCCGGGTGTCCAACAGGTCGTCGTGCTCGATGACCTCGTGGCTGTGGTCGCTGATCACTTCTGGGCGGCGAAGTCGGGACTGGAAGCGCTCAAGATCAAGTGGAGTGACGGCGCCAACGCAGGCGTCACCAGCGACACCCTCTGGGCGGACTTACGCGCGCGAAGCACCCAGGAGGGCGCGGTCGCCAAGTCGGCCGGTGATGTGACCAAAGCATCCGGGGAGAAATTCGCGGCGGCCTACGAGCTGCCGTTCCTCGCGCACGCGACGATGGAACCGATGAATTGCACCGTGCAGATGAAGCCCGGCGGTTGCGAGATCTGGCTTGGAACGCAGGTCATCGCGCGCGTTCAACAGACCGTTGCGAAGCTGCTCGGGGTCACGGACGACAAAGTGATCGTGCACAACCACTGGCTTGGTGGCGGTTTCGGGCGCCGTCTCGAGGTGGACATGGCGATCAAAGCCGTGCGTATCGCGCAACAGCTCGACGGTGCACCGGTGAAGGTCGTGTGGACGCGCGAGGAGGACATCCGGCAGGACTACTGTCGCCCCGCATATCGCAATGAAATGGCGGCGACGATTGATGCGGGCAAGATCGTCGCCTGGCGGCACAAGGTTTCCGGCTCCGCGGTGATGGCGCGGTGGTTCCCGCCGGGATTCCAAAAAGGGGTGGACATCGACGGAGTGGACAGCGCGATCGATGTGCCCTATGAATTTCCGAACCTCGATGTACGTTTTGTGCAGGTGGAACCGGCCGGACTGAACACTGGTTTCTGGCGCGGGGTGGGCCCGAACAACAATGTTTTCGCCATCGAGTCATTCATCGACGAAGTCGCGAACAAGGTGGGGAAAGACCCGATCGCATTTCGCAAAAGCATGCTCGACAAGGGGCCGCGGTTCAAAGCCGTACTCGATCTGGTCGCGCAGAAATCCGGTTGGGGACAACCCTTGGGCAGGCGCCTGGGGCGCGGGGTGTGTCTGCAGCCCTCGTTCGCGAGCTTCATCGCGACGGTGATCGAGGTCGAAGTGGATGAACAAGGCGAAGTGTTGCTGCGTCGCATCACGAGCGCCGTGGACACCGGCGTGGCCGTCAATCCCGATACGGTCATCGCGCAGTTGCAGGGCGGCCTGGTCTTCGGACTGACTGCAGCGCTGTACGGCGAAGTGACCCTCGAGGGCGGGCGGGTGCAACAGTCCAATTTTCACAACTACCGAATGCTGCGTATCGACCAGGTTCCCGCGATTGACGTGCATGTCGTGACAAGCGGCGAGGCGCCCGGTGGCATTGGCGAGACGGGTACGACGGCCGGGCCTCCCGCCCTGCGCAACGCGATCTATGCCGCGACCGGAATTCCACTGCGGCGCCTGCCGATCGACCGCGAGGTGCTTGCCGGACGGAAGCAGCCATGGTCGTAAGCCAACGCGGCGGCGTGCTACGCACGTTACTCATCGTCCTGGTGCTCGTGCTCATCGTCGGCGCCGGTTTTGCGCTGTACCTGCGTGGGCCCGGGCCCACCGATTTCGCCGCCGGATCGCGAGTGGACCTCACCGCGTACAAGGAGGCGAACCCCACTTCCGTGCCGGCCTCGATGCAGGGGGCCGAGCAGCAGACCCGCGGTGAATACCTCGCCCGGGCGGCCGATTGCATGGTCTGCCACACCGCACGCGGCGGCACCGCGTACGCGGGCGGCTTTGGGTTCACGCTGCCCTTCGGCACGATCTACTCCACCAACATCACGCCCGACAAGGCCACGGGCATCGGTAACTACACCGATCGGGACTTTTTGAATGCGATGCATCGCGGAGTGCGCTCCGACGGCGCGAACCTGTATCCAGCGATGCCGTTTGCCTCCTACACCTACATGACCGACGCCGATGCCCTGGCGATCAAGGCGTATCTGTTTACTCTACCGCCCGTCAATGCGCCAGCGCGCGTAAATGCGCTGAAATTTCCGTTCAACCAGCGCTGGGCGATAGGCGCCTGGTCGCTGATATTCAATGCCGACAGGCGCTTCCAGGCCGATTCGTCGCAATCCCCGCAATGGAACCGCGGCGCGTATCTGACCGAGGCGCTCGCCCATTGCGGTGAGTGCCACACACCGCGCAACCTGGCGTTCGCACTCGACAATCGCCACAAATTCGGTGGCGCCGTGACCGGCGGCTGGCATGCCTACAACATCAGCGCCGACACCGACGGCGGTGTCGGGAAATGGAGCGAGGCGGAGCTTGCGGCCTATCTCGCAAGTGGCCACGCGCAAGGCCGCGGCAGCGCGTCGGGCCCGATGGGCGAGGCGGTCGCCGAGAGTCTGCGTTATCTGACACCCGAAGACGTGCAGGCGATTGTCGCCTATGTGCGCAGCGTACCGGCAACGCCGTCCGACCTGCCGGGGACGCTCGCCCCGCCGGCCTCGCCTTCGCATAAGGAAGGCGTCGCTGCCACGCTGCACGGCAAGAACACCTTTGAGGGCGCCTGCGTGAGCTGCCATAACTGGACCGGTGTCGCGGACCTCTCGCCCTACGCCACGCTGACCGGCTCGCGCGCGGTGAACGATCCGAATGCGACGAATGTCGTCCAGGTCATCCTCTCCGGCGCCGCCTCGACCAGCGAGACGGGACTGGCGAAAATGCCTGCATTCGGCGCCGCGTATTCGAATCAGGAAATCGCCGACGTCGCAAACTATGTGACGGCGCGCTTCGGGACGAGGGGCTCCTCGCTCAGTGAGAGCGATGTGGCGCAATTGCGCGCGCAGTCAGCTCAGTAAACCGAGGTTCCGAAAAAAGGGGAGATCCACCTTGGAGCCGCCAATCTGCCTGACTGCGCGGTATCCGAGGGGAGAGGTATAACAGAAAGCAGGTGAAATCGGGACCGGGGGCCAACGACCGCTTCCGAGGAGACCGAGAGGCGGCTATCGGCCACGAACGGACATTCGACCCCCGGAATTGATCGCCGGTAACCGGCCGTTCATTACCCAGTGGACTGATAGGATTCGGTCAAATCGCGGCACTCGGAGAAACCCGATTGCCCACCGTTTTCCAGCAGATGTTATCGAACCGCCAGAAGTAAGTTTCGGGTTTCCAATACCCATTGGTTCTGCTTTTCGTAATTTCGGGTCCATGGTTCGTATACCCGTTGTATGTTCGACTATGAGCTGACTTCGAGGGAGTCCATGGAAAGCGATCCGCAACGAATCGCGCGCGGGTTGCGCCAGAGAGATATCGTTGTCCTTGAGGCGCTGGTCGAGCAATACCAATATCGACTTGTTCGTTATCTCGTCTCTCTGTTAGGCAGACGCGATGGAGTTGACGATATCGTGCAGGAGATATGGCTACGAGTCCTTGAGCGAGGCGGGTCCTACGACGGGCGCTC
>Ga0302316_10000388_pt1 | contig 39234 bp, 41 predicted proteins | sample III_Palsa_N3_2_FD_200456 | JGI IMG/M metagenome (GOLD analysis project Ga0302316, IMG submission 200456) | Peat permafrost microbial communities from Stordalen Mire near Abisko, Sweden - III_Palsa_N3_2 | ecosystem: Environmental > Terrestrial > Soil > Palsa > Peat permafrost | place: Sweden...
ACGATCGCGCCCACGATGGCTTGCGCCAGGTGGGTCAGGCCGAATTGGCGCAGGCCGATGCCGCGTTGCAGGCTGGACATCTCGATCAGGCGGCCCAGCAGGCCGCGGTAGCACGCGAGCTGCTCGGTGGGGGCAGTGACGTGGACCGGCTGGATAGCGCGATTGCCAGTACCCGTGCAGGGCAAGTACAGACGACCGACCTGGTCGATCAAGCGCAGCAGGCGCTGGCTGCCGGCAAACTTGATGGTCCGCAGGGCGCCGGTGCGCTGTACAAGCGCATGCTGCAAGCGGACCCGAACAACGCCGTGGCAGCGCATGGCCTGGATCAAGTAGGCGATGCGCTGGCCGAACAGGCGCACAAGGCGTTCGATGCGAACGACCACGCAACGGCGAACGCAAGGATCGAACAACTCGCCGCACTGCAACCCAACAACGGCACACTGCCGGCGCTACGTGCGCTGCAGGCGCAGGACCGCAAACAGAACGACGACGCCCTCGACGGCACGCTGAAGCAGGGGCTGGACGCGTTGCGCGCCGGCCGCATCAGCGGCGATGGCGACGATACCGCGCTCGCTCATTTCAAAGCCGCGCTTGCGCTCGATCCGGACAATCCACAAGCCAAGGCAGGCCTCGGCCAGGTTGCACAGGCACTGATCGTGCAGGCGAATGCAGCGATCGATGCGAACGACGCGACGCAGGCCTCCAGGCTGCTCGACCAGGCGACGGCACTGGCACCGAAATCAGCAGATCTTGCCGCCGCTCAGGCACGTCTGCACAGCAGCGCGCAGCAGGCACCCACGGCGTCAGCGCAAACGAATGACGACGTTGCGCCGGCCGCGCCCACCGTATTGTCGCCAGAGCAAAATGCGTCCGTCACTCGGCTGTTGCAGCGAGCCCAGGCCGCTGCCGCGCGTGGCAACATCATGTTGCCGCCGGGCGACAGCGCCTATGACCTGTATCGCAATGCGCTTTCCATCGACGGTAACAACGCGGTTGCCCTGCAAGGCTTGCAGGCTTTGCCTGGCCAGGTCGAGCAGCAGTTCAATCAGGCGCTGTCCCAAGGCGATCTGGCGCAGGCCGGCGAGATGCGCGCCGATCTGTCGGATCTGGCGCCGGGCGATGCGGCACAGGCTGCGTTTGGCGATCGACTGGCGAAAGCGTGGCTCGACAAGGCCGAGCAGCAGCTCTCGCAGGGTGATCGTACCGGCGCCAGCCAGTCGCTGGACCAGGCGCGCAAGCTCGCGCCAAATCAGCCGCGCGTGCTCGACCTGACGTCGCGATTGCAGGGCGGACCGTGAACACATGACGGTTCTGGTTCTTGGGGGAAGCAGTCAGATCGGCCACTTTCTGTTGCCCCGCCTGTCCGCTTGTGGTGAGCCGGTGATCGCGCTGAGTCGGCACCCACAACCCGCGCAGCCCGGCGTGCGTTGGCTGCAGGGCGAGCTTCCCGACGCGGTGCCCAGCTTGCCTGCGTTGTCCGCGATCATCAGCTTCGGCCCGTTGCTGGCGTTTGCCGATTGGCTGGCCAGTAATGCGTTAATCGATGCGCCGCGGGTGATTGCCACCAGCTCGATGAGCGCCGAAACCAAGCGCGATTCCAGCATGCCTGCCGAGCGCGCGATCTCTAAACAATTGCGCGATGGAGAGGCGGCGCTGGCTGCGGCGTGCGCCCGTCACGGTTGTGCGTGGACCGTGTTGCGACCAACCCTGATTTACGGCGCCGGCCTGGACAAGAGCCTGACCCCGATTGCCCGCCGTGCGGTGCGCACACGCTTGTTTCCGTTGCCGGCCGGTAACGGTTTGCGCCAGCCGGTGCACGCGGACGATATTGCGCAGGCAGTGCTCGCCGCGCTGGAATGCTCGGCAGCTGCCGGGCGGATTCTGCCGATTGGCGGTGGTGAGCGTCTGCCCGCTGGCGAAATGTTTGCTCGAGTGCGCAACAGCCTGCCGCAGGCCACGTTGCCGCTGCCGCTACCAGCATGGTTGTTGCGACTGGGTCGCTTTGCGGTGCCGCGATTGCGTGGCCCGCTGAACCGGCTGGATGTCGATCTGGTGGCTGACAATGGCGAGCTGCAGCGTCTGCTCGGTATCAATCCGCGGCCATTCCAGCCGGAACCGGCCGTGTGGAAGCTGCCGGCCTAAAAGCCACGCGCCAGCGCGATCGTCAGGACATCACGCAGGGCCACCCGTCATAATGCCCGCGTTTTGCCACGCAACCGGCCCCTGCGTTCATATGCCCGCCGGGTAGCAGGCCCTATGATCGAACCACTTCGTTACCGGATTTCCCCACGTTGGACTTCTTGACCCGTATCCGTTCATTCGCACGCGCTTGTTGGCCATGGCTGCGGATCCCGTTCTGGATCGGCATGGGTCTGTTGTTCGGTTTCGTACTGCCGTACACGCTGGTATTGAACAAGCGCGTGCAAGACCGCTTCAATGATCTGGTGTTTGCCGTACCCACCCGCGTCTACGCGCGACCGCTGCCACTGGCTGTGGGCATGCCAATGACGCCATCCGCACTCGAACTGGAGCTCACCTTTGCCGGCTACAGCGATGACGGTCATGGTCAGGTGGCTGGTAGTTGGGTGAAGCAGGGCACGCACTACACCATCACGTCGCGTGGCTATGCCGGTCCCGACGGTGGCGAGCTGCCCAAATGTATTCGCGTGACCTTGGGCAACGGCACGGTGCAGTCGGTGCAGGACGTGGTCGGCGACAAGTCCATCGCGCTGACACATCTGGATCCGGCACGTATTGCGACGCTGTACGGCGCCAGTCAGGAAGAGCGTCGTTTCGTGCATCTGGCCGATGTGCCGCCGCTGCTTTTGAGCGGCCTGCAGGCGGTCGAGGATCGTGACTTCAAGCATCACATCGGTATCGATTTCAGCGCCATCTTGCGCGCGGCGTTCGCCAACCTTCGTGCTGGGCATACCGTGCAAGGGGGTTCCACACTGACCCAGCAGCTGGTGCGCAATCTGTTCCTGAGCCGTGATCAGAACTTCACGCGCAAGGTCAACGAAGCGCTGATGTCGATGCTGCTCGAGGCGCATTACAGCAAGGGGCGAATTCTCGAAGCCTACGTCAACGATGTTTTTCTCGGGCAGCAGGGTGATCAGGCGATAAGAGGTTTTGCGGCAGCGTCGGAGTTTTACTTCGGCCGCCGCATGGAAGACCTGCGTCCACAGGAAACTGCGTTGCTGGTGGGCATGGTGAAAGGGCCCAGCTATTACGATCCGCGTCGATCGCCCGATCGTGCGCTGACACGGCGCAACCTGGTGCTGCAGGAGTTTGCCAATACGGGCCTGCTCACCGCGGCACAGGCGAGCAGTGCACAGGCCGCTCCACTGGATGTCATCAACAATGGCCAGCTGCCGCACGATCGCTTCCCTGCGTTTCTGCAACTCGTGCGTACGCAGATCACCGCCGACTTTGACGAGCAGTCGTTGCGGGATGGCAATCTGTCGGTATTCACCACGCTCGATCCAGCAGCCCAGCTGTACACCGAGCAGGCCATCACCACAGCACTGCAAAGCCTCGGCAAGCGCGGTGACGTGGTGCAGGCGGCTGGCGTGGTGACCGATGCGCAAACCGGCAGCGTGCTGGCCGTGGTCGGCAGCAAGATTCCCGGTGACCAGGGCTTCAATCGTGCGCTGGACGCACGTCGACCGATTGGTTCGCTGGTCAAGCCGTTCGTCTATCTGGTGGCACTGACCCAGCCGGATCGCTGGAACCTGGCCAGCCTGCTCGACGACAGCCCGGTCAGCATGCGCCAACCGGACGGCAGCATGTGGACACCGCACAACGATGACAACCAGAGTCATGGCCAGCTGCCGATGGTCGACGCATTGGCACACTCGTGGAACCTGGCGACGATTCACCTCGGTCTTGCAGTGGGGTTGCCGCGAATCCAGGCGTTTCTGAAATCGTTTGGGCTGGACAACGTCAGTCCCAGTCCATCGCTGCTGATTGGCGCACTCGACTTGGCGCCGCTGCAGGTGGCGCAGCTTTATCAATATCTGGCGGCGGACGGCCACGCGTTGCCGTTGGTGGCGGTGCGCGGCGTGGTCGACGGCAACGGTCGGACCATCAAGCGCTATCAGGTGCAGAGTGGTAACGGTGAATACCAGAATGCAGTGCGACTGGTGACGTGGGCCATGCAGCAGGTGGCACTGACCGGTACCGCGCACGCGATTGGCGATTCGAACCTGAAGTGGTTGCATGCCGCCGGCAAGACCGGCACCAGCAACGATTTGCGCGACAGCTGGTTTGCTGGCTTCACCGGCCAACATCTCGCCGTGTTCTGGATAGGTCGCGACGACAACAAGCCGACTACGTTGTTCGGTGCCGATGGTGGGCTGCGCGCGTGGCGCGAGCTATTCGCCAAACTGCCTACGCGGGCGTTGCCGACCACCCTGCCCGACGGATTGGAGATGGCCTGGATCAATCCGGCCGATGCCAAGCGCACGGAACCGCAGTGCGAAGGTGCACGCCAATTTCCGGTCATCACTGGCACGCTGTCGTCCGATACCGAGGGCTGTTTCTGGCAGAGCCTGTTTGGCGGCAGCGCACCCACATCGGCTGCCAGCACGCCGGCGCCTCCCGACCCCGCTAACCCGAACCGGAACTGATCATGCTGTATTTCTTCAAGCGTTTTTCATGGTTGTCCGTACTGCTCGGTTTCGCCCTGCTTGGCGCGTGCAGCCTGTTTGCGCCGCCGCCACCGGCACCGGTCAAGCCGACGGTCGTACCTGACCGCGACATGATCGGGGCGATCCACGCCGCTGGCGATCGCGAGAAGTCCGTCATCGACGTCAATCCGTTACGCGACCCCGGCGTCACTTTGTTGCAGGACAACGCGCAAAGCGACGAACAGGCCGGCCGTTATGCCGATGCTGCGGGCAAACTCGATCAGGCCATAAAACTCAGCCCGAATTCGCCCGACCTGTTGCAGGATCGCGCCGAAATCGCGGTGCGCATGAAAGACTATGCGGGAGCCGAAAGGCTCGCTCATCAATCGTGGTCGATCGGTCCCAAGCTCGGGCCGCTGTGCGCGCGCAACTGGCAGACCATCGTGGAAATGCGCCTGCAGGCGGGCGATGAAGCCGGCGCCAACACCGCACGCAACTGGGTGAAGCAGTGCCATAAAGCCGGCATCGAGCGCTACTAGCCGCACCGATGTAGGTTGGGCTGAGCGAAGCGATGCCCAACGAAGCCCCTCAAGTCAGCGATGTTGGGCGTCGCTTCGCTCACCCCAATCTACGAGAGTTCGGTTCGATCGCTTAGAACAACGCCGCCAACACCAGCACGATGCCGACGATGCTCACGGTCCAGATCAGGGTGCGCAGATAAGGAATGCCGGCGGCATAGATCGGTACATAGATCAGCCGCGACCAGAAGTAGAGCTGGGCACCCAGAATCGTCAGGGCATCGTGACGCTGTAGCAGTTGGGCGACCAGTACGACGGCAACGAAGAGCGGGAACGTCTCAAGAAAATTTCCGCGCGCCCGATCAAATCGGGCAGCTACGCCGATGAGTGGTGGCGTCACGTCTCGCGCACTGGCCGCCCAAGCGGCGCCTCGTTGACCTAGCGACAACGTCGCAGCAACGGCAATCTGCACCAGCCCCAGTACAACACTCCAGACGAGCATGTTCAGTTCGGTAGTCATGATGCGCCCCTTGGTATGGTGCTGGCATGGTGAATCATTTGAACCCGCCGAGCCAGTACAGGGGTTTGCCATACGCGGGTTTGCCCCACGTCGACAGTGGGCGATACTGCGTGGATGAGCAGCTCCAATAACACGCATCCAGATACCACGTGGCCCAACGATACGCAGCCCGATGAAATAGGCGCGTTACTCGGCGCCGAAGGTCCGTTTGCGCGCGAGCTGCCGAATTTTGCGCCGCGCGAAGCGCAGCAAGTGATGGCGCGTGCGGTGGAGCAGGCGATTGCCGGGCGCGAGACGTTGATCGCCGAAGCCGGCACCGGCACCGGCAAGACGTTCGCGTATCTGGTGCCCGCGCTGTTGTCGGGCGAGCGGGTGATCATTTCCACCGGCACCAAGACGCTGCAGGATCAGCTGTATTTCCGCGACCTACCGAAGGTGCGTGCTGTGCTGGGGACGCGCGTGAAGGCGGCGCTTTTGAAGGGGCGCGCTAATTATCTTTGCCTGTATCGGCTCGACCAGACGGTGCGCGAAGGCGCAACCTTTGAGCGCATCCAGGCGGCGCAGCTGGCGACGATTCGCGCCTGGTCGGCGCGCACCCGCCGCGGTGACCGGATGGAGCTGGCCGAGGTGCCGGAGGAGTCGCCATTGTGGCCACGAGTGACCTCCACTCCGGAAAATTGCCTCGGCGTGGAGTGTCCGTTTTTCGACGACTGCCATGTAGTGAAGGCTCGCCGCGAAGCGCAGGAGGCTGACATCGTGGTGGTGAATCACCATCTGCTGTTCGCTGACCTCGCGCTCAAGCAGGAGGGCTTCGGTGAAATCCTGCCGGGCGCGGCGGCGTTTATTCTCGACGAGGCGCACCAGATTCCCGAGCTGGCCGGACAATTTTTTTCGCAAAGCGTCAGCGCACGTCAGTTGACCGAGATGGCGCAGGACGCGCTGGCCGAGTGTGCCGGCATCACGGGCGCGATCGGCTTGCTGCTGGAACCGGTGGAGGCACTGCAGGATGCCGCGCGACGGTTGCGGTTGGCGATGGATGTGTTGCCGCAACGTGGCGCTTTCCAACAGCTGGAGGAACGCAGCGGCGCCAGCGACGCACTGCGCGATCTGCGCGAATTGCTCGCGACGCTAACCGAGCTGCTCGCTTCGCAGGCCGAGCGTTCGCGCGGTTTCGCGAACCTGCACGAGCGCGCGAACACGTTTGCGGAGCGGCTTGATCGTATCGTGGAAGGCTATCGCCGCGAGGGGCAGGGCGATGTGCGTTGGTACGAACATTACCCGCGTGGCTTTGCGTTGTACGCCACGCCGCTGGATCTGGCCGCGCCGATGCGGGGCCTGCGCGAGCGAACGCAGGCGGCCTGGATCCATACATCGGCCACGTTGTCCGTCGCGGGCGACTTCGGTCACTTCGCGCGCCAACTGGGGCTGGACGATCCGCAGACTTTGAGTCTGGAAAGTCCGTTCGATTATGCGCGGCAAGGCTTGTGTTACTTGCCGCCGCCGCTGCCTGATCCAAACTCGCGCGACTACACCGAGAAGGTGATCGAGGCCGTGCTGCCTGTGCTGCATGCGTCACGCGGTCGTGCGTTCTTGCTGTTCACGTCGCATCGTGCGCTACGACGTGCCGCCGAGTTGCTGCAGGACAAGGTTCCCTGGCCGCTGTTCGTGCAGGGCACCGCGCCCAGGCCTCGCTTGCTGGAGGAATTCCGCGCGAGTGGTCACGGCGTGCTGCTCGGCGCGGCGAGTTTCTGGGAAGGCGTCGACGTGGTCGGCGAGTCGCTGAGCGTCGTCGTGATCGACAAGTTGCCGTTCGCTGCGCCCGACGATCCCGTGCTGATGGCACGGCTGGATGCGCTGGAACAGTCCGGCATCAATCCGTTCATGGGATGGCAGGTACCCAATGCCGTCATTGCACTGAAACAGGGCGCGGGCAGGCTGATTCGTGACGTACACGATCGTGGGGTGTTGGTACTATGCGACCCACGGATCTCAGGCAAAGGGTATGGGCGTCTGTTTCTCGCCAGCCTGCCGCCGATGCCGCGTACGCGCGAACTGGCTGATGTGCAGGCGTTCTTTGACGATACGGAAACAATGCTAATCGCTACGAACTGAGGAGACGACAGATGGCCAAGGTCACCGGACTGGGCGGTATTTTCTTCAAGGCGAACGATCCTGCCGCACTGAGCGCGTGGTACGCAAAACATCTTGGTCTGCCGGTCGACGATTGGGGCGGAGTTCGCTTCGATGACAACCCCGATCGACCCGGCTACGCGTTGTGGTCTCCGTTTGCTGCCGACACCAACTATTTCGCACCCAGCACCCAACCGTACATGATCAATTTCCGCGTTGACGATCTCGATGCGCTGCTCACACAACTGCGCGCCGACGGTGTCGAGGTCGACGACCGCGTCGACGAAAGCGAGTACGGTCGCTTCGGCTGGATCATGGATCCGGAAGGCCGCCGCATCGAGCTGTGGCAGCCGCCGGCATGAGCAGATGTTCTGCCCTGAACCGGTCGGCAAGTCATTGACCTGACAACAGCGCGACATGGAACCTGATCTTTCCACTGCGCCCGAACTGCTCGATGTGCTCGAGCAGTTGCGTCAACGCGAACCGATCTTCCATCGTTCCGAGTTCGGTACTACGCGGGCGGATGTCGAACACATGACGGAAGTGGACTTCTGGGAAGTTGGCGCTTCCGGTCGGCGATACAGTCGTCAGTATGTGCTGGACGTGCTCGATGCACGTCAGCGCTCACCCGCGGAAGATGCGTGGGAAACCAGCGATTTTCATTGCCGCGAGCTGGCCGAGAACGTCTACCTGCTCACCTACACGCTATTGCAGGGCCAGCGCCGCACCCGGCGCTCGACCATCTGGAGCCGTACATCGGGTGCGTGGAAAATCGTGTTCCATCAGGGCACCGAAGTGGCGGACGTCTAGGTGTCTGCCTGGACATTGGAGTCAGTCCAGCTTCGCGCCAAAGCGATGCTCTCGCGGCAGATAGTAGTGGTTGGGGTCCAGCGACACGGCGACATAGCGCGAGCGCCCAACAATCTCATCGCGCGCAAAAAATCCCAGATAGCGTGAGTCTTCGCTGTTGTCGCGATTGTCACCAAGCAGCAGGTAATGATCGGCTGGCACCGTGACTGGTCCGTAATTGGCGGCCGGGCTTGGCCAGTTCGCGGAAAGTCGCACGGCATGGCGCACAGCGCCGAGTTGTTCGATCGCGTAGCGAGCGGGATCCTGCAGGTCGTCATGAATGCCGCTGTAGGCAGCTGGCGCGTAGTTGGATGCGTGCCCATTGATGTAGAGCACATTGTCGCGCATCGCTACTTCGTCACCGGGCAAGCCGATCACCCGTTTCACCAGCCGTTCGTTGGCCGCTTGCGAATCGAGCACGACAATATCGCCCCGCTGGGGGTCGGCCAGATGCATCATCGACACATGCGTGAACGGCAGCCGGATATCGTAGGCCGCCTTGTCGACAAAAATGCGATCGCCAATGCGGATCGTGGGCTGCATCGAGCCGGTCGGTACCACGTTCCAGTCAGCCACCGCGCTACGAAATACGATCATGCACAGCATGAACGTGATGAAGCCCTTGTTGCGTGCCAGAAATTTTACGATGGTGCCCATGAAAACCCCCTTGCCCTTGATGGGATCGCAACAACCCTTTCGATAGGGACCGCTGCGACCGCTTGAAGTTTCATGGGTTCGGCATAGCCATCGCGCGCAGTAGCTCTGCCGTTTTCGCGTCCGCCGGCACGAAGGCTTCCAACGCCAGATCGGCCAGCGTGATGTCGACGGGACTGCCGAATACCGTGGTGGTGCTGAGCATGGAGAGCACGCCGCCATCGACTTCCAGTTGCATCGGCACGGCGATGGCCAGGGCCGAGGCTGTTTCGGGCGAGGTGTCGGGTGGAGCGGGCAGGGCCTGCAATTCGCGCAACAGGGCGATCAGTTGTGGGTCATGGCTCGCGTCGATCTGCTGGCGCAGACGATGCAGCAAGTGGGCGCGCCATTGCGCCAGATTGCGGATGCGCGGGGCGAGACCGGCAGGATGCAAACTCAGGCGCAATACGTTGATCGGCGGCTGCAGCAGTTCGGCTGCCACGCCGGCCATCAGCCGCAGTACGGCCTGATTGCTGGCGACAAGCTGCCAGTACCGATCGACCGCCAGCGCGGGATAGGGCTCCAGACCCTTCAACAACAAGTCGATGGTCTGCCGTGCGACAGCGAGCGCAGGATCATCCAGAGCTCGTTCCTTGAACACCGCGGCAAAGCCCGCTGCAATGAGTAGTGAGTTGCGCTCCCGCAACGGCACGTTCAGGTATTCGGCCAGATGCAGGATCATGTCGCGACTCGGTTGCGAGCGGCCGGACTCGACGAAACTGAGATGTCGTGTGGAAATCTCCGCCCCGCTGGCAAGATCAAGCTGGCTCAGGCGTCGATGGCGGCGCCATTCGCGTAGCAGGTCGCCGACGGGACGGCTGGCATCGGAAGATGAGGCGTTCATGCCAGGATGATGCCAGCGCTTGCGCGTGCTGTGGAGTGCGCTTCCCCGATCTGGCGTTGGCCAGCCTCAGAAACATTTCCCAGGCTACCGACGAACGGCGTCTCCCACATGAAGGCGAGCATGTCGGCGACGAGGCGCTCGAAGTGAGTGTGGTAAAGCCCATGTGGAGCGCCAGCGTATTCGATGTAGCGGCTATTGGGCACCAGCGTGGCGATGGCACGGCCCTGCTGTACGGGCTCGCTAATATCGCGGTCACCGTGCAAGACGAGCAGCGGCACATCGATCGCGCGCAGTTCATCGCGTTGATCCACAAATCTCGCGCGAATGCATTCGACCAAGGCTTGCAGCGATGTATCGAGAACCATGTCGATCGTGTGGCGGACAGTTTCTGCAGAAGCGCCGGTTTCAGCGGGTAGAAAGAAGCCATCGGCGTTGTCGGCCAGCCACTTCGGCAAGTCATTGCACACATCGGAAATCATCTGTTCGGCCATGATTTTATCCATGCTGCAGGGGTCGCGGCTGCCATCGAGGGAGCTTGCCGCCACCGGAGCCAAGTACACCGCCCGTGCTATCCGGTCGCTGCCGTGCCGTGCGAAATAACGTGTGCATTCACCGGTAGCCATGGAATGTGCGACCAGGGTGACATCGCGCAAATCCAGATGATCGAGCAATTCGGCCAGGTCATCAGCGAGCCGATCGTAGTGATAGCCATGACCGGAATCATCCGAGCGACCATGGCCGCGTCGATCCATCGCGATGCAGCGCAAACCAAGTGTGGCGAAGTACTGCATGTGCGGAGCCCAGGCGCGCGAGTCGAGCGCCCACGAACTGACAAACACGATGGGTAGGCCGTTCCCCCAGTCGCGGTAGAACAAACGAGTGCGATCGCTGGTTTCAAAGTGGCTCATGAGGATGTCCTCTAGGGAAAGGAAGGACGACGGCCAAGGTGGCCGTCGTGGGGTGTCAGGCGGCAACCGGCACTTTGTCGAGGAAGCCGTGCACGCTGCGAATGCGGCCTTCGTCCAGCACGGCCACATCGAAGCCGATCACCAGCGGCTCATCGGCGCCCGGTTCGGCCAGATGCCACTGGAAGCGAGCGATGTCGTGGTGTGCGTCGACGTCGCCAGCAAGAGTGAACACGTGACCGGGAAACATGCTTTGCACCGCGCCGATCGTGGCGTCGATCGTCTCCCAGCCCTGTGCTGCAATCATCGGGTCGGTGTAGCTGGCGCGCTCGGCATAGACGTCCTCGATCAGCGCACGGCGACGTAGCGGATCGGTTTCGTTCCAGGTCTTCAGATAGCGCTCGACGAGTAGGCGGGTTGCGTTCATGGCAGGTGCTCCGTTGGTGGTGGGTGTGGCGCAAAGCTTGCGACCAGCACGACTGCTACGCGATTACCTTGCAGGTAATGGAAGATAGGGAGCGCCGACATGGGCCTGGTCGGCACGGACATCGCGGCGCCATCTCACGGGCCGCATCTACCCTCTCGCCGCCCGTAATGCCGCCGATGCGGCTGCTCTTATCGACACTCCAATCAAGGGAGTGCGGACAATGAATCACTGGACACAAACGGTAACGGCCAAAGTGCTGGGCATCGGAGTGCTGGCCTTGCTGATGACGATACCGTTGATGCAGGTGAGTGGCCTGGTGAGGGAACGCCAGCAACTGCGTGAAACGGCCATTGCGCAGATTGCCCAAGGCTGGGGCGGCGAACAGGTGCTCGGTGGCCCGGTGCTGACTGTGCCGACGCTGCAACCGGTGGCTCCAGCAGACAGCGCACCCTTGCAGGGCAGTGCGCCAACATGGCGCGCGAGCAGTGAAAGCCTGCTTGCTGACACGCTGAACGTAGACGCCGCTATGGCTGTGGAAACGCGCCACTATGGGATCTACGGCGCGCCGGTTTTTGTATCGACGGTGAAACTTAAAGCCACCTGGCGAGCAGAGGACGTGGCGCAGGCTCAACATGCGAGCACGGATCAATGGCAGAGCGGCAAGGCCGAATTGCGCCTGCCTATCGGTGACTTGCGCGGACTGCAGGAGGTAAGCGACCTACGCATCAACGGCAAGCCGGCGCGCTTCGATTCATCAGGGGACCATCTCGGCAAGTGGTCAAACGTGGTGGTGCCGATCGACCTTGCCGCACTGGGCAATCAGCCGATCGATGTGGAGATCGGCCTCAAGCTGGCGGGTACCGAATCGCTGCGGTTGCTGCCACTGGCACGCAGCACCGATGTGACGATGCGCGCGCCATGGCGCAATCCGAGCTTTATCGGCGCTGCGTTGCCGCTGGAGCATCAGCTGGACGCTCAAGGATTCAGTGCCCACTGGCACCTGCTCGATCTCAACCGCAGTTACGGCCAGCATTGGACGGACGCTGGCGAAGGTATGGATCAGGCGCTGCAGGCCTCCACGTTTGGCGTGCAGTTGTATCAGCCGGTCGACGTGTATCAGCGCAATGAGCGCGCCGGCAAATACGGCCTGCTGTTCATCGCGATGACATTCGTCGCGTTTTTCTTGTTCGAGATACTCAAGCGATTGCGGGTGCATCCAGTGCAGTATCTGCTGGTCGGCGCGGCATTGGCCACGTTCTATGTGGTGCTGTTGGCGCTATCCGAACAAATAGGTTTCGGCCCTGCCTATGCGGTAGCTGCAGCGGCGGTGGCGTTCATCGTGGGTGGTTATGCGATGGCCGTGCTGCGCGCAAGACGCGCCGGTGTATTGCTCGGTGTCGTGCTGGCACTGATTTACGCGATGTTGTACGGCCTCATCGCAGCCGAGCAGTACGCCCTGCTGATTGGCTCCCTGGTGCTGATCGTGATGGTGGCCCTGATGATGTACCTGACGCGCCGGATCGACTGGTACGCCTATGTTCCGACCAGCCCCGCAGCGGGAATACCGCCGCCGGCACCGCCAGCCGGTATCATGGGGTCATCATGAATCTGCTCGCGATCGAAACCGCCACCGAAGCCTGTTCCGTTGCCCTGATCCATGGCGATGAACTGATCGCGCGCAGCGAGATAGCGCCACGCCGGCACACCGAACTGGTGTTGCCCATGGCAGACGCGTTGCTGGCCGAAGCGGGTATTGGCCGGCACGCACTGGATGCGATTGCAGTGGGCCGCGGTCCCGGTGCGTTCACCGGCGTGAGGCTAGGCGTGTCGCTGGCGCAGGGCATGGCGCTGGCGCTGGGTCTGCCGGTGATCACGATTTCCTCCCTGGCGGCGCTCGCGCTGGAGGCGCCGGAAGACGAAGACTCGGCGATCCTGTCAGTCATCGACGCGAGGATGGGCGAGGTCTACGCAGCGTGCTATCGCCGCGATGACAACGGGGGACTGATCGCACTGGACGACGAACGCGTCTGCACCGCCGAATCGCTGAAATTACCAGAGGCCGCCGCATGGCAGGTCGTCGGCAGCGGCTGGGCGACTTATGCCACAGTATTGTGCGAACGCCTCACCGGCACGCTACGTTCTGCCGACGGCATGCGCTATCCACAGGCGGCTCACGTCGCCGAACTGGCGATGCGCGAATTGAGGGCCGGACGCACGCAGGCACCGGAACTGGCGCTGCCTGTCTATCTGCGCGACAAAGTAGCGTTGACCTTGGTGGAGCAGGGCAAGGCCTGAGCTGTGTTTGCTGCGTGCGATGGAAGGTTTGTCGCGGCCCGGCCCTACACCGTTAGCCCTTATGCTCGGCAGATAATCTTCTGCTTTGCATCAACGCTGTTGCGTGCATCATGAGAAACAACGGCACGAGGAATGTGGGGATCAGCACTAGCGGTAGCATCGCCATCGGAGCGGTACTGATCTCACCAGGAGCTCCAGTGGCTAGCGTCGCGCTCAAAGTTGCAATGCTCACGGCTACCACGAGATCGACAATGCCGAGCACATTCCAGCGGATGAATTTGCTGCTGGTGGCAAACCCGGGCTGGCGTATAAGGCCAAGCACCATCCACGGGGCGGTAATACCGACGGCCATGTCTCCCAGGCCTGCCGGTAGCGCGAACACCGCTGGCAGCACGTTATGCGCATACAGCGCCAGGAACCCAAAACCTGCCCAGCGCCAGGCCTGCATGCTGGCGACAATACGCAAATCCACCGATAGGACGAACTCGCGGAATGATGGCGAAAGGCGCAGCCATGCGAAGAAGAGCAGCAACGGTGCCCCCACTCCCAAGCCGACCGCAATGGGTGGGGTCTTTGGAAGACCCACGAAGGCGCCGGCCGCACCCAGCGATGCAATTAGTGCAAACCAGACGACCAAAACGACGATCACGCTCAGGCGGATACCGCTGAGTGGTGCGGACGGTGTGATGGTCGGCCGCAAAAAAGCTGTTGTTTCCATTTCGCTCTCCAGTAACTTGCGTTTTGCAAGTGATGCCACAACGTATCACTATCACTTGCACTGTGCAAGTCACTTGAGTTCGAGTCATGGAGCGCTAGACAAATGATCACCAACGAGCCTCTCACGCGCTCCCTTTGCGCCGTTGCCAATTCGCTCGACATCGTGGGTGACAAATGGTCACTGCTGGTGGTGCGCGACCTGCTGCACGGCAAGCGCACTTATGGGGAACTGGCGGATTCGCCGGAACGCATCCCCACCAATCTGCTCGCGGATCGCCTCAAGCGCCTCGAAAGCGCCGGCATCATTGTCAGCACCCCCTATCAACAGCGCCCGGTCCGTTACTCGTATACGCTGACACCTAAAGGCAAAGACCTGGGCAGCGTGTTGCTCGCATTTGTGCGCTGGGGCAAACAGCACATTCCCGGCACAGTGGCGCTAAACCAAGGCCCAGCGAATGGCCCAGACATCGCACCTCCGGCGACGATTTCACGACGCACGCGTGCGAAGCGGAATGAATAAGGCTTTATTGCCGCTTAATCAGCTAGCCATGATCGCAGTCGCCAATCTATCAACGGTGGAACGCAGGAACTTTGCGACCTGTTTCAGGCGCCTCACGCAGCCCAGATGGCGCACCACGAATCCGTTAAAGCAAACGTCCAGGCTAGGGTGGCTAATATGTGTGAAGAAAGGTTTGCTTGCGGGCCGGAAGCGGACCTCACGCTGGCGTGCTTTATAGCGAATGCATCCTTCAGTCCGGATAGCGGAACTTCAGAGCTTTCCAATCACCAGCTGTACCAGCAAGCTGCTGACGGCGACGGCGATCCATACGCCTAGGCCGAGGATTATGGGTCGTATGCCGGTGGCGGCCATTTTTCTCAGGTCGGCTGACAGGCCGATGGCCGTAAGTGCGACGATGATCAGGAATTCTGCCGCTGTGTGGATTGCTGGCTGGACAGCTGGCGGAATCAGGCCGGCGGTGCGCACGGCGGAGGCGACCAGAAACCACAGGATGAACCAGGGGAAAATTTTTGCGAGGCTGAAATGACCGCTGCTGCCTTCCTGGTTGAGTTTGCGTTTTTCTCGTGCAGCAACCACGAACGCCAGGACCAGGCAGATCGGAATGATCAGGGTGGCGCGGGTCAGCTTGACGATGGTGGCGTAATCACCGGCGCTCTTGCTGTAGCTGTAGCCGGCCGCAACCACGGACGACGTGTCGTTGATTGCGGTGCCTGCCCATAGGCCGAAACCCATGTCCGACATGTGCATCAGGTGACCGAGCAGCGGAAATAGCAGGACGGCGATCAGGTTGAACAGGAAGATGGTGGAGATCGCGAAGGCGGTGTCGTGATCGTCCGGCTGGATGATCGGCGTTACCGCGGCAATCGCCGAGCCGCCACAGATGGCGGTGCCCACGCCGATCAGGATCTTCAGCTTGTCATGCACGCCCAGCCAGCGTCCAAGCAACCATGCGGCGAGAAACGCCACGGTCATGGTCACCATGGTTACCGACAGCGATTCGAGCCCTGTCCTGGCGACCTGGCTGAGGCTGAGTCCAAAGCCGAGCGCGATGATCGACCACTGCAGCACGTACTTCCCGGCGAAGGCGATGCCTGACTGATAACGGTCGCCTGGGGCAAACAGGTTGCGCACGATAATGCCCAGCACGATGCCGATGACCGGGCCGCCGATCAGGGGAGCGTAGCGGCCCAGCACCAGCGCAAACAGGCCGATCGCGACCGCCAGCAGCAGGCCGGGTAGTGGCTGTCGGGGGGAAGCAGATGCAACGTCGATCGAGGGCACGTTCATATAGGGCTCCGGCAATGTCGACATTGTCCGCGTCTAGCTCCATCAGCAAAACTTGGAATATCTGATGGAATGTATAAGATAAGCTGATGATAAATATCAGTCCCCGTCAGCTCGAGGTATTCGTACAGGTCGCGCTGCACGGCAGTGTGCGCGCCGCGGCCGAGCACCTGTTTCTGACCCAGCCCGCCGCCAGCATGGCGCTGGCCGAAATGGAACGGCAGCTGGATGCGCCAGTATTTGCGCGAGAGCGCGGTCGGCTACGGTTGAACGCGCGCGGCCGTGAGCTGTTGCCACTGGCGCAGGAACTGCTGGAGCGGCATGCCGAGTTCAGCCGGCGCGGCAATGAGCGCAGCGCCACGCTGGCGGGTGAGTTGCGTATCGGCGCCAGCAACACGGTGGGAAATTATCGCGTCGGTGAATTGCTGGGTGCGTTTGTGCGCGGCCATCCGCAGGTGGCGATTCGCTTGCGGGTAGCGAATACAGAAACGATCGCCGCGAGTGTGCTCGATCACAGCCTGGATATCGGTTGCGTCGAAGGGCCGGTTGCTCACCCACTGCTGGAGGTGCGGCCGTGGCGCGATGACCTGCTGGTGGTATGCGCTCCGCCGGATCATCCGCTGGCGCGCAAGCGTGGCCTGAAGCCAGCAGATTTCGCTGGCGCCCGATGGGTGTTGCGTGAGCCCGGCTCAGCGACGCGCGCCACTAGCGAACGTGTGCTGGCGCAGCTGCCGCCTGGTGAAACCGTGCTGGAGCTGGATCAGATCGAGGCGATCAAGCAGGTCGTGGTAGCTGGACTCGGTATCGCGTGCCTGCCCGTTGTCGCGGTTACCGATGCGCTCGCGGCGGGGCGGTTGAAGGCGTTGAAAACGCCGTTCCTCGACCTGCAACGCAAGCTCTCGTTGTTGCTGCATCGACAGAAATATCGCGGTGCGCTACTTGATGCGTTTCTTGAGGGCACCGAGCTTGACGATAGCGGCCTTCGGCGCTGAGTGTGGCCGCAAGAGCGTCGAATCGATATCCGGATTGTGCGGAGGTAACAGGCCATCCATGGCCTGCAGACCCTTAGACCATCCGCTTCAGCAGCGATGCCCGCCGATATTTATTCCTTGGAAGCGACGAACGAGGTGGTCGATCCCCGCAACATGTCGTTCACCGCGATCGACATCATTTTTCCATCGGCTGACACAGTCATCTTCGCGACGCTGACGACTTTTCCATCGCGCTTGTCGGTCTCTTCCATGCCGTTCTTTCCCAGCTTCTTCACCGACACGCTGGTGATTCCCCGGTCACCTGCATACGGCGCATCGGAGCCATCCAGCTTCGCCGTATACGACTGGCCGGTTGGACTGGTCATGCTCACCGTGTCGCCGTCGACCTTGTAAGTAAAGGTCAGTGCGTTGTCCGAGACATTTCCATAACTGGTTGTGCGCCATGAACCGGAAATGGCGTGTGATCCCTTCGGGCCTGCGGCGACGCGAGTCATGGTGCCGTTGCCTGTGACCGGCGCGGCATTGGTGTCGCTGCTATCGCTGAATTCAAACGTCGCGGTTTTGCCGTCTGGCGCCACCACCGTCTTCGAAGTTGCGACGACTTTGCCGTCCTTCTTCTGGGATTCCTGGATCGTGTGATCGTCCACCACAGTGATGGCCATCATGTCGAAGTACGGGTGGCCGGTGACCGGGTGATCGTTGCCATCGGCTTTGACGCTGACGGCCGGGGCGCATGTCTTGCACTCATACATGCCATTTTGCAGAAGCAAAACATCAGGCTTCTTCGGCATCTGCACCTTGCTCAAGTCGACCTTCCAGGTGCCGTCGAAGCTGCTCTGCGCCATGACCGCCGAGGGCAGCAGCAAAGCCCCCAACAAACCTGCGAGAAGAAATTTCTTCATGATCCGCTCCCCTAGCTGTTGATCGAGTTGCGAAGTCCCCGAACAGTCCGATGGGCTGTGGTGACCTCGAACGCCCGCTACGTGTTGCCCCCAGTCGCTGAAAGTGTGCTCGGTCCCGTAAAGAAAAGCAGAACAATTAGTGACAAATTTGCTATCGCGGGTATCAGCGGCGGCTTGCGTGCTTGGAAAGTAGGTCGCCGGGTGAGGTGCTGTGGTTACAGCAGACAAGTTCGGGCGAGCGATTAACCGGTGCAGGCCGGGGCCAAAGAACCGATGATCTCGTTCAACAGCGCCTCGGCCTTTTCGTGGGTGGGGGCACGCAGTAGGCGAGCGGCATGTCGACGAAGATGAGCATGGTCGAACGTGGCGAGGCGGTCGCGTACCTGCAGGATCTGCCCGGGATGCATGCTGAATTCGTGCAGTCCGAGCACCAGCAACAGCGCGGTGAAGTTCACGTCACCCGCAATTTCACCGCACAGACTCACCGGCTTTTTCGCGCGACGTCCGGCACTGATCACATGCGAGAGCAACCGCAGCAGGGCCGGTTGCAGCGGGTTGTAGATATTTTCCAGCGCATCGTTGCCGCGATCGGCGGCGAGCACGTACTGGGCCAGGTCGTTGGTGCCGATCGCCAGGAAATCGGCGTGCTCAAGCAGCGCGCGCACATTGATCGCCGCGGCCGGTACTTCGATCATCGCGCCCAACGGCAGTTTTTCCGGCAGGTCGATGTTCTCGCGTTTCAGATCCTGCCGCGCCAGTTTGAACAGCGTCCGTACCGCAATGAGTTCGTCTGGCTGGGTCACCATCGGCACCAGTACGCGCACCGGGCCGTAGCAGGCCGCGCGCAGGATCGCGCGGATCTGGGTGGTGAACACGGCGGGGTAGCGGAGTGACAGCCGAACACCGCGTACGCCTAGGGCGGGGTTGTCTTCGCCGCGCATGGTGAGGCCGGCGGCATCGGCTTTGTCCGCGCCAAGGTCCAGCGTGCGGATCGTGACCGGCAGACCGCCCATACCCATCACCAGATCGCGATAGGCGATGAACTGCTCATCTTCCGACGGCAGTTCCTTGTGTCGCAGAAAAAGGAATTCGGTGCGGTACAGGCCCACGCCATCGGCGCCACGCGCGCGCGCCATCGCCACGTCGGCAGCGGTTTCGGCATTCGCCAGCAGACTGATGCCAATGCCGTCGCGGGTACGCGTGGGCGCGTTCGCCAGGAGCGCCAGGCGGCGGCCTTCGAGCACGGCCTCGCGTTGCCAGGCGCGATAGCGCGACAGGTCCTGTGCGGTCGGATGCACAATGGCTTCGCCGCGTTCGGCATCGAGCAAAATCAGGTCGTCATCATGGATGTTCGACAACGCGTCACGAGTGCCCACCAGCATCGGCAAGCCGAGGCTGCGCGCAAGAATGGCACTGTGCGAATACGCGCTGCCGGAGCTGCCCACCACGCCGAGCAGACCGTTGCCTGCAAGCTGTGCCATATCGGCTGGCGCAATGCTGTCGGCAATCAGGATCTCACCCACGCGCGCGGCCAGCTTGCGTTCCTCCGGGCTGGTCTGCCGCTGAAGCGCGGAGATCACCCGGTTGATGACCTGCTCGACGTCTTCCTTGCGGCTGCGCAGGTACGGGTCGTCCATCGCCTCGAACACGGCGGAAAGTCGATCGCGTTGTTTTTTCAGCGCGGCGCCAGGGCGGTAATGGCCGATTCGGACCAGGTCGTCCAGGCCACGCAGCAGCTCCGCATCGTCCAGCAGCAGGCTATGCGCGTCGATGAACTCGTTCACCTCGCGCGCCAGCGCACCATGCAGTTTGCCGCGCAGCTCGCGCAGTTCCTGGCGCGCGGTGTCCAGCGCGCGGTGTAGCAGCAACAATTCGCCTTCGATTTCGTCCTCAGCCAGCGGACGGGTATCGACGATGTAGCGGCTGGGCTGTACCAGACGCGCCCGGCCCAATGCCATGCCGCGGGCAGCTACCGTACCGTTGAGCACATGTCTCATGCACGCCACCCCGCATGCCCTAAGGGCACGGACGGGGCAGGTGGCTGGCCGAAGATCAGCAGGTTGGCAGGCACACGACCCATTCAGGCTCCTTCATCAAATTTTCGCTCGAACAATTCAGCGACAGCTTTCAGCGCGATTTGTTCGTCCGGTCCCTCGGTGCGGATGATCAGCGGTGTGCCGATACCCGCCGCCAGCATCATGACGCCCATGATGCTTTGTGCGTTGACCTCGCGTCCCCTGCTGATCAACCACACCGTAGATTTGAAACCATGCACCAGTTGCACCAGCTTGGCCGAAGCGCGTGCATGCAGGCCGAGCTTGTTCGAAACGACGATTTCTTGTTCAAGCATGATCGATGAAGATTCCCCCGCGGCCACCACTGGCCGCTATCTCGGCGAGTTCGTCCAATGGTTTTTCCGCATAGTTGAGTACACGCAGCAGCATCGGCAGATTAAGGCCGGAGACACAGCGCAAATGCACGCCAAGCGCGCTTAGTGACAGGCCGATGTTGCATGGTGTGGCACCGTATAGGTCGGCCAGTACCAATACACCATCGCCCTGGTCGAGTTCCCGTGCGTGGCGCACGGTGAGTGTGCGCATCACGTCGGGATCTGATTGTGGTGGTATTTCCACCGCGGCTACCTGCAAGGGCAGTTTCGGCATCACATGATGGGCGGCGGATATCAGCGCCTTGCCGACCGCTTCGTGGGTCATCAACAGCAAGCCGACGCTCACGTCCGTGTACCTGGGGTGGCTGTGTGCGTTGCGGACATGGGCATCACTCGAGTTCACGGTGGAAGGTCAGTACGCCTTCGCGGTGATCGCGATAGTAGGCGGCGAGTTTCTCGACCAGGTACACCGAACGATGCCGGCCGCCGGTGCAGCCAATCGAGATCGTCATATAGCTACGGTCGTCCTGTTCGAAGCGCGGCAGCCACGTGTCCAGCCAACGCACCGTATCGGCATAGTATTCCCCCACCAGCGGCTCGTGATCGAGGAATTCGCGCACGGGCGCATCCTTGCCCGACAACGGCCGCAAGTGCGGATGCCAGTGCGGGTTGGGCAGGCAGCGCGCATCGAACACGAAATCCGCGTCCAGTGGCAGTCCGCGCCGGAACGCAAATGACTGGAACATCAACGTCAGCCCTTCGGTGGCTTGTGCGTAACCGGTGGCGACCAGCCTTCGTAACTGATGCACGTTGAGTTCGCTGGAGTCGATGACCTTTTCGGCAATCGCCATCAGCGGGCGCAGCAACCTGCGCTCCTCGGCAATCGCATCGGCCAGCGACAAACCGCGCGTCGCCAGCGGATGGCGGCGACGGGTTTCCGAATAGCGCTTGATCAGCACTTCGTCGCGGCAGTCCAGAAAGATCAGATGCACCTGCACGCCGGCAGCCGCCAATTCCGACAGCACGGCGGGCATGTGTGCGAAATCCGTGCCGCGGTTGCGCACGTCCACGCCTACCGCGATGCGCCGGCGCTTGCCGCGACGTTCGTGGATCACCGCATTCACCAGCTGCGGCAATAGCGCCGAGGGCAGGTTGTCGACGCAGTAGAATTCCAGATCTTCCAGTGCGCGCAATGCCACCGTCTTGCCGCCACCGGACATGCCGGTGAGCACGATCAGGTGGATCTCGTGCGGATCGACCAGTGGATTGAGCAGCGGTTCGTTGTTCTCGATCATCGGATCACCAGGGCGGCAGTCGGCGCAGTTGATGCGCCTGCCGGTCGATAAAGGTTTGTGCTGGATCGATACCCTTGCTCTTCAGCGCATGGCTGCGCACCGCCGCCTCGACCAGCACGGCAAGGTTGCGTCCAGGCGCCACCGGTATGGTGATCATCGGCACCGGCACATCGAAGATTTCGCGATGTCCGATGTCGCCAGTCAGGCGCGTCAACGCATCAGTTTCCTCACCGTCGCGCATCGGCTTGAGATGAATCACCAGCCGAAGGTACTTGGACGGCTTGACCGACATGTGACCGAACATCTCGCGCACGTTGAGCACGCCCAGTCCGCGCACTTCCAGGAGATCCTGCAGCAGCTCGGGGCAGTTGCCGTCGATCACGTCAGGCGCGATCAGGGTGAACTCGGTGGCATCGTCGGCGACCAGTCGATGGCCGCGGCTGATCAGTTCCAGCGCCAGCTCGCTCTTGCCGGAGCCCGCTTCACCGGTAATCAGCACACCGATTGAGAATACTTCCAGGAACACCCCGTGCAGCGTGGTCTTCGCGGCCAACAGGCGCGCGAGGTGATATTGAAGGTAAGTCAGCAGCTCGTGCCCGCGCTTGGGGCTGATCCATAGCGGCGTATTGGTTTCCTCAGCCACTTCGCGCAAGTCGGCGGGCAGCGTCTGGTCTTTCGTCACGATAAGCGCCACCGGCTGGTAGGCGGCAACCTTGTGGATCACCTCCCAACGCTGGCGCGAATCCAGCCCGTCAAGAAAGCTCAGCTCTTCGGTGCCGATGATCTGGATCTTGTTCGGGTAGATGACGTTGAGATAGCCGATCAACGACGGCCTGCGCGACTGTGCAGCACCGGGATCAAGCGCACGCGTTTCCCCGCGCATGCCGGATATCCAGCGCAGGCCCATGCGTTCGTGAACGCCATCGAAAAGTTGTCGCGCGCTGATCCGGTCCAAGCAATAGATCCCTCCGCCGCGGGTTGTGCCCGGTGGGCATCGGCGGCGATGGGAGCATTGTGCCAGTTCAGGGGTGCGGAGGTGGATGTGGGGGCGGGTGTTGAGGCAAGGCGGCCCCTCATCCGACCCTGCGGGCCACCTTCTCCCCGAGGGGTGGAAGGAATTAGGAACGGCCTGCGGCCGAGGGTTTTTGTGGGCGGCCCCTCATTGGGGCCACTGGCCACCTTCTCCCCGATGGGGAGATGGGACTTCTGAGGCCTCAAGAGGCCGGGTTCAGCCGTATTGGCGTTCTTCGCGGGTTTCGCGCTGGTGTTTGTCGCTGATTTTCTCGCGGTGCTTGCGTAACTGGTTGACCAGCTTGTCAAACAGGACGTCGATGGAGACGTACATGTCGGCCTCGGCGGCTTCGGCATGCAGGGTGGTGCCGGTGACTCCCAAGGTGCCTTCGGCGCGTTGCTGGAGCTTGTCGACTGACAGCACGATGGCAAGGCTGATCAGTTTCTCGTCGAGGCGTATCAGGCGGTCGAGCTTGGCGTTTGCGTGGTCCCGGAGAGCCGGGGTGACTTCGATCTGCTGGCCGCTGAGTTGGAATTGCATGGGGCGCCTCCTCTGGTGCAGTGCCGCTTTTTGAGCGGCGGATAGACGTGTCGCTGCTGGAATGGCAGTGGCACATCGTCAATCAATGTCTATAGGTATGGGAACGCTCTGGCCCAACCAAGTTCCCGACCCTGTTTCGAAGACTATTTTTGTTGAGGTTCTTTGAGTGTTAATCAACTGGCACGCTGGCGTTCGCTGGAACTGGGAATGCGCAAGCCTTCCCGGTATTTGGCGACGGTGCGGCGGGCTACCTGGATACCCTTGCGTTTCAGTTCCTCGGCAATTGCCTGGTCGGACAGGGGTTTGCGTGAGTCTTCGGCATCGATCAACTTGCGCAGCATGGCCTGGATCGCCGTGGCCGATGCGCTGCCGCCGTCTTCGGTGGAGACGCCGCTGGAAAAAAAGTATTTCAGTTCGAACGTGCCGCGCGGCGTGTGGATATATTTGCGGGTGGTGACACGCGAGATAGTCGACTCGTGCATGCCCACTTCTTCGGCGACCTCGCGCAATACCAGCGGGTGCATCGCTTCGGGACCGTAGTCGAGAAAGGCACTTTGCCGACGCACGATCGCTTCCGCCACCTTGAGCAGCGTTTCGGCGCGGGATTCCAGGCTCTTGATCAGCCAGCGCGCTTCCTGCAACTGACCGCGCATCCAGCTGGCGTCTTCGCCGCGAGCGCGCGCGATCATGCCGCAGTAATGCTGGTTCAAGCCAAGCCGTGGCTGGCAGTCGGGATTGAGGCTGACCCGCCAGCGATTGGCGTCCTTCATTGCGTAGACATCCGGAGCGACGTATTCCACCGGGGTGGCGTCCAGTGCTGCACCGGGGCGTGGGTCGAGACTTCGTATCAACAGGGCGGCCGCGGTGACGTCGTCCTCGGTGGCGCGCAGTCGGCGCGCCAGCCTTGCGACATCGTTGCGTGCGAGTAACTCCAGTTCGGCATCGACGATGCGCAGCGCCAGCTCGCGTTGCGGCGTGGCCGGATCGAACTGCTCCAGCTGCACCCGCAGACAGTCACGCAGATCGAGACTGGCGACGCCGGGAGGGTCGAAACCCTGCAACTGGCGGCGCACGGCATCGACTTCTTCGATACTGGCCTTGAGGTTGGACGGGAGCACGGCGAGTACCGCCTCCAATCCCTCGGTGAGGTAGCCATCGGCATTCAACGCGTCGATCAGCACGGTGGCGATCGCATACTGGCGCGGATTGAACGACGCCATGTTGAGCTGCCACAGCAGATGCTGCTGCAGGGTTTCCGGTGCGGCGTTCTGCGGCTCGAAATCCTCATCGCCGCGCGAACCGACGCTGCTGTTGCTGCCGACACTGCTGCTGGAAAAATCGATCGGAGATTCGGCGACGCCGCCGCCGTCGGCCCATTCGGTGGAGTCTTCGACCTCGCTGTCGCTGCCGGCGGCCGCGCTCGGGCTTTCGGTGCTCGCGTAGTCGTTTTCCGCGTCCTCGGCATCGACCGGTTCGGCGTCTTCGCTTTCTTCGGCGAATTCCAGCAGCGGGTTGCTCTCGGTGATCTGTCGTAGTTCCGCTTCCAGCTCCAACTGCGACAACTGCAACAGACGAATGGCCTGCTGAAGTTGCGGCGTCAGGGTGAGCTGCTGATGGAGGCGGAACTGCAGTGCGGGTTTCATGCCAGCCAGGTCGAAGGAACTCGCGGACATCCTAACGCTTGCCCGCAGACGCGGCCATAGGACTGTGTCGCATACCGGCTGCCCGGGCGCCCTCGAAGCTTGTGTAGGTTGGGGTGAGCGCAGCGATGCCCAACGGGCTTGGTCATGTTGGGCATCGCTGCGCTCACCCCAATGTACGGGAGCGGTGCCTCGAGGATCAGAGGCGGAATTCGCGGCCCAGGTAGACCTCGCGGACCTTTTCGTCGGCAAGGATGTGAGCGGGGGTGCCGCGTGAGAGGACTTCGCCGTCGCTCATGATGTAGGCACGATCGCAGATGCCCAGCGTTTCGCGCACGTTGTGGTCGGTGATCAGTACGCCGATGCCGCGTTCCTTCAGATGCCGCACGATGCGCTGAATTTCACCGACCGAGATCGGATCGACGCCGGCGAAGGGTTCGTCCAGCAGCATGTAGCGCGGCTGCGCGGCCAGCGCACGGGCGATCTCGACGCGGCGACGTTCGCCGCCGGACAGGCTGATGCCTTTCTGGTCGGCAATGTGCGAGACCTTTAATTCATCCAGCAGGCTTTCCAGCTCCGCACTACGCTGCTTGGGGGTGAGGCCCTCGCGCAATTCGAGCACCGCCATGATGTTGTCGGACACGCTGAGACGGCGGAACACCGACGCTTCCTGCGGCAGGTAGCCGATACCCAGCTTGGCGCGCGAGTGCATCGGCAGGCTGGTGATGTCCTGCTTGTCCAGCTTGATGCTGCCGGCATCGGCTTCGATCAGCCCGACCACCATGTAGAAGCAGGTTGTCTTGCCGGCGCCGTTGGGGCCCAACAGGCCGACAACTTCGCCCTCGCGGATCGAGAACGCGAAATCCCGCACTACCTTGCGCGCCTTGAAACTCTTTTGCAGACCTTCAGCGGAAAGCATGGGTTACGGTTGTTCCTTGGTCGGGGTCGGGCTGCTGCTGGTAGCTGCCGGCGCAGTCGGCGGCGGCGTCGCATGGGGTGCCGTGGTCGGGGACGCCGGTTTGGCTGCGGGCGCACCAGGGGCCGGCTTCGGTTTCGGCAGGAAAATCATGTGCACCAGGCCATCACCACCGCTGTTACCGGTCATGTACTCGGTCTGGGTGTTGTAGGTGAGCTTGTCGCCATGCGCTTCGCCGCGACCCTGTTGATGAACCACGGCATGGCCGGTCAGCACGGCAATGCCGTTGATGTTGTCGTAGTCGAGCTGATCCGCGTCGCCGGTCATCAGGTTTCCGGCATCGTCGACCTGCTCGATATGCGCCAGCTTGCCCTTGTTGACCGTGATCACGATGCGCTTGATCTGGGTATCGCCATCGATATAGACCAGTGCCTTGTCCCCGGTAGCCTTGAGCGTGCCCTGGGTCGCGATCACATTACCGGTGAGCGTGGTGATGGTGTTGGGCAGGTTGAAGCCGTCGACGGTTGTGGCGTGCAGGTCCATCGGCTGGTTGCGGTCATCTTGCTTGGCCAGCGCCGGTTGCAGCATGACCAGGCCGAGCAGAAGCAGGCTGACCCGCAGGCTGTTTCGGTGCGCGTGGCGGGAAAGTGATGTGCGAAGCATCAAGCAGCTCCAGATGATTTTCATTGAGGTTGGCACGCATGCCGATCCCGGTCATTGTACGTTCGCCCTGCACCACATGGGCCGGCTCAGCCGTTTCCATGCGATTTTCCTTGGGCCAGAGGGTGGCCTCGGAGGTATTCAGGGTGGTTACCGGCGTCAGCACGCCCTTGTCCGTGGTGTACGCCGGCCGATGCATGTAGACCGGGCCTTGCAACTTGATCAGGGTGCCACTTTTGTCCACCCAGCCGTACAGCGAATTGCCGTCCCAGTCGGGAATCACACCAGGCTGTTTGGACGGAATCACGAAGTTGGGCTTGATGATATATAGCGTGTCGTCGTCATCGCGGCGGTCCAGCTGGGGCGAGGTCATGCTGAAGCTGGGCAGGCCATCGACGCCGTACGACCACATCGTGAAATTATGCAGGATGTAGCCCGAGCGCGGCGGGCCGACGAAATCGTGCGTTGCCGCCTGCGGGCTCAACCACCACATCAGCCCCTGGCCAGCGGCAGCGGCGAGCCCGACCACCACGATGGCGACCGTCAGACGCCGCTCACGCAAGTAGGAAATGACGCTCACTGCCAGCGTTCCTTCTCGGCGGCGCTCTTGCCCTGGGCGTGCAGGATCAGGTCGCATGCCTCGCGCGCACCGCCCAGGCCACCGCCCAGACGGGTCTGCCAATGCGCCTGTTCGACGATCCACGGGTGCGCGTTGGCCACCGCGACCGCCAAACCAGCGATGCGCATGGCCGGCAGATCCGGCAGGTCGTCGCCAACGAAGGCGGCCTGCTCAGGAGTGAGATTCAGCGCGTCGAGCAATTCCAGCAGGCAGGCGCGTTTGTCGTTCTGGCCCTGGTAGACGTGGGCGATATCCAGTTCTTCCGCGCGCAGGGCGACGGGATGGCTGATCCGCGCGCTGATGATCGCGACCAGCACGTCGTGGCTCAGCAGCTGCTTCAGGCCGAGCCCGTCGTGCACATGGAAGACCTTGGTTTCACGACCGTCTTCGCCGTACCAGAGCCGGCCATCGGTCAGAGTGCCGTCCACGTCGAATACCGCTACGCGGATCTTGGCGGCGCGGGCGACGATATCGGTAGGAACGTTCGCGAGATAGCTTGAATTCACGGCGATGGCTGCATTGGGGAGTGGGATATCAGCGAAGGACAAGGGGCGTGCAGCGAGCGTGATCGCTAATCATCTCCCTGAGGACTGCGCATCAGACCACGCGGGCACGGAGCAGATCATGAATGTTCAGCGCGCCGACCACGTGCTGGTCGTCGTCAACCACCAGCAGCGCATGAATCTGGTGTTTTTCCATCAGCTGCGCCGCTTCTGCCGCCAATTTGTCGGCGCCGATCGTTTTCGGTCCACGGGTCATCAGTTCGGCCACCTTGGCGCCCCGCAGATCCACGCCTTCGTCGTCCAGCGCGCGACGCAGATCGCCGTCGGTGAACACCCCGAGCAGGCGCTGATCGGCGTCCACTACGGCGGTCATGCCCAGATGTTTGCGGGTCATTTCGACGAGGGCGGCCGTTACACCGGCATCCGGTGACACCCGGGGCACGTCGTCGCCGGTGTGCATCACGTCGGCAATATGCAGCAGCAGGCGGCGCCCAAGACTGCCGGCCGGATGCGATCGGGCAAAATCGTCCGACGTGAAGCCGCGCGCTTCCAGCAGCGCAATCGCCAGCGCGTCGCCGAGAACCAGGGCGACGGTAGTGCTGGTTGTTGGTGCCAGCCCCAGCGGGCAGGCTTCGTTGGAGATGCTGCCGTCCAGGTGTACGTCAGCCTGGGTCGCCAGCGAAGAGTTCGGTTTACCGGTGATCGCGATCAGCGGAATGCCCTGGCGCTTGATCACCGGCAGGATAAACAACAGCTCGTCCGTTTCACCGGAATAGGAAAGTGCCAGCACCACGTCCTGCGGCAGGATCATCCCCAGGTCGCCATGGCTCGCTTCGCCCGGGTGCACGAAAAACGCCGGCGTTCCGGTCGAGGCCAGGGTGGCGGCGATCTTGCGCGCCACATGTCCCGACTTGCCCATCCCGCTAACCACCACGCGGCCCTTGCAGGCCAGGATCAGCCGACAGGCTTCCACGAAATCCTGCCCCATCCGCGGCTCCAGCGCATGGATCGCCGCCGCTTCGGTGGCGATCACCGTGCGCGCGCTTTGCAGGATGGTGTCCGGATTAAGCTCGATCATGGCGGGCGGGGCGATACGTGCGTTCATGTGGGCTCGATGAGGCTGGGGTCCGATATCCATGGCCGCAATGGCCGCCGATATCATCAGGTATTACCGCCGGTCAGGGTTCGGTTGGCGCGTTTGTCGTTTATGCGCCCTCGAATTTCCATTACCATGGCATATTCGCATTTTAACGTCATAAGTCCGCGCGTTGGATTCAACAAGCGACCGAATCCGCGTTTTCGCCGACTCAAGCCTCATGGACTACCCCTCCCGATGGACTCAGCCAGCATCCAGGCAATGATCGAAAACGGCCTGCCCGGTGCGCAGGCACAGGTCAGCGGCGCGGATGGCGTGCATTTTGAGGCCACCGTGATCGCCAGCCAGTTTGCCGGCAAGTTGCCGTTGGCAAGGCATCGGCTGGTCTATGGCACGCTGGGTGAGCTGATGGGCGGCGCGATCCATGCGCTGGCGCTGAAGACCCTGACACCCGAGGAAGCTGCGCCGCGCCCCTGATGGCCGCCGTCGCACTCCACCGCTACATTCAAGGAAAACGATGGCCAAGATCCTGATCAGTGGTGGCACGCCACTTCAAGGCGAGGTCGGCATTTCCGGCGCCAAGAACGCCGTGCTGCCCATCCTCGCCGCCTGCCTGCTGGCCGATGAACCGGTCAGCATCGGCAACGTGCCGCATCTGCACGATGTCACCACCTTCATCGAGTTGCTGGGCCAGATGGGCGTGCAACTGGTGCTGGACGATCGCATGAAAATGCACGTCGACCCGCGCACCACCAGCACCTGTGTAGCGCCGTATGACCTGGTGCGCACCATGCGCGCCTCGATCCTGGTGCTTGGGCCCCTGGTCGCGCGGTTCGGCCAGGCCGAAGTGTCCCTGCCGGGCGGCTGCGCCATCGGTTCGCGTCCGGTCGATCAGCACATCCGTGGCCTGCAGGCGCTAGGTGCTGAGATCACCGTCGAGAACGGCTACATCAAGGCACGCGCTAAGCGGTTGAAAGGTGCCCGCATCCTGATGGACATGGTCACCGTCACCGGCACCGAAAACATCATGATGGCGGCCACGCTGGCGCATGGCACCACGGTGATCGAAAACGCCGCGCAGGAACCTGAAGTGGTGGATCTGGCGAACTGCCTGATCGCGATGGGCGCGCAGATCGAAGGCGCTGGCACGTCGACCATGGTGATTCATGGCGTCGAGCGTCTGCATGGCGCCGAATACGAAGTCCTGCCCGACCGCATTGAAACCGGCACGTTTCTGGTCGGTGCGGCGATGACCGGCGGCAAGGTGCGTGCACGGCATGCGCGCGCCGACACGCTGGATGCCGTGCTGGCCAAGCTCGAGGAAGCTGGTGCCCATATCAACGTCGGCGACGACTGGATCGAGCTGGACATGGGCGGACGCCGGCCGAAAGCTGTGAACATCAGCACCGCGCCGTATCCGGCATTTCCGACCGACATGCAGGCACAGTTCACCGCGCTCAACTGCGTCGCCGAGGGTACGGGCGTGGTCACCGAAACGGTGTTCGAAAACCGCTTCATGCATGCGCAGGAATTGCAACGTCTCGGCGCGGATATTCATGTCGAAGGCAATACCGCGGTGATCCAGGGTGTGAACCAGATGAGCGGTGCGCCGATCATGGCCACCGACCTGCGCGCGTCGGCTTGCCTGGTATTGGCTGGTCTGGTCGCGAAGGGCGATACGGTGGTCGATCGTGTGTATCACATCGACCGCGGTTACGAGAATATCGAGGAGAAGCTCGGTGTGCTCGGTGCGAAAATCCGGCGCCTGCCGAACTGAGCGAATCCGGTTCGTCGAAAAAAAAGCCCGGTCATGCCGGGCTTTTTTATGCATCGTGTTTCTGCGATCGTGCGGAAGTGATCAATCGGCCTTGTAGCTCACTAGCTCCATCACCAGGTCGCCGCCGTCATGCTGCGACAGTTTTACCGGCAACAGGTATTTACCCGGCGCGTACCACGCGCTGAAACCGCGCTCGGCATCGGTGCGATCGACGCGTTCGGCGCTGAAGCTGCCGGCAGGTACCTTGATCGTTTCCTTGCCAGTCACCTTGAAGTTCTGCGTTTGTACGTCCTGGCGCGAGGCGACTGGCAAGGCTATCTGCTGCTGGCCGTCGCGCAAGGCCAGTCCCAGTGCCAGCGGCGTCGTGTTGCGCTCGACCATGCCTGGTTTCGCGGCATAACTGTTCGGGCCCTTGCCTTCGTCCACGGTTACCGTTTGTTTGCTCCAGTCGACCAGCAGGTGGCGCTGCTTGTTCTTGATCGTGGCATCCAGCTGGTAGTCGTAGCTGATCGCCTCAGGCATGTCGCCTTTCCAGCGAAAGCGTGAGGTTTCCTTGATGCTGGCACTCATCATGGCCGCCATGCCGCCGGTGCTCTTGACGTCGCGGCTGTAGATCCACTCGCCGTGGGTGCCGGGGCGCAAGGTGACGGTCGCTTCGCCCATCGGCTCGCCGCCCTGCAGTACGTTGTAGTGGGCGGTGAAGCTGGTGGGAGTAGCGGCGAAGGTAGTCTGGGCGCCAAGCAGCAGGCCGAGGCCGAGGCCGAGGAGGAAGGGGGGCAGGGTTCGGATAGTCATGCGGCGAGTCTGCCGGCCTCGGGCTGAACCGTGGATCACTCTGCAGCTTGCAGACCGTGCGCGCCCAATATGAGCGGCACCAGCAATGGCTGGTCGTCGAGCTTCGGCGCTGTGCCAACCCAACGCAGGCGCTGGCTGATCAGCAGGGCCAGCACGGCGGGCAACAGCTGGTGTTCCAGCGGTAGCAACCGTTGTGCGAGCTGCTGTTCGTCGTCGCCAGGCTCGATCGCGATGTGCGCCTGTGCGATCACCGGGCCGCCATCCAGTTCGGCGGTGACGAAATGCACGCTGGCGCCGTGCTCGCTGTCGCCTGCTTCCAGAGCGCGGCGATGGGTGTGCAGACCGCGGTATTTCGGCAGCAGCGAGGGATGGATGTTAATCATCCGGCCAATCCACGGGGTCAGCGCATGTGCATCGAGGATGCGCATGTAGCCAGCCAGCACCAGCAGTTCGGCACCGCTGTCCGCGAGGCGGGCAAACAGGTCCAGGTCGAACGCGCGCCGATCCGGATAGCTGCGCGGATCGAGCGCGATGGTGGGGATGTTCGCCGCTTCGGCGATGCGCAACGCGCCGGCCGAGGCCTTGTCGCTGCCGACCAGCACAAAGTCGGCGGAAAGTTCGCCACGCTCACGTGCGGCCAGCAGTGCGGCGAGATTGCTGCCACGCCCGGAGGCAAGGACGGCGATGCGCGGTGGTGAGGACATGAGAGTTCCCGGATCAATGGCCGTTCGCCCTGAGCGTAGGCCCGAAGGGCTGAAGTCGAAGGGCTGCCCTTCGACTTCGCTGCGCTACGCTCAGGACGAACGCGCAGTGGTCGACGCGGGCAGCTCAGCCGATCCGCACACGCTCGTCGCCCTGCGCCGTTTCCACCGTGCCGATCACAGCGCTGGACAAGCCATGCTTCGACAGCAGCGCGGAAGCCGTAGCGACCGCATCGCGCGGCAGGATCACGGTAAAGCCAACGCCGCAATTGAACGTGCGCCACATCTCCTCGCGCGCCACGTTGCCTTCGCGCATCAGCCAGTCGAACACTGGCGGCAGCACAATTGTCGAAGCGTCCAGCGCGATGCCCAAGCCTTCGGGTACCACGCGGATGATGTTTTCCTTCAGCCCGCCACCGGTGATGTGGGCCATGCCGTGCACCGGCGCCGACTTCAATAGTTCGAGCATGGATTTCACGTAGATCGTTGTCGGCGCCATCAGCGCATCGGCTAGTTTCACTCCGGCGAGGTCGAGGTCCAGCGGATTACCGGCGCGCTCGAGGATCTTGCGAACCAGCGAATAACCGTTCGAATGCGGGCCCGATGACGCCACGCCAAGGATCACATCACCAGCGACGATCGCCCCGCCGCTAAGCATTTGCGACTTCTCCACCGCGCCGACGGTGAAGCCGGCCAGGTCGTATTCGCCGGGCGGATACATGTCCGGCATCTCGGCAGTTTCGCCGCCAATCAGTGCGCAGCCCGCCAGTTCGCAACCTTTGGCGATGCCGCCGACCACAGCTACGGCAGTATCGACGTCGAGCTTGCCGGTAGCGAAGTAATCGAGGAAGAACAGCGGTTCGGCACCTTGCACCAGTACGTCGTTGACGCACATGCCGACCAGGTCGATGCCGATCGTGTCATGCCGGTTCAAGATTTGCGCCAGCTTCAATTTGGTGCCGACACCGTCAGTGCCGGAGACCAGCACGGGTTCCTTGTAGCGACCGGACAGGTCGAACAAGCCGCCAAAGCCACCCAAGCCACCCATCACTTCAGGGCGGAAGGTTCGTTTGACCAGTGGCTTGATGCGTTCGACCAGGGCATTGCCGGCATCGATATCGACGCCGGCGGCGCGGTAGGTAAGGGCGTCAGACATGGCGAAAACCGGCGTGGAAGAAACGCGCAAGTTTAGCAGTATGTGGAATCGATGCTGGTCGGCACCGACCGCATTAGAGGGTCTGTCGATGCTTCGATGGACGCTGGGGACGCGATTGGGCAGACTTCCCCGGTGCTTTCCTTCTAAAGATACCCACACCCATGCGCCTGTCCCGCCTGCTGATCGTCACCTTGTTGCTGGGCTTTGCCGTGTTGCCACCGCTGGCGGCGCAAGGCCAGGCTCCGGTGAGCTCGCCGGCGACGCCGGGTTCGCCTTATTCGGTCACCGTGCCGGTGGCCGATACCAGCGATGGCCAGCGGGACCAGGCATTTGCGACCGCTCTGGGGCAGGTGCTGACACGGGTTGCCGGTGGCCAGGACTTGCGCAGCAACGCGGGCTATGACGACGCGATGAAAGGCGCCGGTTCGATGGTGCAGAAATTCCAGTATCAGCGGGCTGCAACGGGTCTGAGCCTGGAAGTGAATTTTGAGCCTGGCACGGTGCGGCGGCTGATCGCCAAATTGGGCGTGGCGAGCGCAGGAGTAAAACCGCCCGTACTGCTGCTGGTGCAGGGTACAGACGGCAAATGGCTCGACCAGGCAGCGTTGGGTCCCCTGGTTGCATCGGCGGGTGCGCGCGGTACCAACGTGGTCTATCCCGATGCTGCCAAGCCGGTGGAGGCTTCCAAGGTAGCGGCGGCAGATCCGGCCGCGCTGGCGGCGGTCGATCAGGAGTACCACACCGGTCTGGTACTGCTCGGCAAACTGCAAGACGGCAAGGCCAGCTGGACCCTGGTTTCCGGCGGTCAATCCCAGCATTGGAGCGGCACCGGCACGACTGAAGATTCGTTATTGGCCGATGCCGGCGGCGGCATGGTCGACCGCATCGGCAAGCAGCTCAATGTCATCGGCTCCACCATCAGCGACGGCAAACTGTGGGTCAGTGGACTCAATGCGGCGATGGATTACGCGAACCTGCTGGCGGTCCTTCGCGCTGACCCGTCGGTGCGTCAAGTGACGACGCTAGAAGCGCAGAACGACGGCGTATTGTTGTCCGTCAAGGCATCCACGCCATTGAGTGGACTGGCCGCCAATCTTGCAGCCGGCGGCCGCCTGTTGTTGCAGGGCGACCCGCATCCCGGTGCTGATGCGAACCTGCGCTGGCTGCATTGAGCGAGCGCGGCGTCGACAAAACGCAGCAAGCAGTGCGGCACCGTTTTTGGCGGTGCCGATCGGCCTACTTCATTCCTGTGAGAGTCCCATGAGCACTCCCATGACACACGACAGCTCACGTCGCTGGCAGATGCTCGTCATCACGCTGGTCATTGGGTATCTGATCTGGCTGCTGTCACCCGTGCTGATGCCGTTCGCGGTCGCCGCCATGCTGGCGTACCTGGGCGATCCGCTGGCTAATCGACTGCAACGACTCGGCATGAGCAGGGCGTGGGCGGCGACGGTGGTTTTCGTGGTGTTGTTGCTGGTGCTCATCGGCGTCTTGCTGCTGCTGATCCCGTTGATTTCGCGGCAGATAGAAAACCTGATCGAAAACCTGCCGCGCTATGCACAGTGGGCGCAACAAACCGCGTGGCCCTGGATACAGCAAAAGCTGCATCTTGACCCGCGTATGTTCGACAGCGATCAGCTGCTGGTGGCGTTCAAGGCGCACATGGGGTCGATCGGCGGCTTCGCGACGTCGGTGCTCGGCAAGGTGTCGCGCTCGGGCATGGACATCGTGCTGTGGCTGACCAACCTGGTGCTGATTCCGGTGGTGGCGTTTTATCTGCTACGCGATTGGCACCGACTGGTCGGCATGATCGATCGTATGCTGCCGCGCTGGATCGAGCCGACCATTGCTCACCTGGCTCACGAGTCGGACAAGGTGCTCGGCGCGTTCGTGCGCGGGCAGCTGCTGGTGATGCTGGCATTGGGGATTTTCTACGGTGCTGGCTTGAGCCTGGTCGGGCTGTCTGTCGGACTGCTGATCGGTATCGTTGCGGGTCTGCTGAGTTTCGTACCGTATCTTGGTTTCATCGTCGGCTTCGGTGCGGCCATTATCGCGGTACTGGTGCAATATGGCGACTGGACGCATGTGCTGCTGATCTGCGGAGTGTTCGCAGTCGGCCAATTGCTGGAAGGCTATGTGCTGGTGCCCAGGCTGGTCGGCGGCAAGATCGGGTTGCACCCGGTGGCGGTCATTTTTGCGGTGCTGGCCGGCGGTTATCTGTTCGGCTTCCTCGGTGTACTGCTGGCGTTGCCGGCGGCATCGGTGATCATGGTGCTGTTGCGTTATCTGCTCGAACGCTATCGATTGAGCGAGCTGTACACCGAAGAGGGGCCGGAGGATCCGGCACTTGCCGGGCAAACCGAGGTCGAGGTCGACGTCACCGTGCGCGATGCGCGCAACACGACGTCCGAAGCACCATCGCAACCCGACACCACACCCAAAGCACAATGATTCCCCAGTTGCCCCTCGCGCTGCGCTGGCCACGCCGTCAGCGTTTCGAACATTTCCACGCCGGTGCCAATGCCGCGGCCCTGGCGGCGGTGCAGGCGTTCGCTACGGATGTCGGGATGCCATGGGTTTACCTGCATGGGGCCGCCGGCAGCGGCCGCAGTCACCTGTTGATGGCGGCGTGTCAGGCAGCCAGTGCTCTGGGCCGCCGCGTGCAATATCTGCCCATGGCAACGCTTGGAGACCGTGCGGCGGCGTTGCGTGGTGTCGTCGGTAGCGAGTTGCTGGCGCTGGACGACCTGGGTGCCATTGCCGGCGATCGCGAAGCGGAACATGCGCTGTTCGATCTCTACAACCGTGCCCGCGCCGAAGGTAGTGCGCTGCTGTTCGCTGCTGATGCGACGCCGGCGCAACTTGGTCTGGTGCTTCCCGACCTGCGTTCGCGCCTCGGCGCCTGCACCCAGTTCGCGCTCAAGCCACTCGATGACGTCGAGCGCCGTACCGTGCTGAAAGCGCAGGCTGCCTCGCGCGGCATTGAACTGGACGACAGCGTGCTCGACTGGCTGTTCGCCCGATACGCGCGGGATCTCGGCGCGTTACTCGACTTGCTCGACAAGCTGGACCAGGCATCGCTGGCAGCGCAACGGCGCATCACGATACCGTTCTTGCGCAGCTTCCTGCGTGACGCTGACGAGACGCGCTGAACTTAGTTTGGGGTGAGCGACGCGAAGCCCAACGTTCGTGGTAACTCCATGTTGGGCATCACTGCGTTCACCCCAACCTACGTGCTCAATTCGTGGGGTGACAACGACAACGGCGCCCGCGGGCGCCGTTGTTCGTTCGAGTCGATGAAGCTCAGGCCTTGAGCAACGCCGGCGTTGCCTGCTGTCCGATCGCATCGACCATGGCCTTCGCCACATTGAGGTTGCCGGCGATGATGTTGCCGCTGGCGGGGATGCCGTCGCGGCCAGCGAAGTCGCAATAGCGACCACCGGCTTCGTGCACCAGCAGCACGCCGGCCGCCATGTCCCACGGCTTTAGGCCGATCTCGAAATAACCGTCGTAGCGACCCGCCGCGACATAAGCCAGATCGAGTGCGGCCGAGCCCGAACGACGGATGTCCTCGGCCTGGCCCAGGATGGCGCGGGTCATGTCCAACTGCGCAGGCAGGTGTTCACGCTGGCGGAATGGGAAGCCGGTCGCGATCATCGCCCCGCCGAGGTTCTCGCGCTTGGACACGCGCATCCGGCGATCGTTGATATAGGCGCCGTCACCCTTGCTGGCGGTGTACAGCTCATCGCGCAGCGGGTCGAACACCACGGCGTGGATCGGCACACCCTTTTCCAGCAGCGCAATGGAAACGCTGAAGTGCGGGATGCCGCGCAGGTAATTATGGGTGCCGTCGAGGGGATCGATCACCCAGGTCATCGGGCCCTTGCCGGTCGCGCCGCTTTCCTCAGCGAGAATGGCGTGATCGGGATAGGCGCGGCGCAGTTCCTTGATGATTTCCGCTTCAGCCAGCTTGTCGACTTCGGAGACGAAATCCATCTGCTGCTTCTCGACGACATTGAGTCCATCGATGCGGTTCATGTAGCGCAGGATCACGTTGCCTGCAGAACGCGCGGCGCGCGCCGCGATCGTAACGTGGGGTCTGGGCATGGCTTCGACTTTGCAAAAGAGCGGGGTTGCGGTCGGCGATTCTAGCAGAGGCGCGGCCCTGAAGCGGGTCAGGCGCTCCAAAGCCGCGCTATCCACTATCCTAGGCGACCACTCCGTTGCCTGTTATCGCGCATGATTTCTGCCCATGATCTCGCCAGCCTGATCCGTTTTGTGCTGGTGCGCACCTCGCATCCGGGCAATATCGGCAGCGCCGCCCGAGCCATCCGCACCATGGGTTTCGAGCGGCTCGAACTGGTGGCGCCGGCACGCTTTCCAGACACCGAAGCGAATGCGCTGGCAGCCGGCGCCGACGACGTGCTGGCGAATGCGGGCCTGCATGATGGCCTGATCGAGGGTCTTGCCGGCAGCAGTCTGGCGTTGGGCTTGTCGGCGCGGCGGCGTGGCGTGAACCTGCCCGAAATCTCGCCGCGCGAAGCTGCTGCGCAAGTTTTGGCTGCTGCGGCCCGCGGCGAACAGGTGGCGTTGGTGTTCGGTAACGAACGCACCGGACTGGAGAACGAGGAGCTGGCCCGCTGCCACGCGATGGTGCGGATTCCCAGCGTGGACGACTTCAGCTCGCTCAACCTGTCGCAAGCCGTGCAAGTGATGGCTTATGAGCTGCGTGTGGCCATGTTGGGAAATGACGCGCCGGTATCCGCACCGGTGCGCGATGAACCGCCTGCCGACGCGACACAGATGGAACAGTTCTATCAGCACCTGGCGCAAACACTGGACGACATAGAGTTTCACAAGGGCCGCGAGCCGACCACCATCATGCTGCGTCTACGCAAACTGTTTCAGCGCGCGCAACCGGATGAACGCGAGCTGCGCGTCCTGCACGGGATTCTCGCTGATGCGCAGCGAATGGCGCAGCTGGCTACCAAGCGGTAGCAACGCGCATCACGATTCCCCACACGCGCTTTACCCCCTCCCTTTGGGAGAGGGTTGGGGTGAGGGCCCGGTGTTCGCGGGGACAATCACTCCTTCTCATCCTTTACTAGTCATCCCTGCGAAGGCAGGGACCCAGTGCTCTGCGCATTACTGTGCGGTCAGTTGATGGTTTTAGTGCAGAGCGTTTCGTCCTCCTGCGGAGGGCGAGTAACTTCTCTTTTGCTTGTCCAAAAGAGAAGTAACCAAGAGAAAACGCGCCCGTAATGCGAGCCGGGCATTGCATGCGCAGAAAGTGCGTGAGGGTAGGCCGCACAGGGGTGGTAGAGCAGCACGCTGACGCGTGCACTTGTAGAGAGGCGGAGTCAAAAGCGAAGCCAGAGCAGAAGCAAAGCCAGAGCAGAGTAAAGCCGGAGCCCGCCAACTGTGTTGCGCGGGAGAGGTGCTCCCTCCCCTGCTTGCAGGGGAGGGTTGGGGAGGGGTTGCTCTTTGCTTCAAAGATCAAAAGCGTCACCCCCTCCCAACCTCCCCCTGCAAGCAGGGGGAGGAGCAGAGCCGAAACCGAAGCCGAAGCCGAAGCAGCACCGCGCTTTACGCAAGCCCGCTCTCGTCGCTGCACAGCAGCGGCCTACCGAGTCGCGCGCACAACGCGCGCCGCTTTACCCGGGGCCCCTGTGCGGCGGTGAGGTGGGGGACGACAGGCCCGCAAGGGAGTCGACAGGGATGTCGACTCCTTTTTGCCAGGACAGGATTCCTGTCGAAAGCCCGTCCCCAGCTCCCGGACTTGCCGGGCAAGGATGCCCGGCAAGCGCCAAGCGGGGTGGCCTTCTCTTTGGGTTACTTTTCTCTTGGCCAAGCAAGAGAAAAGTGACTCGCCCTCCGCAGGAGGACGAAACGCCCTGCACTAGAACTT
>Ga0302316_10000399_pt1 | contig 38934 bp, 36 predicted proteins | sample III_Palsa_N3_2_FD_200456 | JGI IMG/M metagenome (GOLD analysis project Ga0302316, IMG submission 200456) | Peat permafrost microbial communities from Stordalen Mire near Abisko, Sweden - III_Palsa_N3_2 | ecosystem: Environmental > Terrestrial > Soil > Palsa > Peat permafrost | place: Sweden...
GTGGAATGTGGCGCCGGGGAATTTGTATTCGAAGCCGGTGAAGGTGCATGTGGGGCCGGGGACAAAGCTAGAGATTTCGATGGACCAGGTGATGCCGGAGATTAAGCCGGAGGCGGATACGAAGTACATTCGGCACATACGGATTCAGTCGGCGCTGCTTACCAAGTTTTGGGGGCGGCCGGTGTTTCTGTCGGCGGTGGTGATGGTGCCCTGGGGGTTCGATGAGCATCCTGATGCGCATTTTCCGCTGATCGTGGCGGAGGATCATTACACGGCGGAGTTTGATGACTTTCGGACGGAGCCGCCGGATGCGAATTTGAAGCCGGTCTACTCGGAACGGTTTCATCTTGCTGGGTATAACCGGATCATGCAGGAGGAAGCGTACAAAAATTATCAGGAGTGGATTGCGCCGAAGACGCCGCGGATGTTGATTGTGAAGCTGCAGCATGCGAATCCTTACTACGACGATAGCTATGCGGTGAACTCGACTAACGTTGGGCCTTATGGGGATGCGATTGAGACGGAGTTGATTCCGGCGATAGAGAAGCAGTTTCGCGGGATTGGTAAAGGCTGGGCTCGGTTTCTTTATGGCGGGTCTACCGGTGGGTGGGAGTCGCTGGCCGTGCAGATGTTTTATCCGGATCACTATAACGGGGCGTTTGCGGCTTGCCCTGATCCCGTCGATTTTCATGCGTATATGACTCGCGATTTGTATAAGGACGACAACATGTTTTATGCGCAGGGAGCGAACAAGCGCGTGGAGCAGCCGGCGATGCGGAATTATTTGGGGCAGACGTTGATCTCGATGCGCGACAACATTGCGTATGAGGCGGCGTTGGGGGATCACGGGCGGTCGGGTGACCAGTTTGATATTTGGCAGGCGGTGTATTCGCCGCAGGGGAAGGATGGATATCCGCAGCCGATTTTTGATAAGACGACCGGCGTGATTGATCACAAGACTGCTGAGTATTGGCGGGAGCATTATGACCTGGATGCTGTGTTGCAGAGGGATTGGTCGACGCTGGGGCCTAAGCTGCAGGGGAAGATTCATTTGTATGTGGGGTCGGATGACACTTACTTTTTGAATAATGCCGTTTACCTGATGCAGGACTTTTTGGATAAGACGGGGACGCCGGGGTATGGGGTTCCTTATCAGGGCGAGGTGAAGTATGGGCCTCGGGCGGAGCATTGCTGGAATGGCGATCCTACGAAGGCGAATGCTTATTCGCGGATGCATTACAACCAGATGTATGTGCCGCAGATTGTGGAGCGGATGGAGAAGACCGCGCCGGCGGGGGCGGATCTTAAGAGCTGGAGATATTGAAGGGCAGCGGATAGAGAGAACGGGGGGACGCGGCAGAGGTGTCCCAGGGGCTAAAGCCCGGAGGATGGGCGATGCGAGTTGTCCGGGCTAAAGCCCGGACCTATCTCAGAGGCAAGGGCAGAGACAAGGCAGAAGCAAGTGCAAGGGCAGAAGCAGATCCTTGCGGGATTACAGCCAGAAAGGCAAGAGCAAAGGCAAATACAGGGGTCCTTCGCTTCGCTCGAGGATGACGGGATTTTGGGCTGGACAAGGCAAGGGCTGGACAAGGGCAAGAGCTAGGGCAAGAGCAGAAGCAGATCCCTGCGGGATGACAGCCGAAAGGCAAGAGCAGCGGCAAGAGCCAATACGGGGGTCTCTCCACTACGCGCTGCGCGCTTCGGTCGAGATGACGGCGCTCGTGGTGGGCGCTTGCGGGTGGAGCTGAAAGTTAGTCGATGAAGTTGCCCATGGGTTCGCCTTCCTTTAGGTCGGCGGCGAAGCGTAGGCGGTGGTTGTCGGGGTCGAGGACTTGGATTTCGCGGGAGCCCCAGGGGAAGTTGGTGGGGCCTTGCAGGATGTTGGCTCCGCTGGCTTTCCATTCTTCGTAGAGGGCGTCGGCGTCGGAGATAGGGGCCCAGATCCAGGTGCCGGGGTTTCCCTGGCCGCCTTCGCAGAGCATGAGGGAGCAGGTGCCGCGGCGGACCGAGGCATAGTAGGGCATTTGCCAGGGAATTTCGAAGCCGAGGATGCGGGTGTAGTAGTCGAGGCTGGTGGCCAGGTTGGCGACGCGGAAGATGGGGATGGCGTGGTGGAGGCGGATGGGGTCGGTTGTTTTGGTTTCGTCGTGGGACATGGGGGCTCCGTGTTTTGGCTTTTTAGCTTCTCGCTTTTAGCTTTTAGTTGAAGGCAGGGGTAAAGGCAAGGGCAGAAGCAGATCCCTGCGGGATGACAGCCAGAAAGACAAAGGCAAGTGCAAATGCAAGAACAAATACAGGGGTCCTTCCCCTTCGGCAAGCTCAGGGTCAGGATGACGAGATTTTGGGCAGGCGCTACAAATCAGGGCAACGGCGGGCAAAAGAGATGCAAGCAGGTTTGACGGGGGAATGGGTGGTCGAGGGGCGACCTGGAGGCTGGGGGCGGTACACTGGTAGAGCAGTCTAATTAAGGAGATTTACGTGTCAGAGCGCACTTTTAGCATCATTAAGCCGGACGCCGTTAAGAAGGGCGATGCCGGCGCTATTCTCGCGGAGATTGTGAAGGCGGGATTCAAGATTGTTTCGATTAAGAAGATTTCGATTTCGAAGAGCCAGGCTGAGGGGTTTTATCACGTGCATTCCGCGCGGCCGTTCTTTGGTGAGCTGACGGAGTTCATGAGCTCGGGGCCGATTGTTCCGATGGTTCTGGAGAAAGACAACGCGATTGCTGATCTGCGTAAGCTGATGGGCGCTACCGATCCGGCGAAGGCTGAGGCGGGAACGATTCGCAAGCAGTTTGCGGCGTCGATTGGCGAGAATGCGATTCATGGTTCGGACGCGGAAGATACTGCCGCTTTCGAGATTGGGTATTTTTTTGCGGGGCTTGAGTTGAAGTAGGCGCGCAAAGGTAAGAGCCAATACAGGGGTCTCTCCACTTCGGTCGAGATGCCGGTGTTGGTGAGGGTAGACAAATCAGGGGCGACCGGAGGAGGATCTTCGGCCGCCCCTATTTTTTCATCTGGGGATTACAACTTTCTTATCGGTGGGATGGGGGAAAGCTTTAGGGGTTCAGTGGGAGAAGAACGGGAGACAGCAGGTTCCTCGCTGCGCTCGGAATGACAGGCATAAGGGCAAGAGCAAATGCAAAGGCAAATACAGGGGTCCTTCCCCTTCGGCGAGCTCAGGGTCGGGATGACGAAATTTTGGTGGCGGGTCGAGGTAAGGGCAAAAGCAAAAGCAAAGGCAAATGCAGGGATCTCTCCACTGCGCATCACAAAGACAAGAGCGTGATGCTCCGGTCGAGATGACGGCGGATTGGCGCTGGCGAACGGACTTGGGTTATTTGGTGAAGAGGGTTAGGTCGATGGAGTCGGCCATGAGGTGAAAGCCGGCGTCGTTGGGGTGGAGGTGGTCGCCGGAGTCGGCGGCTGGGAGGAAGACGGAGGGGTTGGTGGGGTCGCGGGTGGCTTTGTCGAAGTCGATGACTCCGTCGAGGAGAGGGGTGGTGCGGATCCATTGGTTGACGGCGTTGCGGACGGCGTCGCCGGCGGGGGAGGAGTAGCCGGCGCCCATGTAGGGGGTTAGGGTCGCTCCGATGACTTTGAGGTTGTGGGCGTGGGCGCGGGCGGCTAGTTGGGAGAGGCCGGTGATGAGGTCGTCGGCGGTGACGATGTCATAGGGCTTGGCGGGGTCGTAGGCGTGGCCGATGTCGTTGATGCTTTCGAAGAGGATGACGTACTTTACGCCGGAGGGGGCGAGGACGTCGCTGTCGAAGCGGGCGAGGGCGTTGGGACCCCAGCCGTCGTGGAGGACGCGATTGCCTCCTATTCCCTCATTGATGACAGCGAGGTTGCGGGTGGCGGGGTTGGCTTGGAGGCGGGCGGCTAGGAGGTCGGGCCAGGTGTTGTGGGTGCCAGAGGTGCTGTGCCAGCCGTCGGTGATGCTGTCGCCGAAGGCTACGATGGTGGCGGTTTGGGGCTTTGGTTGGGGGGATTCGACTTCGACACCTTTGATGAAGTCCCAGACTTCGGTGGTGGCTGCGTCTTTGAGGGTGGTGGCGGTGACCTGGTCGAAGTTGGCGATGTAGTTGGTTTCGAGGGAGAGGTCGTGCTGGGTGAGGGTGGGGATGGCCTGGCCGGCGATGGAGAGGGATATTGCGAGGTCGGAGAGGGGGGCGAGGTTGAAGGGGATGGGGTCGCTGACCGCGATGGAGCCGGGTGGGATGGTGATGGCGGGATGGCCGTTGAAGGTTAGGGGGACGGAGCTGTTGGGTTGGATCGCGCCCGTCGGGTTGGGGGAGGTTGCGGCGGGGAGGGCGGCGGCGGCCGCATCGATGACGAGGGAGCTGACGCCTAGCTCGTTGGTGAGGACTACGCGGATCGTGGAGCCGCCGAGGGAGACGTGGACTGTCTGGCGGAGGGTGGTGGGCATCGTGAAGGCGTGGTGGTCGTTGGCGCGGGCGACGGGAGCGGTGCCCCAGGTGGCGATCCAGTGAGGTTGGGTCTGCGCGACGGCGGGGAGCGTGATGAGGGGGAGGGTGGTGGCTAGGAGGAGGGAGCGTAGGGTGAGGCGCACGGCGGGTACTCCTGGGTGGGTTGGCGAACGGTGGATGGTTAGGCCGGGTTTTTACGTCGGTATCCAGCATACGTCCTGAGCGGACGGCGGAAGGGTTCGCTTGGCGGGTTAGACGTGTGGGGATCGGGGCGCTGGAAGAGTTGGTGGGGAAGAACGGGAGACAGCAGGTTCCTCACTGCGCTCGGAATGACAATTTCTTTTAGAAATTGTCATAGAAAGGCAAAGGCAACGGCAAAAGAAGAAGCAGATCCCTGCGGGATGACAGCCAGAAAGGCAAAGTCAAGAGCAAAGTCAAGAGCAACGGCAAGAGCAACTACAAGGGTCCTTCACTGCGTTCAGGATGACGGCGAAGAACTTGCAACAGCAACAGCAGCGGCAACTACAACGGCAACTACGGGGTCCTTTACTGCGTTCAGGATGACGGCGAAGAACTTGCAACAGCAACGGCAACAGCAGGTTCCTTCCGCTTCACTCAGGGGCGGAATGACAGAAAGAAAGGCAACGGTGAGGGCAGGGCGAAGGCATCTAGAAAGTTTTGAGGGGATGCGTAATTTGGAGGGGCTGCTTCGTATACACCGGGTATGTACGGATACGGTATGGCATTGGCGAATGCGGTGAATCGAGATACGGGGGATACGCGGGAGATTGCTCGCGGCCTTCGCGATAGAGATGTCGCGGTGCTGCAGATGCTGGTGGAGGAGTATCAGGATCGGCTGGTGCGGTATTTGGTTTATGTGCTGGGGCGGCGCGATGGGGTCGATGACTTGGTGCAGGAGACCTGGCTGCGGGTGATGGAGCGCGGCAAAAGCTATGACGGGCGGTCGCGGTTTGAGCCTTGGCTGTTTACCGTGGCTCGGCATCTGGCGATTGATTTTTTGAGGCGGCGGCGCGAGGTCAGCCTCGACGCGGAGGATGACGGACGGCCTGTGGTGATGGCGCCGGTGTCGCAGGCGATGTCTCCGTTTGCGCTGGCGGCGCGGACGGAAGATGCGGAGCGGTTGGCGGCGGCGTTGCAGGGATTGCAGGCGATCACTCGCGAGGCGCTGGTGCTGAGGTTTATGGAGGACATGTCGCTGCAGGAGATTGCGGCGGTGGTGAATGCGCCGGTGCCTACGGTGGCGGCGAGGATTTATCGAGGGCTGGCGGCGTTGCGGTCGCAGATGGAGGAGAGGCATGAGAGCTGAGAGGCATTTGGATTTCGAGCAGAGGATTGACCGCAGTTTGGCGCGCGCGGGGACGCCGGAGGACGAGCGTTTGGTGGAGGAGCATGTCGCGGGGTGCGCGGCGTGCGGGGAGTATTTGAGCGCTAGCCGGCGAGCTGTTGCGGGGTTGAAGGGATTTTCGTTTGAGGCAGGGGTGGGGCTGAATGCGCGGGTGATGGCGGCGGTTCGGGAGCGCGCGGAGCAGATGGAGGCACGGCGGCGTTGGATGAGGTTGAGCGTTGTGGCGCTGGTGTTGACGGTGTTGGGAACGGTTGTGGATTTGCAGGTTGGACGCTGGGCTGCGGCGTTCTTTGGGTTACCGTCGGGCGCGGTGCATCACGGGTTGATGGCGCTTTGGATTGCGCCTTCGATTGGGTTGCTGGTGTTGTTTCCGTTGCTGCCGTTGTTGTCGGCGAAAGGGAATGGGAAGGGAAGGACGATATGAATAAATTTTTCGATGTGGTGCCGAAGGGCGCGAAGGTTGTTGCGGTGGTTTGGATGTGCGCGATCGTGGTGTTGGGGATTGTGGCTGGCTGCATGTTTCCGCACTGGGGAGACGGCGGGGCGTGGCCTATGTCGCGGGTGGGGAGCGCGGCGATTGGCGCGGTCGGCGGTTTGGCGATGGGCGTGTTCATGGCGGCGTGGACGCTTTGCCTGGGATATGTGTATGCGGATGCGAAGCGGCGGGGGATGCGGCCGGTGCTGTGGACGCTGATTGCGGCGTTGTTTCCGCACCTGTTCGGGTTCCTGCTGTACTTTGCGCTGCGGCAGCCGATGACGCCGCGGTGCCCGAAGTGCGGGCAGCCGGTGACGCTGGATCAGCGATTCTGCTCGTGGTGCGGGACGCCGGGACCGGTGGCGGGTGGTTCGGAGGCGGGGCCTGGGACAGCGGGGCAGGTGCCTGCGGTGTAAGGGTTGGCCCTATGGAATGAAGGGCGTTCCCGGGATGGTGCGGTAATCGAAAAAAGTAACGCATTTTAGTGTGAACGCACTGCCAAACGTTGTTGAACGGGACTATTATGCTGTCGAACCGCCTCTCCTACCCCCCGAGCCCGGGAAGACCAGACTTGCTCGGTATCAGGACGGCTCAATACTGAGTCTTGAGGTGCTGTATGGATGTACTACGTGTGTTAGTCATTGCGTGGGGAGCTGTCGGGGCCATGTTGCTGGTCCTGCTTGGGTATCGTGGAACGCTGACACGGTATGAAGAAGATCAGATCTTCTTGAGTGATGCGGTCAGCGTGGAGTCACAGGAGCAGGGCGAGATTCAGCGGAAGCTGTTGAAGATCCGTCCGTTGCTGGTTGCAATGGTGTGGACAATTGGTGCGCTGACGGCCGTGATTCTTGTGGTGTTCGTCAAGGACATGGTCTCGCATCTGCTGTAGGAGTTTGTGGAGGGTAGGGGTAGCCGGAGCGGCGGGCTTCGGCGCGGGCCTGGTCCATGGGGCGGGCGCGGGGTGGTATTGCCTGCGGACTTCGCGATGGAGCGGGTCTGCGTGGGTGGGGTTGGGAGGTGGGTTTATGCTGGACACCTATGGGAATCGTCGATTCGGGAACGCAGGTAACGGCTGAGGTGTTTGGGACGCTGGCGGATGGCGGCGTTGTGACGAAGTACGCGCTGACGAGTGCTGAGGTGGAGCTGGAGCTGATCTCGTATGGCGCGCGGGTGGTGGCGTTGAAGACTAAAGATCGCGATGGCGTTTGGGGCGATGTGACGTTGGGGTATGGCGAGCTGAAGCCTTATGTCGAAAACACGAATGCTTACTTTGGGGTGATTGCGGGACGGTATGCGAATCGGATTGCGAAGGGGCGATTTGCGCTCGAGGGCAAGACCGTGCAGACGTCCGTGAACGACGGTGGGAACATGCTGCATGGCGGGGTGGAGGGGTTTGATAAGCGCAACTGGGAGGGTGAGGTGGTTGCGGAGGGCGTCGAGTTTACGCTGGTGAGTCCGGATGGCGACCAGGGGTTTCCGGGAACGCTGGCGGTGCGGGTTCGGTATACGCTGCGGGGGAATGTGGTGCGGATTGAGTACTCGGCGAAGAGCGATAAGGCTACGGTGGTGAACCTTACGAATCATGCTTACTTCAATTTGGATGGCGAGGCTTCGGGGACGATTCTGGAGGAGGAGCTTACGCTGGAGGCGGATGCGTATACGCCGGTGTCGGATGCGGCGGCGATTCCTACGGGAGAGATTGCGAAGGTGGAGGGGACGCCGTTTGATTTTCGCAAGGCTACGGTGATTGGCTTGCGGATTGGCGAGACGAACGACCAGCTGACCTTTGGGCGCGGGTATGACCATAATTGGGTCGTGCGGGGGAAGGCTGGGGAGTTGAGGCCAGCAGCGAAGGTGGTTGCGCCGAAGAGTGGGCGGGTGCTGACGGTGGAGACTACGGAGCCGGCGATCCAGTTTTATTCGGGGAACTTTTTGGATGGAACGCTGGTGGGGAAGTCGGGCGTGGCGTATGTGCAGCGGAGTGGATTTTGTCTGGAGACGCAGGGGTTTCCGGATGCGCCGAATCATGGGAATTTCCCGAGCACGGGGGTGAAGGCGGGGGCGGAGTACTCGAGCGTGACTACTTGGGAGTTTGGGGTCCTGCGCGGACGGCGGGAGTAGTTTGGGTTCTGGCTTTAGGTGTTGGATTGTTGGGGCGTGGGAAGGGGATAGTCCCAGGGGCTAAAGCCCGGGTCATTGAGCGGATTTGTTGTCCGGGCTGAAGCCCGGACCTATCTCAGGTGCAAGGGCAAGGGCGAATTACGGCGGCTGGTGGGTGGGGTACAGGGGGAAGAACGGGAGACAGCAGGTTCCTCGCTGCGCTCGGAATGACGGCTAGAAAGGCAAAAGCGGAATACAGGGGTCTCTCCACTGCGGCGGCTGTGCCGCCTTCGGTCGAGATGACGGGCTTTGGATGGGTGGAAAAGATTAGGAACGGGAGACAGCAGGTTCCTCGCTGCGCTCGGAATGACAGCTAGAAAGGCAACGGCAACGGCAAAAGCAACGGCAAAAGCAAAGGCAAGAGCAAAAGCGAATACAGGGATCCTTCGCTTCGCTCTAGGATGACGGCGAAAACAAGCAACGGCAACGGCAGATACAGGGTCCTTCGGTTACGTGGTTACGTGGTTCGCGCTTGGCTCCGGAGGACGGCGAAAAACGTATGGTCGGGTGTAGCGGTTAGTGAGAGCTGGCTATTTGGTGGTCGAGGGTGTCCAGCTGTTGGGGGTCTAGTTGCTGGCGGATCTGGAGGAGGATGTGGGCGTTTTCTTTCTCTAGATCGGTGCGGGCCTGGGAGACGCGATCGATGGCGGCGAAGACTTTGGTTTCGTCCTGAAGGTCGGTACGGGAGAGGCCGGCCAGGTTCATCTCTTCGCGCTGGAGGTTGGTGTAGAGGTTGATGAGGGTGGGCTTGTTGGCCTCGAAGATGGTGTCCATGTGGCGCTGCTGATCGGGGTTGAGGTTGAGTTTGCGGGCGGTGCCGTGGTCGTCCCACCAGCGACCGCCGAGGCCTAGTTGGAGGCCCATGCGGGGTTGGCCGTGGGAGTCGAACCCGGGGCGTTCGGGGTTGCCGGGTGCGGCGGTGTGCATGCCGCGCTCGCCCATCATGCCGCCTGGAGTGCCGGTTGACATGGGATGGCCGCCGCCACCATGTTGGGCCAGGGCGGGGGCGGACAAGAGGCAAGACAAGAGACACAACGGCGCGACGGCTAACAGGGCAAAGCGCCCGGCGACGGTGCGTCGAGATGTGAGGTTCTGGGTCAAGCGTCCTCAGTAGTTTGAATTAGTCTTGGATCGAAGCCAGGGGCCCGGGGGTGGGCGCGGCCGCGGGTTGGAGGCCGAGGGCCGCGGGGGAATCGGTGGATGGATCTAGAGAAGCGTCGATGTTCTGAAGCATTTGATTGTCGGCGGAGATCTGGGCGGCGAAGTGGGCGGCGCGTGGTGGAGGGGTGATGCTCGCAGTCTCGGTGAGGATGGTGGCTTTGGGGGTGAGGACTGCCTGCTGAACGCGAGGCAACTGGGCCGATGTCGACGTGATGGGCGCGGGCTCGGGTGTGTTCAGAATGGAGAACTGGTGGGTGGCGTTGATGAAGGCGAAGCCTAGGGCCATCGAGAGCGTGGCCGTCGCCCAGGCCATGTGGCGCTGCCAGACGGGGGCTTGCTGGGCGGGAATGGGGATGGGTAGAGTGGCGGAGCGGCGCTCGCTCCAGGCGGTGGAGACTTGCTGGAAGCTGGCGATGGGAGAGCGTGCGGCGGCGACGCGCTCGGCGCAGAGAGTGCAGGCGGCGAGGTGCGCGGCGGGGGCGGGGGCGAGGTCGCCGATGAGGTGGTCGTCGATTTGGTCTGGGGTGAGATGATCTGCGGCGATGGAGAGCTTTTGATCCGGATAGCAGTTCATTGGGTATCTCCGGCAGGAAGGGAATCAGGGGTTACGGTGGGGTTCGAGGTGCGGGCTCGGCGGCGCGGTTTGGGGTTGCGGGCTTCGTCGGGTGTAGCGGACTGGGCGGCGCGAACCTGGGTGCGGACGGATTTGAGGGCGCGGTGGAGATGGGTCTTGACGGTGTTGACGGGGATGTTGGTGATGGTGGCGATTTCGGAGAGCTCGAGGTCTTCGGAGAATCGCATGAGGAAGACGGCGCGCTGGTTGGGCGAGAGGTTCTGGAGGGCGGCGTAGACCTGGGCGGCCTTTTCTTTGACCAGGAGACGGGACTCGGGGGAGCTCTCGGGGCTGGGGAGGAAGTTGGCGGCGTCGGTGATGTCGATGGCGGTGGCGCGGGCCTGGCGCCAGAAGCGGAACTTCTGGAGGCGCTGGTGATCGCGGATGAGATTGACGGCGATGCTGGTGAGCCAGGTGCTGATGGAGCAGTCGCCGCGGAAACGGTCGCGGGCGTTGTAGGCCTTGAGGAAGCAGTCCTGGGTGATGGACTCGGCTAGATCCGCGTCGCCGACGGAGAAGGCAACAAAGCGCAGGAGGCGCGGCCTGTAGGTGCGAACCAGGGTGTCCATGTCGTCCAGCTCCGAGGCGGTGCGCTCGGTGGTGGGGACGTTCGTGATGGATGCGTCGAGAGCTAGCTGCATATGGGTGGAGACGTGCGGGCCTCCTATTCAGGTTACATAAAAGATTAGGGAATTCGGGGGGAAGTTTCAGGGTGGGGTATCGTTCGCTGGACGATTGGCTCGCTGCGCTCGCGGGAGCCGCTGCGCGGCTCGAAATACAGGGGTCCTTCGGCTGCGGGCTGCGCCCTTCGCTCAGGATGACGGCGGGGGTGGGGGAGAAGCAGATTCCTCCGCTGCGCTGCGGAATGACAGCCAGAAAGGCAAAAGGCACAGACGGGCTAACTGGATGCCTTGTCAGCGGATTCAGCGGCCTGGGCGGCGGATTCGGCGGCAGAGGCAGCGGCAGCTTCGGCGTGGGTGGCGGCTGCGGCGGCCTGGGATTCGGTGTAGGCGACGGTGGCGGCCTGGGCGGCGGCCTGAGCGGCTTCTGCGGCGTCCTGCTGGACGAAGTACTCGTCGATGATGACAGCGATGAGGGCAGCGGTGGGGATGGCGACGAGAGCTCCGACGACGCCAGCGAGGTCCGAGCCTACCAGCAGGGCGACAATGACCGAGAGACCGAGGAGGTTGACGCGGCTACGCATGATGCGGGGGGTGAGGAAGCCGTTTTCTATTTGGAGATAGATGACGTAGAAGATGAGGACGCCGGCCATCTTGCTCCAGGAATCGGTGGCGGCGACGCCAGCGGCGAGCACGATGGTGATGAGACCACCGGCGATGGGAATGATGTTGAGTAAACCCATGAGCACGCCGAGGAGAACGAAATATTTCACATGCAGGATGCCGAAGACGATGGTGCTACAGACGCCGAGGGTGAGCATGAGGGCGAGCTGGCCGATGAGCCAGCTGCTCATGCGGGCTTCGGCGATGACGAGGGTTTTGGCGAGACGGTCGCGAGAACCGTCGGGGACGAAGGAGAGGAGGTAGTAGTAGACAGCGTCGCCTTCGAGCATGAAGTAGATGCAGAGGACAAAGGCGGTGATGAGGTCGAGGAAGTGGCCGAGCCAGAGGGGAGCGCTTGCGAAGATGTACTGCGCGGTGGCTGCGAGGGCTGCCTCGCTCTTTGCGGCGAGAGAGTCGACGCCGAATTTGTCTGCCATGGGCAGGTGTTTGAGCTTGGCAATGAGGCCTGGGATGCGCGGGGGAAGGTCGGTAGCAAAGTGCTGAATGTCTTTTGCTACGGGCGGAAGACCTACATAGAGGAAGACGGTAAGAGCAGCGAAGACGGAGAAGACGAGGGCCACGATTGCGACCGGGCGCGAGGGAGAGTATTTGCGGATGCGGACCCGCATGATGCGCTGCACGATGGGGCCGAGGACGACGGCGAAGAGGGCGCTGACATAGACGATTTCGAGGACCTGGCGGAGGCGCCAGGCGAGCGCGAGGCTGAGAGCAAGCGCGAAGGCAAAGAGGATGTAGCCGCGGACCGTGGAGACCTGCGTGGCGCGATCGTCAGCGGGATTGGAGTTGTAGGGCTGCAGGGCCAGCGGGCACGCTCCTTGGTTGGGTTGTAACGGATGCTCTCACTTGGATGCAGCGGGGCGCAAGTTAGCTGGCTGGTGAGAACCTGTCCAATCACTGCGACCTGCGCCTGCGGACAGGAGAACAGGCAACGACAAAGGCAAACAATACAGGGGTCTCTCCACTGCGGCGGCAAAGTACGCCGCCTCCGGTCGAGATGACGGAGTTTGGTGGGCGCAAGAAGTGCGCGGCTTCGGTCGAGATGACGGAGTTTGGTTGGGTGCAAGAACGGGGCGGCTTCAATCGAGATGATGCATGATTGGCAGTGATTGGACAGGTTCTGAGAGTTAGTGTGCGGCAGGTTTCGCGGTGGCGGCGGGAGGGATTAGTTTGATCTGGAAGATGGTGGGCCATTCTTTGCCGGTTACGAAGAGGCGGTCGTGCTGGGCGTCGTAGGCGATGCCGTTGAGGACGGCTTCGTCGTCGAGGTGCATGACGTCGGGGAGGAGGCCGGTGAGATCGATCCAGGCGATGACGTGGCCGTCGCGGGGAGAGATGCGGGCGATGCGGTTGGTGTGCCAGACGTTGGCGTAGATTTCGCCCTTGATGTATTCGAGCTCGTTGAGGAGGGTGACGGGTGAGCCCTGGTCGGTGACGGTGATGTTGCGGACTTCGTGGAAGTCTTTGGGGTCGCGGAAACGGAGGGTGGCGGTGCCGTCGGAGGTGATGATGTGGGCGCCGTCGTGGGTCATGCCCCAACCTTCGCCGGTGTAGGTGAAGTCGGCTAGCTTGTGGAGGGTGGCGCGGTTGTAGACGAAGCCGGTGTTGGTTTGCCAGGTCCATTCGTAGAGGTTGGAGCCCCAGTCGACGATGCCTTCACCGAAGTATTGCGGGGCGAGGTCGATGTGCTGGGTGATGCGGCCGGTGGTGGGGTCGGTGACGAGGATTTGGGAGTGGCCCTTGATTCCGGTGCCTTCGTAGAAGAGGCCGTTGAGGTAAAAGAAGCCTTCGGTGTAGGAGGAGGTTGCGTGGGGTAAGGTGGCGACTACCTTGTAGCCGTAGACGGGGGTGGGTGTGGTTTGGGCGTGCGCGGGGGGGAGGGCGAAGAGCAGGGTGAGGGTTAGGAGTAGAGCGCGGCGCATGAAGGTGAGGATATCGCAGAGGGCGGGAGGAGCAGTGATGAGACTTGCGGGACGGAATTTGATTGCGGCAAAATTCGGTTTTAGTTCGTCGACATGCTGAGGATTGTGGGAGTATGTTGAGAGTTTTCCCGTGTAACGAATCCTGCTCTGGGGCGCTTCCTGGCGCGCCGGCATGTTGTATCGAGGTGGCTTATGAATGCGTGGATTTATCGGCTTCTCGCACTTTTCTCCTGCGGAATTTTTGCGTTTCAGCTTCATGCACAAGGACCGGCGGCACGTCCGGGGTCGGTGACGCTGTTTAACAATGTGCGCGTGTTGGATGGGACCGGACATTTGACGGCGCCTACGAACGTGCTGGTGCGGGGTAACGTGATTGAGCGCATTACGACGTCGCCGATTCCTACGGACCGGATGGCGACGACGAAGATCATCGAGGGCGGCGGACGCACGCTGATGCCAGGGCTGATCGACGCACATACGCACATCATGATGCAAAACATTCCGATGTCCGTGGCGATGATGGCAGACATTGGATATATCACGCTGGTGGCAGGCAAGGCGGCGACGGACACGCTGATGCGCGGGTTTACCAGCATTCGCGATCTGGGCGGGCCGACGTTTGGGTTGAAGATGGCGATCGACCAAGGGTTGCTGCCGGGACCTCGGATCTACCCTTCGGGGGCCTTCATCTCGCAGACTAGCGGGCATGGGGATTTCAGAATGCCTTATGAGATTCCGCGGGTGATTGGCGGACCGTTGAGCCATGCGGAAGTGATGGGCGTGGCGGCGATCGCGGACGGTCCCGACGAGGTATTGTTACGAACGCGCGAGCAGCTGATGAAGGGAGCTTCGCAGATCAAGCTGATGGCGGGCGGCGGTGTTACGTCTACGTACGATCCGCTCGACGTGGCGCAATACACGGAACCGGAGATTCATGCGGCGGTTTTGGCGGCGGATAACTGGGGCACGTACGTGACCGTGCATGCGTACACTCCCAAAGCGATTCAGACGGCGATTGCGGCGGGGGTGAGGTGCATCGAGCATGGTCAGCTTGCGGATGACGCCAGCGCAAAGTTGATGGCGGATAAGGGAATTTGGTGGAGTCTGCAGCCGTTTCTTGGGGACGAGGATGCGAGTGCTGTTGTGACGGACTCGCCAACCCAGCAGAAGAGGCTGCAGATGAGAGCCGGGATCGACACGGCATACAAGCTCGCGAAGAAGTACAAGATCAAAACAGCATGGGGAACGGACACGTTGTTTGACGCGAAGATGGCAACACGCCAGGGTGAACAATTGACGACGCTGGTGCGTTGGTACACGCCTTCGGAAGTGCTGAAGATGGCGACGGCGGACAATGCTGAACTTTTGGCGCTGTCGGGACCGCGCAATCCTTATCCTGGAAAACTGGGCGTGGTGGAAGAGGGAGCGTTGGCGGATCTGCTGCTGGTGGATGGCGATCCGGTGGCGAATATTAAGTTGATCGAAGACCCTGCGAAGAACTTTCTGGTGATTATGAAAGGCGGCGTCATTTACAAGAACATTGTGAACGGGGACAGTCCGCACTAGGAGACGATTGAGATTTCAGTCTTCGAACTGAGCTTCGAAACGATCTGAAAGCCCCCGGGGTTAGCGGGGGCTCTTGATGGCGGCCAGGACGGCGTCGACGGTCTGGTCGAGGGTGAGTTCGGCGGTGTGGATGGTGTGGGCGGCGATGCGCTCGTAGTGGGGGCGACGGAGACGGAAGCGGCGCTCGGCGAGGTTGAGGTCGGAGAGGTTGGGGCGGGCGGTGGAGGCGGGGTCGGTTGCCTGGGCGGTGCAGCGGGCGACGAGGGTGTCGAAGGAGGCGGAGAGGTAGACGACGGCGGTGTGGGGAGTCTGCTCGAGGAGGAGGCGGTTGCCGAGCTCTTCGGGGGCGCCGCCGCCGAGGGCGATGACGACGTCGCGGAGGCCGAGGAGGGCGGCCAGGGTGAGGGACTCGAGGTGCCGGAAGTGGGCTTCCCCGCCTGTCTCGCCGGTTGCGGCGAAGATCTGGGGGACGGTGCGGCCGTCGCGGGCTTCGATCTCGCGGTCGAGGTCGATGAAGTTCCAGCCGAGGCGATTGGCGAGGAGAGAGCCGGCGGTGGTCTTGCCGGAGCCCATGAAGCCGGTGAGGACGATGCGATGCACTGCGCGCGCGTCGAGAGGGACTGCGCGTCCAGCGGGCGTTGGATTGGTGGCGGGTTTGCGTTTGGTGGGCATGTCGAGCGTTGCTGTAGTCATTGTCGTCTCCGTTGGCGGGTCGGTGAAGTAAAGATTGTTGGGGGCAAAAGAAAAACCGCAGACCTTGTGGGCTGCGGCTCGGTGGATGGCTTGGGTTCTCTCGAGGGGTGATCAGAGAAGCGGATCAGAGAATCGCACCAGGCCGCCGGGCCGCTGGGGATACCAGTAGCAATAGCTAAATCGGCCGGTGGTGGGGCGCAGGTTCATCGGGTTTGATGGTAACGCGGAGTTTGGGTTGTGGCAAGTGTCCTGCGCGGACGGCGAGGCTTCTCGTGGTCGTCTAAGGGCAAAGTACCCCGGTGGAATTGAAGATGGGTCTGGTTGACGGAGTTACGACACATCGCATTTTCCATCCGGTGGTCATTCATTTGACAGTTCGGCGGCCTCCAATGGGCAGGAGCATGGGAATCCTGCGACGGTATTCCTCGTAGGTGGAGCCGTATTCGCGGATCAGATCTCTTTCCTCGAACTGGATGGCCAGGACAATGTAGGCGGTGGTTGCGACTGCGAAGAGCAGGTGCGCGAGCGTCATGTTTGGTGTCATCCAGAAGGCCAGAAGAAATCCGAAGTAGAGCGGATGGCGAACCAGGCGATATGGCAGGGGAGTGAGAAACACGACTTTCGTGTAGGGCCTGCCGGTGAGCGGCAGCCAGACTTGACGAAGGCCAAACAGGTCAAAGTGGTTGATGAAGAATGTCATCAACAGGACGGTCAACCAACCGGCGGCGGAGAAGGTCCAGAGGATCGCGCGAACAGGGATGCTGGTCACGTACCAGATCTGGAAACCAATGGGGCGCCACTGCCAGAAGAGCAGCAGCAGGGCGAGACTGGCGCATAACACGTAGGTCGAGCGCTCAATGGCCCAGGGAACGATTTGAGTCCAGCGCTCCTTGAACCAGGGGCGCGCCATGACGCTGTGTTGGAGTGCGAAGACGGTGAGCAACGCGCAGTCGATGGCCAGAGCGATGGGCAGTGAAGTCTGTAGCGGTCCATCCAGCCGGTGCGCGACACCGAATCCTCCCACGAAAGCGATCGCGTAGAGAAAAGTGCATAGAAAGATCGTGTAACATGCGAGACCATATCCAAAGAACAGCAGCCGCTTTAGCATTTCACCCCTCCGGTGTTGATTGAAGGATGAACGGTATTGGGAGGGGCCGCTATCGGCGCTTTGTCCCGGTTGGGCTAAAAATCTTGCTATCTTGTGCGACAAATGTCCCGAGGCAGAGAATCACCTACGCATGAGCACTCGCCAACACATCCGTTACGTGACGACACCCGATGGCACACGGCTGGCGTGGGCCGAGGCGGGGAGGGGACCGCTGCTGGTGAAGGCGGCGAACTGGCTGACGCATCTCGAGTACGAATGGGATAGTCCGATCTGGCGGCATTGGCTTGAGTTCTTCTCAACGCACTTTCGATTCGTGCGTTATGACGAGCGGGGATGCGGGATGACTGAGTGGCGGGGCGGCGACCTGACTCTGGACACGTGGGTCGCCGACCTGGGCGGGGTGATTGAAGCGGCGCGCCCGGTTGAGCCGGTGATACTGCTCGGCATCTCGCAGGGTGCTCCGGCGTGCATTCGATATGCAATCCGCTATCCGGAGCGAGTGGCTTGCCTGATCCTCTATGGCGGTTATACGCGGGGTGCTTTCCACCGAGGCACGCCAGAAAGCCAGGCGGCCTACCGGGCAATGATCGACCTGGCACAGGTGGCCTGGAGCAGTGACAATCCGACCTTCCGGCAGGTATTTACCTCACGATTTATTCCGGGCGGGAGCTACGCGCAGCTGCAGTGGTGGAATGAGCTTTGCTTGCGATCGATATCGTCGGGAGAGGTCGCGGCACGACTTCTGGAGGCACGTGCGCTGGTGGAAAATACGGCTGAGTTGGGGCAGGTGCGAGTACCGACACTAGTTCTGCATGCGCGAAACGACGAAGTGGTATCGATTGAAGAAGGCCGGATGCTGGCGGCCGGGATCCCGGGTGCCGAGTTTGTGGAGCTCGACTCGCGGAATCACGTGCTGCTTGAACACGAGCCGGCATGGCAGCGATTCTGCGAGGCGGTTCTGTCGTTCACGCAGGGAGGTGTGCCGAGCGCCGCATCGGCCTTCTCCGCGCTGTCGGTTCGCGAGCGCCAGGTTCTTGGGCTCATCGCCGAGGGCTTAAGTAATATCGAGATCGCGGAGAAGCTGGCGATCAGCGAGAAGACTGTCCGCAATCACGTGACAAATGTCTTCGACAAACTGGGCGTATGGTCACGGGCGCAAGCGATCGTGTTCGCTCGCGACCGCGGCTTCCGCGTATGAGCAGGCGCAAAAACGGCCTCTTCCTGCTTGCTTTCGCCGGAGGAAGGGGCCGTTGGGAGGTATGCGGCTAGTTTTCTTTGCTGGTGGGGGGTTCTTCTTTTAGCTTGCTGGCGATGTTGGACCAGACAGCGTCGCTGGGTTCGGTGCCGGCGCTGGGTTCGAAGAGACTCTTGGCCTGCTCGGCGATGATTTCAAGATCGCTGACGAGGGCAGCGCAGTCGGGATGCGCCTGGAAGAAGTTGGCGAAGCGCGGATCTTTGCTGATGGAGCCGCCGCCGGACTCGAAGAGCTCGGGGAGATATTCTTCAAATTCCGCGGTGGTCATCTTGTCGAGATTGGCTGAAGCGAGATCTTTCATCGTGCAGCCTCCGACACGCCATCCGCGGGTTGAAGCGCCTGGGACTCGCGGAGGAGTTCGCGCAGCTTGAGGCGGGCCTTGTGGAGCTGGGACTTGCTGTTGCCGGTGGAGCATTCGAGCATGGTGGCGATCTCATTGTGCTCGAAGCCTTCGACGTCGTGGAGGACGAAGACCATGCGGTAGCCGGGGGGCAGCAGGGCGACGGCGCGTTCGAGCGTGACGCGGTCGACCGAACCCGTGAGCATGGTGTCGCGGGAGCCGAAGTCGCGCTTGGGCGCGTCTTCTTCGGAGGGGTTGATGGTCTCTTCGAGAGAGACGAGCTGGAGGCCCTTTTTGCGCAGGTGCATGAGGACGAGGTTGACGGTGAGACGGTGCAGCCAGGTGGAGAAGGCGCTCTCGCCGCGGAAGCTGCCGAGCTTGCGGAAGAGGTGGAGGAAAGCCTCCTGGGTCATGTCTTCGGCTTCGGAGACGTTGCCGAGCATGCGCAGGCAGAGGGTGTAGACGCGGCGTTTGTGGAGCGCGTAAAGCTTGGCAAAGGCATCGGGATCGCCGTTTTTGGCGTTCTCGATGGCTTCGGCTTCACCGGCGATTGGAGCGTTCCGCTTGAAGAAGCCGGGGTTCGGTTTCGTCTGCATTCTAGGGGTGCCTTGAAGATCCATAGTGAAATTGTCCGCTCTTGAACTAAATCGAACGGCGCAGAGATCTTGACGTACTCAGGGTTGAACGCTGCGCGGAAGATAAAGGTTTCAAGAGCTTGGACTGGGGAATGGGCCCGAGGGTTGTCCGGTGGGAATCCTGGGGAGGCTAAGTGATGGCAGTGAGGAAGTTGGGGCTAATACGAGTGTACCTCGAGAGTGGTGGAACCCACATCTCAAAAGCGAGATATGGGGCACCCGGATTTGTCGGGGGCTAGCTGCCGATGAAGCGGGCGTAGAGGGAGCGGGCGAGGCCGGGGTCGGTGGTGCCCTGGATGAGGGCGCGGCCGTCGGGGAAGACGGTGAGGGTGTAGGGAGGGTAGGTGAAGCGGAGGAGGAGGCCGTTGGCGCGTGCGTCTTGAATTTGGCCGAGGCGCTGGAGACGGGTTTTCAACTCGGCGAGATCCAGGGGGTGGTGGTGCTGGTGGATCTGGACGGAGTTGCGGCCGCAGAGGGTGATGTGGGGGCGCTGGTCTCCGGCGAGGGCGCGGAAGATGCGCTGGTTGCAGACTTCGCAGTCGGCGCGGGGGGTGGTGGTGTTGATTTCGGAGCGGGTGTTGGCCCATAGGTCGAAGGAGAGGAGGGTGCGGCGCATTGTTTCGGGATGATGGGTGAGGAATTTTAAGGCTTCCGTGACCTGGAGGGAGGCGGCCAGGTTGACGGCGGTGGAAAGGATGCCGGCGGTGTCGCAGGTGTCGACGTTGCCGGAGGGGGCGGAGGGGAAGATGCAGGCGAGACAGGCGGTGGGAGGGGATGGGGGATAGGGATTGGGGATTATCGGTACGTCGCTTCGCTCCGTCCGCAAATACAGGGGTTCTTCGCTTCGCTCAGAATGACGGCGTTCAGCTTCGGGCTGCGGGGGTTCACTTCGTACGTCGCTTTGCTCCGTCTGCAAATACAGGGGTTCTTCGCTGCGCTCAGAATGACGGCGTTCAGCTTCAGGATGCGGGGGTTCACTTGGTACGTCGCTTCGCTCCGTCCGCAGATACAGGGGTTCTTCGCTGCGCTCAGAATGACGGCGTTCAGCTTCAGGATGCCCGGGTTCAGCTTCGGGCTGCAGGCGTTCGGCTTCGAAAGGATGGCGTTCAACTTCAGAAGGGAGGGGGCGGGGGAGGATGTTCATGGTGGCGGCGTAGGCGCCTACGGCGGCGGCGTATATCCAGGGGCGGTGGTCGCGGACGCAGAGGTCGTTGATGAGGTAGCGGGTTTCGAAGTTGTCGGTGCAGTCGAGTACGATGTCCGCGGTGAGGAGGGTGGGGGCGTTTTGGGGGACCAGGTCGGTGATGTGGGCGTCGATGCGGATGCTGGAGTTGATGCGGGCGAGGTGGCGGCGGGCGGCTTCGGCTTTGGGGAGGGAGGCGCGCGCGTCGGCTTCGTCGAAGAGCATCTGGCGCTGGAGGTTGGAGGGTTCTACGAAGTCGCGGTCGATGAGGGTAAGGCGGCCGACGCCAGCGCGGGCGAGGAGGCTGGCGGTGGCGGCTCCGGTGGCGCCGACTCCGACGATGGCGACGTGGGCGCGGGCGAGGAGTTGCTGGCCGGTCGGGCCGATGGGGGCGAAGAGGATTTGGCGGGAGTAGCGGTCGGCATCTGGGATCGCGTCTGAAATCGGATCTGGGATTGGGTCTGCGTTGGGGATGGTCGGGTCGTGGGCGGTGAACGCAGACATAAGCGAAGTATACGGTTTGCGGAGAACCGAAGTAGGGCGACCCGAGTTGATGCAAGTGCCGGTGAGAAGGGGAATGAGGAGCATGGGGGAGATGAGAGCGTCGGGGTCCTTCGACTGCCCCTTCACTCCGTTCAGGGTCCGCTCAGGATGACAGGCTTGTGGGTTCGATGGGAATCTGGAGGGGGTCGTGGAAGCGTAGCGAACCCGCGGGGGGTGGATTGCATCTGTAAAATGAAACTCATGCGGGATGGAAGAAAGCCGTGTGTTTTGAGGCTGTGCGGACGGGCCGCCGCGGGATGATGGATTGACGAGAGATAGGGCGGCTTTCTACTTTGCGAAATTGAAGGTTGAGAGGATAGCGGCGTTGGCGCGGAGCGAGTGGTTGAGCGAGCGCGAGATGAAGCGACTCTCCGCGCGCCTGCTGGAGGTTGAGGGTGGGATGCGTTCGTGGGGATGGACGCGGTGGGTGATGCTGCTGGTGCTGGGGTTCTCGGGGGCGGTCGTACGGGCGCAGACGGTGGACACGGCTGAGCCATCGGCTCCGCGGCCGAGCGTGGAGAATCAGAATGCACAGGTGACCAACGCACTGCCAGCGTTGCAGGCGAGCCTGTGGTCGAAGGCGGGGACCACGGTGACGGCCGTGCGGTTTGAGGGAGTGACGTTCGGGGAGAAGAATGCGATTGCTTCGGAACTGAAGCAGAAGGTGGGCGAGCCGCTGGATCCGGACAAGGTGCGGGCGGATATGCGACGTCTGTTTGCGTCGGGGCTTTACGTGAATATCAGTGCAAGCGTGGTGGCGGAGGGGAAGGGTGCGGCGCTGGTGTTTTCCGGGCAGCCGCAGTATTTTGTGGGGCGGGTGACGATTGACGGGGTGAAGAGTGAACGGCTGGCGTCGTTGCTGGAGTTTGCGACGCGGCTGGAGCCGGGGGTACCGTTTGCGAATGGCGCGCTGGCGACGGCGGTGGAGGCGGTGAAGGAGTCGTTGGCGGAGAACGGATTTTTTATTCCGAAGGTAACGCTGGCGACCGATGTGGATGATGCGAATCGCCAGGTGAATGCGACGTTCACGATCGAGACGGGGCCGCAGGCGCGGGTTGGCACGGTGGAGGTCGGGGGAGCGGATCCCGGGATTGACGTGGCGACGTTTCGGAAGAAGGGGAAGCTGGATTGCAGCTGGCTGACGACGTCGTGGGATAAGCTGTTTGGCCGCGTTTGCGATCTGAAGGTGACGCGCGAGACGACCAGCAATGCGCTGTCGGGCGTGCGGTCGTACTACGAGAAGCAGGAACGGCTGGAGGGAACGATCAGCTTGCAGAAGTCGATCTATGCGACGCCGCGGCGGCAGGTGGACTATGACTTTTCGGCGAACCAGGGTCCGGTGGTGCTGGTGGTGGTGAATGGGGTGAAGCTGTCGAAGCGGCGCATCAAGCTGCTGGTTCCGGTGTATGCGGAAGGCGCAGTGGATATCGATCTGCTGAATGAAGGTGCATTCAACATCAAGGACTACCTGCAGCAGAGTGGGTACTTCGACGTGACGGACAAGGTGGAGTTAGAAGGCAAAGGGACGTCTGAGGTGCAGGTGATCTACACGGTGGACCCGGGCAGGAAGCACAAGGTGACCGAGGTGAAGCTGGAGGGGAACAAGTACTTCGACGACAGCACGCTGGAAGATGTAATGCGGGTGAAGAAGGCCGATGCGTACCAGCGCAGCGGACGGTACAGCGCGCAGTTGCTGGCGGCGGATGTGAGCTCGATTGAGGCGCTGTATCGTGCGAACGGATTCAGCGCGGTGAACGTGACGTCGGATGTGAAGGACGAGGACAAGGGGCCGCATGGAGCGGACTTGAAAGAGGCACAGATCCAGGTGGCGTTCACGATCCATGAAGGGCCACAACAGAAGTTTGGCAATGTGGAATTGACGGGCGTGGCGGAGGAGCGAAGGAAGGACGTCCTGGCGCTGCTGAGTTCGAAGACGGGACAGCCGTTTTCTCTGATTACCCTGTCGGGGGATCGCGACGCGATTCTCAACTACTACCTGGCGCACGGGTTCGATCAGGCGCGGGTGGAGCTTGCGCAGGCGAAAGAGAATGCGAACGAGTCGCGCACCGATGTGGAGCTGACGGTAAGCGAAGGGCAGAGGGTCAACGTGGAGAAGGTACTCCTGTCGGGGATTGTGCACACGCGGCCGAAGGTGGTGCAGGGCCAGATCCTGGTGCACGCGGGCGATCCGCTGGACCAGTCGGCGCTGCTGCAGACGCAGAGAAATCTTTACAACCTGGCGCTGTTTAGTGAAGTGAATGCGGCGGTGCAGGATCCGACGGGAAATGCGCCGGAGAAGAATGTGCTGGTGCAAGTAACCGAAGCCAAGCGGTGGGACATTACGTATGGGTTTGGGATCGAGGCGCAGACGGGGACGCCGACCCTTATAACGGGCGAGACGCAGGGAGGAACGGCGGCGCAGAATGGCAAGGCGGGGGTGAGTCCGCGGGTGTCGCTGGATGTGTCGCGTATTAATCTGCGCGGGACGCAAAACTCACTGACGCTGCACACGGCGTATGGGTTGTTGGAAGAGATAGCGACGCTGAGCTTCAATGTGCCGCAGTTGTTCGGGAACAGGAAGTTGACGGGATCGCTTTCGGGGGGCTACTCGAATGTGCAGAACATTACGACGTTCGCGTCGTCGACGCTGCAGGGCGATCTGCGGCTTGTGCAGAAGGTGAAGCGGGCGGACACGTTTATTTATGACTTTGAATATCGGCGTGTGTCGGTGGATCCGAACTCGCTGGCGATCACACCGAACTTGATTCCGCAGTTGTCGGAGCCGGCGATTGTGGGAGGGCCGCAGGTGACGTATATCCACGACACGCGCGATCCGAGCCCACTGAATGCGCAGAAGGGCAATTATTTTTCGTTGACGGAATTTCTTGCGGCAACGCAGTTCGGATCAGAGGTTGGCTTCAACAAGGTGGATGGCACCGAGTCGACGTATTACACGTTCGGGAAGCGGAAGTACGTGTTTGCGCGCAACCTGCGGATCGGATTTGAGAAGTCGTGGGGGCCGAATCCGAATGCGTTCAACGCTGGCGATCAGATTGGGGTGCAGCCGACGGCTTGCGCTGGTGAGCTGCTGGAGACGAATCCGACGTGCAATGCGGTGCCGCTGCCCGAGCGGTTGTACGTGGGCGGAGCGACGTCGCATCGCGGGTTCGGGATTAATAATGGAGGGCCGCGCGATGGTACGACAGGGTATCCGGTGGGCGGAGGGGGAGCGGTGGTGAACACGTTCGAGCTGCGCATGCCTCCGCCAGTATTGCCGCTGGTGGGCGACAGCATCTCGTTTGTGTTGTTTTGGGATATGGGTAATGCGTTTCAGTATCCGGGAGATATGTTCAAGAGCATTGAACATTTTCATCAGCCGGACAAGGCACAGTGCAGGGACCTGGCGGGACCGCTGGCGGCCGCGGGCGGCAATGCGTCCGAAGCGGTCGGCACTTGCAACTTCAACTATTACTCGCATGCGGTGGGGCTGGGATTGCGCTATGGGACGCCGGTTGGACCGATTCGCTTGGACTTCAGCTACAACCTGAATCCGCCAATTTATCCAGTGTTTGATGACTATACGGGCGCTGCGCCTTACGTGGGGCAGGCAGGTCACTTCAACTTCTTCTTCAGTATTGGACAGAGCTTCTAAGCGATGATGCGACGCGCGGCACAACTCGGGAGCAGGACATGGGGCGGAGGGGCGCTTCTATTGTTGTGCGCGCTGTTGATGTGGGTGCCGCGGTGTATCGCGCAGAACGCGCCTGCGGTGCCGGCGGTACCGACGGGGACTACGGCCGCGCCTGCGGTGCTGGCGTTGCCTGCGGGGTCGGTACCTTCGATCGCGCAGTCGCAGGCGGGGCCGACGACAGTGGTTGAGCCGAAGTTGCCGGGGATGCCACCGGGCCAGGGAGAAGAGGTGGATCGAGTGGTGGCGATCGTGAACGGCCAGCTAATCCTGGACAGCGACGTGGATCGGGAGCGACGGTTTGCGGCGTTGCTGCCGTATCGCGAGGCGAACGGGCCGTACGACCGGGACGAGGCAGTTGAGCGGCTGATCAATCGCGATTTAATTTTGCAGCAGGTGCAGTTGCAGCCGGGCGGCGAGGTCACGCAGCAGGCGGCAGCGAAGGATCTGGATGCGCTGCGGGCGTCGATACCGGCGTGCGCGGAGTACCACTGCGAGACGCAGGAAGGCTGGGACAAGTTCCTGGCGAGCGAAGGATTTACGGAGGAGAGCTTGACCACGCTGTGGCGGCAGCGGATGGACGTGCTGGCGTTCATTGAGCAGCGTTTCCGCATGGGAATACGGATTTTGCCGGCGGAGATCGAGGAGTACTACACGAAGACGATGCTGCCAGAGTATGCCGCGCAGCACGTGACGCCTCCGCCGATGCGTACGATCTCGAGGCGAATCCAGGAAGTGCTTCTGCAGCAGAGGGTGTCGAAGCTGCTGGATGATTGGCTGGCGAGTCTGCGCGCGCAGGGCAACGTGGTGGTGTTGCATCCGGAAGAGGAGGCGCGATGAGCGATGATGCCGACGTGCGGCCGCCTCAAGAGCCGGTGACACCGGCAGCGGGAGGGGGGGTGCCTGCGAAGAAGAGGCACCGCGTGCTGCGCGCGTTCGCGTGGATTGGGTTGGTGCTGGTGGGGGCGGCGGCGGTGCTGGCGCTGGTGGCTACGTGGTATACGGGCACGGATGACTTTCAGCGTCGCGTGGGTGGCGAGGTAGTGAGTACGCTGGAGAACGCTACGGGCGGGCGTGTGGAGCTGCGGCACTTGACGTTCAACTTGTGGCACCTGGCGATCGAGGCGGATGGGCTGGTGATTCATGGGACGGAGGCGCAGGGAGAGATGCCGTACCTGTCGGCGTCGAAGATTTTTTTGCGACTGCACATCAACATGATCCTGACGCATGTGCGGGGGCTGGGGCCGCAGTCGCGGATCAGCTTGCGGTACCTGCGGGTGGAGCAGCCACACTTTCACTTGATCATGGACAAGAACGGACACAGCAATGCGCCGGTGCCGAAACATCGGAGTACAAGCAACAAGTCGGTGCAGGACACGTTGCTGGATCTGCGGGCGCGCAAGGTTGAGCTGGTGGATGGGTTGGCGGTGGTAAATGATCGGGCGGTTCCATTTAATGTTGCGGCGAAGGATGTGAGTGCGGAGGTGCACTACATCCATAGCACGGACCGCTATGGCGCGACGATTGATCTGGCGGATCTGCAGACGAAGCTGGCGAACGAAGCGGAGGTGCAGTCGAAGATCCATCTGACGGCGGAGCTGGGGCGCGACCTATTTGCGCTGAAGAGCCTGGATTTTTCGACGACTCCGGACGGTGGCTTATTAACACATCTGACTGCCGATGCTTTGATTCAACACTTCGCGAGCCCGCAGTGGCAGGCATCGGTAACGGGCAATGTTGATGTGAAGCAGTTGGGCTATCTGACCGATGTGGCGGGGCTGAAGGGTGGAACGCTTGATCTAACGGTGCATGGACACAGCTGCAGTGTGACGCCGCAGGTGGCGCAGCGGAATCCTCACTTCTGGCAAGGCCACAAGAAGCTGCCGCCGAGCACAAAGGTGTTGCCGCCGGATCCGAACTGCGCGGCGGGGTATCTCCTGGTGGGTTCGATGAAGATGCACAACATTGCGTATCGTGACGAAAACGTGCGGCTGCAGGGCATCAATGGTGGAGCCGATCTGCACATTACGCCGACGGAGCTTTTGTTTACGGCGCTGAGTGGATATCTGCCGGGCGGAGGCGATGCGAAGGGGCAGTTGAAGATCGAGAACTGGCTGGGTGAGGCTTCGCCGGATTCGGCAGCGAGCTCTCCGACGACGGTTGCGGCGGCGACGACGGTGAACTCGGGAGCGAAGAGCATCGGGGCGAAGGCTCCGATTACTTCGTTGAAGTCGGCACCGGTGCAGACCGCGCATGCGTATCTGACGGTGGTGGTGGAGCGTATACCGCTGCGCACGATTATGGATGTGACGGCGCCGGTAGGCTATGGCGATTTGGGATTCGATACGTCGATTACAGGGCCGACGACGGTGGAGTGGGGCGGACCGGAAAAGGATATTTCTGACACCGTGCAGGTGCAGGCACATTTGATTTTTGCTCCGACCGGAGTGAAGCGGAAGGGAGCGCTATCGAATGTGCCGGTGAGCGGAGAGGTGGTGGGGCATTACGACGGCCGCATCGAGGTGGTGAATATTGCGCAGCTGACGCTGCGGAGTCCGTCGGCCACGCTGACAACGAATGGGGTGCTGGGTGTGAATGTGGGAGACCCTCTAACGAACCTGCAGGTGAATTTGGAGACGCGGGATCTGGGCGAGTTTGATCAGCTGCTGCAGACGCTGGAGTTTGAAGGAAATGGGAGGAAGGGCGCGGCGGCGATTCCTGTGGTGCTGCATGGGAATGCGAACTTTGTGGGCACGGCGAAAGGCGCGATACGCAACCTGGATGTGAAGGGTCATTTGACCGCGAATGATTTGGAGCTGCAAGCGAGCGAATTCGGGAACGGCATACCGGATGTTCATATCGACTCGTTGGTGACCAGTGCGGAATATTCGCCGAATGGGGGCGTGACGGTGGTGTCGAGCACGATTGTGCGCGGGACGGCGGTATTGAATCTGGTGGGTACGGTGAAGCCTCATCGCGAAATGGCGCGTGGGGTAGGGACGTATGCGTGGGACAAGGAGATGGAAATTGATGCGTCGGCGAAGCTTGCGAATGGGCAGGCGACGGATGTATTGCAGATTGCCGGAATGCAGGCGAAGGTGCCGGTAACGGGTACGGTGAATTTGGATCTGAGCGGGAGCGGAACGATTCACAACATCATTGGCGGTGGCATGGTGACGCTGACCAATGGTGTTGCGTATGGGGAGAACTACCAGAAGATTGCGGTGGACGTAGCGGCCGAGGGGCAGCAGGTGAGCCTAACCAAGGTGCTGCTGGAGGCGCATGGACTTTCGATTACGGGGAGTGCGGGGTACAACCTGGGCACGAAGCTGATTCGAGCGCAGGCGAGCGGCAACAATCTGCAGCTATCAAAGTTCGATACGATTCGGAAGGCTGAGCCGGATGCGGATGGCGTGCTTTCGTTTACAGCGATTGCCAACGGAACGCTGCAGGAGCCGGATCTGCATGCGCGGATGACGTTGGAGAAAATTTCTGTACAGGGAAAGCTGTTGGGCGGGTTGGAGGCGAAGGCCGACAGTGTGGGGTCCAATTTAAATTACGAGGTGCAATCGAAGCTGGTGGGTGCGCAGTTCAATGGGAGCGGTGAGACGTCGCTGTTGGGCGACTATGAGACGAAGGCGAAGCTGACGGTAAGCGGGCTGGACATTGCGAATGTGATTACGCTGATGGCGCCGGGGTCGTTCAAGGGGAGCTCGGCGATTGCGGGAACGATTAATGTGTCAGGGCCGGCGGCGACGCCGAAGGTGATGGTGGGCTCGGCCGAGTTTAATGAAGTTGATTTCAAGCTGCAGGGGGTGGAGCTGAAGGCGGCGGAGCCGACGCGTGCGAGCTTGCGCAATGGCACAGTGACCCTGGATCAGATCCATGTGGTCGGTCAAGACACGGACCTTCTTGCGTACGGAACAGCGGTCGTCTTCGGCGATCCAAATCCGGCGGGGGGACGGATCGCCTTGCATGCGAATGGCAGTATCAGCATGTCGTTGGCGAGCACGTTTGATCCAGATTTGATCACTTCGGGCAAGGTGACGTTCAACGTGGCTGCCAATGGACGGATGAAGAAGCCGACGCTTACTGGCGATGTGCGGTTCCAGAATGTCAATCTTTCCATCGAAGGGGTTCCGAACGGGCTGAGCAATCTGAATGGGACGCTGGTATTCAACGAAGACCGGCTGGACGTGCAGAGCATGACGGCGATGACGGGCGGTGGGCAGCTGAAGATTGGCGGTTACCTGGCGTACCAGAAGGGTCTGTTTGCTGACCTTACGGCGACCGGCGACGTGGTGCGCGTGCGCTACAACGGCTTAAGTGCGACAGCGAATGCGAGCTTTCGGCTGCAGGGACAGCCACAGTCGATGTTGCTTTCGGGGAATATCCTGGTGACGAGATTTGGTGTGGGCGCGGATGTGGACTTCGCGGCGCTGTCTGCTGCAGGAGGCGTGCAGGCGCCGCCGGATCCGGATTCCGCGCTGAACAAGATTCGGCTGGACGTGCACATTACGAGCTCGCCGCAGCTGGATTTTCAGAACTCGTATGCGAAGCTGGCGGGTTCGGTGAACCTGACGGTGCGCGGGACGCTGGCGCTGCCAAGTGTGTTGGGCCGGATTCAAATTACGGATGGCAGCGCGACGTATCTCGGGACAAAGTATGAGCTGGAACGGGGAACGATTTACTTTAGTAACCCGGTGCGGATTGATCCGACGATCGATCTGGATGCGACGGCGCGGGTGGAGAACTACGACCTGACGATCGGCGTGCATGGAACGGTTACGAATCTGAAGCCGACGTATCGGTCGGAACCGCCGCTGACGGAGGCGGATATTTTCAACCTGCTGGCGCTGGGACGAACGCAGGAGGAAGCGCAGTTGTACCAGGAGCAGCAGTCGCAGATTGGGGCGGATCCGACGACGAGCGCGCTGCTGGGCGGAGCGCTGAATGCCACGGTGGCGAGTCGCGTGGGTAAGCTGTTTGGCGCTGGGTCGGTGAAGATCGATCCGGCATTTATTGGAACGCTGGGTAATTCGTCGGCACGGATTACGGTGTCGGAACCGCTGTCCAAGCAGGTGACGCTGGTGTTTGCGACGAATGTGAACGAGACGGCGCAGCAGCTAATCCAGGTGCAGTACCAGTTGAATCCGGAGTATTCGCTGGTGGCAACTCGCGATGAGTCGGGCGTGTTCTCGGTCGTGTTCAAGATTCGGAAGCGGTACAAGTAAGGGATTGCTCTGCAGATGTTCGGGCGGGGCCGCAGCGATTACGATAGATAGAGATGGAAAATGTTCTTCGCAACACGCGCGTTACGCTGGAGATGATCAAGTGGGAACACTCGATCTTTGCGCTGCCGTTTGCGTTGACGGGCGCGGTGCTGGCGGCGAATGGATGGCCGACGCTGCGGGTGCTGGGGCTGATCGTGTTGTGCATGGTGGCGGCTCGGTCGGCAGCGATGGCGTTCAATCGGCTGGTGGATGCGCGGCTTGATGCGGAGAATCCGCGGACAGCGATGCGGGCGATACCGGCGGGACATTTGTCGTCTGGATTTGTGGCGGTGTTTACGGTTGTGGCGTCGTGCGTGTTTCTGGTAGGAGCGGCGCTGCTGAATCGGCTGACGCTGGAGTGTGCGCCGCTGGCATTGGCGGTGGTGCTGGCATACAGCTACATGAAGCGGGTGACGAGGTGGTCGCACCTTGTGCTGGGACTGGCGCTGGGGATTGCGCCTGCGGCAGCATGGATTGCTGTGCGAGGAACCTTTGCGCCACGGGCCGCGCTATTGACTGCGATCGTGATTCTCTGGGTGGGCGGCTTTGATGTCCTGTATGCGTGCCAGGATTTCGACTATGACCGGAAGGTTGGGCTGTTCAGTGTTCCAGCATCGTTTGGGTTGGAGGGCGCGTTCTGGATTGCGCGGGCTATGCACCTGGGCGTGGTGGTGCTGCTGTTTGTGATGGTGCATGTATTTGGGCTAGGAGCGATTGCGCTGGTGGGGATGTGCGTGGTGGTGGTGCTGCTGGCCTATGAACACATGATTGTGAGCCCGAGGGATTTGACGCGAATGAATGCTGCGTTCTTTACGTTGAATGGAATTATTTCGGTGGTGTTTTTCTTATCGGTGGCTGCGGATGTGTTGCACCGGCGGTAGGGCGGAAGGGAAATTAAACGGAAAGGCCCGCTGAATGCGGGCCTCTTCGCTTAACCTCGGTTCGGTCAATCTCTGTAAGGTGGTGGGGACTAGCGGTCGTGCTTGGCGCGGAAGTCCTCGACGCTATCCTGGATTTTGTTCTTGACGTTTTGCGCGGTCGAGGCAATTGACTCACGAACGTCGTGGGCCTTGTGTTCACCCTCGTTCTCGTGGATGGCGCGGGACTCATTGGCGCGCGCGCGGGCGTTAGCGGCGGTGTCGTTCGCTGCTGATTTGACCGATCCCCAAGCTTGCTCGGCGTGGCCTTTGACCTGCTGTGCGGTGCCTTTGTTGGCGAGGTTTTCGTTATGGGTAGCTTCGCCGACAGATTGCTTTACCTTGCCGGCTACTTCGTCGAATTTGCCCTTCAGTTTGTTTTCGGTTCCGGTGCTCATAGCCCAAAATTCCCTTCTCAAGCAGGACGCTAAGAAAGAGGCTCCGCTTGCGTAACGTTTATGCTGCCAGAACATGGTGCCATGTCCGGGCAGCGGTTTGACTCAGTGGCTGAGGGTCGGCTTAGAGTGCTCGCCTACCCGACAGCAGGTTGAAGATAAGAACGATGACGGCGAGAACTAGCAGAATGTGTACCCAGCCGCCGAGCGTATAACCGCTGACGAGGCCGAGAAGCCAAAGAATTACCAAGATGACAGTGATCGTCCAAAGCATGACGCGCTCCTAAGTGATCGTGCGGCCAGGGTTGAGCCACATGAGAGTCCCGCCGACAGCATCGCAGCGTTCGTTATGGTAAGTTGCGGGGCGGAGAGGCGAGGTTGTCCTGTGCGTGGGAGAATCTTTATGGCGGTGTAGGAGTTGCATGGTGATTGAAGGAAATTTGAAAGAGCGGGCAACTGGCGGAGTTTTAGGTCGGATTGCGATTCAGGGCGAGCGCGGATCCAACAGCCACATGGCGGCGGTGGAGATGCTGGGCGACGTGGAGGTGGTGCCGTGCAGCGTTTCGGCCGAGGTGATCGCTGCAGTGCTGACGCAGCGGGTCGACGCGGCGGTGTTGCCGATTGAGAACAGCCTGCATGGATCGGTGGCGGAGCACTATGATCTGCTTTTGGCGAACCCGGTGAGGATTGACGGCGAGAGCCTGTTGCGGATTCGACACAACTTGATTGCCGCGCCGGGGGTGAAGTTGGAGGAGATTCGGAGTGTGCTGTCGCATCCGGTGGCGCTGTCGCAGTGCCGGAAGTTTCTTGGGGAGTTCAAGCAGGCGAAGACGGTGCCGTTCTACGACACCGCGGGAAGTGTGAAGCATTTGATGGATGCTGGGCTGCGGGATACCGCGGGGGTGGCTCCGGAGCTGGCGGCGAAGGAGTATGGGGCGGTGGTGCTGGTGGCAGGGATTGAAGACCATGCGCAGAACTACACGCGGTTTCATTTGCTGCGACGGGATGTGGATGCTCGGCCTGCGGGGTTGGCGGTTGCAAATAAGTTGACGCTTGCGTTTGCGGTGGAGCATCGGCCGGGAACGCTGGTGTCGGCGTTGGAGCGGCTGCGCGATGCGGGGGTCGACTTGACGAAGATTGAGTCCAGACCTGTGCCGGGAAAGCCGTGGGAGTACGTGTTCTACGTAGAGCTTCGGTATGCGGATGAGGCGATGGCGGATCGAGCGGTTGGGGCGCTGGCTCCGCATTGCCGGATGGTGAAGGAGCTGGGGCGGTACGCGGCGGCGTGAAACGTTGTAGGTTTTGCCTCCGTATTCTCCTTGCGTCAGTGAGTGGCGAACCATATAGTTCTCCCATCCATATAGTTCCCACTCATGCCAAGGAGAGTTTCATGAAGCGTGTCATTGCGGTCCTTCTCTGTCTATTGTTCCCAGTCGCTGCATTCGCAAGTGATGGGAACTCCTACAAGATCAATTACGATGGCGGGTCGCTTCCGGGTATCAAGGCGGGCACGAACGCGCAGTTGATCATCGATCCAAACCAGATCCGCATTGTTCACGACAAAGACACGCTGGTCACGATTCCAGCTGGGAGCGTCACCGAGATTTCGTACGGGCAGGATGTGCACCGTCGCATCGGAGCAGCGATTGGGCTTGCTATCTTTTCATTCGGGTTAGGGGCTTTGCTCGCACTTAGCAAGTCGAAGAAGCACTTTGTTGGCTTGACCTGGGCGAATGGTGACCAGAAGGGTGGCTTCGCGATGCAATGTGACAAGAGCGACTATCGCGGAGTGCTGGCTGCGCTGGAAGGCATTACCGGCAAGAAGGCCGTCGACTCTGACGCGATGAACGTTAAGAACTAGGGAAGCTGAGCGATCAGTGTTCAAGAAAACTGCGTTGCCATCTATCCGGTTGGGAGGATGACAACGCAGTTTTGTTCTTGTGCCAAAGGAAGCGAAAATTCAAGCCGAGACTGGGGTGGTCATGACTTTTTCGAAGGCGGTCTGGAAGACTTGCATTTCGTGGGGCGTGCCGACAGTGATGCGAACGTAGGTTGGCCAGACTGGCCAGGTGCGGCCGATGTAGACGTCTTGCTGACGCATGGCGGCCATGACCCGGCGACCGGGGCGGCCGGTGTCGATCATGAAGCAGTTGGAGAGGGAGGGGATGTATTTGTAGCCCTTGCTGTCGAGCCACGCGAAGGTGGAGGTGCGGGTGTCGGTGATGATCTTGCGGCGGGTGGGGACGAGGTCGGGCTGCTTGAGGCTGGCGGAGGCGGCGGCAAGGGCGGTGACCGGCAGCGCGTTGCGTCCGTAGAAGCTGAGCTTTGCTAGGAGGTCGGGGCGGCCGAAGGCGGCGCCGCAGCGGATACCGGCCATGCCATAGACCTTGGAGAAGGTGCGGAGGACGATGATGTCCTTGCCGAGAGCGACCTGGTCGATTACCGAGGGAGAACCGCTGATGTGGATGTAGGCCTCGTCGACGAGGAGGATGGAGCCGGCTGGCTTGTGCTCTAGTGCCCAAAGGATGTCATCCTTTGGTGTCAATGTTCCGGTCGGATTGTTGGGACTACAGATGTAGATGACGCCCGCATTGGGATCGGCGGCGATCATCGCACGGACGTCATGGGCGTAGGAAGGGGTGAGCGGCACCTTGATGACCTGGGCTCCGGTGGCCTTGGCAGCGACCATTCCGGCCTCATAACTGGGGTCGGCGGTGACATAGCTGCGGGTGGGCGAGGTTAAAGCGAGGGTGGCGAACTGCAGGGGCTCGCTGGATCCTGCGTAGATGGCGATGTGATTGGCGGGGAGACCGAACTCGGCGGCGAGCTGCGCGGTGAGCTCGGCTTCGACGCCGGTGGAATCGTAGCGTCCGCCAGTGCGCGCGATGGAGGTGATGGCGGCGAGAGCGGCGTCACAGGGGCCGAGCGGATTCTCGTTGGCGTTGATCATGATTGCGTTGGGACTGGCGGGACTGGGGAAGTCGTCTGAAGCTTTGGGTGCCACGGCTTGTTGCGCCGCGCGGGCGAGATGGCCTTCGGAAATGAGAGGGAACGTGGCGGCCAGGCCGGCCATGCGGAGGAAAGAACGGCGGGAGGATCCGAGAGACGGATAGACGGAAGATTCGAAGGATGAACATCGAGGGGATGACGACATGGCGGTCACCTGCAGAGTAGGTTTTGTGGTGCGGGGCTGAAAACACTGTATCGCATGTGTGCAGTCGGGATGCGGGAATAGCGGCTGATGTGGAAATTTTGAAGGGAGAGGTAGCCTTTGGGAAGGAGGAAAGGCGATGAAGCTGGAGGCAACGGGTGGCGCGAAAATGAAAAGCCTACTCACGAGGAGTAGGCTACTGACTTCAACAGACCGTGGATGCTCTGTAACCCAACAGGAAGGTGGGCCAGTCGTCAGACATTTGAACCTAGGAACGCGACTTGGCGACCATCTGAGCGACCCAAATTCCGAAGACGAGCACGGACATGAGGGCAGCTACGCCACCGGCACCAGCGCAGAAAGGCTGGATGAAGTTAACGCGCCGGATGATCTCTTCGTTCTCTTCCTGGGCTAGGGGAAGAGCGGTCTCGCTGAGAAAAAGCTGATCGGTTTCGTGCTGCGTGAGAGTGCCGCGGTAGACCATCAAACCAACAAAAGCAGTAACGCAAATGCCCCAGATGATCGCCGCGATATGTAGTGTATTCATGATGTTCCCCAGAATGAACTGATGTCTGGTCCGAAGTACCGGAGGGATCACAGTTAGGTGAGCCCGACGGTAGGTGGGGCCGGCAAGCAAAGAATACGCCCAAAAGTGCTTTGTTGCTAACATTTTATGGTAACTTACCTTGGTTCATCGGTTCTATGAACTTTAGTTTACATATTGTGGAAAACTATGATAGTCGCGGTTCCGATAGCGAACACGATGAGAGCCAGAAGCCCAAAAAGGAACCAGACGGCGCGGCGGAGGGCCTGGTCGGTGGGTTGGGTGATGCCGAAGGTTCGAAAGAAAGCAGTTGCGAGGGCTTCCAAGAGTCGCATGCCTGGATGGTACGCCGTTGGATTGCAGGGGGTACGCGGTTGGATTGGGTGCGGGGGAATTCTCCGTGTTGGGAGTGGGGAGGGCGGTAAAGAATCCACCGAGGCACGGGAACATCCAATATTGCAATGGCTGTGGCTTGCTGCAACGAACGCCCGGGGCTAGACTGAACAGAAGGTCTATCCGGATGCAGAGCCGGAACAAGCCTGAGATTTTGAGGAGAAACCCATTATGTCTACCGCCGCCGTTAATCCGACCGTAGAAGTTGTGAATGCGCCTGCCCCGCCGTCGTCGCCGGTTGTGCTTACGCCCGCCGCGATTGCGAAGGTGAAGGAGATTATGGCGACGCAGGATCCGGTCCCTGCGGGGCTGCGGATTGGTGTTGCGGGTGGCGGGTGTTCGGGATTCCAGTACTCGATGTCGTTTGAGAATGCGGCTGGGATGATGGACAAGATTGCGCGGTTCGATGACCTGAAGGTCTTTGTGGACGCGACGAGCGCGATGTATCTGAACGGATGCACGGTGGACTATGTGGAGACGCTCGAGGCTGCAGGATTCAAGTTCGAGAATCCCCAGGTGAAGTCGACCTGCGGTTGTGGTTCGAGCTTCAGCGTGTAAACGATCGAGATTGATGTGAAGAAGGCCTCGCCGAATGATGGCGGGGCCTTTTTGCGTTTGGTGCGCCGGCCGCAGGTAGGCCTTTGAGAGAGGCTTGTCTGTTCGTTAGCGAACATTCCATTGTGGGTTGGAGTACAGACCGCATTTTGGGATAAAGAGTATGGTCACAGCACCGGTCGAGATGCTAACGACGGCCTGGACCCCGGACCGTGATAGCCGCTGAACTTTATTGCGGACTCCTTTACGAACGGATGTGAAGGAGTGCGGACCCGCTTGAAATACCACAATCTTTTTCTAGAATCGCTGTCGCGAGAGAGCCGGAGTTCGCTCGTGCGGCTGTGTGCGGAGGTCGATTTACCGCTCAGAAAGATGCTGTATGAGCCGGGGATTGTGCCGGCGTACGCGTATTTTATGACGTCGGGCATCGCGTCGGTGGTGGCGATGATGGAAAACGGGGGGATGGCGGAAGTCGGGCTGATTGGGCGGGAAGGGGTGGTGGGGAGCTTTCACCTGCTGGGGCCGGCGAAGGTGTCGACCAGCTGCTTTATTCAGTTAGAGGCGACAGCGCTGAGGATACGTTTTGCCGATTTCTCGAATATTTTTCGAACGAACGAAGAGATCCGGGATCGGGTGCTGGAGTTTGTGCAGGAGCAGGCGGTGAGTCTTAGCCAGCTGGCGGGATGCAATCGTTTGCATGACAACGAAGAGCGGCTGGCGCGGTGGCTGCTGACGGCGCAGGATCGAACGAACACGGACACGCTGCACTTCACGCAGGAGTTCCTGGCGATGATGCTGGGAGCGCGGCGGACGACGGTAACGTTGATTGCGGGAGTTCTGCAACGGCAGGGGCTGATCAAATATCAGCGCGGCAAGGTTAAGATTCTCAAACGCGCGGAGCTGGAGGCGGCGTCTTGCGACTGTTACCAGATTACGAAGGAGCTGTATGCAAGCCTTTATCGCCACCCGGTACCGACGGCGGAGGTTGACGTGGAGACTTCGGAAGCGGTGCCGGTAAAGGGCGGCGTGGCCGCGAAGGCTGGGCAAGCTGCGGGCAATGGGGGTAGGGCGGCGGCGAAGTCCGGACACAAAGCACGGGTGGGGAGTGCGAAGAGCGGCAATGGTCGCGGGGCGGCAGCGAAGAACGGTTCGACAAGCCCGAAGAGGTGAACGCGACTGGTTTGTGACCTGGAGGCGAAACGGTGGGTTGAACGTCTAAGATGGCAGAGAGCCCTCCTGCTTAGAGCTGAACTGCGCGCATGAACGAATTTATTGTCAAACTCGCCGATGAACGTGGACGTGTGCAGGAGCAGACGCACGCGGCGGCGACGGCGGAGGAGCTGCGGTCGAGGTTTACGCAGGCGGGTTACCTGGTGTATTCGGTAAAGCCGCGGTCGACGCTGGGGCGGTCGGCGAAGAAGAAGGTCAAGCTGGACATATTTTTGATCTTCAACCAGCAGTTTCTGACGCTGATTCGGGCGGGCTTGCCGATTTTGAGTTCGCTGGATTTGCTGGCGAAGCGGCAGAAGGATTTGAGCTTCCGGGCGCAGTTGGAGGATGTTGGTGGGCGGGTGAAGACGGGCGAGTCGATCTCGTCGGCGTTTGAGGCGCAGGGGACGGTGCCGCTGGTGTATACGACGACGCTGCTGGCAGGCGAGCGGTCGGGAAATCTGGAAGAGGTTTTGCAGCGGTATCTGGACTTCCAGCGGGTGGCGCTGACGTTCCGGAAGAAGCTGCGGGCATCGCTGATTTATCCGGCATTTTTGATTGTGATGGTGATTGGGCTGTTTACCTTCCTGATTACCTTTGTGGTGCCGCGGTTTGCGTCGCTGTATGCCCAGATGGGCACGAAATTGCCGACGTTGACGCTGTGGCTGCTGGCGCTGGGACAGAACGCGCAGAAATATGGGCTTTATGTTGCGCCGGTGCTGGTGTTGATCGGGTACCTTGTGCTGCGGTGGAGCAAGAGTGAAGCTGGAGCCGATTTGATTGACCGGGTGCGGATCAAGACGCCGGTGCTGGGGACGGTGTGGCTGAAGTACCAGGTGGGACTGTTTTCGAGGACGCTGGCGACGCTGCTGACGGGCGGGTTGCCGCTGGTGCCGAGTTTGGAGACGGCGGCGCGGTCGATTGAGTCACGGTCGATTGCGAGGGCGGTGCGGGTGTCTGTCGAGACAGTGCGCGAGGGCAAGGGGTTGGCGGTGAGCCTGGAGCGGACCGGGGTGTTTCCGGAGCTGTCGATCGAGATGATTGAGGTGGGGGAGAGTACGGGCGCGCTGCCACAGATGCTGAACTCGGTGGCGGAGTTTTTCGAAGAGGATGTGCAGACGTCGCTGGCGGCGATTATGAGTTTGGTGGAGCCGATTATTCTGATTGCGATGGGTGTGGTGGTGGTGATTGTGTTGATTGCGCTGTATCTGCCGATATTTAGTTTGAATGGCGTTGGCGGGTAAACAGCAAACCGTTGCATTTTTGAGGAGTCAAAACATTATGGCCAGTACAATTCCCGTCGCGATTCCGTATAGCAATGAGGCGCTTAGTGAGGTGGAGAGGGCGCAGATGCTGGCGCGGCGCTATCACGCTGAGTTTGTTGATTTGAAGAACTTCAAGATCCAGGTGGAGTTGTTTAAGTCCGTGCCGGTGGACATGATGTTCCGCTACAACTTTGTGCCGCTGGAGCAGAGCGAGGGACGGCTGGCGATTGCTGTGGCGGACCCGTCGAAGCTGATGGTGATTGACGAGATTGCGGGGTTGCTGGGGGCGCGGATTGTGACGCGCGTGGCTACGTTGAGCCAGATCACCGATTTGCTCAAGAAGAACGAGCAGTCGCAGCGCGTGCTGGATGAGGCGAGCGAGGGGCTGGCGTTCGATGTGCTCTCGAGCGAGGAGAACGCGGAAGAAAATATCTCGATCGAGAAGCTGACCGCTGATGATGATATTTCGCCGATTATCAGGCTGGTGGATACGACGATTTTTACGGCGCTGGAGCGGCGGGCTTCGGATATTCATTTGGAAACATACGACGACTGTCTGCTGGTGAAATACCGCATTGACGGCGTGCTGCAGCAGGCGATGGCGCCGATTGCGCGCGAGCATCACCAGACGATTTTGTCGCGCATCAAGGTGATGAGTGAGCTGGATATTGCCGAGAGGCGCGTGCCGCAGGATGGTCGCTTCCGGGTGCGGTATAAGGGCCGGCTGATCGACTTCCGCGTGAGTATTATGCCGACGGTGCATGGCGAAAATGCCGTGCTGCGCGTGCTGGATA
>Ga0302316_10000421_pt1 | contig 38115 bp, 40 predicted proteins | sample III_Palsa_N3_2_FD_200456 | JGI IMG/M metagenome (GOLD analysis project Ga0302316, IMG submission 200456) | Peat permafrost microbial communities from Stordalen Mire near Abisko, Sweden - III_Palsa_N3_2 | ecosystem: Environmental > Terrestrial > Soil > Palsa > Peat permafrost | place: Sweden...
CCTACGTCATTGTAGAGCGACTTGCGGATCATCAGGCAGGCGGCGGTGACGGCGGTATAGTTCTGATCCACCTGCAGCCGGTGCATATATCCGGAGGCATCCATCGGTTGACCGATGAACGGATGATCGGCTGGGCCGCGCAGGCCAAGTACCACACCGCCGTGCTGGATTCCGCCATCCGGGTAGTGCAGTTTGGCGCCAACGATGCCGACCTCTGGTCGCTGTGCATGGTTGAGCAGTGCATCTATCCAGTCCTCATGCAGCACCGCGGTATCGTTGTTGAGCAGGATCAGGTACTCGCCACGCGCTTGCGCCGCGGCGAAATTGTTGATCGCCGAATAGTTGAACGGATGCGGATAGCGCAGCACGCGTAGCTGCTCGCTCTGCAATCGTTCGATGCCGTCCAGATAGGCGCAGGCAGAAGGATCCTGGCTGTCGTTGTCGACGATCAGCAGCTCGTAGTTCATGTAGCTGGTCTTGGCCAGCAGGCTGTCGATCAGGCCATTGAGTATGGGCAGCTGGTCGCGGGTCGGAATAATGATCGAGACCAGCGGTTGCTGTGCGTGCAGGTAGCGCACACGATTCATGCCGGGCACCGGGCCAGGCAGCATGTCATGCGCGATGTGGAGCCGTTGCAGATGCGCGCTGACCACCGCAGCCGACTGGCTCTGCACCGCCGTCGAGGCCAGCCATTGTGGATACGGCTGGCTGGCGTGATAAAGCACTTCGGCGATATGCCCGACGGCAGCTGGGCCGTAACGCTCGGTCACCCGGAAGATGAAGTCGCAATGGGCGAGCTGATCGAAGTTCGTGTTCAGGCCATCCAGTGCGAGCAGGGCCTCCCTGCTTATGGCGAGCGTGCGGCCGATGTAGGGGTAGCTGCGCAGCAGGTCGAGATTGAAATCGGGTTTGAAGAGTGGCTGTTCGTAGCCATCGTTTTCGCAGAGATCTTCATCGACATAGCAGCAAGCCAGTTCAGGCTGTGCGGCAACGCGTTCGGCCAACAGCAGCAACGCGTGTTCGGCCAGCTCGTCGCCTGCGTACAGCGGCAGCAGCCACTCGGCGTCGTTGTCGCGCGTGAGCTCATTGAGCTGCGTGGCCCAATCGTTGCGCAGCGGATGCAACGCTATGCCCTGGGCGAGGGCAGGGCTGTCGACCGACAGCACGCTTATGCTTAGTCGTTGATGTTGCTGCGCGCCCAGGCTGGACAGGCTGCGTTGCAGGCCCTTCGCATCGCCGGCGTCGTCGATCACCACCGCATGTACGTGACACAGATCCTGACGCGCCTCCTGCACCATCAGCTGCGGGGCACTCAGTCGCATCGGTGCCGCCCACTGACGATAGACCTCGGCAGGGCTAAGCACACGCGGTACAAAACTGATCGCCAGGCCACTCGTGCCATTGGCTACGTCGCTACGAAAATAATCTCCGTGGTGAGTTGCCGTGGTCTGCGCCACATGGGTATGACTTACGCCCATCTGCAGCAGGCGTTCCCACAGGTCCCAGTCGCCTGGATAGAAGTATTTCCAGCAACCGGGGTTGTAGCGAAACGTCCTCAAGCCGGCGTGATAGAGACTGCCGATGCGTGAGATGAGGCCGTGTGCCGGCATCTCACCACCGACCAAACCTTGCTCGTTGCCGTGGTCATCGATGAATCGCACCATGCTGTGTGCCCATTCGCTGCGCTGGGTTTGCGCGGCGTGCAGCAGGGTCGACAGATGCTCCGGCATGAACTCGTCATCGTCATCGAGATGGGCGATCCAGGCACCACGTGCGCAGCGCAGGCCGAAGTTCATCGGCTTAGTGCCTGCGACGTACCACATCGGGCCGCGCGTCGACGGATAATTGCCGCGACGTTTGAGATTGTGGAAATGCACGCGTGGATCGGCAGCAGCAGCATCGCGCAGTAAGGTTGCCTGCTCCTCGTCCATGCAGTCACCGACGATCAGCAGTTCCCACTGGGCATAGTTCTGGCGCAATACACTGGGCAAGGTGCGCTCGATGATGATCTTCGCCCGGTTATAGGTCGGGATGATGATCGAGATCAGCGGCTGCGCAGCGTACGCTGCGGCATAGTCGGCGCTGGCGCGAATCCGTTCGAGCCGCACAGGATCGTCGTTGCGCCGGCGCGCCTTCTCGCGCAGGCCATGCTCGTTGAAGAATTGCTGCATCAGCTCGATGCGTTGTTGCGCCTGTGACAGCTGGATCTGCTGGATCTGCTGGATCGACGGTTCCGGTCCGCTCATGGATGACTCTTCAATGGGTGACGTGATGACGCATTGCGCCGATGAAGGCGTTCATGCGATGGATTGAAAGGGGTAGGTGGCTTGCAGCACGGCTTCCTGCGCCAGGATCTGCGCGCTCGGTCGCTCGCGGATTCGTCGTGCGGGACTGCCGACATAGACTCCCCACGGCGCCAGGTCGCGGTTGACCAGGCCGCCAGCGCCAACCACCGTGCCCTCGCCGATGCTGGTGCCCGGCAATAGCACGGTATTGACGCCGATCATCGCGTGGCGACCGATATGGACGTGCGAGCGGGTCACGTGACGGAACTCTGCCGGAATAGTCGAATTGGTGAGGCCGCCGCCGAGAAAATCATCCGAGCCTGTGAGCACGCGCACGCCCGAGGACAATGCGCAGAAATCACCTATGCGTAGCTCGCCGCCACCGACGAGTGAACAGAACGAGGCGATATGCACGTGGCTGCCGATGATTGTTGGCGCCAGCGCATAGATCATTACGAAATCATCAATGATCACGTTGTCACCCAGCGTGATGAATTCTGCGCCGATGATCTTGGCGCCAGCATAGATGCGTACGTTGCGGCCGAGTTGGCGCAAGCCGAGCGTGGTCGGATCAATCGGGCTCATGCGGATACCCCGATGGTCAGGTCCGCCATCGCTTGGCCGACACGTTGCATCTGTGTCTCGTCGATATCGATGAAGAACGGAAGTCCGAGCAGGCGTTCGGCCAGCTCGTGCGAAACCGGCAGCGGACCGGCGGCACAGCCGGCGAATGCCGGGTGCCGGTCCAGAGTGGGGCAGTACCACTGGCGTGTTTCGATGCCGCGAGACAGCAGCTCCGGTTGCAGTTCGCGTGCTTGCAGGCCCACTGGTAGCAGGCCGACCAGGATCGGGTAGATGCCATTCTCGGGACGGCGCTGCATGCCTAGGCCCGGACAATGCTGTTGCAACAAATATTGATAGCGTGCCTGCACCGCGCGTCGCCGCTCGACCACGACCGGCCACTGATCCAGCGCGGCATGCGCGACAGCAGCATGGTATTCGCTGAGCTTGCCGTTTTCGCCAGCGACAAAAACCTGACTGCCGCGATCGAGGTCGATGCCGAAATTGCTGAGTCGACGAACCCGCGCGGCCAGCTCGGCGTCGTAGCTCACGACCAGGCCACCCTCGCCAGCGGCCAGCGCCTTGGTCGCGTGCAAGCTGAAAACGACATGGCAATGCCGACCGATGCGTTGATTGCCATACGCGCCCGCGGCATCGATCACGACCGGTATGCCGGTGTCGGCGACGAAGGCGTCCCAGGCTTCGACATCCTGTGGGTTGCCGAAGGTGGCCACCGGCATCACGGCGGCGACGCGATGGTTTGCGGCGTATTCGCGTGCAGTTTCTGGCGTGAGCAGCCAGGTCGATGCATCGACGTCGCCGATCAATGGTCGATATCCGGCGCGGATCACCGCGGTGGCGGTAGCGACAAAAGTCAGTGCGGGCAACAGCACGCTGGATCCACGCGGGAGCTCCAGTGCGCCCAGCACCAGTTCAAGACCGGCGGTGCCGCTGGCTGCGGTGATTGCCGTCGGCGCGGTCAGGGTCGGTGCAAAGCTCGCAGCGAAGCGTTGCTCGAGCTGCATGGCCAGTGGGCCAAAGTTGGTATACCAGCGATTGGCATCGATCTGTCGCAGGTAAGGCAGCAATGCATCGGCATCAGGTAGCTGCGCCACCAGCAGGGGAATCCTGCTCGGCATGCTCATCGGATGTGCTCCGCATATCGCACGAAGCTCTCGCGTGAATCACGGCGGTGCGCTCGTTGTCGAGTTGCGATCGATGACATCGTGGCGTTTCCCTATGGTTGGTCGGCAGTGTCAAAGCCAATGCCATGGCGACGGTTTTCCGTCGCGCCAGCATCGCCATGGGGAGTTGTCAGCAAGCTTGATGCCAACGGTCCATGCGCGTGTTGCCACGTGGATGCATCAATCAAGTGCTTCAGCAAAATGGTGTTTCGCCGACATCCTTGGGGCTTCCAGAGATATTCGCTGGTAAGCGCTAGGAGCTTTGTTCTTGTGCAGATGCTGGGGAATGTCCCGCGCATGAGCTGAATCGGCAGCTCGAGCTCTCAAGTATTCGCTGGCGGTGCCGAAAAACTTCACGAGGCGGTTGGAACTTCAGTCGTTCAAAGCCCCGCCGGAATGAACTCAACTGCACTAACCGATTATCGGTTCCAAGGAGACTTCCATGTCACTCGTCCTCAATACCAACATTGCTTCGCTGCAAGCCCAGAACAACCTGAACAAGTCGTCGAGCGCGCTGAACACGGCTACCGAGGATCTGTCCTCGGGTCTGAAGATCAACAGCTCCGCCGACAACGCCGCCGGCTTCGCCATTGCGACCCGCTTCCAGACCCAGATCGGCGGCCTGTCGCAGGCCAGCCAGAACGCCAGCGACGCCATCAACCTGGCGCAGACCGCGGGATCGGCGCTGACCCAGGTCACCTCCAACTTGCAGTCCATTCGCGATCTGGCCGTGCAGGCCGCCAACGGCACGTACCAGTCTTCTGACCGCGCCGCCATCAATACCTCGGTGCAGCAGTACCTGTCGGAAATCACCCGTATTGCCAACCAGACCAGCTTCAACGGCACCAACGTCCTGAACGGTTCGTCCAGCAGCCTGTCGTTCCAGATCGGCGCCAACGTGGGCCAGACCATCAACGTGAGCCTGGGTCAAGGCGTGACCACAAGCCAGATGGGCCAGATCTCGGAAGTCTCCACCGCCAGCCTGAGCGGTGACTTCGTCGATTCCTCCGGTAACGCGACAACGCTCAGCCTGTCCACCATCACCATCAGCGGTGCCAACGGCGCCAGCGTGACGCTGTCCGGCACCGCGACCGACGCACAAGATGTGGCTGACGCCATCAACGCGACCGGCCTGTCGGGTGTCAGCGCAGCAGTCAACGCCAGCGGCGGCATCAACATCTACTCTTCCGGCAGCCTGTCGGTCTCCGGTGGTGCAGCGTCCGCCACTTCCGTGGCTGGTAGCGGCGGCGGTCTACTGGCCTCGGCAACCTTTAACGGTGTCAGTGGTTCGGGCACCGCGGCCTCGACCGGCACGTATACCGCGGGCGCCAGCATCGGGGCGGGCGGTTCGTTGCAGGGCAGCGACGTGTTGACGGTGGATGATGCCAACGCGCTGATCTCGCGTGTCGATGCGGCGCTGACTGCCGTCAGCACCTTCTCCAGTAATTTGGGTGCAGTGCAAAACCGCTTCCAGTCGACCATCGCCACCCTGGGTGCGCAGCAGACCAACCTCACGGCTTCGCAAAGCTCGATCCAGGATACGGATTTCGCTTCGGAAACCGCGAATCTAAGTCAGTCACAGGTGCTGCAGCAGGCCGGTATCTCGGTGTTGGCCACGGCTAACTCCGAGCCGCAGAACATCCTCAAGTTGTTGCAGTAACTGCTTCGACCGGCCATGGCAGCATGCCATGGCCGGCTTTTTGCTTGTGCGTTCTGGCGGAGCGGTTCACCGCCAGAAAACACGCTCGAGTAGCGGGTAAAGCTTTCGCATCTGGCGAGGGCTTTGCCGGCGGCTTGGCGGACGGTGGTGAAACCACGGTATTACGACCAACAATCTTGCGAGGCCTTGCATGACCAGCATTTCAGGCACCTCATCCAGCGCAGCTAGTGCGGCATCGTCGGCCAGCTCGACATCGGGTAGCACCAGTTCGACCTCCGGCAGCACCGGCCTTGCCAGCATCAGCGGCACCGGCATTCTGAGCTCGCTGGGTCTTGGCACGGGTCTGGACGTCAACGCGATCATCAGTGCGCTGGTCAATGCGCAACAAGCCGGTCCGCAGGCGCAGATCACCGCGCAGACGCAGGAGGACCAGAACCAGGTCGCCGGCCTGACTGGCCTGAGTACGGCATTGAGTGGGCTGCAGTCGGCGTTGTCGGAGCTGACTGCCAGCACGACCTACTCGACCTACGGTGCCACGTTTGCTAATACAGCGGTTGGTTCGGCGACGACCTTGCCAAACGCGGTGCCGGGCAGTTACAGCATTGATGTCACTGCGTTGGCGACAGCGCAGGCGCGCACAAGTAGCGCGGTTGCGAGCACGGCAGCGGTAGGTAGTGGCACGCTGAGCATCACCGTCGGCAGCAATACGATGAACATCACCGTCTCCGCCGGTGAGACCCTGTCGGGCATCGCTACGGCGATCACGAATTCGACCAACAATCCGGGCGTCTCGGCCGCCATCGTCAACGGCACGAACGGTTCCCAGCTAGTGCTGACTTCAACTAGCCCGGGTGTAGCCAACGGCTTCAGCATCAGCGCCAGCGGAGATAGCAGCAGTGGCCTGAGCGCGCTGGCGACGACGCTTAATACGCCTGGCAGCACCGAGGCTACCAACGCCCAGCTCACCGTCGACGGCATTCCTGCGACGAGCGCCTCCAACAGCGTCAGCGGTGTCTTGACCGGCGTGACGATGAACCTCACCGCCACCGGCACCTCGCAACTTACGGTTGCGCAGAACACGGCCCCGATCACTGGCGCGGTGAACGATTTCATCACCGCGTACAACCAGTACGCCACCACGGTCAGCACGCTGAATAGCTATGACCCTACCAGCGGTGCCGCCGGTGTGCTGCTGGGCGATTCGACACTGGCCGCGATCCAGAGCCAGCTTTCAAACGTGTTGAGTGCGACGGTCCACGGTAACAGTATCGGCACGTTGGCCAGCCTCGGGATCACCCGCAATTCGGATGGCACGATGTCGCTCAACAGTCAGACGTTGAGCACGGCGCTGACCAACAACCCGTCGGCGGTGCAAAACCTGTTCGCCAGCAGTAACGGCGTCGCTACCCAGCTCAATACGGTGGTCAGCAACTTCAACAGCAGCAGCGGCATTCTGCAGACCCGGATCAACAGCCTCAACGGCGACGTCACCAATCTAGGCACCCAGACGACAGCGTTGAACGCGCGTATGGCGGTTTACCAACAGCAACTGGTCCAGCAATACACGAACTTGAGCACCATGATGACGTCACTCAACAACACCAGTTCCTATCTCACCCAGTCGTTGGCATCGCTCAACGACACCAGCAATAGCAAAAGCTGACATTTAGGGGAGCGCTATGAGCTACGCCATGATGCGAAACGCAAGTTCTTTATACCGCCAGACCAGCGTGCAAGGCAGCGTCGAAGGGGCCGATCGCCATCAGCTGATCGCCATGTTGCTCGACGGGCTGGTCGATCGGATCAACCAGGCACGCGGCCACATTCTGCATAAGGACGTTGTGGCCAAGGGACAAACCTTTGCCAAGGCCGTCGGTATCCTTGGCGAGCTGCGTCAGAGTCTTGACCATAGCGTCGAACCGACATTGACCGGCCGGCTCGATAGCCTTTACGACTACATCACCCGCCGCTTGCTGCACGCACAGCTCAACGATGATCTTGCGGCCCTGGACGAGAGCGAACGTCTGGTGGCGCCAATCCGCACAGCTTGGCACGGCATTCGCGAGACATTCCTGGCGCAGGAAGCTCAAGCGAAAGCCGAATTGAGGCTGAGATGAGCGCCACTGCGCACGCAGCGCTGCGGCAAGCGCTGGATATTTCCGCCAGGATGCTCGATGCGGCTGACCATGGGCACTGGTCGCTTGTCGCCGAGCTGGACGCCGAGCGGCAGACCTGGATACGGCAGCAACATCCTGCCGATCAGCCCAATATTGAAGCGCTGACGACCTTGCAAGAACACAACCGCCTGTTGCTGGAGCGCGCCGGGGTTGCTCGTGCGGGAGTCGAGCGACAGCTGGGTCAGCATAAGTACAACCACCGCGCCTTGAATATCTACATTGCCTCATCCGGCTGAGCTGCGATGAGAGTCGATCGGGCCATGCGCATGGGGCATGCGTTGTGGATGGACGCCGCGCCCGAGCGATAGGATCCATTCAACGGCAGCCGTGGGAGCGGACCAATGCAGGACGAAATGTGGCACGAGTTTTCCCAGCGGATGGCCTACGAGGGCGTCCTGCATATTGCTGTGGATCCGCTTCAGGGCATGCCGGATGCACTGGCGCTTGCCGGCTACAACGAGCGCAATCTGCATGTATTGCGTGCGCTGGCCTCGCTGGATGAGCGACGTGCGGAGAATGGCAGCGACGAAGACAGCCCCATGATGCAGGAGCTGCTGCACATGGATAGCAAAATCAATGTGTTGATGGAGATCGTCAACCGCCTGCTGATTCCGGTCGCACTGCTACCTGCCAGGCATCCCATCCGCTTCAATGCGCTTGGCGTAGTTGTGCCGCAGGGCATGTTGCCGGAAGCGGATCAGTTGTTGGTTCGCCTCCATTTCGACGCCTGCCGCGCGCTGCCGTTGGAGCTTCCGTCCCAACTTGTGCGGAGACTCGACGACGGCAACGCTTTCGTTTCTTTTTTCCAGCCAAGTGAATTGGTCGGAGATGGGTTGGAACGTTTCGTTTTTCGTCACCATCGACGCAAAGTGGCAGAGGCACGCCTCACCTCGACCTGACCAACACCGGACGCACGTCTCGCAACGAACGTGACCTTCATCACTCTTTCAGAAGTTGGTGCGGTGGAATTTTGGCGTGAATTTCTTCGTGCCTCGCTTGAAAAGGCATTCGCAACCGCGGCCTTTCTTCAAATAATCTCGATCTAAATCACTGGTCTAAGACTTTTTCCTACCCTGGCGCCGTGGGATCTTGCGTGGCTCACCCGCCGTTCTTGCGCCGAGGCGTGAGCCTCCCGTGATTTTTTTGGCGCCCTTCTTGCCTTAGACATCCCAGGTGCCGCGATGGATCGCTGACGCATAGAGGGGAAACACGGTCATGGATTGGTCCGTGTTTGGTCGATGGGTTTCGGAAGCGAACTTCGCACCATGCAGAAGAGCAACATTCTTGTGATCGAACCCGACGAAGCGCGGGCGGATAACATCATCTGGGCATTGATATTCCTCGGGTATTACCCGCAATTGTGGAATGCCTCGGTTCTAGCCGACTCGGCGGCACACGATTGGCGTGCCGTCTATATAGGCGGCCTCGACGACGAGGAAGCGTGTCGGGGGATACTGGAATCGCTGGAAGAGCGCAGCAAGCAACTGCTCTTGCTGGTCGCTGCGGATTCGCCGCAGGCGACATGGCTGGCCGCGACTGACTCGGCTTATGCCGGGCGGCTTGAACTGCTGGAATTTCCGTTGCGCTACGAGCGTCTGGCCGAGGCCATGCGCGGTCTGCATGCGCGTCTGAGCGGCGGCATCCCCGGTATCCAGCGACTGGTTGGCGGCTCTGCGGCGATGGCGCGTGTCAACGCGCTGATCCAGCAGGTCGCGCCCTTCGATTCCAGCGTGCTGGTGCTAGGCGACTCCGGTACCGGCAAGGAGATGGTGGCGCGCGGCATTCACGACTGCTCACCACGTCGCGACAAGCCGTTTGTGGCGATCAATTGCGGCGCGATCCCTGCCGAGCTGCTTGAAAGCGAATTGTTCGGTCACGAAAAAGGCTCCTTCACGGGCGCGATCAGTGCACGCAAGGGTCGTTTCGAAATGGCCGAGGGCGGCACGTTGTTTCTTGACGAAATCGGCGACATGAGTCTGCCGATGCAGGTCAAGCTGCTGCGTGTGCTGCAGGAGCGCATGTATGAACGTGTCGGTGGCAATCGAACGCTGCGCAGCAACGTGCGCATCATTGCCGCGACGCACCGGAATCTGGAGCGGGCGATCGTCGAAGGGCGTTTTCGCGAAGACCTCTATTACCGTCTGAGCGTGTTTCCGCTGGAAATGCCATCGCTGCGTCAGCACCTGGAAGATCTGCCCGAGCTGATCACCGAGTTCAACCAGCGCTTGCTGCGACGGGGTCTCGGTGGTGCGCGCTTCAGTGGCGGCGCGATGCAGGCCCTGCGCCAGTATGGCTGGCCCGGCAATGTACGCGAGCTTTCGAATCTGGTTGAGCGGATGGCGATTCTCTATCCGCAGAGCGAAGTGCGTGCCAGCGACCTGCCAGAAAAATATCGCGGTGCGCATGCCGGCGAAGAAGTGGGGAGTGGCTCGCTGCTAGCCATGATGGACGCTCACCCGCCTGCCTTGGCCGGTGCGGTGCTGGAGACCGACATGCTGTTGCCCGAAGGCGGCGTCGACCTCAAGGATCACCTGGCCGACATCGAAGTGGGGCTGATACGCCAGGCGCTCGACAACACCGACGGCGTGGTTGCACATGCCGCCAAATTGTTGCGGATGCAGCGCACGACCCTGGTCGAGAAGCTGCGCAAATACGGCCTGCAATCGGGTGCTACCGCACATTGACTGGTGTTCCCGTAGTGGCACGGCTTGTGCTTAATCTCTTTTATTACCGCATCAGCGTTGGAAAACCGACATGGGCCAAATTGACGTCAACAGCGTGCTTTCGCAAATGCGCCAGCTTGGAGCGCAAGCCTCCTTTCCCGCATCGGACACCACTCAGTCGGTTGGTGCGGGGCAGGGCAGCGACTTCGGTTCGCTACTGAAACAGTCGTTGTCTGCCGCGGCGGACGTGGCGGGCGTAGCAACGGGTGGCATCGGCTCGCTGATCACCCAGTCATTGTCCGCAGTGGCTGGGGCACAGAACAATGCGCAGACGAAAGTCGACGCGTTCGAGCGGGGCGATGCCGGTTCAGACATCGGCAGCACGGTGATCGCCGGGCAGAAAGCCGACCTTGCGTTTCGTTCGCTGGTGCAGGTGCGCAACAAGCTCACCGATGCGTACAGCACCATCATGAACATGCCGGTCTGACGATCGGATCGTTGCCGCCTGACGCTTCAAAGCGTCCCCGAGACTGAGCAGTATTCATGGCCGAAAACGCCATCACGCCTTCTGGTAACGGTTCGCGCATGGATCCGCTGAAAAGCATCCTGCGCAATCCGGCGACCCGACTTTTGCTGTTGCTGGTCGGCGTAGCCGCCGCAGTGGCGTTCGGCGTGGCTATCGTTCTGTGGTCGCGCGGCCCCAACTTCGGGCTGCTTTACGCTGGGCTCGACCCCAAAGACGCAGCCAGCATTACCCAGGCGTTGCAGTCGACCAATACGCCCTACGAGCTGGGCCCCGACGGCGCATCCATTTCGGTACCCGCCGCTGATCTGGCCGGCACCCGCCTTCGTCTGGCCAGCCAGGGACTGCCGCAGGGCAGCTCCGCTGGGGCCACTCAGCCGCAGAACGACTCTCCGTTTGGCATGAGCGACCTGGCCGAGAGTACGCACTATCAACAGATGCTGGAAACCGACCTGGGCAACACCATTGCCGGCCTGCAATTCGTGCGCGCTGCACGCGTGCATCTGGCTTTGCCCAAGGCGTCTGCCTTCATTCGTGACAATCATCCGGCTGGCGCGTCGGTGCTGGTGACGTTGTACCCGGGCCGTCAACTCGACAGCAGCCAGGTTGCCGCGATCGTGCATCTGGTTTCCTCCAGCGTGCCGGACATGGATCCGTCCCAGGTATCGGTGGTTGATCAGCAGGGCGCGTTGCTCACGGTCAGCGATCCCGATAGCGCCAGCGCCGTAGGTGACATGCGCTTGCGCCTCGCCACACGCATGGAAAACAGCTATGCGCAGCGCATCGAAGAGCTGCTTACTCCACTGGTCGGCCAGGGACGCGTGCGCGCGCAGGTTTATGCGGATCTGGATTTCAGCCAAACGGAAAAGGCGACCGAAAGCTATGACAACGCCAATCCGGCCGTACGCAGCGAGCAGACCAGCAGCGAGCAGAAGCGGGATGACGTCGGTGGCGCGATCGCCGGTGCCCTGAGCAATCAGCCGCCCAACACGGTGCCGCAGCCCACTGCCGCCAAACCCGGTGCAGCCAACGCCACCGGTGCGCGTGCGGCGACCGCGGAGTCAACCACACCTGCCGAAACATCGACAAACTCCACGCGTAACTACGAACTGGGCCGCACCATCAGTCATGTCAGCGATCCTGCCGGGCGCCTGAATCGCCTGACCGTCGCGGTGGTGGTGGACAACAAAGCTGCCCTCGACGGCAAGGGCAAGAGCGTACCTTTCAGCGCGCAGGATCTACAGCACCTCACCGACCTGACCAAGAATGCGGTGGGTTTCGATGTGAAGCGCGGCGATAGCGTCAGCGTGATCAATCAGGCCTTCACTGAAGCGCCGCCTGAGGAAGCGCCGTTCGTGCAGCCGTTCTGGGAGCGGCCCGGCATGATGGATCTGATCAAGCAGGGCGCCGGCATCCTGATTGCGCTGCTGATTGCCTTCGGCCTGCTGCGTCCGATGCTCAAGGGTCTGATGCGCGAACCTGAGCCGCTGACGGCATTGACTGGTCCGATTCCATCGATGTCGGTACGGATCGCCGATGACGATCGCATGGACGAGCGCAATGATCCGGTTCGCCTCAGCGGGGCCACGCCACAATTGCAACAGACAATGGCTTACGAGCAGAAGATCGGGCTGGCGCGAAAGTTGGTACAGGAAAATCCGAAACAGGTGGCGCAGGTAGTCATGAATTGGGTAGGCGACGATGGCGGTTGATTCAAAGGATATCGGTGGTGCACGGCGCGCTGCGATCCTTCTGCTGACCTTGGGCGAGCAGGATGCTGCCGAGGTGCTCAAGCATCTCAGCGCACGCGACGTGCAGGCCGTCGGTACGGCCATGGCAACGCTCACCAACGTGTCGCGCGAACAGGTGGAGCTGGTCCTCGGCCACCTCAATGACGACATGGGGCGGCAAACTTCGCTGGGCGTGGGCACCGAGGAATACATTCGCAAGATGCTGGTCAGCGCGCTGGGCGAAACCAAGGCCGGCAGCCTGATCGACCGCATCCTGCTGGGCCGGTCCACCAAAGGTCTCGAGTCGCTCAAATGGATGGAGAGTCGCGCCATTGCAGAGATGGTCGGCATGGAGCATCCACAGATCATCGCGCTGGTGCTCGCGCATCTTGAGCCTGATCAGGCTGCTGAGGTGATCGGTTATCTCCCCCCACGCGTGCGCAGCGACGCGGTGATGCGTATCGCCAATCTCGATGGCGTGCAGCCGCATGCGCTGAACGAGCTGGATGAAATCATGGAGCGCCAGTTTTCCGGCACCTCCACCAAGTTGAAGTCCGCCAGCGTCGGTGGACTCAAGGCCGCTGCCGACATTCTCAACGCGATGGAATCGAATCGCGAAGCGGAGCTGATGACGGCCATCCGCGGCCAGGATTCCGGCCTCGGCGGGCGCATCGAAGAATTGATGTTCGTATTCGAAGACCTGGCCGACCTGGACGACCGCAGCATGCAGACCCTGCTGCGCGAAGTGCCGTCGGCACGCCTGATCACCGCGCTAAAGGGCGCGGAACCGGCAGTGCGCGACAAGATCTTTGCCAATATGTCCCAGCGTGCCGCCGAGATGCTGCGCGACGACCTCGAGGTAAAGGGGCCGGTCAAGCTGAGCGAGGTCGATGCAGCACAGAAGGAAGTACTCACCATCGCTCGCAAGCTGGCCGATGCCGGACAGATCAGCCTCTCCGCCGACGGCGATGAGTTCGTCTGATGGCCGGCGTGCTCAGTCGCGACAAGGCGTTGGCTTTCGAGCGCTGGGATCCGCCGCAGGTCGGCAATGACCTGGTGCCACTGGTGTCGGCGCCAGCGCCGCCACCGGGGCCGACCGTATTCGAGCTGGAAGAAATCGAACGACAGGCACGTGACGAAGGGTTTGCCGCCGGTTTAGCGGAAGGGCGAGCGGTCGCCAAACAACAACTGGAACAGCAACTGGCACGTTTCGAAGCACTGTGTGCGGCGGCGGCGCGTCCGCTGGATGCGCTCGACGACATCACCGAACGGGAGCTGGCGCGACTGGCCACCGTGATGGCTCGCCGAGTGGTCGCGCGCGAATTGCAACTTGATCCATCACTGATCGAGCTGGCCGTGCGCGAGGCTGCCGCGGCGCTGCCATCGGCTACGCGCGAACTGCGTGTGTGGGTGCATCCGGATGACCTGAGTCTGTTGCGCGAAGTCGGTGCGAGCGAACCGTTATGGCGTCTGGGTGCGAACCCTGCGCTCAGCCGCGGTGACTGCATACTGGAAAGCGAGCGTTCGCGGCTTGACGCGCGCGTCGACACGCGGCTGGCGGCGGTGATCGACGCGGTATTCGGCAATGACGTCGACGATGGCGTCGACGAGGTCGTTGCGTGAGCACCGAGCCCTCGCCGATCGAGTCCACGCCTGAAGCGCGCAGGCTGCGTTGGCAGCAGCAGCTGGCGAAGCGTGCAAAGCGCGCGGCCAGCGTGCCGATGCTTACCGTGGAAGGTCGGCTGCGCCGGGTGGTCGGGCTGACTCTGGAGGCCGAAGGCTGTGAAGCGGCGATGGGCTCACGCTGTCTGGTCGACACCGCCGATGGTGTCGCGCTGGAAACCGAGGTCGTCGGTTTCGCCGATGATCGCCTGCTGCTGATGCCTGTCTCTGAAATGCATGGTGTACTTCCGAACGCGCGGGTGCGTCCGTGCGCCCGCCTTGGCGGTCTACCGGTCGGTGAAGGCTTGCTGGGCCGGGTGATCGGCGCCGATGGCGTGCCGCTGGATGACCTGGGCCCGCTCGATCTCGACGAGCATGCCGCGCTCAAGCGTGGCCCGATCAACCCGATGGCGCGCAAGCCGATTGATACGCCGCTGGATACCGGGGTGCGCGCGATCAATGCGCTGCTGACGGTCGGGCGCGGCCAGCGTCTGGGCCTGTTCGCCGGCTCTGGTGTCGGTAAGTCGACCTTGCTGGGCATGATGACGCGCTATACCGACGCCGACGTGGTGGTGGTTGGCCTGATCGGCGAGCGCGGTCGTGAAGTCAAGGAATTCGTCGAACAGACGCTGGGTCACGAAGGTCGCGCGCGCGCTGTCATCGTCGCTGCTCCGGCTGACGCCCCGCCCTTGAAACGACTGCGCGGCGCGCAATACGCCACCGCGATTGCCGAGTGGTTCCGCGATCGCGGCTTGCGCGTACTGCTGTTGATGGATTCGCTCACCCGCTATGCGCAGGCGCAACGTGAAATTGCCCTGGCGATCGGTGAGCCACCGGCGACCAAGGGCTATCCGCCGTCGGTGTTCGCCTTGATGCCTGCCCTGGTCGAGCGCGCCGGCAACGATGCCGAAGGTCGCGGATCGATTACCGCGTTCTATACCGTGCTCACCGAAGGTGACGACCATCGGCACGATCCCATTGCCGATGCTGCGCGCGCCATTCTCGACGGACACATTGTGCTGTCGCGCGATCTGGCCGAGGCGGGGCACTACCCGTCGATCGATATTGAAGCCTCGATCAGCCGCGTGATGCCGGCGGTGGTCACCAAGGAGCAGATGCGGGCCGCGCAGAAGTTCCGCCAGGTGTATTCGGCTTATCGGCAGCAGCGCGATCTGATCGCCGTGGGTGCCTATCAGAAGGGAGCCGATCCGCAGGTGGATCAGGCCATCGCCATGTGGCCGCGCGTTCTGAAATTTCTGCAGCAAGAGGTCGACGAGCCAGTGACGCTGCGCGAGGCGCAGGAGCGGCTTGGCGCGCTGACGGCTGAGGTGGGCGCGTGACGGCGCGCTCGGCCCGACTGCAGCCAGCGGTCGAACAGGCGCAGCGACGTGAGCAGGATGCACTGCAGCGGCTGGCCGAACAGCAGCGGCGAATGGCCTTCGTACAACAGCAGCTCGACGATCTGGAACGGTATCGCAAGGAGTACAGCCTTAGCGCCGGTGGTCTGACGGTGAGCGCGCTGCTCAACCGTCAACAATTCGTCGAGCGCATCGATCAGGCGATCATCCAGCAGGGTCGCGAAGTGGAACGCCAGCGGCGTGTGCTGGAGGCGGCGCGGTTGCACTGGTTGCAAACCCACGCCCGCGAACGCGCGCTGGATAGCGTGGTTGAGCGCTTTCGCACCCAGGAGCATCAGAGCGAGCAGCGCCAGGAGCAGGCCGAAGTCGACGAGCGCATGCAGTATCGCCGCCGCCCGGCGGGCTCTATCTGACTCATGCTCGCCGCGTGGCCCGGTTTTTGCTGCAACCAGTGAGAATCCGCCCCGCACGAGTGTCCCTGCATGAGCGCCAGTCCGTTACCCGCCCTGAATACCGGCAGTCCGACCGCCGCCATTGCCAGTAGTGCCGCATCGACTTCGCTGGCGGACCAGGCCAGACAGCGCAACCAGGACAGCACGTTCAATACACGTCTGCAGGATGAGCAGCGGCGGCAGTCAGACGCATCGGCCAGTGCCTCGCGGCCCACGACTCGGCCAGCGGGAAAGAGCAGTACCAGCGAGAGCTCCGACACGCCCTCCAGCGAAAACCCCGCTCAAGCCTCCGCTACGGCTTCGAGCACGAACTCAAGTGCGACTGCGGCGGCAAGCGGTGCAAGCATATCGACCGGCTCGGCTATCAATGTGCCGAGCAATGTACCGAGCGCGACCGACACATCTGACCCATCCAGCGCGGACGACTCTGCAACGGCATCACTGGCTACGACGGTATTGGGCCTGATTGACCAGTCCTCGGGCAACGCTGGCGCAGCCGCGACCGGAGCCGGCAACGGAGTGGTTGCCAAGGGCAAGGCGCCGTCCCCGGGCGATAACGCAAATGCTGCCGTACCGCAGCCACCGAGCGTCACGCCGCCGAATGCCGGCGTCGCGGTTCCCGTGCCCATTCCGGCGCTGGCGGGGCAGGCTGCCGCGCAGAGCAGCAGCGATGCGGCGACGTCAGCCGCGGTGCCGGCAACCATGGCTGCGAGCGACACGCCGCAAGGGCTGATCGCGGGCAAGTTGGCCGGCGCATCTTCTACAGCGGACGATGCCGACACCGCGGACGCCGCCGACACCGACACCGAGGCCACCAATGCGAACGCGAGTGCCGACTCCGGCGCCGGCAGCTTGCTGGGACAAATCGCCGATGGCGCGGCGCAGGTTGCCACCGGGGCGCTCCTTGGCGTGAGCCACGCCGCGTTGTCCGTTGCCGCCGCCAGCACGGCGACAGATAGTCAGCCGCAAGGCAGCGGCGATCTTGCTGCCATCAATGGCGCTCTCAGTGCGCCAGCGTTCGCCAGCCAGCCCAACAGCATCCTTACTCCTCACACGTTGAACATCAATGCGCCGGTCAACTCGCCAAGCTTCTCGCAGGCGCTGGGTCAGCACGTTGCATGGTTGGGCAGCCAGGACATCAAGCAGGCGCAGATTCGACTGAATCCGCAGGATCTCGGTCCGCTCGACGTGAAGGTGAGTATCGAACATGGCCGGGTCGACGTGGCGTTCATGGCGCAACATCCGGCGACCGTCGCGGCCGTACAGCAGAGCTTGAGTCAGCTCAACCAGATGCTCGGCGGGCAGGGCCTGTCGCTGGGCCAGGCTACGGTTGGCCAGCAAGCCAGCCAGCAGCATTTCGGTGGTTCGCAGGGACAGTCATCGTCATCCACCTCGACCACCGCCGATGAAGAGCCGGTTGAAGGATTAGCCGCCACATCGACGCCATCGATAGCTGTCGGTCTGGTCGACGCATTCGCCTGATCCTTGTTTCGACGTCATCTGCCGGCGGCCCGCGCGGCCGCTTTTGCGTGCGTGAACGTCTGGCCGGATGGCTCGCAATGCGTGCCGACGGAATCACCACACCGGCGTCGCGCCTGCTTGTCGTCGCGCGTCAATAAAACGTTGCAGACGCGGCCTGTCGTCCATCAAATCGCATCGCAGCGCCATGCACAGCGATGGCATGACGCTTGCTAAACACTACTCAGGAAGCGCGTCCCGTCGAGGCGGTGGCGTCGAGTCATTCATGTTGATTGGACGGGGTTGTTCATGGCCAAGGCCGAGAATGTTGAAGTCGAAGCGCCTGCCGTAGTCGCCAAGAAGAAAGGCGGCAAAAGCACGATGCTGATTGTGGGAGCAGTAGTAGTGGTAGCGCTGGGGATTGGCGGCTTCATGTTCGTTGGCCAGCGCACAGCGCGGGCCAAAGCCGCCGCGGGTGCGTCTGGCGCCGCGGCAGCGGTCAAGGTCGCTGAAGTCTACTTGCCGCTCGAACCGGTCTTTGTGGTGAATTTTCAGGACAACGACGCCACGCGTTATCTGCAGGTAGGGGTCACCGTGATGTCGCGTGATCCAGCAGCGATTCAGGCGCTCAAGGACAACGACCCGGTGATCCGCAACGCACTGGTGATGTTGTTCAGCAGCCAGACCTTTGTCGAGCTCAGCAATACCGCCGGCAAGCAGAAGCTGCAGGCCGAAGCGTTGGCGGCCGTGCGAAAGATTGTCACCGACAAGGTCGGCAACCCCGGCGTGGATGCGCTGTACTTCACCAGCTTCGTGATGCAGTAAGAGATCGATAGCGATGAGCGACCTACTTTCACAGGAAGAAATCGACGCGCTGCTCAACGGCGTCGACGAAGGCCAGGTCGAAACCGAAAGCGACGTCCCACCCGAGCCGGGTACCGTCATCGATTTCGATTTCACCCAGCAGGACCGCATCGTGCGCGGCCGCCTGCCGACGCTGGAGATGATCAACGATCGCTTTGCGCGCTTCTTTCGCACCGCGCTGTTTGGTGTGTTGCGCAAGACCTGCGAGGTGTCGGTGCTGGGTGTGCGCATGCTCAAGTTCAATGAGTACGTGCATGGTCTTGCGGTGCCGAGCAATCTCAATCTGATTAAGGTCAAGCCGCTGCGCGGTACAGCGCTCGCGGTGATGGAACCGCGCCTGGTTTTCACGGTGATCGACAATTTCTTTGGTGGTGACGGTCGTTACCATGCGCGCATCGAAGGCCGCGATTTCACGCCTACCGAGAACCGCGTCATCCAGATTCTGCTGGCCGAGCTGTTCGCCTCGATGGTGGAGGCATGGGCGCCGGTGATGCCCGTGCAGTTCGAATTTCTCAATTCGGAAATCAATCCGCAGTTCGCGAATATCGTCAGCCCCACCGAGACGGTGGTGGTGTCGCGCTTCCACGTCGAGCTCGATGGCGGCGGCGGTGAGATCCATCTCACCGTGCCGTATTCCATGGTCGAACCGATCCGCACCGTGCTCGATGCCGGCGTACAGAGCGATCGCGTGGAACGCGACGATCGCTGGATCAACAATTTGCACGAAGAAGTCATGGACGCCGAAGTGGACCTGAGTGCGCTGCTGCTGGAATCGCAGATGAGCATCGGCGAATTTCTGGGGCTGCGGGTCGGCGACGTCATTCCGCTCACGCTGCCGGAACTGACCACCGTCTTCGCTGAGGATGTACCGATTTTTCGTGGCCGTTACGGTCAGTCCAACGGGCGTTACGCCGTGCGTTTCAAATCCCAGGTCGGGCGTCGCGAACGACCTTCACTACTCGATTTTTCCGAAGAGAAAACCCTATGAGCCAGAGCACCGATAGCGTGCTTCACGCCGGCGCAACTTCCGTCCTCGGTGAAGGACGCGTCGAGTTCGACGCGTTGAGTGCGGCTCCCACCGAAGGTACCGACGTCAGCCTGGACATGATCCTCGATGTGCCGGTAACGCTCGCCATGGAAGTCGGCCGCACCCGCATCAGCATCCGCAATCTGCTGCAACTGAACCAGGGCTCGGTGGTGGAGCTCGATCGTGCCGCGGGCGAGCCGCTTGACGTGTTCGTCAATGGCACCCTGGTGGCGCACGGCGAGGTGGTCGTGATCAACGAGAAATTCGGTATTCGCCTGACCGACGTGCTCAGTCCGTCCGAGCGCGTGCGCAAGCTGCGATGAGTGCCGTGCTTGCCCTCCTGGCGCCGATCACGCCGCCGATCGTGCCTGACATCGACGTCGCCAGCGAGCTCCTGCGCGTGCTGCTGAGCCTGGCTGGCATCGTGGTGCTCATATTTGCCACCGGTTGGGTCAGCCGCAAGCTACAGGGACGCCAGTTCGTCGGTGGGCGACGCGTTCGCTGTCTTGAGACGCTCTCGGTGGGCTCGCGCGAACGCGTGCTGCTGCTGGAAGCCGATGGCAGGCGCGTGCTGGTGGGGGTTGGCGCCGGTGGCGTGCGCACCTTGCATGTCTATGAGTCCGTGGAACCGGTAGCTGTGGTCGAAGCTGTCGCGCCGCCAAGCTTTAGCGAATTGCTGGGCCGCTGGAGGCGTCGCTGATGAATCGTCGTTTGCCGCTTATCCTGGTCATGCTGCTGTTGTTGGTGGTGCCGCTTGGCGCGATGGCCGCGACCGCTGTACCCGCGGCACCAATCACGCCGATACAGCCGATCGCGCAGATTCAGCCCGCCGGTATTCCGCTGCTGACTGTGCAGAACGTTGGCGGCGCGCAGAACTGGAGCATGTCGCTGCAAGTGCTGGCGCTGATGACCGTGCTGACCCTGTTGCCGGCGGTGCTGCTGATGATGACGTCGTTCACCCGCATCATCATCGTACTGAGCTTTCTGCGTCAGGCCCTGGCCACGCAGTCCACGCCACCCAATCAGGTGCTGTTGGGACTGGCGCTGTTCCTCACCATGTTCGTGATGTCACCGGTGATCAACCGCGCTTACGTCGATGGCGTGAAGCCTTACATGGATCACCAGATGAGCGCGGAGGATGCGGTGCCTGCGGCGGCCGCCCCGTTCAAGCATTTCATGCTGGACCAGACCCGCGACGCCGATCTGCAGCTGTTCACCCACCTGGCCAAGGAGCAACCCTACGCCAGCAAGGAAGACGTGCCGTTTCGCGTGGCAATGCCGGCCTTCGTTACCAGTGAGCTGAAGACCGCCTTCCAGATGGGATTCCTGTTGTTCATCCCGTTCCTGGTGATCGATCTGGTGGTGGCGAGTGTGCTCATGTCGATGGGCATGGCGATGGTTTCGCCAATGATCATCTCGTTGCCGTTCAAGATCATGCTGTTCGTGCTGGTTGATGGCTGGGCGCTGCTGATCGGCACGCTGGCCGGGAGCTTTTACACATGAGTGTCCATAACGATGCCGTGTCGTCAGCATCGGCACCGTCCGAACGCTGGATCGCTACGGTCGCGTTTCATGAGAACGCCAGCGTCGGCGCAGCAGATACATTTGCGGAAGGTGTTGCCGCTCTCCGCAACGAGGTAGAGGAGCGCTATCCATGACGCCGGAATGGGTCATCAACTTCGGTCAGCATGCCCTGTACGTGGCGATGATCGTGGCTGCGCCAATGCTGCTGACCGCGCTGGCAGTGGGCTTGCTGGTCGGCATCATCCAGGCTGCCACGCAGATCCATGAAATGACGCTCAGTTTCATTCCCAAACTGATGGCGATGGCGATCGTGGGTCTGCTGGTCGGACCGTGGATGCTGCGCACGCTGGTTCAATTCACTCACGACATCATTGTCGGCTTGCCTGCGGCGATCAAATGACCAGTGCGCAGCTGGCCGCCTTGATGAGCTCGCTGGGCGGCATGCTGTGGGCGCTGGGTCGGGTCGGCGGATTCTGCATGGTGGCGCCAGTGTTCAGCGCCACGGTGATTCCGATGCGCATCCGCAGCGCGATCGCTGTATTGCTAACTTTTGTGCTGGCCCCGTTGGCTCCGGCACAACACCTGGACCTGTTCAGCGCAACCGGCGTCGCCGCCATGGTCGTACAGATCCTTATCGGCAGCAGCGTCGGCTTCGTGTTGCAGCTGGTGTTCCAGGCGGTTTCCTATGGCGGCATCCTGATCGGGCAGAGCATGGGTCTCGGCTTCGCCGAAATGATCAGTCCCTCCAGCGGAGCCAGCGTGCCGGTGCTTGGGCAGTTCTACCTGGTGCTGGTGACCTTGCTTTTCCTCGCGATGGACGGCCATCTGCAGGTCATCGCGTTGCTGGCCGACAGCTTTCGCAGCTTGCCGCCAGGGACCGAAGGTGTCACCGGGAAGACGCTGTTCGCCGTGGCGTCTTCAGGTACCGAGCTGTTCTCCGGTGCACTTCGGGTCGCGTTGCCCGCGATGACGGCGTTGCTGCTGGTCAACATCGGCTTCGCGGCGACCAGCCGCGCCTCGCCGTCGATGAATCTGTTCGCGGTGGGTTTCCCGATCAGCATCTGCATGGGGTTCATCGCGTTGTGGCTGGCTTTGCGCGGACTCGCGGGCACCTACAACGCGCTGCAAGCTGCCGGATGGACGTTGATGAAACACCTGGTCGGGTTCTGAGGAGCAGGGCATGGCGGAGGGCGAAAACGAAGATCGCACCGAACAGGCGTCAGAAAAACGCCTGGAAGATGCGCGCGAAAAAGGCGAGGTCCCGCGTTCGCGGGATCTTGCCGGCGCGCTGGTGGTGTTGGCTGGTGTGAGCGCGATGCTGTCGAACGGCAACGTCATGTACGCACATGCGCGAACGATCTATGGGTTGGGCCTGAGTTATTCGCGCACTGACCTGTTCAGTGACAGGCTGCCGTTGCATGCACTGTCCGCCGCAGCGCGGGAAGCCGTTGCGCTGCTGGTGCCGATATTCGCCGCTACCGCTATAGCGGCGCTGGCCGAGCCGGTGTTGCTGGGCGGCCTCAATTTCAGCGTGCAGGCGTTGCAACCGAATTTCGGACGGCTCGATCCGATTGCCGGCGTGGCCAAGATGTTCTCGCTCAATGGCCTGGTCGAGTTATGCAAGTCATTGCTCAAGCTGTTCTTCATCGGTGGGGTGCTGATCCTGCTGCTGCGCCACGAGGAGTCTGCCGTGATGGCCACCGGCAGCGGCACGGTAGGCAGTGGCGTCGCGCAGATGCTGACTTTGCTGGGCGATGCGGGCCTGCTGTTTGCGGTGGTGCTGGGTGCGATCGGTGGTGCTGATGCAGTGTGGCAACGCTTTGACTACAACCGCCGTCACCGCATGACCAAGCAGGAGCAGCGCGACGAGCACAAGGACACCGACGGAAACCCTGAATTGAAGCGGCGCATCCGTCAGGTAGCACAGCAGTTGTCGCGTCGACGCATGATGCAGGATCTGCCCAAGGCCGATGTGGTCGTGGTGAACCCGACGCACTTTGCGGTGGCGCTGAAATACGACGAGAACCGCATGCGCGCGCCGCGGGTGATTGCCAAGGGCGCGGACGTGCTGGCCCAGCAGATTCGGCTGGTGGCGTCGGCCCATCGTATCCCGCTGGTCGAAGCGCCGCCGTTGGCGCGCGCCTTGTATGCGACCACCCATCTTGGCCAGGAAATTCCCGCCGCGTTGTACGCCGCCGTGGCGCAGATCCTGGCCTATGTCTATCAGTTGAAACAGGCGACCGCACAGGGCGGTCCCTTGCCGGTATTACCAAAGCAGGAGATTGATCCCGATCTCCAGGGCCGCTACCGCGAACCGTAATGATTCAAATCATCAGGGCATACAGGCATGGCTGCAGCATCCGCGTTTAGTACATTCAAGCAGGTAACTCGCCGGGGCATAGGCGCGCCGGTTGTCATGCTGGCGATGCTGGCGATGCTGATGTTGCCGCTGCCGCCGTTCATCCTGGACATGCTTTTCAGTTTCAACATCGCGCTTTCGCTGGTAATCCTGCTGGCGGTGGTCTACGTGATGCGACCGCTGGAATTCGCCGCGTTCCCCACGGTCGTGCTGATGGCGACACTGTTGCGACTGGCACTGAATATCGCCTCGACCCGCGTGGTGCTGCTGCATGGCCATGACGGCCCCGGCGCGGCGGGCAAGGTCATCGAGGCGTTCGGCGAATTCGTCATCGGTGGCAATTTCGCCGTCGGCCTGGTGGTGTTCGCGATCCTCACCATCATCAACTTCGTGGTGATCACCAAGGGCGCCACCCGCGTGTCGGAAGTCACCGCGCGCTTTACGCTGGATTCCATGCCCGGCAAACAAATGGCGATCGATGCCGATCTCAATGCCGGGCTATTGACGCAGGACCAGGCACGCGACCGGCGCCAGGAAGTCCGCGAGGAAGCGGACTTCTACGGCTCGATGGACGGTGCCTCGAAGTTCGTCCGCGGCGATGCCACCGCGGGCATCCTGATCCTGGTGATCAACATTGTCGGCGGTTTCTTCGTCGGCGTGATGCAGCACGGCCTGTCGGCAGGAGAGGCGGCGCGCACCTATACGTTGCTTACCATCGGCGACGGCCTGGTGGCGCAGGTGCCCTCATTGATGCTGTCGGTGGCCACGGCGGTGATCGTCACCCGCGTGTCCAAGTCACAGGACATGGGCAAGCAAGTCATCGGTCAGGTATTCGCGCAGCCGCGCGCACTGGCCGTGGCCGGCGTCGTGCTGGCGGTGATGGGGTTGATCCCCGGCATGCCCAACATTGCTTTCTTGACGCTGGCCGCCGCCTGTGGCGGCGCCGCGTGGCTGATGGTTCGCCGAGAGCACGAGGCCAAGACGAAACTGGCCAGCGCAGCCACCGCAGCACTGGCCGCACCAGCACCGACCGAGCGGCTTGAACTGGGCTGGGAAGACGTCGCCAGCGTCGATGCGGTTGGCCTGGAAGTCGGTTATCGGTTGATTCCGCTGGTCGACAAAAATCAGGGCGGCGAGCTGATGGGGCGGATCAAGTCAGTGCGCCGCAAGCTCTCCCAGGAACTGGGCTTCCTGATGTCTGCGGTGCACATACGCGACAACCTGGATCTGGGCCCGAACACCTACCGCATCGCCTTGATGGGCGTGCCTATGGGTGAGGCGGAGGTCTACACAGAGCGCTTCATGGCGATCAACCCGGGTCGCGTGCATGGCACGTTGCAGGGGTTGAGCACGCGCGACCCGGCATTTGGCCTGGAAGCGGTGTGGATCGAAAACAGCCAGCGCGATCACGCGCAAAGTCTCGGCTACACGGTGGTCGATCCAGCCACCGTGATCGCCACGCATCTGTCACACATCCTGCAGAACCACTCGCATGAACTGCTCAGTCACCAGGACGTTCAGCAGTTGCTGGACCGCCTGGCGCTGAGTGCGCCAAAACTCGTGGAAGACCTGATTCCCAAGCGTTTGCCGCTCGGTGTAGTGGTCAAGGTGCTGCAAAATCTGCTCGCCGAACGGGTGCCGATCCGCAACATGCGCAGCATCGTCGAGTCTTTGGCGGAGCATGCGGCGCAGAGTCAGGATCCCGGCACTTTGACCGCCTCGGTACGAGTGGCTCTGGGCCGACAGATAGTCCAGGAAATCGCTGGCCTGGGTACCGAAATTCCCGTGCTGACCCTGGCCCCGGAGTTGGAGCAGATTCTGCTCGGCTCCCTCACAAGCAGTGGTGCGGCCGGCGCCGCCGTGGAGCCGGGACTGGCCGATCGTTTGCAGAAGAGCGTCGCCGAGGCGGCGCAACGGCAAGAAGCGAGCGGCGAACCCGCGGTGTTGCTGGTGCAACCGCAGCTGCGGCCGTGGCTGGCGAGGTTCACTCGCCATGTGGCCCAGAACCTGCATGTACTGGCTTACAACGAAGTGCCGGACAACCGCCGAGTGAGGCTGGTGCAAGCACTGGGTCGATGAACTGAAGCTGGCGTGGCGTAGATAGCGGAGCACTGGATGAAGCGTGACAATTTCAAAGTGATGTGGCGAACCACGGCACGCGCAACGCGAACGTCGTTGCCATGTGGACGTCGGTCATGAAGATCAAGCGCTTCGTTGCCAACGACATGCGACAGGCCATGCGCGAAGTTCGCGCAGAGCAAGGCGCCGATGCGGTGATTCTGTCCACGCGTCGTCTTGAAGACGGCATCGAAATCATCGCTGCGGTCGATTACGACGAAACCCTGGTTCGCGAAGCGGCGCGGCACGGGGCGCCGATGCCCGAGACGGCGAGTGACAAGCGAGCCCCCGTCGCTTCGCCGCTGCCGCCGCCGATGCCGGTGGCGCCCAGCGAAGTGGCCGCTCTGCAACCCATCGTCGAGCAAGGCGTGGTCGAAGCTGCCCGCATGCGGGTCGAGCTGGGTGGCCTGCGTGAGTTGCTGGAGCAGCAGCTGTCCAGCCTCGCCTGGAACGATATGGAACGGCGCCGTCCGATGCGTGCGCGCGTGCTGCGCGACATGACCCGACTGGGCATCGAGCCGGATGTGGCACGCAAACTCGTCGAAGAACTTCCCGAACAGCTCAGCGCCGATCAGGCTCGCTATTTACCGCTTGGTCTGCTCAGCCGCAGTCTCAAGGTGAGCGGACGCGACCTGGCCGAGACCGGTGGCATGACGGCACTAGTCGGTCCAACTGGCGTCGGCAAGACCACCACGATCGCCAAGCTGGCGGCGCGTGCGGTGCTGCGCCACGGTCCTGCAAAAGTAGCTTTGGTCAGCACCGATCATTACCGCATCGGCGCCGCCGCGCAGTTGGAGCACTACGGCCGCCTGCTCGGTGTGCGGGTTCACCCGGCACACGATGCGGCCAGTCTGGCGCAGGCACTCGATAGTCTGCGAGAGCATCACACCGTGCTGGTCGACACGGCCGGCGTGGCCGGCAACGACCCGCGCCTGGAGCAGCAGATGAATGTCCTGCGCGAGGCCTGTGCGCATGGTACCCATCCGCTGCGCGCTTACCTGGTGCTGGCGGCTAACGCGCAGGCTTCGTCGCTGGACGAATCGGTGCGCGCTTATCTGCCGATGAAGCCGCAAGCCTGCATCGTGACCAAGCTGGACGAGGCACCCAGCCTGGGCGGCGTATTGTCGGTGCTGATCCGTTATGGCCTGGCACTGGACTACACCACCGACGGACAGCGCGTGCCCGAAGACATCAGTGCCGCCGATGCGCGCGTACTGGTGTGTCGTGCCGCGCAGGTTCAGCGGCGACTGACGCCAGCGATCGACGATGTGGAAATGGCCGATCGATTTGGCCTCGCGGTGGGCAGCCTATGAACGGGGCAGTGACAGTGGACCAGGCCTGGGGCTTGCAGAATCTATTTCCCACGCCAGCGAGCGTGCGCCCACGCGAGGTTGAGCTTTTCCATCAGGCGGCCAGCCTCAGCAGGATGGCGCCGCCGCGGCGCAGGACCCGCACGGTGACCGTGGCCGCTGGCAAGGGTGGCGTGGGCAAGACCACGATCGCCGTCAACCTGGCGATGGCCATGTCGATGGCCGGACACGACGTGATGCTGCTCGATGCAGACATGAGTGTCGCCAACGTTGACGTGCAACTGGGTCTGACGCCGCTGCGGCATGTCGGGCACATGCTCGAAGGCAACTGCACACTGCAGGACCTGATCATGACCGGGCCGCATGGTCTGAAGATAGTTCCCGGCGGGTCAGGCGCGCGCCGGTTGGCACAGTTGTGCAATGGCGAGCACGCGGCGGTCATCCGCGCTTTCGACGATCTGATCCTGCCGCCGGAATATCTGGTGGTGGACACCGCTGCCGGGGTATCGGACAACGTGGCGATGTTCGCGGCCGCGGCCGATGACGTCGTGATCGTGGTCTGCGACGAGCCCGCCTCGCTGACGGATGCCTACGCGTTGATCAAGATACTCAGTCAGGATTTTGGCGTACGGCGATTCCATATTGTTGCCAATATGGTTCGTCACGCCAGTGAGGCGCGGCGTCTTTACGAGAAGTTGGCGCGAGTGAGCGAGCGCTTCCTTGATGTCGCGCTCGATTTCATGGGCATGGTACCGCATGACGAACGGCTGCGGCAGGCGATTCGTCGCCAGAGCGCGGTCGTGGATCTGTGGCCTTCCAGTCGTTCGGCGATGGGATTCAAGCAATTGGCGAGTGCTGTCGATACATGGGGAGAGCCCATGTATCCGGACATTGGTCGGATCGCGTTTTTCAGTGGTCAGAGCGAACCGGTTACGGGGTGGTGAGAATGAGCGTGGCTTCGGAATACCTACAACTGCAACGCGAAGATGCCGATCAATTGGTACGCCAGCATGCGCCGCTTGTGCGACGCATCGCCTACCACCTGATGGGGCGATTGCCGCCGAGCGTGGACGTGGGGGATTTGGTGCAGGCCGGCATGATTGGCTTGCTGGAGGCGGCGCGCAATTTCGCTACCGATCGCGCAGCGAGTTTCGAAACCTATGCGGGTATTCGGATTCGAGGCGCGATGCTTGACGAACTCAGGCGCACCGACTGGACCCCGCGATCGGTGCATCGCAAGGTTCGCGAAGTGGCTGAAGTGGTGCGGCAGATTGAAAACGAGACAGGCGCGGACGCCGAGAGTGCCGAGGTCATGCGGCGACTGGGCATCAGCGTTGATGAGTATCACCAGGTGCTTGCCGATGCGGCCAGCGCACGGTTGCTGAGCTTGACGGCGCCTGATGACGGTGAAGGCGACGGTGGCGGGGCGATGGATGTGATGGACCAGGATGGCCTGAGTCCGCAGGAGCGAATCGAGCGCAGTGGGATGAAGGCTGCGTTGGTCAAGGCGATCACCACCTTGCCCGAACGCGAGCAGTTGGTGATGTCGCTGTATTACGAACAGGAGTTGAACCTCAAGGAAATTGGACTGGTGCTGGGCGTGACCGAGTCGCGGGTATGCCAGATCCACGGCCAGGCATTGATACGCCTGCGTTCGCGGATGAGCGCCTGGCGCGACGACGACTAGCAGACGGTGAATGACCGCATCGTCAGCGCAAGCGAATGGCCAGGGATACGAAGTGCGACATAGGTGACAAGCGACACAGGTACTGAATCGAAAGCCGAGGTTTGCGTCGCCATCAGCTCAACGGTGGCCTCGCACCGGTGCCGGGTCCAGGCTGCTCATTTTGGTTTTTTTGTACTGCCTGAATCGTCCAGGGCGGAACTAGCGGAGAGAAGTGTTTGGACAAGAACATGAAAATTCTGGTGGTCGATGATTTTTCCACCATGCGGCGGATCGTTCGCAACCTGCTTGTGGAGCTCGGATTCAGCAATCCGCTGATCCAGGAAGCCGATGACGGCAACAACGCGTTGACGATGCTCCGTGCAAATTCCTTCGACATGGTCGTTACCGACTGGAACATGCCCAACATGACCGGCATCGACTTGCTGCGTGCGATTCGTGCCGAACCGAAATTCAAAGGACTGCCCGTGTTGATGGTCACTGCCGAAAACAACCGCGAGCAGATCATCGCTGCCGCACAGGCTGGCGTGAACGGCTATATCGTCAAGCCCTTCACCGCGATCACGCTGCGCGAGAAGCTGGAGAAGATCTTTGAGCGCCTGGCCGCCAGTGGAGCTTCCTCATGAGCGCGGTGATCCCCGAAGTAGACGGCGAAAACATGCCCGAAGAAGTGCTTGCGCTGCTCAATAGCGAAGATGGCGCGGCATTTGAACAAGCGCTGGACAGCATGGTGCGCCAGCGCGAGCAGCATCTTTTTCGCGCCCTGGGATTGCTCGCCCGCGATCTCCACGGTGCGGTGCGCCGTCTCGGTGGCGATCTGGCGTTCGAAGGCGTTCCCGGCAGCATGGCCGATGCCCGCCAGCACCTGATCGAAGTGCTGGATATGAGCGCCAAGGCGGCCCATCGCAGCCTGGATTTTGCCGAGCGCATGCGTCCGGAGGCCGACGCGCTGTCGCGCAACGCCGCCGAAGTGCTCGACTTCAATGACAGCAGCACAGATCCCACCGCGGTGCTGGCACGTCAGGCGCAGGCATTCGCCGAGCGCTGCTGCGACGGTCTCGACGATATGGTCATGGCGCAATCCTGGCAGGACCTCTCGGGCCAGCGCATCAAGAAAGTGGTCGGCTTTATCGAGAGTGTCGAAACATCGCTGCTTGAGCTGGTACGCCTGACCGGCGCACTGGCTGGCGGCGAGGCTCCGATAGCTGCCGCCAAGGTGAGCAGCCAGGACGAGGCTGATCGCTTGCTCAGCGAGTTCGGGTTCTAGTTGCGACGGATGGGCACATGCTGATGGATCCCTCCCTCGACAGCGAACTACGCGACGATTTTCTGGTCGAGGCCGGTGAATTGGTCATGCGGCTGGGCGAACAGCTGATCCAGCTGGAGGTCTCGCCGCTGGATAGCGAGCTGCTCAACGCGGTGTTTCGAGTTTTCCACACGGTCAAGGGTGGCGCGGGCTTTCTGGCGATCGAGCCGATGGTGCAGTTGTGCCATTGCGCGGAAGAATTGCTCAACGAAGCACGCAAGGCGACGTTGGTGCTGGGCCCCGCGCAGATGGACGCGCTGCTCGAGGCGCTGGACTTGCTCAACGGCATGATGGAGGCGCTGGCCAACGGCACATCGATGGCGTCGCCCCCACCATCACTGCTCGAACGGCTGCTACCTCCTGCCAGGCCGGTGGTCACGCAGACTGCACCCGCCATCGCGCCGGTGGATGGCGTCGATTCGGTCGAGCGGGCGTTCGAGGCCATGCTTCAGGAAGTGCACGGGCAGTCGCCGGTGGCGACCGGCAATTCCCTGGACAACGAGTTCGAGGCATTGCTGGATACCCTCTACGGTCAGGGTGGCGCGCCAGGGCTGGAGGCCGCAGCCAATGCGCCGACTGCAACCATAACCTCCGCGCCGCAGTTCAAAAGCGATCAGCGGATCGGTGAAGACGAATTCGAGGCCTTGCTGGACAGCATCCACGGCAAGGGCGCCGTCCCGGGAACCAGCGCTGTCGCAAGCGCCAACGTCGCGCCTGCCGGTCCGGTCGGCGATGACGAGTTCGAGGCCATGCTGGACAACTTGCATGGCAAGGGTGGGCTGCCCGGTGCTCATTCAGCAGTCGCGATAACGCCGATCGCGGTCGTCTCGGCCGTAGTACCTGAGCCTGCCGCACCGGTTGAAATACCGACGGCTCGATCGACATCCACCAACGCACCGCCAACAGCGCCGGCCAAGCAGGCAGTGGCGGCGGAGACCACGGTGCGGGTCGATACCGCCCGACTCGATGCGCTGGTCAATCGTGCGGGCGAGTTGGTCTTGTTGCGCAACCGGATGCTGAGTCTGGCGGCACGCAGCAACGACGAATCGCTGGCACTGGCGGCCGACGAACTGGATCGAATTTCCGACGAACTGCAAAGCGCCGTGCTCGGCATGCGCATGCAGCCGATTGGGCGACTGTTTCAACGGTTCCCACGTATCGTGCGTGATCTCGCGCGGCAGCTTGGGAAGGACATCGAGCTGGTGCAGGAGGGCGAAGATACCGACCTGGACCGCAGCCTGGTCGAGGCGCTCGCCGATCCGCTGGTACACCTATTGCGCAACGCGGTCGACCACGGTCTGGAAGAGCCCGCCGAACGCGAACGGATGGGCAAACCGCGCAAAGGTACCGTGCGTCTTTGCGCCAGTCAGCGCGGTGAGCGCATCGTCATTGCGGTCAGCGACGACGGTCGCGGCATGGACCCGGAGGTGCTGCGGCGCAAGGCGCTCGAGAAGGGCGTCATCGATGCGGCGCAGGCTTCGCGTTTGTCCGAAATGGAATGCTACGAGTTGATCTTCCGGCCCGGCTTCAGCACGGCCGCGACGATCTCGGACATTTCCGGTCGTGGCGTCGGCATGGACGTGGTCAAGACCCGCGTGGCCGAACTGGGTGGCACCTTGCAGGTGCATTCGCGCCTCGGTCACGGCAGCACGCTGGAGCTGACCGTGCCACTGACGCTGGCGATCCTGCGTGTGTTGATGGTGCGCGTTGGTGATCGCCTGTTCGCGTTGCCGCTGGGCAACGTCAGCGAAGTGTTCGAACTCGATCCGTCGCAGGACCGCACGCTTGATGGCCGCCGCGTTGCTGCGCATCGAGGGCGTGCGCTGGTGCTGGGCGATCTTGCCGGCTGGGCCGGAATCGAAGGTCCAGGCGGTAGTCACGTAGTGGTGCTGCACGTCGGTCATTTGCATCTGGGTTGCCTGGTGCACGAGGTGATCGGACGCGAAGACGTCATGGTCAAGCCGTTGGGGCCGCTATTCGAAGGTGTGCCCGGTGTCGCCGGCGCCACCGTTACCGGCGACGGTCAACTTGCGCTCGTGTTGGATCTGGCCGCTTTGTCCGAAGGCGGTGGTCGATTGCTTCCTGCTTCAGGAGTGTCTGCCTGACATGGATCTGATAAGTATCATCGGCACGATATTGGCGTTCGCGGTGCTGATCGTCGGCGCCATCCTCAAAGGCACCGACGTATCGGCGCTGTGGAATCCGGCGGCCTTCACCATCGTTTTCGGCGGCACTGTCTCGGCGCTGATGCTGCATACCCAGGGCAAGGTGCTCAAACAGGCCATGAGCATGTTGGGCATGGTCTACAAGCCACCGCACCTGCAGCCGGCAGATCTGATCAGCCGGGTGGTCGGCTGGAGCGAAATCTCCCGCCGGCAGGGTCTGCTTGGGCTCGAGCCGCAGATTGAGGCGGAGTCCGATCAGTTCGTACGCAAGGGCTTGCAGATGCTGGTGGACGGCAGCGAGCCGGAAGCCATTCGCAGCGTGTTGGAACTGGAAGTGGAGACGCGCGAGCACGTCGACCTGAACGCGGCCAAGGTCTACGAAAACGCGGGCATCTATTCGCCAACGATGGGCATCATCGGTGCCGTGCTGGGTCTGATGGCGGTGATGCGCGATCTGACCGATCCGGCCAAGCTCGGGCATGGCATTGCCGCCGCGTTCGTCGCCACCATCTACGGCATCAGCCTGGCCAACCTGCTGCTGTTGCCGATCGGGGCGCGCCTGAAGGCGTTGATTCACAAGCAGACCCAGGTGCGCGAGATCGTCATCGAGGGACTCGTTTCCATTGCCCAGGGCGACAACCCGCGCCAGATAGAAAGCAAGCTGCAGGGCTATCTCGTATGAAACGCAAGCGCCACGAAGAGCACGTCAACACCGAAGCGTGGGTGATCCCCTATGCGGATCTGCTGACGCTTCTGCTGGCGCTGTTTGTCGTGCTGTACGCGATGTCCAGCGTCAATACGACGAAGTATCGCGCTTTGGCACAGGCAATCTCGGCTGCGTTCAACGGTTCGCAGCAAGTCATCCATCCTTTGCAGCCCAATACCCCCCAGGCCAGCCTGTCGTTGCCTGCCGGAGTGCCTTCACCGGTGCCCAGCGCGCCGCTCGCAAGAATGTTGCTGTCGATGCCGGCGCAGCAGATGATGGCGCCCATCAAAGAGCACGCCAGTCAGGCAGACCGGAACAAGTTCAATAGCGAACAGCAGGATCTTGAGCGCATCCGCAGCCAGGTCGAACACGCACTGCAGCCGTTGATCGACAAGAACATGGTAGTGGTGAGACGCACCACCACCTGGCTGGAAATCGAGATCCGCACCGATATTCTGTTTCCCAGCGGCGTGGCCACGCTGTCACCGTCAGCGAACCAGGTACTGACCAGCATCGGCGAAATTCTCGCGCCCTTCGGCAACCCGCTGCGGGTCGAAGGTTATACCGACGACGTACCGATCAATACCGCGCTGTACCCATCCAACTGGGAGCTGTCGGCTGCCCGCGCGGCGAGTGTGGCAAGGTTGTTCGCCGATCACGGTGTCGATCCGGATCGACTCGGCATCGTCGGTTGGGGGCAATACCATCCGTCCGCCGACAACGTCAGTCAGGACGGCCGCAACCGCAACCGACGCGTACTGGTCGTCGTGCTGAGCGATCGTGCCGCGCCGACGCGTTTCTATAGCAATAGCGATCAGATCGATCACACGGCGGACATCGACACAGCGGCGCCTGATGGGCATCCAGCTGTGCCGGTTGCGACATCGCCGCCATCAACCTCGCCGCCGCCTGCGGGCGCCGCTGCGCGAGTGGGTGCTACTCAGGCTGCCGCTGCGCCTGGTCTCGGGGGGCAGTTGCCCGCGCCGGTATCGCTTCCTGCAACCTCGCCGCCTGCTGGTGTGGTTTCGCAAGTGGGTGTTACTCAGGCTGCCGTGGTGCCAGGTCCCGGGGCTGAGCTGCCGGTTGCTACGGGCGCGCCGTCGATGGCAGCTTCGCCGTATCTGGTCATGCCGGACACCAAGGACTGACATATGCAGATCTGGGCCATCGCCAATCAGAAGGGTGGGGTGGGCAAGACCACCACCACGGCTGCGCTGGGTGCGTTGATGGCCGAGGAAGGTATGCGCGTGTTGCTGGTGGACATGGATCCGCACGCCTCGCTGAGCGGCTATTTTTCGCTGGAAGATCTCAGCGGTATGGGCAGCGTCTACGAGCTGTTCCGCGAACACAATCCACCCACCGTCGCCAGCCTGGCTCGCGATACCGGGTATCAGGGCCTGTCATTGCTGCCGGCGAACGCGCCGATGGCGACGCTGGATCGCCAGCTTGCCAAGCGGCAGGCTACCGGGCGCATCCTGGGCAACGCCATGGCGCTGCTGGCCAACACGTACGACTACGTATTGCTGGACTGCCCACCGACGCTTGGCTTGCTGATGGTCAATGCGCTGGTAGCGGCGCAGCGCCTGCTGATCCCCACGCAGACCGAATCGCTCGCACTCGATGGACTGGAGCGCATGCAGCGCACGGTGCAGATGATCGAGCGTTCCATGGGACGCGTACTACCGCGCTGGGTCGTGCCAACAATGTATGACGCCGCGACTTTGCATGGTCGCAGCGCCTTGATGACCATGCGCGAGCGCTATCGACACACGGTGACGCGCAACGTGATCGCAGTGGATCCACAGATCTGCGAAGCGGCGGAACATGGCCTGCCGCTCACTCATTGGCCGGCGGCTACGGCGAGTGCCGATAGTTACCGCGCGTTACTTTATGAATTGCTCGGTACCGAGCGCCAGATCAGCCAGGCCTCGGCATGAGCGGCGATACGACCCCCGGCTTCCAGGCAGTCGACGATTACCTGGACGACCTGCTCGGCGAGGCGCCGGCGGACCCTTCCGCACGTGATCCCGCAGAGGACCTCGCGTGGCCACCGAGTTCGGCTGGCTATCTCATGTGCACGGCTGCTGGTGTGCGTGTTGCCCTGCCGATGGGCCAGGTCGCAGACATCCTGCTGACTCCGATGAGCGACGGCTCTGAGCTGCAGGCTAGTGACGGCAATACCGATCGGCGAGTGCGCGTGGCCGACCTCAGCCGCATTCTCGCAGATGGCCTGCATGAGCCCGCTGCCGACATGCTTGTTGTACTCAGTGGCTGGCGCTGGGCGCTGGCCTGTCGCAGCACCGAAGAAGAGGCGTCTTACATCGCCAACAAGGATGTCGACTGGCGGGTGGCGCGCGACGAGCGTATCCGTCGGCCATGGCTCGGCGGCATGTTCAAGAGCGGTCATTGCGCGGTGCTTGATGTCGTCGCACTTCTGGATATGCTGGATGGCGAATACCGAGGTGACGCAAGCGCATGAGCAACCTGTCCAATATTGATGCAATCACCCAGCAGCCCTGGCTGGCCTTTCAGCTGGATGGGCAGCACTACGCTGCACCGTTGAGCCACGTCAGCGAAGTCATTCGCGATCGCACGCCCACCCCTGTACCAGGCGCGGCGGACGATCTGCTGGGCATCTGCCAGCTGCGCGGCAGCATCGTGCCGGTGATGGACGGGCGTCGTCGTCTGGGACTGCGCGGCGTTACCGAGCGCGACCAGGATGCCGTGCGTATCGTCGTGTTTGCGCACGCAGGACATCGGGTAGGTCTCAAGGTGGACGCGGTAGGCGAGCTATTGCGGCCGCAGACCGCGGCGATCGGGCCACCACCGCCCGGACGTTCGGGCTGCGCGGACGATCCGGTGCAGGCGGTACTTGCCTGGCAGGATGGTTTCGTCGCACTGCTTGATATCGTAAGGCTGTGCCGTCTTGCTCCGGAGCTGCAACGTGCGGCTTGATGTGCTGGTGATCGTGCTGCTGGCGTTGCAACTGGCCCTGCTCGTGCTGTTCTGGTATCAGGCGCGCCGATTGCCGCGCGACCTCATTGCTCAGGCCAACGCCGGTGGCGGCGTACCTGCATTACTGCTGACGAACACGCTCAACAAGATCGAGCATCGGCTGCAGGCACTGGACGAGCGCCTGCGCCTGCTCGATGAGCAAAGTCGCGCCGTCAGGTCGACGCCCATTCCCGCCATTGCGCAGCCCGTGTCGCAGACCCATCAGCCCTCCACACACAACTACGAACTGGCCCAGCAGTTGGCTCGTGAAGGTTGTGGGCTGGAAGTACTGATGGAACGTTGCGGTTTGTCACGCAACGAGGCGGAGCTGGTGCAGCGGCTCTACGCGGGACGCACGTAATCGCGGGCGGTGGCGCATTGCACATGAGCGCAACGCCAGGCGCTGAATTTCACTGTTCGTCCGAGGCTGCATAAACACAGGCAAGTACCGCGGCAGCGGCGTTATAGAGCAGCGGCGGCACGTCTTTGCTCATGCGCAAAGAAGTCAGCAATGCGGCAATCTGCGCGTCATGGTGCAACGGCAGCCCAAGCGCGCGGGCACGCTCAAGCAGACTCTCCAATTCGTCGGCACTGAGGCTGGGCGGTGTCGGCGTTCCTTCGGCACCGCCGGAAAGACGCAGCACCACCTTGCGCTGCGGCGCTGGCAGCAGCGGCTTCATGCCGTCGCCTTGAGAAACACGGCACTGCGATTGTTGCCGGCTTGCGGCAAGCCGGTCTGGCAGCTCAATTGATCCAGGCTCAGGCCACTGGCAGCAAGGCGGACACGCAGATCGTCAAACTGGCCTTCCAGCAAAGCCACGGTGCTGCTGAGCAATGCCCATAGCCGCACCGACAAACGCAGGCCACGCAGAACCAGCTCTCCTTGCACCGGGCCCAGTGACGGCAAGTCCAGGGCAAAGCCGAGCGTCCAGTGCTGATCCTGCTCGCCATCGTCGGCATGCTGCTCCAGGCGCACCTGCAAGACATCGGCCCCGTGCTCGCCTTGTACCGGAATTTCGATCATCCACGCCGGTACATTGCGCGTCTGTAACTGAGCGACCTCAAGCCGTGCCAGTGCCGCTTGAACATCGTTGCGCAGACGTGGCAGGAAATCCGCCGCCTGGTTGCTCTCGGCCAACTCCAGTGGCAAAACAAACCGCCCCTGGGGCGTCATGCCGCGAGACTGCAGCGGCGGTGCGACATCGGCGCCGTTGCCATTGCGCGAAGCCGGCTGGCCTTCCAATGCCGACAACAGCCGCAGCAGCGCACCTTTCCAGTCATCCTGGCCAATGCTCGGATCGTCGCCGGTCGCCCGCGCCAGCTGCGACTCCAGGAACAGGCCGCTGCGTTCGATCGCCTCGCGCAAACCCTCGCCCGTGGCTACTTCCTCGGGATCGCTCATGCTGTGCTCGAGCAGCGCCAGTGCTGTGCGTACATACGGTGGCAGCTGTCGCAGCACGGGCCATTGCGCCAACGCAGTCACCGTGGCCAGCAGGGACGCGTAGCCGTTTTGTTGGGGTAGACGCTCGCACAGTGCCTGGTTGACGTTGTCGTTGACGGTCGCTTGCGCGCCCATCAGCTCCAGTTGGGGCTGTGCACCGAGGTTGAGCACGCGCACCTGAAATTGGGAGGGCAGCTGCGTGCCGGGCGCCTCGGCCTCGACCGTCAGTGCGCCAATCTGCAGCACCAGCAGGCCTTGTTCGGTAAAGCCGAGCACGCGTGCGGACATCACGTCGCCCATGCGCCAACCCGTGGAGTCGGCACCCGCAGCGGCACCGATCCAGGTCAGTGCGGCAAAGCTGGTTGGTTGGATGATCAAGCGTGGCTCCTCCGCCAGCGATCGCGCCAAGTCCCTCGCCCCTGCAATCGTCTAATGAAGATCGGCCGGTTCGGCAAGAACTTGAGCCCTCTCGCAAGAAAGCCCTGTCGATAAAGGCTAAAGCTGCCGCCACGCTGGCCGATAAATTCCTCGAGAAAGAAAATCCGGCGGGGATGGGCGTATGGGCGGCAGCAGTAAAAACGTGGCGGCGGCAGCAAAGGCTGCGACGGTGATTGGGCTGCCAGCCGACTGCCGCATGGCTGAATTGCCGGCGCTGCGCGACCAGTTCGTACTGGCGCTCGATGCCCCGCTGAGCACGCTCGAAGCGATTGGGGTGGAGCGCGTCGATACCGCAGCGCTGCAACTGCTGGTGGCGTTTCATCGCGATGCGCAAGCGCGTGGCAGGACGGTCGCCTGGAACGGCGTGAGCGCTCCGTTGCGAGAGGCCGTGGAACGGCTTGGTCTGACAAAAACATTGGCGTTGCCGGCCGCGACGCCGGCCTGAACTAGAGGTGGATGATGGCAA
>Ga0302316_10000422_pt1 | contig 38076 bp, 41 predicted proteins | sample III_Palsa_N3_2_FD_200456 | JGI IMG/M metagenome (GOLD analysis project Ga0302316, IMG submission 200456) | Peat permafrost microbial communities from Stordalen Mire near Abisko, Sweden - III_Palsa_N3_2 | ecosystem: Environmental > Terrestrial > Soil > Palsa > Peat permafrost | place: Sweden...
TCCTTAGCGAGAGGGTCTACTTCTATCTAACCTGATAGACGTGCAAGAAAATGGTTTGAGGCGTCATTCTGTACGAAACGTCATCTTGCGGTCGAGAAAGAGCCAGTTCCTTCAGGGGTGTGCTGCGTCTCATAGAGTTGAACCTCGGGACGGGGCATTTGATGAAACGACGTAGGTTTTTGGTTACCGCTTTTGTGTTGATGACTTTGGGCACGACAGGACTGGCGGAGCCAATTCCAGTGAGGCATATCCAACGCGCCATGCATCGGTTTATGGTGGCGCGCTCCGAGGCTGGTAGCATCCTTGCCCGTGGTGAGTTTTGGCAGGTGGTCCATGGCGATGAAGTAACGATGCGCCTAACGTATCACTTCGTTGATGGGTCGATTGATGATGAGACGACGACGTATCGGCAGGAGGGCACGTTCCGGCTGGTACGCAATCACCACGTTCAGAAAGGGCCGTTTTTTGCGAAACCAACCGACTTTGCTGTGGAAGCTGCCACCGGCACGGCGACCACTGGCACGACGGACAGGAATGGCAAGACACAAGTCCAGAACGAGCATATCGACCTGCCAGATGATCTTGCGAATGGGTTCATCGGCACCTTGCTTCTCAATGTGCCTCAAAATACGACGCCGTTTCGTGTGGGGATGCTGGTGCCAGTCGGTGGAGGCCGATTGATTCGGCTGCTAATTTCACGTGACGGCGAACAGCCGTTTCATACCGCGGACCAGACTCTCCGTGCGGCTGTTTTTCGCATCCATCCTGAGCTTGGCGGGATCGTAGGCTTGCTTGCGCGATTGATCGGCCTTCAACCAAAAGATGTGATGGTGTGGGTGTTGGAGGGTGACGACCCCGCCATAGTGAGGATCGTTGGACAACTGGGTGGATACGGGCCTGTAGTCAACTCAGAGTTGGAGGGGACCAGCTTCGGAAAAATAGGGCACTCTGCACGTGTTATGCGCGGCGTGTTGTGAGCTCGTGCCAGTTGAGGCCAAGGTCGACGAGAAGAATGGAAACCAGAGTGAAGGCGATGACTCCGACCGCTGACAGTACGTCGCCAAGATGGCTCCAGTAGGCGGGCACAAGGTTAAGCACACGGCTCGAGACGAAGGTAAACGTCACCGCGTAGGAACGCGCCATCCACTGGCGATGGACGGCGATTTGGCGATTACGCGCGGCGACCACGGCTGCAGTAGTGCAGATGATCCAGGCGGTCCCTTGCATAGCTGTCCCTGGCAGGCCGGGGCGCCCGGCGGCAAGGGTGATCCCGGTGAAGGCGCCAAGTATGACTGAGACAAAATACATGCGACCGAGGACGCGATGAAGCCTCAGGTGGCGCTGCCGAAAACGCGTCGAGAACTGTAGCGGGCCGGCCAACAGGGCAAAGGTTCCACACAGCGTATGCGGGATGAGAAGTCCGCGGTCAGCGATAACCTGCAGGCGATAGGCATGGTACATCGGATAATCGGTGACAAGAAGGACCTCTGACGTGATGAAGACAAAGAGAGTAGTAAGACCAAGCGAAACCCAGAGAATCATCTTGAATCTGGAATTGGCGGGACTCGGCGCTGGCAGAGTGGAAGTTGACATTATTCTCCTCTCGCACGGTTAGACGTGGTGGGTAATTCATTAGGGCGACCGGCGCGATATCTATTCAGTAGATAGCACTTGCAAACTACAGGTGGGATGACGATTCGTTCACGGATGGCGTTGAACCGCTTTTATCCCCATGGCAACCCAAGCCCGATCCGCGGAACTTACCGACGATACACGCCGCATCATGGAATCCCCACCACAACAGCCTCTACGGACCGCTCCAGCGACTCCTGCGCACATGGCAGGGTGATCACCAGCCTCGCGCCGCCTTCAAGCCCGTTTGAAGCGAATATTGTGCCTCCGTGCGCTCGCGCCACCGCTTCTACAAACGCCAGACCGAGGCCATATCCACTGGAGTCTGGCCCCTTCACGCGCCGCCTAAACATGGCATCCTGTATCTCTGCGGCAAAGCCTGGCCCGTCATCCTCCACAGTGACCACCGCTGCCTCGTTCTCCGCCTGCAGGCCAATCGTCACTGTGCAGGAGGCTGGCAGATGCTTCAGCTCGTTGTCGAGCAGGTTGGCCACCGCACGGTGTACCAACGCCGCGTCCGCAAATACCTTCACCGGGCCACCGCTACGCAGCTGCATTCGCAGTCCGCGATCAGACATGCAGGGTTCGTACAGGTCCATCATCACGCGCAGTATCTCATCCAGATCGATCTCCGTGCGCGTCAAGCGGAGAGCATCGGCCCTGGCCTCGGCAACATCCAACGAGGTGTTCAAGAACTCAGTTAGCCGATCCAATTCCTCAATGGCAGACACGATCATCGGTTCCCCCTTGGCGCTTGCGCCGGCCTCAGAGAGCGACATCTCCAGCTTCCCGCGTATCGCCGTTAGTGGGCTTCTCAGGTCATGCGCCAGCGAATCGGTGATGGTGTGCAGCTGATGCACCGAGCTCTCAATTCGGTCAAGCATACGATTCAGCGTGCGGGACAGTTGTCCAATCTCGTCGTTATGCCCGGTGGTGGGAACGCGCCGGCTCAGATCGGACTCGCCGATTCTGGATGCCGCCTCCGTGATCTCTCGTACGTGACCCAACATGCGCCGTGTTGTAAAGAACACAATCCCAAATCCAAATAGAACGATCAGCAGACCAAGCCACAGGAAACGTGCTCGAAGATTACGCAGTACGCGCAACTCGTCGCGCTCAGACAGGCCCAGGTAGATGGAACTTCCATCGTTGATCGGCGATGCGACCACCCGAAACGGTATCGGAAAGCCCTTCACGTTTAGATGGAACGGGACATCAGGCACTACCTTTTGAGCCCGAATCGCCGCGAGGTTCGCCTCGCCGTCACCCGCACCTACCCACAATTTTGCCGGCCCTGTCGACCCCGCCTGGAGAAAGAAGACCGAATCATTCTCCTTGCCTCGATTCCGCGATCGGTTCGGAACCTCTCGACTCGCCAGCTCCGCCACCTCGCCAACTACACGATGGTACAAACGATCCTTCGGCGTGCGCTCGGCCACATCGCCCAACGTTCCGACCTCGCCCGATAGCCATGCATCGCTGCGCCGCTGAATGTCACTCGCGACAAACTGGTGCAGTCCCGCGAACACCAGCAAAGTCCCTAGCGCAAACGCCAGCGTCGCCCACAGCGAGATACGCCAAGCCGCGCTGTGAAGCCGATTGTTATCGCTCTTTGAGGACATACCCGACACCTCGCAGCGTCTTGATGAGCGGCTCCCGCCCCTCCACATCGACCTTACCGCGAAGCCGGTAGATATGCACGTCCACCACGTTTGTGTCCGGCTGAATCCGCATGCCCCATACCTCGGCCAGCAGCATGGACCGCGTCACCACGCGCCCAGCATGCCGGCACAGATATTCCAGCAACACAAACTCCTGCGGGCTAAGATTCAACACCTCTCCGCCGCGTGATGCTCTGCGCCGCAATAGGTCCAGCTCCAGGTCTCCCACTTGCAGCGTCGTCGGACTCGAACTCGTTGCTGCGTTTCGCTTTAGCAGATTACGCAGCCGCGCCAGCAGCTCCGCTAAAGCAAATGGTTTCGTCAGGTAATCGTCGCCACCCTGTTCCAGTCCCGCCACGCGATCATCCACCGACCGCCGCGCCGACAGGATCATCACCGGGCTAATCACGCCCAGTCGCCGAAGACGCAGAATCAAATCGATGCCATCCTGGTCCGGCAGTCCGAGGTCAACAATGAGCGCGTCATAGACCTTGGCCGACGCGAACTTCTCCGCTGTCCCTCCGTCTCCTGCGACATCCACCTCATACCCCGCATCGGCCAGCGACGTCTTCAGAAAGTCCTGAATCTCGAGTTCATCTTCCACCAACAACAACCGCATGAACAGAGCATAAGCCTCTGACTGCATTGGGGGTAGGCGTCTATATCGCACATCGCACCGGATGAACAAATCGTCATCACAATCAGGCCGCCTTCGGTTCTATCAGCAGGGAGAAGGGCAGCTCTCAAGGAGATGTGCGGCCGCAAGCGGGAGGTTCCCCGGCAGACCAGGCAGCTCGTTCCGCATCGCGCATATCGCGAACATGTACAGCTACGACGACGGGGAAGGGTCGGAGACGACGTTGCGGAGCAATCCGGATGAGGTGTCGGAGGCGCTGAGGGCAAAGTTGCAAGTGCGACTGGCGAAGGCGGGCGTGGTGGTCGACGAAGCGCGACTCACGCACCTCGCATATGCGCCGGAGATTGCGCAGGTGATGCTGCGGCGGCAGCAGGCGGAGGCCGTGATCGCGGCGCGTCAGAAGATTGTGCAAGGAGCTGTCGGCATGGTCGAGATGGCGTTGACGGAGCTTTCGGCAAGAGGGTTCGTGAGCCTGGATGATGAGCGGAAGGCGTCGATGGTTAGTAATTTGATGGTGGTGCTGTGCAGCGAGCCTGAGGTGCATCCAGTGGTGAATACGGGAACTCTTTACAACTGATGAAGGAGCGCAAAGCATTTTTGATGCGGATTGATCCCGCGCTGTGGGCGGAGCTGGAGGTCTGAGCGCAGGACGAGCTACGTAGCGTGAACGGGCAGGTGGAGATGATTTTGAAGCAGGCGGTAATGAAGCGAAAGGGCTCCGCCGCGAAGTCTTTGATTTCTGAGGAGACGGCGTAGCGCTGTAACTGAATGCTTGCAAGTGGAGCCGTGCTTACTCCGTTGCCTAAAATCAGGAAGCGTCGGATCCTCTCCTGCCAAGCTTCGAGCGCATTTGACAGTTAGGTGTACTAGTTGTATTAGTACACGTGTGCTACCTTTCCGCCTCACCTTCCGACCTGGCGTCCCCATCTCTGACCAGGTGGTCTATGCCGCGACCCGCGCCATCGTGGCCGGACAACTTCAGCCGGGAGAAGCCTTTCCTTCTGTTCGCACACTCTCGCGCGATCTCAAGATCAATCCCAACACCGCCCACAAAGTCATCACGCAATTGCTAAACGACGGCCTGCTCGAATCCCGGCCAGGCATAGGGACCGTCGTCGCGCTGCTTCCCCACTCCACCGCAACGCAGCGCACCAACCTTCTCGGCCCTCAAATCGAAGAACTCGTCGTTGAAGCGAAACGCCTTTCCATCGACCTCGACGGCATCACCTCGGCGATCAGTCGCCACTGGAAGCGCCTCACCACTCCCCCCACAGGAGGCTCGAAATGACCGCCGCCACGCCCGCTATCGAAACCCGAGGACTCTCCAAAACCTTTGGCCACACCGAAGCCCTCGCGCCGCTAGATCTCGTCATCCCCCGCGGCTCCGTCTTCGCGCTTGTGGGTCACAATGGCGCTGGCAAGACCACACTCATCAAACTGTTGCTCAACATCCTCCAACCCACGCACGGCTCTGCCACAGTCCTCGGCGAATCCAGCGCCGCACTTACCGGAGAATCCTTCACCCACATCGGCTACGTGTCCGAGAATCAGGAGTTCCCCGAGTGGATGACGGTCCAGGCCATGATGAATTACCTTCGGCCCTTTTACCCCACTTGGAACATAGGCGATCTTCTCGCCGACCTTGATCTCCCCCCTGATCGCAAGGTCAAGCAACTCTCTCGCGGCATGCGCATGAAGGTCGCTCTCGCCAGCGTGCTCGCCTTCCGTCCGCCACTCATTGTCATGGACGAACCGTTCTCTGGCCTCGACCCACTTGTTCGCGACGAACTCATCAAGGCTCTTCTCGACCGCATGAACGACGAGTACGAAGCCAACCCTGACTCCGGCGCCACTATCCTCATCTCCTCGCACGATCTCGCCGAAGTCGAATCCTTCGCGACCCACGTTGCCTTCCTGCATCAAGGCAAGCTTCTCTTCGCGGAGTCGATGGCAACACTCATCGCTCGCTTCCGCGAAGTGACCGTCACCCTCGACCCCTCCGCCAGGAGCACATCCTTCACGCCGCCCACCACGTGGCTCCTTCCCGAGTCGACCGCATCCGTCTATTGCTTCATCCACTCCAATGCTGAAGCCGAAAATGTCGAGCAGCAGGTCGAATCCTTGCTCCCCCACGTCATCGCGATTCAGTCCGAACCCATGACGCTTCGCACCATTTTCCTTGCCCTCGCGAAATCCAGCCAAGCAAAAGATTGGAGTCGCGCGTGATTCAATCCCTGCACATCCTGCGCAAAGACCTCCGGCATCTTTGGCTGGACCTCCTTCTCTATGCAGCTCTGCTAATCGCCTCCAGTATCGTGACTCCAATGATCTGGAACGAAGCGAACATCTCCAATACCCCTCTCCAGCTCTTTGCCGCATTGCTCAAAGTTCTCATCCCCCTCATGTGGCTTATCCTCATCTCTCGCCTTATTCACGATGAGGCACTGGTGGGTGACACGCAATTCTGGATCACGCGCCCCTACCGCTGGACCTCCTTGCTGAGTGCAAAGCTGCTCTTCCTCTTGCTCTGCGTTATGCTCCCGTTCGCTGTCATGCAATGGGCGCTGGTTCTTCAGCTCAGCGCGAATCCGCTTCATACAATTTCTGGACAGTTGCTGGTTTTGCTCTCCACAACGCTCATCGTATGGCTACCGTTCACCGTAGCCGCTTCGGTCACGTCTGTGGTCCAACGGATGTTTCTGTGGCTGCTTGTCATTGTGATCGTCTGGGGAGCGGTCCTGACAGCACTCGGTAGTGCAGTAGGTCCACGCATGCCATTTCCGTTTGCTCCGGAGCTGATGGCGATCGTCATCGGCGCCCTCCTCATGGGAACGCTCATCTATCAATTCAGTAGTCGTGATACTCGCCGCTCGCGTATCGCATTTGTCGCCACCACCGTCTTGTTCGTTGTAATGTTCTGGAGTCTGGAGCAAGGAGAAATTCCTGGGTTGGTCAATTTCTCTGTCCAGCACCATTACCCTTTGTCAACAAACGGACCACTGAATCTCGTCTTCAATCCCAGCGCCGTCCCCTCCCAGGACGCGGGTACGGGAGAACACACCATCGGGAAGCTGGTCATTGCCCGCTTGCCCATCACACTGCAGGGCCCCGGTCCAATCACCCAGCTTGACCATCAAAATGTCTCGTTCACCATCGATGCCCCCGGTTACCACTACACATCCCCATGGCGTCCAGCAGATCTCCTGGATGACAACCTCATGCTGTTCCTTCCGCAAGGGGCCCTCCATGCCGCCCATGGATCCAATGTCCATATGCATATTTCAGAGGTCGCCCAACGGCTGATGCCCGGTACGCCGCAGATGGTTACAGTTGCCAGCGAGTTTAGAGTCCCGGGAAACGGTAGCTGCCGCCTACCATCGCGCCTCTCCGGAGACAACGTCAGCTGCCGCTACCCCTACGAGATCAAATTGCGAACGACCATCCAGGGACCAGTCGCGGATGATTCCTGCAGTAGCGGCTCCGCCCACCCCGGCATGGAAACACTCGGTACCCGTTTCAGCGGCAACGGTCTCGACCCCACCATCAACATTCCCCTTCGCCTTGGTGGGAAAATCTGTCCCGGGACTCAGCTCACCTTCACCGACTACCATCCCGCAGAGAATTTCCTCCTGGAGCTCGACATCCCGTCCATCTCGCTGGATCGATACCTCGTGCGCTAACCCTACTTGGGCACTGCTATCGAGCGTCGCAAACCCAATCATGCAAGGAGCCACCGTTCCCGACGGTCTGAAAATGGACGCTTCGGGACTTCGGGCTGCTAGTTTCCTATAACACCGTTTTCCGCGAACGACGTCCGAGTCAACGAGTGCATCGGCCTGATTGCATCAGTTTGATAAAGCCGAGTTCCCGGCATCGCGCACTTTCGCCTAACGAATTTCTCTTTTCATTTTTTTGTATCGACTCCAAGAATTGAGCGGGATGATCTATTCGGCCCGATACCTGAGGGCCTTTACAGCAACCGGTCCCTTACGTTCCCGCAACTGCTCCAGATAAAGACTGGTCGGTTCAACGTGCGTATTCACAGATTCAGTCACTCCGCGCGGCAAAGGTACCGTATCTTCGGCGGCCACGACTCTTAATTGCTCGAGCTAGGCTTCACAGGCTTTTGGCCGCCCTTTACATTGCGAACTTGTACGTCAGTCAACGGCATCTGGGGGCAACTCTTTCTACGCCCGGAGGCAACACTTTTTAGGCATGGGGGGTTGCACCAAATGTTGCTCCCAGGCTGCCTGCGCTGTCAAGCAACTCGGTGGGACGGCATGAGACGCCTAACGCTGAAAAATAAGGAGTTATGCTCCTCATGAGACTGGATGGAATGTGCTGGAATGGGGTGGTGGTGGCCAGAGACGCTACTGAATAGTCGTCTCAACGGACCATAACCCCATTGAAGAGGCGGGATTGTAGACCAAAGTTGCCCCCAGAGTTGCCCCCACCTAATGGCGCCAGTCACGGCCCATCGAAAAATCCTCGGTTGTATTGTCGGGACCATGTTTAATTCGTGCGCTCAGCGGTCCAGGGAGCTGTCTGGCCATGAAAGCCATACATGCCGGACATCCCGGTTGCCGTGATCTCTCCGCGGAAGGTCAGGACGTCGTTGGTATCGGTGCTGAACTCCACGTGGTTCCCGCTGACCCAGCCTTGCAGTTTGCCATGTTGATGGGGGCCGTGGAAGGTTCCGGAGATGATGTTGCCCATTTGAGAGAGCTGGACCTGTTTGAGCGAGCTTCCGGGTTGGTTTGTGTTGTAGGCGTAGATGGTCCAGTTGCCAGAGAGGTTGGGTGGCGGGGGTGGAGGCGCCGGGGGAGCGGGTGCGGGAGAGTTGGAAGGAGGTGGAGCAAGCGCGCCGTCCGGATGGCTATCCGCAACGGCGGCGGCAGCGCTGATCTCATCGTTGGCCTGTCGGAGGAGGTCTTTGGCTCTGCCGGCATGGCCTCCCAGCTGGTCGTCGTTGGCCCGCTGTGCGGAGCTGATGAAATTGAATGCCTCGATGATGGATTGCTGGGCCGAGGCGAGATTGCCGTGAGCTTGGGGATCAACGGTGGCGACCGGTGCCTGGGCCGCTGCCAGGGTCGCCATGATGGTTGTGCTCGCGAGCAGGGTCAAGAGCTTGATTGGAAATTTCATCTTCGTTCTACCTTGAAATGGATTATGAGATCTCCGAGGAGTTGCAGGCTCCGCCGTCAACAGTTGCTTGGAGGACTCGGTCTCGATCTGCATGCTTGAAGCGTACGGGAGCAGACAAGCCATTGAAATAGAGGTCGCTACACGGAACGGGAGTGTGGTGCCACACATATAAGCTTGGAATTGCGTCTCATCCCATGCACCGGGACCGTCGAAGGGTTCATGGCCAAGTGAAATTGGAGGGCGAGTTCCAGGATGTACAGGGGACCTGCGGAGTTCCGGTTACGCTTAGCCGCGATGGTTGGCGAGCAGAGAGTGTGGATGTCCTAACTCTGTTGGAGAAGGGCCTGCCTGCGGCGATGGAGATCGTGTGGGGACCGTCTTGAGCGAGAACACTTTGGCAATGACCAAATGGCGAATGTTCTACATCGGATTGGAATGAGTAAGGGATGAAGAGAGAAAAGCCTGCGACGCTAGAACGCGCTGCAGGCTGCAACTTTGGCGAAATTGTTTACTGTGGTGGCTGCTGATCCTGTGGCGGCTGCTGATCCTGATGCTCATTGGCGACATCCGCGGCCAGACGGAGCTCTTCGTTCGCCTCGCTGAGAAGCTCTTTTGCTCTCGCAGCGTGGCCGGCGAGCTGGCCGTCGTTGGCTCTCTGCGCATAGCCAATGTAGTTGAAGGCCTGGACAATGTTGTCCTGCGCGGCGGCAAGATTGCCATGGCGGTAGCGGTCGATGTTGACGTAGGGCTGCGGTACGCTCTGGGCGAGTGCCATGGCGCACAGTACCGATGCGCTGGCGAGGGTGGTGACGACGATATTGCGGCGTTTCAAGATAGTTCTCCTTTATTCAGATGGAAGGAGTAATGCGTTGGGTGTTGCGTTTTGTACTGCACCGGGTGGTTTGAACAGCTATTCCCAAATTGCCATGACGATCTCGCCCTTTTCGTTGAGCAGCAGGGTGATGCGATTCGGGTCAGAGTCAAGGGTGCCGAGCCCGTCGGACTCACGGATGACGCGCAGCTTGCTCGGCAATTCCTCTTCGCGAACGAGGGTGTCCTGCGATCGTCCGGCTGGCGCGGCCTGTCCTTTGGGGACGAAGAGCTTACCAACGCAGCCGGCGCAGTTCCTGGGTGGAGCAGCGGATTCCGCATAGCCGGGCATCGACTTCAAGACGACTCGGTTGGCCGCACCGTGCACTCGCACGCCGTTGAAGGGGTGGCCCGACTCGATCGTGAAGATCGCCTCGACCTCGGGATAGGTTGTTGACGGCGAATTCTCGGAGGGCGCTTCGGCGACCAGGGCGAGGTCAAGAATCCCGTCGGAAGGGGTGCCCTTGGTGAGGGGCACGAGTTCGACAGACTCCCAGCCTTCCGTAGTAACGAGGCCCCGCACACGGACCACATCCAATTGCGGGGCGTGCGCGCTGCGCAGGACTTCGACGCTGGTGACCCAGAAGACGGGAGCTGTATTCGGACCTTCATCCTGGGAAGGCGCAGCCGTCTGTTGTGGCGAGGGCGCTACTTCCTGCGCGCTGGGCGGGTTGACGGCGTGCGGGGACTTGGTTTGAGCATTGCCGATGCCAGTGAGCATCAGCGCGGCCTGGAGGAGTGCAGTTAGCTTCGTCTTATTTTGCATAGAGTTGTTGCTCCTTCGTGTTTGGAGATGTTTTGGGTTATGCGCACGCGGCGTGAGCGAGTCCGGGCTCTACCGCTGTCGAGATTGCGAAAAGCTGGGCTGGCTGGACCGCGTCGTTCGTCTTCGCCAGCATTGCTTCCATTCGGTCGTAGGCCGAGAGGATCAGGTTGGCCGGCGTAATCTGTACCAGGTTGCAAAATGAAGTCTGCGTGCTGGCAAAGCTTCCGTTCTCTGACAGCTTGTTGACCGGGGCGCCTCCGCCACAGAGCGAGAAATATCCGCACTCTTTCCGGCACGCTTCGACCCCGGCGCGGATGTCGGTGGCCATGGCTTCCATTGCCTTGCTCGCGAGCATTTGCTCGATGGTGTGCTCGTGAACGTTGCCCACAATGAAGTTGTTGTAGCGCTCGTTCTTGTAGCCGAGCAGTTCGGGGGAGAACGACGACACGTTGCCCTTGCAATCGATATTGAGCATGGCCAGCGGTTCGACCTGCTCGTTGCTCAACGGCGCTTCTTCAGGACGGAAGATGCGCGGAATCAGCCCGTCAATTTCACGGATGAAACTGATGCCCGGATTCTGGCGCGAAATCGTCCAGAAGCGGTGCAGGAAGCCGTTGAACTTGTCCCGCATGCTGTCCCGCGACAACATCATCAGCTCCGAGACATGGTCGTTCTCTGACTCTTCGACGTTGAAGCAGACGTCCTCGATTCCTTCCTCAACATAGAAGGCGTGGAGCTCCTCGGGACATTCCAGCGCTTCCTTGGAAAGCACTGAAATGACATGAAACGAGATGCCCTCCTCTTTGAGCAGGCGAGCGCCGCGAATCGCACGGTCGAAGGTTCCCTTGCCCGAGCGGGTCACGCGGTTCGCATCGTGCATGTGCCGAGGGCCGTCAATGCTGACCCCGACACCCACCTTCCAACGGCGGATCAGGTCGCACCACTCCTTCGTGACCAGGGTTCCGTTGGTCTGGAAGGAGTGGCGGATCTCTACCGAAGAAGGCCGAAGCTCTTCGATCGCCCGAAACACGGATTCGTAATACGAGACCGGAAGAACCAGCGGCTCTCCCGCGTGCCAGATGACAGTGATCTGACTTCCAGCATAGGGAGAGTCGAAGACCCTCTTAAAGCTGGCGACGACCGTCTCGATGTCCATGACCGATGTGTCGTCGCGAGTCGGCAGATAGCAGTATTTGCACTGAATGTTGCAAAACGGCGTGGGCTGCAAAACGATGGTTTGAATCCGCGGTTCCGAGGTTTGCATGATTCCTATGTCCTTTCGCGTGAGCAATTCAGCCAGGGCTACCAGTTGTGCCAGAAGTTGTGCCAGTTGTGCCAACCGCCGTTGCCCCAGTTGTGCCAACCGCCATTACCCCAGCCGCCGTTGTGCCAGCCATTTCCCCAGCCGCCATTGTGCCAGCCGCCATTTCCCCAGCCGCCGTTGCGCCAGCCGAACCCGCCGTTCAGCCAATCGGCAAGCAAGAGATGGGCACCGGACGGGCTCTTGAAAACGGCGTCGTTGGCCGAGGAAACCTCGGCGCGGATTTCGCTGAGGCGGTCGGCGACCGACAGATTGTTGGAGGCGGTGTGGATGGTCGCTTCCGCCTGACTTTGCGTCGCGGCCAGTGCGGCGGAAATGCCGACTACGCCAGCGGGTAAGAGTAGTGCAAGAGCTTTCGAAATGCGCTTTTTCGCGCTCATAGTGTGTCTCCTTGTGGATTTAGGTTAGGTGGCCGCGATCCATAAGGAAATCCGTGACCCTACACGTCCTCGTGTGCGGCGCTACATACGAAAGCCGTGTGGTTCCGCATGGGTCGAGGGTGGAGTGGACATAACAGAACGGGTACAATTTCGACACCGCCCGCGCCCAACTCTGGATCATGTCGAGGAAATGTGCAGCATGACGCAGTGGCCACACGATCGTGATGCCAGCAAGGATGGAGGCGTTTCTGCTCGCGCGCTGTCGATCGCGTTCGTGGTGCTGTGCGTTTTCTCCCTCACTCGCGTCTCGGCGCAGTATCGCTCAACACAGTGGACGGCCGACTCCGGCCTCCCGCAAAACAGCGTTCGCGGGATCGTCCAAGCCGCAGACGGCTACCTCTGGGTTGCCACGCTGGATGGAATTGCAAAGTTCGACGGCATTCGATTTACGGTCTTCAACAAGAGCAACACGCCGGGAATCACCTCCAATCGTTTTGTGGCAATGGCCGAAGGAGACGGCGGCGATCTTTGGATGGCTAGCGAAGATGGCAACCTGATTCGATATCACGCTGGGCACTTCGAAGGGATGGGAGAGAAAAACGGACTTCGCCCACATTCGGTTGGTGCCATGACCTACGATCATCGCGGTGGCGTCTGGGTGGACTCTGACGACCGGGTGTACCGTTGGTCACCTCAGTCAGGGCGCTTCGAAAGGGAAGCTTTCGACCGAGACGAAACGCGATTCATCCCTTTGTGGTGGGGCGGAACGGGGTTCTGGGCGATTCGGAACGGCAATCTCCTGTGTTTCTCGCGTGGCCACCTCACCAGCTACCTGCTACCGAAAACATTGACGCCTGCACGCATTCGAGGTGTCGCGGTAGGAGGGGACGATGTCGTCTGGATCGGGACTACGGATGGCCGTCTGGGCAAATTGGTCGACGGATCCCTGGTCATGGAAAACGGAACAGTTACGACCGACTGGCTGAGTTCGACGAGGAAGAACTGGAAGGAAACAATCGCACCTGACTTCAGGCGCACCGTCATCTTCCCGTCAGACGGGAGCGAAAAGGGAATTCCTTATAACGTCGTTTCTGGCGACGACGAAGATAACTTGTGGGTCGGTTCGGAGGACGATGGGTTATTCCGTGTGCAGCGCCAGTCGATCAAGTCGCTGTCTTCTGCGCAAGGCCTCGCAAGTGACAGGGTCTATCCAGTAATGGAGTCGAGTACAGGCGACATGTGGGTTGGCAGCTGGCCGGCCGGCCTGACGCGCGTGCATGACGGTCGAGTAACTGCCTTTACCAAGGCAGACGGCGTCCCTGGCCTGGTCACAGCGCTTGCCGAAGATCGATCGGGAAACATCTGGGTGGGGTCGCATAGCGGGTTGCGGATTTTTTCTCACGGACGATTGATGGTTCCACCCGGCATGCCCGAAGAGACACTTCCCGTCGTGCAGGTTATCCACCAGATGCAGGATGGCGCCATGATGCTTGGAACTCCGAAGGGGATCTACATACTCGCCGGATCGCACTCGCGCTGGATAACAACCCCCGATGGTCTGGCTTGCGATGATGTTCGTGTGATCCTTGAAGACCGCAGCGGAGACACCTGGGTCGGCGGATATGGCGGCCTCACACGCATCCACAACGAAGTGATGACGCGCTGGACAGAGGCCGAGGGTTTGCCCAGCAATAACATCCGCGCCATCGTGCAAGACACGGCAGGCGACATCTGGGTTGGAACGTACGACGGCGGTATTGGCTGGCTCCGCAATGGCAAGTGGGTAGTCTTCAATCAGAGTTCAGGTCTCTACGACAATGGCGCTTTTCAGATCCTTGAAGATGGCCAGGAGCGGTTCTGGATCAGCTCCAACCGGGGTATCTACCGCGTAAGCCGAAAGCAATTGATCGACGTGGCGGAAGGACGGGAAAAGAGGCTCGACTCCGTCGCCTACGGAAGAGCGGACGGCATGTTGAGCATGGAATGCAATGGCGGAGTCTGGCCTGCAGGAGCCAAAGACGCGCATGGATCCCTTTGGTTTCCAACCGAGAAGGGTGTCGCCATTGTCGATCCAACGTCCGTGTCCGTCGACAATTTGCCCCCAAGAGTCGTGATCGAATCAGCATCCGTTGAACATAAACGGCAGAACGCGATCGACGAGGTCGTGATGCGGCCTGGTCAGACGAACCTCGAAGTACAGTACACGGCGCTGAACTACTCGAGGTCGGAACAGATTTCATTCCGTTACAAACTTGATGGCTTCGACGACGACTGGCAGGAGGTGGGGCACAGGCGGACGGCGTACTACACCCATCTGCCCCCTGGCGACTACGTCTTCCGTGTGGCTGCAAAGAACAGCGATGGGATCGCAAGCCTGACGGATAGCACCTTGCGAGTGACCGTGGTTCCACCGTTCTATCGCCGCTGGTGGTTCTTCGCCTTAGTCGTTCTAACCGTATTGGGAATTTTATGGCTGTTTTGGAACCGCCGCGCGCAACAAGTGGCAAGAGAGCAAGCTTCACAGCAGGCATTCTCGCGTGAACTGATTGCTTCTCAGGAAAGCGAACGGAGGCGCATCGCTGCCGAACTACACGACAGCCTCGGCCAGCGCATGATCATCATCAACAACCTCGCACTCTTCTTGCTAAAGACGAAGGGTAAGTCCGTCAACGAGGAAGACAAGCAGCAAACGATCGAAGAGATTAGTTCGGAGGCCACGCAGGCGATCGAAGAAACTCGAGCGATTTCCTATGCGCTCAGGCCTTTCCAGCTCGACAGGCTGGGGCTGTCGAAGGCGATTCAAGCGATGTTGACAAAGGTAGCCCGCGCATCAGAGATTGATCTGAAGGCCGACATCGAAGACATTGACGACGCCTTCCCCGAAGAACTGCGCATAAACGTCTATCGCATCGTCCAGGAGGGCGTGAACAATATCGTGAAGCACTCTCATGCGACTCAGGGTACGGTGACAACGCGCCGAACAAAGTCGACTGTAGTGTTGACAATTGCCGATAACGGTCGGGGTTTGCCAAGCGAACCGCGCAACGCGAAGTCCGGTGCGGGAGGGTTTGGGTTAGCCGGCATCCGTGAGCGCGCCATGCTGATGAAGGGAACGCTACAGATTAAGAGCGAGAACGGGAATGGGACCCTGATCGTAATCCACTTCCCATTGGAAAGTGAGCCCGCACGATGAGCAACGTCATTGAGGTTTTGCTTGCAGATGACCACCCGGTTGTACGTCGAGGGCTAAAAGCGACGATTGAAGAAGACTCGGACCTACGCGTGATTGCGGAGGCTGCGGATGGAAACGATGCGTTGCGTCAGATCGTCGAATTGCGACCCGCGGTGGCAATTCTCGACATAGATATGCCAGGCCTGAACGGGCTGGGAGTGGCGCGCGAGTTATCGGCGCAGAAGATCGGGACACACGTCGTGTTCATGACGTTCCACGCCGACGAGGACCTGATGCGTGCCGCAATGGATGCCGGCGGCAAGGGATACCTGCTGAAGGGTAGCGAGACCGACGAAGTCGGAGCGGCCATACGCGCCGTGTGCGCAGGCCGGACCTACATCGGTTCCAAGATGGCAGCGATTCTGCTGAATCAGAAGGCCGAGTTGTCCGGGAGCGTTCAGCCGCTGGACATCACTGTACTGACTCCCTCGGAGAAGAAAATCCTTCGCCTTATTGCGGATGGCCTTTCCAGCAAGGAGATTGGTGACGCACTTTCGATCCACTATCGAACAGTGGAAAATCACCGTACCAACATGTGCCGAAAACTAAATATCGAAGGTGCGAATGCGCTCGCACGATTTGCGTTGCAGCATCGATCTGCGCTGCATGAGCGGCTGCTTTAGAGGGCGCCTGGCATCGAACCCTCAGCGCGGCAGCTATTCAGAGCCGCCGTTAGTACCGTGTCGAGTTCAGTGAGATTGTTTTTCAAAGCGTAGGCGCATGCTCCCGCCTCTCGAGCTGCGCTCCGAAGCCCGTCGTCGTTGTAGTCCGTCAAAATCACGATTCGCGCCGCGGGATGATGGCTCAAAATTTGCCTTGTGGCTGCAAGACCGTCCAGGCGTGGCATCCTTACGTCCATCAGCACAGCGTCGGGGCTATGCTCTGCGTATGCGACCAAAGCATCGGCTCCGTCTTCACATTCGAAGATGGTGTCGGCAATGTCGCTGATCGCGCGCCGGATCAGCCTTCGAATGGTCGCGTTGTCTTCCACAATTAGGATCGTCATCAGTTGCTTTTCTATCTCACACCTGATTCAGATCATAGGGGTTACTTGCTTTCCTAAGCATCCGTGTCGCTACATGGCGACTGCGTGTACCACTGCACAGCATACCTATGTGGTTACGCACGGTCGAGCGTTGAGTGTGACGACATGGTGATGCACTCCGGTAGTGCGCCGCGTTCGGTTGGTGATGCGTGTGGGAATACACGGACCGCTTGTGTAGTGGTCGTTATTGGTTTCGGGGTCTTAGCTCTCTAGAGTTGAACTCGTGATGAAATTGCCGAAAGCAATACTTGCTTTGTGCTGTTAGGAAGCGCTCCGTTCGTTCGCGCGGACGATGCTCGGTTCGATCTGCCTGGGCCGAGGATCGATGTGTATGTCACTCGCGGTACAGAAACCTTACCGATTGCGCAGGTGCCTGAGTTACAGCCAAATGACACACTGCGAGTGAGAACAGACCTGCCCGCGACGCAGTCAAACCATCTGTTGCTGATCGTGGCCTTCCTGCGCGGCACAACCAACGAACCGCCGGACCACTGGTTCACTAAAATCGAAACTTGGAAGACGACTGCCCCGGAAGGAACGCTGATCGTGGTTCCTGCCGGCGCCCAGCGCGCCATGCTATTTGTTGCACCCGAGACCGGTGGTGATTTCAATACCCTTCGTTCCGCGGTGAAGGGGAATCCCGGTCTCTTTATTCGCGCGAATATCGGGCTCAACAATGCTTCGCTCGACGAAGACCGGATTCTACCCCCTGAACAGGGCGCGAAAGCGGATGTCAGCGATTGGAGGGGAGCTTCGAAGACTTGCTCGGACGAGCAAAGATTCAGGACTTCTGGTTCCACGATCTGCCTCATACATTCGCATCTTGGTACACGATGATGGGCGGCGATCTCTACGAGCTCGCGAAGATTCTCGGTCACTCCAACTATCAAGATGACCGAGCGTTACGCGAAATTGGGACGCGAACACGTCACCAAAACCAGCACCACTGCGAAAGTGATCTGGGAGTTGTTGAGAAAGAAACCGGTTCAGGAAGAGGGCTACCAACCACATGTCGCGTGAGCGATGGTCGTGTATCGGTCGTGCGGCTAAAACTTGAGCTCTTTAATTCCCACTAAGTCTTTTAGAATGTGGTGGCCAGAGACGGGATCGAACCGCCGACGCCGGCCTTTTCAGGGCCGCGCTCTACCACTGAGCTATCTGGCCTTGGCATGCTTTTGCGCAAACGCAACCCGCAGGCAGCCAAGATCGCCCGCCGGGCTCGTGCGTCTCAACTTCGCCTGCCTGTGAGGAGGGAATTACGGCTTCATCGGTCGATGGCGCCTTCGAGAACGTCGACCCACAGTATAGCAATCCCCCTGCCCAAGCTCCAAACCCACGCCCCAAACTCCTTCGCCCCGAACATCACCTGCGGTATCCTTGGACAATTCAAAGCACTTGAAAGGCACGGGATCATGGTCCGCGCTCGCATCGCTTTCACCCTCGCTCTCACCGCGCTGGCTTATAGCTCCGTCGCCCAAAATAAATCCGCAGCCAACACCGCTGCCTCCGGCGAAGCACGCGCCACTCGCGCCCTTGCCGCTGCCAAAGCTATGGGCCCCGGCGAGCTCTACGCCTTCCTTAAACCTTTCCCCAAAGGCGCCGACCTCCATATGCATCTCTCCGGCGCCGTCTACGCCGAAACATTCCTCGCCGAAGCCGTCAAGGAAAACCTCTGCGTCGATCCCGAAGCCCTCAAGCTTGCTCCGCCACCCTGCAACAAGCCGCTTCTCCCCGCCGCCATCACCCTCACCGACCAGCCTCTCTACGACAAGCTCATCGACGCGTTCTCGATGCGCAGCTACGTCCCGTCCAGCGGCTGGAGCGGCCACGACCAGTTTTTCTCCACCTTCTCTCGCTGGGACGCCCTAAAAAAGGCCGCCGTAGCCGAATGGCTTGACGAAGTCGCCACCCGCGCCGCCGCCCAGAACGAGCAGTACCTGGAAATCATGCAGACCCCAGCCTTCTCGCACTCTCGCGGACTCGCCAACCAACTCGGCTGGCCACCAGACGCAACCTCCAGCATCACCGCCGACCAACTCGCCGCCCTCCGCGACGAACTCTTCGCAGGCGGCCTCCGCGATGAAGCCGCCGTCGACACCAAAGAGCTAGCCGACGCGAAAGCCGCGCGCAGCGTCATCGAGCACTGCGACTCCCCCGACCACGAGTCCGCAGCTTGCGGCATCACCATCCACTTCCTCTACCAGATCCTCCGCGGCTTCCCGCCCCAACAAGTCTTCGCCCAAACCCTCCTCGGCTTCGAAGTAGCTTCATCGAACCCCGACGTAGTCGGCATTAATTTCGTCATGCCGGAAGACGGCCGCATCAGCATGCAGGACTATCACCTCCAGATGCAGATGCTCGACTACCTCCACAGCATCTACCCCACCGTCCGCATCTCCCTCCACGCCGGCGAACTCGCTCCTGGCCTCGTCACTCCCGTCGGCCTCACCTTCCACATCCGCGAAGCCATCGACCTCGGCCACGCCCAGCGCATCGGCCACGGCGTCGACGTCCTCTACGAAGATCACCCCGACGCTCTCCTCAAACAGATGGCCGACCAGCACGTCATGGTCGAAATCAACCTCACCTCCAACGACGGCATCCTCGGCATCAAGGGCAAGGATCATCCCCTCGCAGCTTACCGCGCCGCGCACGTCCCCTGGGCCCTCTCCACCGATGACGAAGGTGTCTCCCGCATCGACCTCACCCACGAGTACGCCCGCGGCGTAGACGAACAGAATCTCACCTATCTCGACCTCAAGCACTCCGCCCGCACCTCCCTCGAGCACGCGTTCCTCCAGGGCGATAGCCTCTACGCCGCCCCCGACGACTTCGCCCACCGCAACCCCGCCTGCACCGCCCCTCCCGCCGCCGAGCTCAGCTCCGACTGCAAAGCCTTCCTCATCGCCAACGAGAAAGCAGCCGCCCAGTACGAACTTGAATCCCGCTTCGCTGCCTTCGAAGCCTCCATCCCCTAACACCTCCTCCATCACCGCCCTCCGCCAACCCATGCGCTAGACTGAATCTCGCATCAGCATCAAAGCAAGAAGGGAAGTCCGATGAAACGTGTCCTCTCGGTAGTGTTTCAATTCATCCTCTACCTTGTCGTCTTCGGCGCGGGCTCGCTGCTCCCGGCCTTTGGTACCCTCCCCACCTGGAGCGTTTCCACCGGCCCCGGCCGCGTCTTTGTCTACGACGGCCTGCTTCTCATGCTTCTGGCTTATGTCGTAATCCTCCTCATCGCCGCCGCCCGCAGGCGCCTCCCCATCGCACTCCCGAACGCGACCATCGCCCTGGTCCTGGCCGTGATCATCGGCCTGCTCATGAAGTTCGGCCTTAAGAGCGTGTAAATCTGCAATTTCGACCGTCGTTGATGAACATTCGCTCATGTTTGAGGGACCAAAGTTTGGTCCAGTACCTCGGAGTACCGTGCCAAAATCGGTTCATTTCACACTTTCCCTATTTGAACCTTGGTAAACTAAGGCAGCAGGAAATTCTGTCGGCATGCTGATATGCGATCCGAAAAGCTGATCGGACTACGCTTTTTGCCGATGAATTTCCTGTTTGCTTTAGTAGCGTCCGGGCCGCGTACCTCGCTTGGCAAGAGGATTTCCCTAAGATCATGAATCAACCATCTACCCCCAGCTCCCGCCCCCAGCAGTCTCCCTCCTTCGATATCTCTGCACGCAAGATCGCGTACTTTTCCATGGAAATCGCGCTCGCCAAGGCCCTGCCAACCTACTCGGGCGGACTCGGCATGCTGGCCGGCGACACCCTCCGCTCCGCCGCCGATACCGGCGTGCCCCTCGTCGCCATCTCCCTCGTGCACCGCCGCGGCTACTTTGAGCAGCATCTCGACTCCCACGGTCAGCAGACCGAGAGTGACGTCCTCTGGTCTCCCGAAACGACGCTCCCCTCCGCCAACCAGACCATCACCATCACCCTACAGAACCGCGAGATCACCCTCTGCGCCTGGCGCTTCGACGTCATCGGCCACACCGGCCACATCATCCCCGTCTTCCTGCTCGATGCCGACGTAGAAGGCAACGACCCCTGGGACCGCCGGCTCACCGACCACCTCTATGGTGGCGACACTTACTATCGTCTCTGTCAGGAAGCCATCCTCGGCCTCGGCGGCATCCATCTCCTGCACGCTCTCGGCATGCAGCCCGAAGTCTGCCACATGAACGAGGGCCACGCCGCCCTCCTCTCCATCGGCCTGCTCGAAGCCCGCGTCGCCCCGTCGCCCCTCAGCGCCACGACCGACGCGGACGCCGCAGCCGTCAAGCAGCAATGCATCTTCACCACCCACACGCCCGTCCCAGCCGGACACGACAAGTTCGGCCTCGACCAGATGCGCCAGATCCTCGGCGCCGACCGCTCCTCCACCATCGAACGCTTCGGCGCCCTGCATAACGAACTGCTCAACATGACCTACCTCGCCCTGCGCTTCTCGCGCTACGTCAATGGCGTCGCCATGCTGCACGGCAAGGTCTCGCAGCAGATGTTCCCGGAATACACGGTCCACTCCATCACCAACGGTGTCCACGCGGCCACCTGGCTCTCGCAACCCTTCCAGCAGTTGCTCGACAAGGAAGTCCCCGAGTGGCGCCACGATAACCAGTACTTCAAATCGGTCTACGGCATCGAGCCCGAAGTCATCGAAGCCACCCACCTGCCCAGCAAGGTGCGCCTCTTCCAGACAGTCAAGCAGCGCACCGGCATCGACCTCGACCCCAACGTCCTCACCCTCGGCTTCGCCCGCCGCGTCGCCACCTACAAACGCGCCAGCCTCATCCTGCACTCGCCCGAGCGCCTCATCGAGATCGCCAACCGCATCGGCGGCCTGCAGATCCTCATGGCTGGCAAGGCTCACCCCGCTGACAACGCTGGCAAAGGCCTCATCCGCGACATCTTCACCACCGCCGCCAAGCTCGAGTCCAGCAAGCTCCGCATCCTCTACCTCGAAAACTACGACTGGGATCTCGGCGAGCAGCTCACGAACGGTGTCGACGTCTGGCTCAACACGCCACTGCGTCCGTATGAGGCCTCCGGCACCAGCGGCATGAAGGCCGCGCTCAACGGCGTCCCCAGCCTCTCCGTCCTCGACGGCTGGTGGGTCGAGGGCTGCGCCGAAAACATCACGGGCTGGGCCATCGAGAACTCCGAAGACGAAGGCGTCGAAGCCGAGCGTGTCTACAACAAGCTCGAGAACTACGTCGCACCCGCCTTCGCCGACAAGGCGCGCTGGGCCTGCATCCGCCGCCACTGCATCGCCATCAACGGTACGTACTTCAACACGCATCGCATGCTCGGCCAGTACGTCTCGAACGCCTACTATCCTCCGTCGGCCTCGATCGCCGCCTCCGACCAGGTTGTCGTCGACGACGAGATCCACCAGCCCGTCCTCGCTTAGCCTTGCGGCATAACGCGCACAGCCCCAGGAGTCCCGCCTCATGCAAGCCGGCACTGTAGTCGAAAACTTCACCCTGCCCGATCAGGACGGCAACCCCGTCAGCCTCTCCGACTTCGCCGGCAAGCCCGTAGTCCTCTTCTTCTATCCCAAGGCCGACACCCCCGGCTGCACCATAGAAGCCTGCGGCTTTCGCGATCACTTCAAGAAGCTCCAGAAGGCCGGGGTCGTCGTCCTCGGCATCTCCCGCGACACCGTCAAGGCCCAGAAGAAGTTCGCCGAAAAATATGATCTCCCGTACCCCCTTTTAGCCGACGCTGACCAAACCATCTGCAATCGCTTCGGCGTCATCAAGCCCAAGACCATGTACGGCAAGCTGGTGTCCGGCATTGAGCGCACCACCTACGTCATCGGTCCCGACCAGCGCCTCATCCACGAGTTCAACAAGGTCAAGCCCGAAGGCCACGCCGAAGAAGTCCTCGCTCTCCTAAAGAAGTAAGCATGCCCACCCCGCTCACCCCGATGGAAGCGACGTTAGCTGCCACAGCCGCCTTAGCCGTCACCGCGGGCCTCACCCTCACCTACGCAGCCCTCAGCCCCGGCTCTCAACTCTTCGGCCACACCATCATCGCCGGCACCGACCCCACCCAAGTAGCCCTCACCTACGACGATGGCCCCAACGACGTCGCCACGGACGGGCTTCTCGACCTCCTGGCCCGCCACAACGCCCGCGCAACATTCTTCATGATCGGCCGTTTCGTCCGCCAGCGTCCCGAGATCGTTCGCCGCGTCCACGCTGCCGGTCATCTCATCGGCAACCACACCGACACGCATCCCTGGCTCAGCTTCCTATCCGCCCGCGCCATCCGCGAGGAGCTCCGCGCCTGCAACCAGGCCATCGAAGACACCATCGGCGCACCCATCCACTATCTCCGCCCACCCCACGGCGCCCGCCGCCCCATGGTCTTCCGCGCCGCCGCCGAACTCGGCCTCAAAATCGTCCAATGGAACGCAATGGGTTACGACTGGCAGCCCATCTCCCCCGACCGCATTGTAGCCAACGTAACCCGAGGCCTTGACCGCGGCCGCCGCAACCACACCGGCGCCAACATCCTTCTCCACGATGGCCACCAGCAGGGAATCGGCACTGACCGCTCCGCCACCATCCAGGCCACCGCCACTCTCCTCGAGCGCTTCGCCCGAGAAGGCACGCGCACCGTTACAGTCGATGCCTGGGGCTAATTTGTTAGGGATTATGGTGCGCCCGAGAAGATTCGAACTTCTGACCTACAGCTTCGGAGGCTGCCGCTCTATCCAGCTGAGCTACGGGCGCACATGACACATCAGCATCCGACCTTGCTCCGGGCCCCACAATCCCGGACCCGCCAAATTGGCGCTAATTTCCCTGGGATTGCGGTCCAACGGCGGTGGGACACGCATGGCCTAAGCATACCAGAGGGAATCCACCAAGACCCTTGTCCGATCCATCGGGAGCCACCTCTCTGCGTCGAGACGTTACCCGCGCCACGCAAACCTTCGCAGAACGACCGGCTTCCACATCGCGGCTCCAGTCCGCTCTCCGCAGAAAGTCCTTTCCATTTCTCCGCAAAAACCTGCGCTTTCTCCGTTCTTACCGAACTAAGTCCTTCATCATCAATAGATAGATTGGCAGTCTAATTGCTCCACTATGCCCGTCTACGGGAGAAACGATCTCCCAGGCTTTACGTTTCGTGCATCTCCCCGCAAGACCTGATGTCCTGCAGCATGCTCCCGGGTCAAGGTACGTGGATCTCTCATTCGCGCCTGGACGTTGAGTATTCCCTCCGCCTATTTGAGTGATCCTCCGTTTCTCATCTGGAGGAAGTTCACATGCACATCGCTTCATCTCGCAAAAATTACTGTCGTCTTCTAGCAGTTCTTGCCATCGTTGGCTTGGGATACTCGGGCACTGCGCTTGCAGATCCTATTCCCGTTGGCTGGACCTGCAGTGGCTCCTGCGGCACCCTTGGTGCTAACGGCGTCGTGCCCCTCTCACCTATCGGCACCAGCTCATACGAGTACGTCACCACCTACGGCTCATCCTCAACCGCTCCGCTTCCTTCCGGAGCTCTTGGCGGCGAGACCAACGGCTCGACCCTCGCCACCCCCATCTTCTCCGCGACGGCGGGTACCGCTCTCAACTTCTATTTCAACTACGTCACCTCGGACGGAGCCGGCTATGCTGACTACGCCTGGGCCGAGCTCTTCAGCTCAACCAATACTCCAGTCGCGCTGCTCTTCACCGCGCGTACGGAACCTTCCGGAAGTATCGTCCCTGGAACCGGATTGCCTGACCCCACAGCTACCCTGATCCCTTCCTCCGTCCCGATTATCTCCGGCGCTCCAACCTGGTCGCCTCTGGGTGACTCTTCAGGCACTTGCTGGTCCTCAGGATGCGGCTATACCGGCTGGGTGAATTCCAACTACACCATCGCCGCTGCAGGCAACTACTACCTTGAAGTAGGTGTCACCAACTGGGATGACGAGGCTTACGACACGGGCCTTGCTCTTGACGGCGTGACCGTCGGCGGCAATCCCATTGGCCCTTCTCCAACCCCCGAACCCTCCACGCTCATCCTGCTGGGTTCTGCTCTGGTCGGCGGCGCATCAGCAATCAAACGGAGATTGCTCCGCTAACACCACCAAGACTGCGATCGCCTGGCGAGTGGAGCCTCATGCTCCACTCGCTTCGGTGCGTCCTGCCCCGCGAGTAACTTTCGAGAAGAAGCACCTTCGGGTTGGACGATGCGCCAGTACGATAGCCGCAAGGAGCATTTACCACCATGACCATCAAATTGCGTAGTGCAGGTATCCTTCTCCTTCTCGCCGCCGCGTCTGCCGCCCCTCTCCGCGCCCAAAGCACACCGCTGAAAGTTCAGCCAGGACAGCGCGAAGTCCTTCTCCAAACCGAAAAATCCTGGAACGGCAAGCAATACATGCACTACCCCGCCGGGCAGGTTCAGCTCACCACGCTCAAAGTCACCCTCGCGCCGCACACCGCGCTCCCCTGGCACACCCACCCATTCCCCAACGTCGTCTACGTCCTCTCCGGCACCCTCACCCTGCACGACAAGGCAAGCGGCAAGACGCTCGTCGTTCATCAAGGCGAAGCCGTCGGCGAGTCAGTCGACGATGTCCATCGCGGCGAGGCTGGTGACCAGCCCGCCGTGCTCATCATCACCTACGCCGGCATCCCCGGCACTCCCACCTCCATCCCCGCCAAGGGCGAGAAAGCTGAGTACTAAATCCCACAGCGCAGCAACGCCCAACCGTGTCCCGAATCAACATCCCGGGAGTACGATTACAGCCATGAAGAATCCTTCCCGCTGTACCCCGCTCCTCCTCACCCTCGCCTTCGCCGCAACCCTCACCCCCGCCCTCCCCGCTGTAGCGCAGATGTCCAATATGGACATGCCTGCCAAGCAGTCCGACGCTCCCGCCAAGCCCGTCCTTAGCCCCGCCGAGCAGACCGACGTCACCCTCGGCGCCACCACCATCACCATCCACTACAACTCGCCCGCCATGCGCGGCCGCGTCATCATGGGTGGTCTCGTTCCCTACGGCCAGGTCTGGCGCACCGGAGCCAATCCCGCCACCAGCTTCGTCACCACCGGCAATCTCAAGATCGGCTCGCTCACCGTTCCCGCCGGCAGCTACACCCTCTACACCCTGCCCGCCACGCCCGGAACACCCTGGCTCCTCATCATCAACAAGCAGACCGGCCAGTGGGGCACCGTCTACAAGCAGGACATGGACCTCGGTCGCACGCCTCTGCACTACGAAAAACTCCCCATCCCGCAGGAGTCCATGACCATCACCTTTGAGCACACCGAGAAGCACTCCACCTACCTACACATCAAGTGGGACACCACCGACCAATCCGTCAAGATCGAAGCCGTAAAGTAATCAGCCTCCGCGCTTCATCCGCCTCGCTCTCGCAGGCGTAGTGCAAACGTCCGTCATCTCGACCGAAGCCAAACGGTCTCATCGTTTGGCGAAGCGGAGAGACCCCTGCATCTTCTCTACCGGGCGATGAACTTCACCTGTTGGGCAAATGCTTATGTGCGCCCACGCTTCGCATCGGCCTCGTCGTTGAGCTTACTCAGCGCCGAGGCCACCAGTTCCTTCGCCCCGCCAATCCCCGCCAGCACCGCCTGCAGATCCATCTTCGGCAGCGCAGGATTCCGTTCGCTCCGGCAGTACACCCCATGCTGTCCCACCAGGATCATCGCGTCCGTCAGCACATCGAGCGCCACCGACAGCCGCCCCCGCGCCTCGCCCCGCATAAATTCCTCGCGCTCCAACTCCTCGCCCCGCGCATAGAACACATCTCCATGCCGATAGAACGGCGAGCCCTTCCCAGCGTCATCCGCCACTACCACTCCTTCGCCGCGCTATCAGGCGTCAGCGGCGTCTTCGCCACCGGCCCCTTCCACCGCAACACCGGCTTACGCGCCGCCGTCGTCTCATCCAGCCGCTGAATCCGCGTAGTGTGCGGAGCCGTCTGCACCAACTCCGGATTCTCCTCAGCCTCGCGAGCAATTTGCTTCAGCGCATCGACTAGCAAATCCAGCTCCTCGCGACTCTCACTCTCCGTCGGCTCAATCATCATCGCGCCCGCAACCACCATCGGAAAGCTCACCGTGTACGCATGGAACCCATAATCAATCAGCCGCTTACCCATGTCGCCCGTCTTCACGCCGTTCTTCGCCTGCAGCTTATCGCTGAACACCACCTCGTGCAGCGACGGCGACTTGTACGGCAGCTCAAACGTCCCATCCAACTTCGCCCGCAGATAGTTCGCATTCAGCACGGCATCCTCAGTCGTCTGCCGCAACCCATCGGGTCCATTCGCCAGGATGTAAGCCAGCGCGCGAATAAACATCCCGAAATTTCCGTACCACGCACGTACCCTCCCAACACTCTGCGGTCGATTGAACTCCAGCCCCAGCGATCCATCAGCCTTCGTGATCACGACCGGCGCAGGCAAAAACGGCTCAAGAATCTTCTTGCAAGCCACCGGCCCCGACCCCGGACCACCACCACCATGCGGCGTAGAAAACGTCTTGTGCAGATTCAGGTGCATCACGTCCACACCGAAATCACCCGGCCGCGTCTTCCCGCACAGCGCATTCATATTCGCGCCGTCCATATAAAGCAGCGCGCCCTTCGCATGCAGGATGTCCGCAATCTTGTGAATGTCACTCTCGAACACGCCAATGGTCGAAGGATTCGTCAGCATCAGCGCGGCAACATCCTCATCGACCATGCGCTCCAGCTCCGCCAGGTCCACCATCCCCAGCGCATTCGACTTCAGATTCGCAACTTGATAACCACAAATGGCAGCCGTCGCCGGATTGGTCCCATGCGCCGAATCCGGAATGATGATCTTCTTCCGCGCATTCCCCTTAGCCTCGTGATACGCCCGCACCATCAGGATCCCGGTAAACTCTCCCTGCGCTCCCGCCGCCGGCTGCAGCGTAATAGTGTCCATGCCCGTAATCTCAATGAGGCACTCGCTCAGCAGCTTCATAATCCCCAGCGCGCCCTGGCTCAACGACTCCGGCTGATAAGGATGCGCCTCCGCCAACCCCTCAATCCGCGCGACGGTTTCATTGATCCGCGGGTTGTACTTCATCGTGCAAGACCCCAGCGGATACATCCCCAAATCGATCGCATAATTCCAGGTCGAAAGCCGCGTGAAGTGCCGAATGATCTCAATCTCACTAAGCTCAGGCATCACGCCCAAATCATCGGTGCGCAGCGAATCGCCCAGCAGGGAAGCAGCATCCACCGCTGGCACATCCAGCTGCGCCAGCCGATACCCCTTCTTCCCAGGAGAAGACTTCTCAAAAATCAAATCCTCATTCTGGCTAACATGCGTAGTAGCCTTCACCGGCGTCCCAACAAACTTATCAGGCATAAAACTCCTATGGATGCTCGTTTAACGAACGAGACTCTCTTTGATATTTCTGCTCCCAGTAACGTAGAGCGAACAAATAAACGACAGCCAGCACTCCAGCGATTGCATACATTTCTAACCGCTGCGCCTTGTCCGGAGCGTGACGCGCGGAGAGGGCAAGATAAACGACAGTCGCAGTGGAGATCCAATTTGCAATCTGAACTCTAGTCTTGTGCGCCATCAAAAATCCTCCTCGTCCATCCCGCTACCATCCGCCGAATAACTCCCAGCCTCGGGCCCATCCAACTCCTCTTCCCGCAAACTCAACCCAATCACGGTGCCCGACTCAAACTCCACGGTCAAGGCTTCGGTCTTTTCCAGCGAAGCCTTCGCGACCATCTCGCCAATCTGCGCGCACAGCCCATTCCGATATTCCGGCTCTCCATACGCAATCGAAAAATCCGCCAGCAGAATATGCGGCCACGCATACAGCGTCAGCATCGGCCCATCAAATCTCAGCCGAACGTAATCGCCAACAAACTCCACCGCCGTCAGCTCCTGCCCTTCCATCGCGCTGATATCCACTAGCCTTCCTTCCGAGCAATCCGTACAACCGCGCCAACAATCCATCCCAGCGTCGAGTAAATCAAGAACTGAACCCCAACTTCCAGCGACCCCAGCACCAGGCAGAAGATTCCGCCACCCTGCCCGTAAAAGCTCCCAAACCCAGCCGACGGCCAAAGCAAAAGCCAGAGTCCCGCCGTCTCCACATTGCTCTCAATCAGCGCAAACATGATGGCAATGCCCAGGCACCCCCCGATGATCGCGCCCTTCGTACTCGAGGTCATCGGGTATCCTGCCTTTCGTCCAAACTATTTCACGCCAACAAGCTCCTGCACCGGCGCGCCCGCCAGTACCTTCGCCGCAGCATCCATCTGCGCCTTCGTCGTCAGCTCCGTAGCGCACCAAAGCGTCGCACTCTCGCCCAGCTCTGGATACCACTTCGCCAGTGCTAGCCCGCCAACAATCTGCTTCTCCAGCAGCTTCGCATTCGCCGCCGCAGCCGACTCCTTCGTAGTCAGCACAAACTCATGAAACCGCGGCGCACCATCAAACTTCGTCTTCGCGCCCGCATCCAACAGCGCCTTCCGCAGATAATCCGCCTTCGCCAGATTCTGCTCTGCCAGCTCGCGCAATCCCTGCTTGCCATACACGGTCAGAAAAATCGTGACCATCATAGCCACCAGCGCCTGGTTCGTGCAGATATTACTTGTAGCCTTCTCCCGCCGAATATGCTGCTCGCGCGTGCTCAACGTCAGCACCCATCCACGCTTGCCATTCGTATCCTTCGTCTCGCCGACAAGCCGCCCCGGCATCTGCCGCAGGAACTTCTCCTTGCAAGCAATCACGCCGCAGTAAGGACCGCCAAACCCAACCGCAACACCAAAGCTCTGCGCCTCCAGCGAAACAATGTCAGCCTCCACCGGAGCCTTAATCACACCTAGCGAAACCGCCTCGGCAATCGAAACAATCAGCAGCGCGCCCTTCTTATGCGCAATCTCCGCAATGGCAGCAACATCCTCAATCGTCCCAAAGAAGTTCGGCGACTGAATCAGCACGCAAGCCGTCTCCTCCGAAATCGCGGCATCCAGCGCAGCCAGATCCACCCGCCCGGTCTCGGCAACATACCCAAACTCCGTAATCGGAATCTCCTGGTGCTTGGTCACCGTAGCCAGCACCTCGCGATACTCCGGATGCACGGTCCGAGCCACCACCGCACCCTGCCGCCCGGTCACCCGGCAAGCCATCAGCACAGATTCCGCCGCGCCCGTCGAGCCGTCATACATGCTCGCGTTCGCAATCTCCATCCCGGTCAGCTCGCAGATCATCGTCTGAAACTCAAACATCGCCTGCAGTGTTCCCTGCGAGATCTCCGGCTGATACGGCGTATAGCTCGTAAGAAATTCTCCGCGCTGCACCAGCGAGTCAATAATCACCGGCCGATAATGCCGATAAGCACCCGCCCCCAGAAAGCTCGCAAACAGCTTACCCGCCGGCTGCTCGGCCAACTCCAGCGCATCCCCGCTGGCAATGTTCGACCCAAACGCACGAAAGCGTTCCAGTATCTCCGACTCCGAATGCTGCCGCGGAATCTTCAAATCCTCCGTCAGCCGATACTCCGCAGGAATCGTCTCAAACAAACTCTCAATCGACGCCACGCCAATCTCAGCGAGCATAGCCTCGCGATCAGCAGGCGACTTCGGCAAATAACGCATGTAGTTCCTTTCCCTTCACCCAAGCTCAGGGTGCCCCATCCATACGCGCTTTTGCGGATGGGTGGGATCACAAACTTCTCTAGTGTCCAGTCTCTTCCGCAACAAACTTCTCGTAAGCAGCAGCGTCGAGCAGGGAACCAGCCCCTGCCGCATTCTTCACCGCCAGCTTAATAATCCAAGTCGCATTAGCCGCCGTATTAATCGTCTCCGGCGCATCATTCAGCGCGGCGTTCACCGCCGTCACCGTCCCACCCACCGGCGAGTACAAATCACTCACCGCCTTCACCGACTCGACCGACCCAAACGTCGCTCCAGCCCCAATCTCCTGCCCAACCTTCGGCAACTCCACAAACACAATGTCGCCCAGCGACTCCTGCGCATAGTCAGTAATGCCAATGTTGGCGGTATCGCCTTCGAGTAGCAGCCACTCGTGAGACTTCGCATACTTGTAGTTATCGGGATAGCTCATGCAAGTATTTTAGTGCGTTCCACCATGCATCTCCCCTGCTCAGCCAAATTTGAGCGTGGAAATATCTCCCTTCGCCGCCCTAAGCCTCCACATGCGGCCCGCCCCTCTCCCCGGATACCCTATAGTTCTACCTAGCTAAGGCCTCTCCGCTGTCATTGAACTCGCCGTCCGAAGGAGCAACGATGAAACCCCACCGCAACATCCAGGCATTTATCCTTGCCTTTTTTGCCTGCATAGCAGCCGCCGCGCAGACGCCCCAATCCGCTTTGGCAGTAGGGACGCGACTTTCCATCCCCAATAGCATCCTGCCCGCGGACGTACTGGTGCAGGGCCCCACTGAGGCCCCCGGCGACCTCCAGATCATTTGCCTCTTCCAGTCCGATCCCGAAAACAAACTGCTCGCGTCACTTGCATCGATGGACCAGCAACTCGGCGGCGTGCTTACCCAGGTTAGAACGCACGGTCTCTTCCGTGGCGATCTCGGGGAGACAATGCTGCTCACTCCCAAGCCCGGCGTGATCGCCGCTCAGCGCCTGCTCATCATCGGCCTTGGCGACCGCACGGCATTCGCGCCGCAGCGCGAAGAGCTGGTCGGAGAGATCGCCTACGCCGAAAGCGAGCGCCTCGGAGTCGTCGCGCCCACCTTCGCCCCTACTGTCATCGACGGCGGCTTCACCGGGACCGATACCGGCACCATCGGGTCTGACTTCATGAAAGGTTTTCTGCGCGGTCGGGCCATCGCAGCCGCCCTCTACGCAGCGCACACAGGCCCATCGCCCAAAGTTTCCCGCGTCACATTTCTCGCGGGCCAGGCGCACGCTCTGGATACGCAGAAGGGGCTAGCCGCCGTATTGAACGCCAAGCAATAGTTCTCTGTGGTTTAGGACAGCGGCGCAGTCACCACAGGAGCCCCAACCTTCGCCCGCTTATAAAACGGTGTAGCCACAACCACGGCCTTCACCATCTGCCCGCGAACCTCCACAGCAACCTCGGTTCCCAGCTCCACAAAGCTCACCGGCACATACGCCAGCGCAATATTCTTCTTCAAAAACGGCGCCGGAGACCCACTAGTGATCTCGCCAATCCGCTCGCCCTCGAGCGAAAACACCGCATACCCATCGCGCCCAATCCCACGCTCGACCATCTCCAACCCCACTAGCCGTTTCGCCGGGCCGCCACTCTCCTGCACCTGAGCCAGCGCCTCGCGCCCCACAAAGTCCACGCCCTTCTCCATCTTGCAATACCGCCCGAGATTCGCCTCCCACACATTCAGCTCATCAGAAATCTCATGCCCATACAGCGCCATCGCCGCCTCCAGCCGCAGCGTATTCCGCGCTCCCAGCCCACACGGAATCGCACCAAACTCCTCACCCGCAGCCAGCACCTCCGCCCACACCCGAGCGCTGGTAGCCTCATCCGCCGGCACATAAATCTCGAACCCGTCTTCGCCCGTATACCCTGTCCGCGCGATCAGCACGTTATGCAGTCCGCACACCTTTCCCCAAGTAAACCAGTAGTTCTTAATCGGCCCCAGGTCCACAGGAGTCAGCTTCTGCAGCGTAGCCTGCGCCTTCGGTCCCTGGATCGCAATCTGCGTGTAGTAATCGCTAACGTCGGTAATGTGCAGCCCGCCCATCCCGCCAATCGTCTTCCGCACCCACTGCACATCCTTCTCGCGCGTCCCCGCATTAATCACGATCAGGTAATCGTTCTCGCCCAGTTTATGCAGCACCACATCATCCACAAACGTCCCATTCGGATACAGCATCGCCGAGTAATGCGCCTGCCCCACTTGCAACTTCGACGCATCATTCATCAGCAGCTTCTGCACCGCCGCCAGCGAGTTCGGCCCCCGCAGCTGAATATCCCCCATGTGCGACACATCGAAAACCCCCACCCCGGTCCGCACCGCCATATGCTCCTCAATCAGCCCGCGATACTGCACCGGCATATCCCATCCGCCGAAGTCCACCATCCTCGCCTTGTGCTCGTGATGCGTAGCATGCAGCGCCGTCCGCCGCAGTGGCGCAGGCGCAGGAACAGCCGGCAAATAATTGGAAATCGTATCGCTCATAAGGTGTGCCTTCCAGCCGGCAGCGCAGTTCTCCGCGCGCCCGGCATCCCTCAAACGATACCAAACCCCCCACCCTCCCGGCGAACCCACCCCTTCGCCGGGTCGTACAGCGCCCGCTAAGGATTTGGCGTGGCCACACTCTTCAAATCAATCAGTAGCCGATCCAGCGCCCGATCAAAATTCGCATCATGCGTCTTCTGCAGCAGCGCCACGTCCACAGACTGCGTATCCGCCCACAAAATATAGTGAGTCGGCCGGTCATACACCACCAGTCGCGCCATCGGCAACGGATCCGACGCCCCATTCACCTTGCTCGGATTCTGCGGCCCACTCGGCGCCGTCACCCGTATCTCGAACACCAGGTCTGCCGCCGCCGGATCATTCACCAGCGTGTACGTCCCGTCCTTCTTCAGTGCCGCGTACAAATAGTCGTACGCTCGCGAAGGCCCCCCGCTAAACGGGCTCGGAAACAACCCGCTATCCGCCCCAGCATTCGAAAGAAACACGGTCTTCCCCAAGAGCTTTGCCGGAAACGGCGCAGGTTGTGGAAGCATCTGCGCCCTCATCGCACCCGGCATCAACACCGCCGCAAACACTAGGCAAAGCACTGCGCGCAACACCTTCACGTTCGACATGCGATCCTCCTCGCAACATCCGGGCCCAAAGTCTGCTCCCAGATACGTTGCACAGCGATCCCAAGTCTCATCACTTGCACGATTACCTCTGACCACCGTGCCCCACGTTCGCCGTCCGCGCAGGACCTAGCGTCTTTCCCGCAGCCACGCTCTTACAAAATTACTCACCGCGAAATAACCAAACGCCGCGAACGCGATCGCCAGCACCCAAAACTTCGTCGCCTCATGCGACCCCACCGGAAGCCGCCAGGCCGCGCGTTCCTTCCACGCCCCCTGCGCCAGGAACATCGCAATCAGCCCGAAGAACAACCCCGTCACCTGCAGCCACACCACGCTCGAAAACCGCGCCAGCGGCGTCCACACCGACCGCCCCAGCTTCCCTGCATGCTGCTTCGTCGTCGCCACGGTCCGCTGCGTCTGCGCCACCTTCTCCGCCACGCGATCAACGGGCGCGGCAGGCTGCCGCGTCTGCGCCGCAGGCTGCCGCGTCTGCGCCGCAGGCTCTCTCCCCGTCGCCGACCGCGTCGGCCCCGGCGTCGTCGCCGCGTCCGCCGCCTTCATCAGCGTCTTCGCCGCATGCCGAGCGCCATACCCCAGCGCGCGTCCAAACCTTACCCTGTCCATAGCCTCTCCAGTCTACCGCCCGCCCGCCCGCTAACCCCATCCCCGTCTCCTGCATCCAACCCCTCACGACGTTCGAAGTCACAGTCAAAACAGAAACCAAAGGGGCAGGCATGAAGAATCTAGTTTGGATGGTCAGCGGCTTGGCAGCAGCGCTCGTAGGATTCCTGGTCTGGGATCGCGCCCGCGTACAGCCTGTAGAAGAACTCGCCCACCGCCTCGAAACCGCCTGGTCCGACCACCACACCGTCGTCTAACCCAGTCGACCGGCCCGCCCGCACCAAGCCTCTCCGCAGGTAACTCTCCCGCTACATCCAATCATTCCTCCTGCCTGTCCTAATTAAGACGTGGCTCAATCTGGTGGATAATAGGACGGAAGGGAAGCACGCATGAAAAAGCTAGTTTGGTTCATCGGGGGCATAGCGGCCGCCGCAGCTGGATTCCTGGTCTGGCAATCCACCCAGTCACCGAACCTCCACGAACCCGCCTACTACCTCGACGAAGACACCTCCGACGACCCCACTTTCGTCTAGCCACCCGGCCAGCGCTCGTCCACTCCTTCCGACCGCCCTCCTTCACCTCGCCTCCCTCCTCGTAGACCGCCCGCCGCGCCCGCCGGTAATCTTTCTCGATTCCGTGTGATCTGCGTACTTGGCTTCCACACGCCCTCGGCGTAATCTTGATATAGCAACGAAGCACCCGCAGCTGCCGTTCCCGCTGAAACTGGCAGGGAATACCCAATGCGTGGGATGGGCATTCCAACATCCGGAGAAGCAAGTCTTTCTCTCAACACTTGTTTCCAAACGACGGGGAGGTGGCATTGAATCAACAGGTCAAAGACCTTATCCAAAAACTCGGCGAAGCGATCCACGAGTCGGTCAGTGAGTCCGACCAGATCTCAGGCGTCGTCCGTGAAATCCGCGAGCAGGGGTTCGACGTCCTCCTCATGCTCGAAGCCACCATAGGTCTCAACGAGGTCGAAGACGAACCCGAGACCATCGACGCCGATACCGACGCCGATGCCGCCGACGGTCCCTTCACCCGCAACGACCTTACCTTCCTCAAGTCCCTTCGCATCTCCACCGAAGAGACGGAACGCATCTCCGCAGAGAGCGCTGAATCTCCCGGCGAAGACGCTGCCCCGGCCTCATAGCGCGCACTCGACTTGCCAAAATTTTCTCGCCGCTGATACTCTCGGGCGTCGTGGATGCCGTAACATGCATCCGAGCAGAGTGTATGCGACTACAAACGTCGCACAGCCGTTCGAGGAAGCTGGACCATGAGAGATACGTTAGGTGTTTTGCTTGCCGGTGGCGCTGGAGAGAGGCTCTTTCCCCTTACCCGCGACCGCGCCAAGCCCGCTGTCCCCTTCGCCGGCCAATACCGCATCATCGACATCACCCTCTCCAACTGCATCAACTCCGACCTCCGCCACGTCTACATCCTCACCCAGTACAAAGCCCTCTCGCTGAACCGCCATATCCGCGAAGGCTGGGGCTCGGTCGTCGCCTCCGAGCTCGGTGAGTTCATCGAAATCCTTCCCCCCATGCAGCGCGTCTCCAAGTCCTGGTATCAGGGCACCGCTGACGCCGTCTTCCAGAACATCTACTCCATCGGTTCGGAAGAACCCAAGCACGTCCTCATCCTCTCCGGCGACCACATCTACAAGATGAACTACGCCCGCATGAAGCAGCAGCACTGCGACTCGGGCGCCGACGTCACCCTCGCCACCCTCCCCGTAACCCCCGACAAGGTCTCGGAGTTCGGCGTCGTTCAGGTCGCCAAGAACGGCGAAGTCACCGGCTTCGTCGAGAAGCCCAAGACCACCGACCTCCGCTCCCCCTTCGACCCCGAGATGGTCGACGTCTCGATGGGCATCTACCTCTTCAACACCGATGTCCTCCTCCCCGAACTTGTCCGCGACTCGGAAGATCCCGACTCCCGCCACGACTTCGGCCACGACATCCTTCCCAAGCTCCTTGGTCGCTACAAGGTAAACGCCTACAACTTCGTCGACGAAAACAAGCAGCGCGCCCTGTACTGGCGTGACGTCGGTACCCTCGAGGCCTACTACGAGGCCAACATGGACATCGCCGCCGTAGCCCCCGTCTTCAACCTCTACGACAAGGCCTGGCCCATGCGCTCGCGCGCCTACCAGTACCCGCCCGCCAAGTTCGTCTTCGGCGAACCCGGCCGCACCGGCATGGGCATCAACTCCATCGTCAGCGCCGGCTCCATCATCTCGGGCTCGGTCCTGCGCAACTCCGTCCTCTCGCACGATGTCCGCGTCAACAGCTACGCCGACGTCGACAGCAGCGTCGTCTTCTCCCACGTCAACATCGGCCGCCACTGTCGCATCCGCCACGCCATCATCGATCGCGACGTCCACATCCCCGACGGCACCGTCATCGGCTACGACTCCAACGAAGACAAGAAAAATTACTTCGTAACCGCCAGCGGCCTAACCGTCGTCACCCGCGACTACTCCGCCTACGAAAACCCCGTCTCCCCCGAATTCCTCCAAACCTAGGAGCAGGGATTAGTTCTTACACCCCGCCCCGCACAAAGCAAAGGCCCTCCATAACGGAGGGCCTTTGCTTTGCTAATCCCTAATCCCTGCTCTTACTTCGGTCCAAACCGGTACACCGCGCCCATCGAGATCGCGAAGAAAATTCGTGTCTCCGTACCAAAGTGTTCGAATGTCATGTCAGGCTGCAGCCGAATCGCCAGCTTCCCGCTCTCATTGAAGTCGATGCTTCCACCCACCGCGCCCCATGGTGCCCAGTGGTTGCAATACAGTCCAAGATTTCCCTGGTTGCCGTAGCCATCCTCTCCCTGCTGCGCCGCGCATGCACTCACCGGGCTGCCGCCAGGATAATGATTCACCGCGTAATTGAAGTGGCCGTACGTCTCGCCGGCCAGCGCATGGAAATCAATCGCCGCATACCGGTTCTTCGGTCCGCGAACCTGCACACCGCCGCTGGGAATGCTCTGCATAATCAGCACGCGGTTGTAGAACGGGCTGGTGACCGGCGTAGTTCCCGCACCAAAGCGGAAGTCCCCAATCAGACCCCAACGCTTTACCTTCGCGCCGCCCAGCCAGTACGTGCCCATCACCTCGCCGCCGCCCATGTTGTAGCGCCGGCCCGGCTGCACCTGTCCCGCCTGTCCGTTCATAAAGTTCAAGCCGGCATAAAGTTCCCACCGGTTGTTGTACTTCGGTCCCGTATAGGCAGTCAGCGCCGCCGCCGTTGCCTTGCTCACCGCCACCGTGCCCGGCGCCGCCGTCTGCGTCTGGCCGCTGCTGCTCGAATCCGCGGGCGTCTGTGCCGGCGTTTGCGTCTGTGCCGCAGCATTTCCAGGCAGCGCCATTCCGACCAACAGGCTAAGGGTTGCAGCACAAACCACCTTGCGAGTGGCACAGTCAAAGGTCTTCTTAATCAGTTGCAGCATCTTCCTCGTAGGCGGGCTCATCCGAGCAGCGCGGGTCCATCTGTTGTGCCTGTCTCTAAAGGACTCTTCCGCGGCGCATAAGAAAGCACCTCTCCCCAGGAAACCAGGCGTAGCGCGTCCACGGAATATTCCCGCAGCGCGTCTCTCCAAGGATATACCGTCCCGCCCCCGCCCCCCGCTCCCTTCCGCAGCATTTGCATCCAAATCGCTCCCCACCGCGTACTTAGACTGCCAGCCGCCCCGGCCACCGACATTCTCCAACGTATCGTGCGACAATGAATCGTCGCCTTTTGGAGCACCCTTACATCGGAGCCCAAGATCACAGCACGGGCGGCAGCAGGGAGATTCATGTATGGGTGATTTATTTCAACCGTGGCACCTCATCATCTTGGCAGGCCTCGCCATCCTTCTCTTCGGCGGCAAAAAGCTGCCTGAGCTCGGCAAGGGCCTCGGTGAAGGCCTCCGCGGCTTCAAAGAAGGCATGAAGGGCATCAACGACGACGTC
>Ga0302316_10000427_pt1 | contig 37742 bp, 34 predicted proteins | sample III_Palsa_N3_2_FD_200456 | JGI IMG/M metagenome (GOLD analysis project Ga0302316, IMG submission 200456) | Peat permafrost microbial communities from Stordalen Mire near Abisko, Sweden - III_Palsa_N3_2 | ecosystem: Environmental > Terrestrial > Soil > Palsa > Peat permafrost | place: Sweden...
CTGCTGATCCCGCCGCCGGCGCCGGCGGAGCCCTTGCCGGAAGCCATTCCCCTCACCGTCCTTTACGAGGACGCGCACCTGATCGTCATCGACAAGCCGGCGGGGATGGCGGCCCATCCGGCGCCCGGCAGCGAGACGGGGACCCTGGTCAACGCCCTGCTGCACCATTGCGGCGCCAGCCTGTCGGGGATCGGCGGGGTTGCGCGGCCGGGGATCGTGCACCGGCTGGACAAGGACACCTCTGGCGTCATGGTCGCAGCCAAGACGGACGCGGCGCACGCGGGGCTGTCGGCCCTGTTCGCCACCCACGACATCGACCGGGTCTATATCGCCCTCACCCGCGGCGCGCCGTCGCCGATCAAGGGGACGGTTCAGACCCAGCTCGGCCGCTCGCCAAACGACCGCAAGAAGATGGCGGTGCTGCGCGCCGGCGGCCGCGAGGCGGTGACACACTATATGGTCGAGGCCCGATATGGTCCGGAAGCGAAGCCGCTGGCCGGCCGGGTATCCTGCAAGCTGGAGACCGGCCGCACCCATCAGATCAGGGTCCACCTGGCGTCCAAGGGCGCGCCGGTGCTGGGCGATGCGCTGTATGGGTCCGGTCCGGTGTCTGGGCCGGTGCGGGAGGCGATCAAGGCGGCCGGGCTGGCGCGCCAGGCATTGCACGCCGCCGTGCTGGGCTTCGTCCACCCCATTACCGGCGAGACCCTGCGCTTCGAGACGCCGCTTCCGCCGGACATGACGGCCTTGCAGCGGCTGTTAGCAGCGCTCTAGGGGCCTTACGAAAAATTAATACCCGAGCGCCGCGCTCAGGCATGGGACGGCCTTCAAGTTGACGCAACGAATACCTATCTAGCTCGGTTGACGGGGGAGGATATGGCGCATCTTGCGCGCCTCCGTCAGTACGAGAGGGGATTCTCAAATGGCTGCTACACATTCTCTCGCCGTGATGACGCCCGAAGGCGGGCTCTCGCGGTACCTCACTGAAATTCGCAAATTTCCCATGCTCGCCAAGGACCAGGAATTCATGCTGGCCAAGAGCTGGCGGGAGCATGAGGACACCGACGCCGCCCACCAACTGGTGACGTCCCACCTGCGGCTGGTGGCCAAGATCGCCATGGGCTACCGCGGCTATGGCCTGCCGATCGGGGAAGTGATCTCCGAGGGCAATGTCGGCCTGATGCAGGCGGTGAAGAAGTTCGAACCCGATCGCGGCTTCCGCCTGGCCACCTACGCCATGTGGTGGATCCGCGCCTCGATCCAGGAATACATCCTGCGCTCCTGGTCGCTGGTGAAGATGGGCACGACGGCGGCGCAAAAGACGCTGTTCTTCAACCTGCGCAAGGCCAAGAGCGAGATCTCGGCCTTCGAGGAAGGCGACCTGCACCCGGAACACCTCAGCCACATCGCCACGCGGCTGGGCGTGCTGGAATCGGAAGTCACCTCGATGAACCGGCGCCTTTCCGGCGGCGACGCCTCGCTGAACGCGCCGATGCGCGCCGACGGCGAAAGCGAATGGCAGGACTGGCTGGCCGACGACAACGCCGTCAGCCAGGAAACCCAGGTCGCCGAGGCTGAAGAGTCGACGATCCGCATGTCGCTGCTTCAGGAAGCGATGGCCGAGCTGTCCGACCGCGAACGCCACATCCTCACCGAGCGGCGTTTGAGGGACGATCCGACCACGCTGGAGCAACTGGCCGGCGAGTACGGCGTCAGCCGCGAGCGGGTGCGCCAGATCGAGGTGCGCGCGTTCGAAAAGCTGCAAAAGGCCATGCGCGCCGCCGCGACCGAGCGGAATTTGAACGGGTAGGCCCAATCGTTCCCTAGGCCCTGTGCCTAGGGCCCATTGGGCTGGAACCGATCGTGTTGTTTGGCGCGAGCCGTTCAGCCCGCGCCTAGTCTCTAGCCCACCGCGCTCAATGGACCCCAGGCACAAGGCCTGGGGGACGGCGCGTTTTGGGTGAGCGAGTTCTCTTAGGCCGCTGCCGACGCCGCGTCCTTGGCGACGGACGCGATCGCCGCCTCCATCGCCGTGTGCAGCTTCACCAGCTCGATTGGCTTGGCGACGTGGCCGTCCATGCCGGCGGCGGTATATTCCTTGACGTGATGAGGCATGGCGTTGGCCGACACGGCGATGATCGGCGTGCGCGCCCGGCCTGAACGCTGCTCGGCGGCGCGGATGGCCATGGTGGCGGCGACGCCGTCCATCTCCGGCATCTGGATGTCCATCAGGATGATGTCGTAGTCGCCCATGCCCCAGGCCTCGAGCGCCTCGCGGCCGTTGTCGACCATATGCAGGTCGACGCCAAAGCTCTCCAGTACGGTGCGCAGCACCAGCTGGTTGGTGGGGATGTCTTCGGCGGCCAGGACGCGCAGAGGCCGGTCATCGTCGTCGGGCGTCGTCGACACTTCGGCGGCCAGGGCGTCGGCGATGCGCGGCAGCGGCAGGGTGGCGATGAAGACCGACCCCTCCCCTTCAACGCTCTGCACCTCGATGTCGCCGCGCATCAACTGCGCCAGCTCGCGGCAGAGGGCCAGGCCCAGGCCCGTACCGCCAAAGCGGCGGGTGTTGGAGTTGTCGGCCTGGGTGAACTTCTCGAACAGCATGGCCATCTTGCCAGCCGGGATGCCGACACCCGTGTCGCTGATGGTGAACCGCAGACCCAGATCGCCCTGCTCGCCGAGCCCTTCCACCATCACGCGGACCAGGCCCTCGGAGGTGAACTTCAGGGCGTTGGAGACCAGGTTGTTGAGGATCTGGCTGACGCGGGTCGGGTCGCCGCGCCGCAGGCCGAAGGCGGTGGGGGCGACCTCGACGTCGAAGGTCAGGTTCTTCTTGGTGGCGGCGACCTGATCGAACATGGCGTGGATGTTGACGCCCAGGGTCTCGGGGTCGATCTCGCCATGCTCGATTTCCATCTTGCCCGCCTCGATGCGGGAGATGTCGAGCACGTCGTTGAGCACGGTCAGCAGGTCTTCGCCGGAGCGGCGGATGACGTCGACGCGCTCGCGCTGCACGTCGGTTAGGTCGCCGAGGCTGAGAATCTGCGCCATCGCCAGGACGCCGTTCAGCGGCGTGCGGATTTCATGGCTCATATTGGCCAGGAACTGGGACTTCAGCACATTGGCGGTCTGGGCCGCGTCTCGCGCCTCGACCAGATCGATCATCGCCCGGTGCAGGGCCCCGTCGTTGGCCTGAAGTTGGGCCAGCAGGGTGTTGAAGCTCTCGGTCAGCAGGCCGAACTCGTCCTGGGTCCAGATCGGCAGGCGCTGGGAGTAGTCGGCGCTGTCGGTGACGTCGCGCATGGCCTGCGAGAGCCGGTTCACCGGCTCGATCACCAGGCCCGCCAACCAGCGGCCCATGAACAACGCCAAGCCGGCGGTGGCGAAGAACAACGCCGCGCAGACCGCCAGATAGCGCGGCAGGATCGCGCCGAGGCCGACCTGTTTGGAGGTCATGACCAGAGCGCCCACCGGACGCCCGGCGCTGAGCACGGGCTCGCGCACGGTAAAGGCGTGGGAATCGGCCACGACGCCCTGCTCGAGGACGCGTGACAAGGTATGGCCCTGGGAATCGACAACCTCGGCGGCGATGACTTCGGGCGCGGCGACGAGGGTGGTCAGAAGTGTATGGGCGCCGGCGCGATCGTGCGTTGTCACCGGCAGGGCCAGCTCAGAGGCCATGACCTCGGCCAGTTCGGTCTGGCCGCGCCTCAGGTCGCGCTGTTCGGCCTGATACTGTTCGAGCATGAACAGGCCCGTAGCCGCGATCAGCACCACCACCGCCGTGACCAGCGAGGAAATGGCGATACGGTTCTCGAACGACAGGCCTCGCGCGCCGATCACCGCGCTCGTTTCGTCTTCGCCCATCCGCGTGCGGTCCCGACCTGGGGTCACCAAAACCCCAATCTGGGCAAGGTATAGGCCGCGATTTCCTAACGTTTGCTTCCCGCCGAAGGTGAATTTCCACCTTAGGGCTCGCTCATACTCCGCCCTAGAGTTGCGCCGCCGCGGCCCGCAGGCGCCCGCGCAGCCACTCGATCGGCGGCGACTGGCTGAGGTCGCGACGCCAGAGGGCTTCGATCGCCGCCGGCGGCGAGCGATAGGGCGGCTCGAACAGCTTCAAGCCCAGGGGGCTGGCGAAGGTCAGGGCGAGCCGGCGCGGGGCCAACGCCGCCATGTCCGTGCGGCTGGCGATGGCCAAGGCGCTCACCGCATCCTGGGTGATCAAACCTATGGTTCGCTTCCAGCCGCGTTCCGAGAGCGCCTTGTCGAGCGCCACTGCGTCATCCCAGATCACCAGCCGCTCAAGTCCGCCTTCCGAGACGCGCCCGTCAATCGCGCGATCCTCGTCGGCGCCGGCCAGGATCACATGCGGCAGGTCGGCCAGGGCCTTCAGGGTCAGACTGTCCGCGCGGCAGGCGGGATGGTCGGCCCGCAGCGCCCAGACAGTGGTCTCCTGAAACAGCACCTCCTTTTCGAACCGCGGCGCTCGCACGCCGAAGCCGCCGATGGCGATATCGACGCGGCCGGTCTGCAGATCCTCGGCGATGGTGGTGCTGACGGGCCTGAGCCGAATTTCGGCGTTCGGCGCCTCCCGGCGGACCATGCCCACCAGGATCGGCATCAAGGTTGTGGTGATGTAGGCGCTGGCGGCGATGGTGAACCGGCGCTGGGTCTCGGCCGGCACGAAGGCGGCAGGCGTCAGGGCGTGCTGAATCTGGTCCAGGCCCTGGCGCAGGCGTGGCGCGATCTCCAGCGCACGGGCGGTTGGACGCATGCCGTCGGGACCCCGTACGAACAGTTCGTCGTCCAGAATATGCCGCAGCCGGCCCAGGGCGTGGCTCACCGCCGACTGGGTCAGACCGAGCCGAACGCCGGCCCGCGTGACACTGCCTTCTTCCGCCAGGGCGTCGAACACGCGCAGCAGATTGAGGTCGAGGGCAGGAAAATGAATTTCAGGCATGATAGGTGTGAGGAATTGTCATTTGGCTCATGACACATCAAGCCCTACCTGCATAGTAGAACGACTCGGGATGTGTATCCCGAGCGAGAAACCCATCATGAGCGCACGTACCCGGCAATGAGCCCAGCCGACTCATCTGAATCCCCCATGGCCCCAGCCAGCGCGGCCGACGCCGCCGCCGGCCCGGTAACCCCCGCGCGCCCGGCGCGCACCCGCTTCCAGAGGCTGCGCTGGCCGATCATGATCGGCGTCGTGGTTCTGGCCCTGTTCATCGGCCTGATCGTCTACCTGACCGGCGGCCGCTACGAGGCCACCGACGACTCCTCTGTCCAGGGCGCGCGCGTGAATGTCGCCGCCAGCGTCTCCGGCCGGGTGGTCGAACTGCTGGTTCGCGACAACCAGGTCGTCCATCAAGGCGACGTGCTGTTCCGCATCGACGGCCGTCCGTTCCAGGTCGCCTACGCCAACGCCAACGCCGCCCTGGCGGGCGCCCGGGCGCAGGTGGAAAGCATGAAGGCCACCTATAAGCAGCGCCTGGCTGGCGTGAAGGCCGCGCAGGATAGCCTGTCCTATCTCGAGGGCGAGGCCGTCCGGCAAAAGGCGCTGGTCGCCGCCGGCACCGCGACCCAGGCCCAGGCCGCGCAAGCCCAGGACGCCGCCAACCAGGCGCGCCAAAAGCTGGCCTCGGCGCAGCAGGACGCCGCGTCCTCCCTGGCCGCCCTGGGCGGCGACGCAGACGCCCCAACCGCCCAGAATCCCACGGTGATGCAGGCGGCCGCGCAGCTCGCGAGCGCCGGACTGAACCAGTCCTACATCGACGTCATCGCACCGCAGGACGGGGTGGTGACCAAGGTCGATCAGCTGCAGGTCGGCGACTATATCAACGCCGGCGCCCCGGTCTTCTCCCTGGTCTCGACCCACGTCTGGATCGAGGCCGAGTTCAAGGAAAACCAGCTCGAATACATGCGGGCCGGCCAGCACGCGAAGGTGAAGATCGACGCCTATCCGGACACCAGGTTCGACGCGACGGTGCAGGCGATCAGCCCCGGCACCGGCTCCAGCTTCTCGCTGCTGCCGCCCGAGAACGCCACCGGCAACTGGGTGAAGGTGACCCAGCGCGTGCCCGTGCGGCTTGAATTCACGCCGCGCCCGGACGTGCCGCTGGAATCCGGCCTCAGCGCCAATGTGACGGTGGACACCACCCACCACCGTACCCTGTTCGGCGGCAACCACCCGCAACGGGACACCTCCAAGGACATGGGCGCGCCGAGATGAGCACCCCGGCAATGGGCGCGTCTGGGGGCGCGTCTGGGGGCGATCCGAACCGGGGACTGATCACCGCGTCGATCATGCTGGCGACGGTGATGAATTCGCTCGACACCACCATCGCCAATGTGGCCCTGCCCCATATGGCCGGGTCGGTGTCGGCGTCCGCCGACCAGATCACCTGGGTGCTGACCTCCTACATCGTCGCCTCGGCGATCATGACGCCGATGACCGGCTGGCTGGCGGGCCGCTTCGGCCGCAAGCTGGTGTTCATGACCGCCATCATCGGCTTCACCGTGGCCTCGGCCCTGTGCGGCGCGGCGACCAGCCTGGGCCAGATCGTGATCTTCCGGCTGCTTCAGGGCGCCTTTGGCGCTGCGCTCGTACCCCTGTCGCAGGCCGTGCTGATGGACGTCTATCCGCCGGAGGAGCAGGGGCCGGCCATGGCCATCTGGGGCATGGGCGCCATTCTCGGCCCCATCGTCGGCCCGGCCCTGGGCGGCTGGCTGACCGACGCCTTCTCCTGGCGCTGGGTCTTCTACATCAACCTGCCGCTCGGCCTGCTGGCCGGCCTGGGCGTCTTCAGCTTCATCCACGATGGGCCGCGCCAGGCCAAGTCGCCCTTCGACTTCACCGGCTTCGCCCTGCTCAGCCTGACCATTGGCGCCTTCCAACTGTTTCTCGACCGGGGCGACAACAAAGCCTGGTTCGAGTCCACCGAGATCTGGATCGAGGCGTCCGTCGCCGGCATCGCGCTGATCCTGTTCATCTTCCACACCCTGACCGCCGAGCGGCCGTTCATTCCGCTGGCCCTGTTCAAGGACCGCAACTTCGCCAGCGCCACCATGTTCGGCTTCTTCGTCGGCGTGCTGATGTTCGCGACCCTGGCCCTGCTGCCGCCGATGCTGGAGACCCTGATGGGCTATCCGGTGGTGACGACGGGGCTTGTCACCATGCCGCGCGGGGTCGGCAGCCTGATCTCGATGTTCATCGTCGGACGGATGATCAACCGTGTCGACACCCGGCTGATGGTCGGTATCGGACTGACCCTCTCCAGCATTTCCCTGCTCGGCATGAGCGGGTTTTCGCTGCAGATGGACTCCAGGCTCGTGGTGACCATGGGCCTGGCCCAGGGGGTTGGCATCGGCCTGGTGTTCGTGCCGCTGACCACCCTCGGTTTCGCCACCCTGGACGGCCGCTATCGCGCGGACGGCGCCGGGGTCTTCACCCTGATGCGCAACCTGGGCGCCAGCGTCGGCATCTCGATCATGCAGGCGCTGCTGACCGAGAACACCCAGAAGGTCCATTCGCGGCTGATGGAGAACCTGCGGCCCGACAATCCGGTGGCGACCGCGGCCCTGCATGGCGGCCCCTTCAGCCTCACCAATCCCGCCGGCCTCGCCGCTCTCGAAGGCGAAGTCAGCCGGCAGTCGGCGATGGTCGCCTATATCGACGACTTCAAGATGATGTTCATCCTGGGGATAGCGGTCCTGCCGCTGCTTCTTTTCATGCGCCCGCCCCGTCGCGGCGGCGGGACGCCACACGTCGCGATGGAATAGGCGATGACGATGCGCTCCAAAACTCTACTGGCCGGCATTTCCGTTGGCGCCCTGTTGCTCACGGGCTGCATGACCGTCGGCCCCGACTTCAAGCCGCCGGCGGCGCCGACCAGCGACAGCTATGCCATGGCCGGCGACATCGCCAATAAGGGACAGCTGCAGACCGACGTCGGCGCCAAGGTGCTGGACGACTGGTGGACCCTGTTCCAGTCGCCAGGTCTGGACAAGCTGATGCGCCAGGCGATCGCCAACAACCTGACCCTGGAGCAGGCGCGCGAACACCTGGCCGAGGCGCGGTCGGCCGAGAAGGCGCAGGGCGGGCTTTTGAGCGCCGACGCCACCGCCGGCTACAAGCGCGAACGGGCCAACCTGAACGCCTTTTCCGGCGGGACGTTTTCCGACTTCACGATCCCCGGGGAGTCTTTCTCCTTCCCCACCAATCCAGAGTACAATCTGTATTCGATCGGCGGATCGGTCAGCTACAACCTTGACCTGTTCGGCGGCCAGCGGCGCTTGCGGGAATCCCTGCGCGCCCAGACCGACGCCGAGGCGCGCGAACTGGACGCCGCCTACCTGACCCTGACGGGCAAGGTGGTCGAGCAGGTGCTGACCGTGGCGGACGCCAACATCCAGATCCAGGCCCTGCAGGCCATCGCCGACGCCGACCGCCAGGACCTGGACATGATCGTCAAGGCGCACAAGGCCGGCGGCGCCACCGAGGCCGACATCGCCGCCGCCCGCGAGCAGCTGGCGATGGATTCCAGCGCCGTCCCGCCGCAGAAGCAGCGACTGGCCGCCGCGCGCCACGCCATGGCGGTGCTCGTCGGCAAGGCGCCGTCCGACTTTGAAGCCCCCGATTTCGACGCCAAGTCAGGATCTTTGCCCCCCAGCCTGCCGGTGAGCATCCCCTCCGCGCTGGTGCATGAGCGGCCCGACATTCTGGAGGCCGAGGCCAAGCTGCACCAGGCGACCGCCGAAGTCGGCGTGGCCACCGCCAACCTCTATCCGAACATCAGCCTGACCGGGGTGATCAGCCAGGATGCGCTGACGCCGCAGACCATCTTCGCGGCGGCGTCCAACAGCTACAATTTCGGCCCCAGCCTCACCGTGCCCCTGTTCCACAGCGGCGAGCTGAAGGCCAAGAAGCGCGAGGCCGAGAAGGCCGCCCGCGCGGCGCTGTTGAATTACGAAGAAACGGTCCTCGAAGCCTTCGCCCAGGTCGACGACAGCCTGCAGGCCATCGCCCACGATAACCAGGCCTATCTGGATCAGCAGCGGGTGCTGGACCAGGCTCAAGCCAGGCTGGACATGGCGCGCAAGAGCTTCAACGCTGGCGGCGCCACGGCCCGCCAGCTTCTGGCCGCGCAGAAGGCTCAGGTGCAGGCGCAGCTCGACCTGCAGCAGAACGGCACCGGCCGCTACTCAGACGCCGCCCGGCTGATGCTGGCGGTGGCGCACGTGCCGCCGGGCGCCGCTGCGGGGACGCCCGAGCCGAAGGCGCAGTAGGGGGCGAGCGCCGGCCGTCCGTTCAACCCTTGGCCTGATCACGAAATCCGCATCCACCGTTGCGGCGGGCCGGTCGAGCGACCATCTTAGCGGCCGTTGTCAAAACGCCCCGCCAGAGGACGCGCCATGCTCGGTGAAACCACCCCCGCCCCCGCCAAATCGGACCTGATCAAGGAAGGCTCCGACGCCGACTTCATGGCCGACGTCATCGAGGCGTCCAAGACCCAGCCGGTGATCGTCGACTTCTGGGCCACCTGGTGCGGCCCCTGCCGCCAGCTCACGCCCGCCCTGGAAAAGGCGGTGATGGCCGCCAAGGGCGCGGTCAAGCTGGTAAAGATCGATGTGGACAAGAACCCGGCCTACGCCGGCCAGCTGCGGGTGCAGTCCATCCCCACCGTCTACGCCTTTGTCGACGGCAAGCCGGTGGACGGCTTCATGGGCGCGGTGCCGGACAGTCAGCTCAAGACCTTCATCGACCGCCTCGCCGGAGAAGCGCCGCCCTCGGAAGTGGACGAGCTGCTGGCCATGGCGTTCGAGTCGCTGGAGGTGGGCGATGTGGGCGGCGCGGCCCAGGCCTACGCCCAGGCGCTGCAGCTGGAGCCGGAGAATGTGAAGGCCATCGCCGGCCTGGCGCGCTGCTACCTCACCGGTGGCGACACGGAGCGGGCGGCGGAAGTCGTCGCCATGGCGCCAGAGGGCGCCAAGGACACCGAGCTGGACAGCGTGCGCGCGGCCCTGACGCTGGCCAGCGCGGCCGGCGGCGAGACCGCCGACCTGGATCGGCGTCTGGCGGCCGATCCGGACGACCATGAGGCCAGGTTCGAGCTCGCCAAGGTCCTGGCCGGCCAAGGCGACATGGCCGGGGCGGCGGATCACCTGCTGACTATCATCGCCCGTGACCGCGAATGGAACGATCAGGCGGCTCGCAAGCAGCTTTTGACCGTGTTCGAGGCCGTCGGATATTCGTCCGAAGTGGCCAAACAGGGCCGTCGGAAGTTATCCTCGATCCTGTTCTCTTAGCCCGGGAACGCCAGAGGAGGCCGCCATGGCCGCCGGACCCTTTCGTAAAGCCCTGGACCTGCCGCAGGTCATCTCGGTGTTCCCGCTCGACGGGGCCTTGCTGCTGCCCCACGCCCAGCTGCCGCTGCGGATTTTCGAGCCCCGCTATCTGAACATGATCGACGACGCGATGTCGTCGGAGCGGATGATCGGCATGGTGCAAACCCGAGCCGGCGGCGACGCCGAGCGACCGCGCCTGGCCAGGGTGGGTTGCCTGGGCCGCATCACCAGCTTCGCCGAGACCACCGACGACTGCTACCTGATCACCCTGACCGGGGTCTGCCGTTTCGCCGTCGGCGAGGAATTGCCGTTGCGCCTGCCCTACCGCCAGGTCCAGGTCCGCTATAGCGACTATGATGGCGATCTGCGTCCGCCGGCCGATGATGACGGCTTCGACCGTTTCCGCTTTCTGCTGGCCTTGAAGCCCTATCTGGAGCGGCGGTCGCTTGACGTGGACTGGGAGGCGGCCAAGACGGCGCCCAGTGAGGCGCTGGTGAATAGCCTGGCCATGCTGCTGCCCTTCGGCGCCGCGGAAAAACAAGCCTTGCTGGAGGCGCCGACCATGAACGAGCGGCGCGAGGCGCTGATTGCGCTGATGGAGATCGACACGCTGGGCCGGACAGGCGATGACGACGCCCAGACGCCTCTACAGTAGGCCCCGCTGCAATAGGTGACCGATGGCCGAACCGCATGACCTGACCCTGACCGAGCCGACGGACGTCGATCCCCGCCTGCTGGAAGTGCTGATCTGCCCGATGACGCGTTCGCCGCTGACCTATGACCGGGCCAAGGGCGAACTGATCAGCAAGTCCGCGCGCCTGGCCTATCCCGTGCGCGATGGCGTGCCGATCATGCTGGTGGAGGAAGCGCGGGTCCTCGGCGACGACGAATGAGCGAGCTCGCCACCCGCCCCTGGCCGACCGAGCTGCGGGTGCTCCGCGCCACGCGGACGCTGGAGATCAGCTTCGACGACGGCGTGGTCTTCAAACTGCCCGCTGAATTCCTGCGCGTGATGACGCCCAGCGCGGCCGATCGCGGCCATGGCGCGGGACCGGGCCGCACGGTCGCCGGCAAACTGAACGTCGGGCTTACCGGCGCTCAGGCGGTTGGACGCTATGCGGTGCGCCTGACCTTCGACGATGGCCACGACAGCGGCCTCTACAGCTGGGACGAACTTTATCGCCTGGGCCGAGACCATGACCGGCTGTGGCTGGACCATCTGGGCCGGTTGAGCCGTGAAGGTCTGTCACGTTAGTTTCATGGGGCGCGTATGATGGCTTGGCCATACAGGCGTGGCGCGCTAGGATTTTTACATGGCAAAGTCCGCGCCGGATGCGCAAACCGACCGCTCTCGCGGCCCCGATCCGATCGATGTGGAGGTGGGTCTCAACCTGCGCCGCGCCCGTCGCGAGCGCAGACTGTCTCAGGGCGAGGTCGGTGATGCGTTGGGGATCACCTTCCAACAGGTGCAGAAGTATGAGCGTGGCGCCAATCGCGTGTCCGCCTCCATGCTGGTGAAGGCGGCCAGGTTCCTCGGCGTGCCGGCCGCCGACCTGCTCCCCCCCGACGACGGCGCCAAGCCCAATGGGGCGGTGTTGCGGCGGCTGGTCGACAGCCCCGCGGCGGGCAAGGCCCTGGAAGCCTATGACGCCATTCCCACCCCGGCCTTGCGGCGGGTTGTGCTGCAGCTGATGCGGGCGCTGGCCCTGGACGCCGTCAACGACGACTAACGGCGGTAAGCGCCGTCACGACGACTAACCGCGGTAAGCGCCGTCACGACGACTAACCGCGGGTTGGGGCCTGCTCTCGAAGATCACGCCCGCGAGTACGGCGCTCAGCAGCAGGAAGCCGATCGAGAAGTTGCTCATGTAAAAGGCCCGATAGAAGGCGGCCGGATTGATCAGAAAGACCAGATGGGTCAGCACCGCGATGGCCTGAAAGCCTGCCGCGCAGATCGCCCAGTTGCGGCGGGACCAGAAGGCCAAAGCCGCAAGCGCCACGAATGTCAGCACATCGACGGCCAGCAGGCCGAACTGGGGGGCGAGCCAGTTATGGCGCTGCTCGACCAGGGTGCTCGCAACCCATGTCGCGGCGATCAGCGCCGCGCCGAGCTTCTCGGCAAGACCGCCCCACCATCCTGCCGCCACGCAGGTCAGGGCCACACTCGCCCAGCCGAACAGCTGGGCCAAACTTATCGGAAACATCGCCAATCCCCCTCGGGCCGCCCGGCTTGGCGAAGCGGGGCGGCCTTCGGAGACTAGGGCGTTTGGCGGCGCGTTTAAATCGCCGATTGTAGATTCGGCGGCTAGCCGACCGCCTTCAGGCCGACGTGACCCGGCAGGACGAAGCCCGGCTTGTCACCGCCGTTGCCGACCATGACCGCGCCCAGGCCGACCTGCTGCTTCAGGGTCCCGAGTTCCTCATGTGTCGCGACGATCTCGCGCCGCGCGGCGATCAGGGTTGAGAAGGTGGCGCTGGAGCGTTCGATGGCGTCCTGACCGACTACCGCCGACAGGCCGGCATTGCGCCGCTCGTTGATCAGCGACGCGGTCAGGCGGGTGGATTGCAGGATGGCGGCGTCGATGGCGCTTTCCATGGCGAACAGTTCAGGGGCCACGGCGTCCATGGCGTTCCGGCGTTTTGCAAGCATGACGGTCCTTTCGGCCGCCACGCTCTAACGTTGCGGCCCTGTGAAGATGGGATGAGGTTCAGGATGAGCCACGGGGACATGATGCTCGAGCAAGGTCTCGAGCGCGGCCAATCCGGCCAATGTGCCCCCCGCGGCGAGAGCGAACAGGACCGAGACCAGTCCGATCGCCAGGATGGTGGTGAGCGGACCTAGTCCATGGCGCCCTCCGCTGACTGCGGCGGACGCACCCCGTCGATCAAACTCCAGGCCAGGGTCAGCAGGTCGCGAAAGAACATCTCCGGCGGATTGGTCCGGGCCGAGACCCGAAGCACTTCCATTTCCCAGGACGCCCGCTCGCTGTCCGGGCCCGCCAGGCTGCGAAGCTGACGCTCCAGCTGTTCCCAGCCGATCGTCGGCAAGGCCTCGTCCGGCGATGTCTCCATCTCCGGAAACCGGCTTAGGAATTCGCTGGTGCGCTTCGACCGGAATTGCGCCAGTTCGATCCGCGCCTCCAGGTTCGCCGCCGCTATCTTGTCCACGCCCTACCCCCTCGTAAGCAATGAGGTTAGTGGACGGATGTTTGGTCAGTCTGTCTCCCGGAGCCGAATCGGGTGGGAAAGCTTTCCGGGGGGAGATCGGGCCGTAACGGTCCACCAAAAGCTGGGCGGCTTCCTGACGCGTGCGGGCGCCAAGTTTGACACGGGCCGTGTCAAGATAACTGTCGACGGTCTTGGGCGCGACGCCCAGGCGCAGGGCGATTTGCTTACTGCTATAACGTTCGACGACATAGCAAAGGCAGTCCCACTCCCGGTCGCTCAGGAGGGGGGTTCCGGCAGACGTTATGTCGCGACCTTCCCGCATAGGTTAACCCTAACACCAGTCGTTTGCGTCGCCCAACCAGCTTAACGGTCGTGCGCGGCCTCGCCGCAGGGGTGATCTATGATCCCGCGCGCGGCGGCTGAATCTGGTCGAGCAGCACCTTCACCGCCGCGTCCAGCTGGGCGTCGTGGCCGGTCAGGCTTTCGCCCAGCGGCCGGGCGACTTCCACGTCCACGGGGCGGGGATGCATCTCCATGGTCTGACCGCGCAGATCCTGAACCCGCACGGACGGCAGCCGCACCACCGAACCGTCGATCAGCGGCTGGCCATCGGTGTAGATGATCCAGCCCGCGGTGGGCTCGCCCACCACCTTGCCGACCCCGAGCGCGCGGTAGCCCTCGGTGAAGTCCTCGGCGTCGGACAGGGAGGACTCGTTGGTCACCAGCACCGTCGGCAGGCCGAGGGAGCGCTGGCCCAGCGCGCTGCGGCTCGGCACCGGGAACTCGCCCCGGGTGGTCATCATCAGGTAGTTTTTGCGGGTGAAGACATCGAGGGCATAGCCGTTGATGTAGCCGCCGTTGTTGTTGCGGATGTCGATGACCACGCCTTCCTTGCCCTGGTTCTGGGCGTCGAGGTCGACATAGAGCTGGGCCAGGGATTCGTCCGACATGTCGGGGATGTGGACATAGCCCAGCCGGCCGCCGCTGACCTTGTCGACATAGGCCCGGCTGTCATTGACCCACTGACGGTAGACCAGGCCGGCGGCGATGACCGTGGTCACCGGCCGCACCACGACCTCACGGGTCCCGCCGGCGCCGGCGATGGTCAGCACGGTGCGGCGATCGACCTTGCCGACCAGCAGGTGGTCGAGGTTGTCGTGCGGACCGACGGCCGCGCTGTCGACGGCGACCAACCGCTCGCCCGGCTTGATCGAGCCTTCGATGGCGGCGGGACCAAGATCGACCACCTGGCGGACGATCAGGCCCTTGCCGGCCTCATAGGGCTCGCGCTCGAACCGCAGGCCAAGATCGCCGACGTGGTCGTAGTCGACGTTGGCGCCCCGCTTGCCGATGCCGGAGTGGGAGGAGTTCAGCTCTCCGATCATCAGATTGATCAGCCGGCGCAGCTCGTCGCCGGTGTGGGCGCCCTGGATCTGGGGCTCGAACCGCTCGCGCAGCTTGACCCAGTCGCGGCCATTGAAGTCGGCGTTGACGAAATGGCGGTCGAGCGCGCCCCAGGCTTCGTCGAACACCACCTGCTTTTCCTGATCGAAGTCGACGTCCAGCTCAGCTGTTATGGCCACCGGCTTGGCGGCGGGTGTCTCGAGCGCCGTGGAGAAGACCTTGTCGCCGTCGCGATAGAACAGGGCCTTGTTGTCGGGGGTGAAGGCGTAGTCGGCCTTGGGGTGTTCGCTGGAGGTGATCTCCTTGGGCGAGGGCGGGTCGGCGTCCAGCTCATCCAGGCTGTAGCTGTAGAGGTTCTGCCGCTCGCCCTGCTGGGCGGCGAAGACCAGGATTTTGCCGTCCGGCGAGATCAGCGGCGCCTGGGCGCTCATGCCCAGCGGCAGGATGGTGGCCCGTTCGCGGATGCCGTCGAAGACGATCTTCACCGGCTTGGGGTCGCCTTTCGGCCCATTGCCGGGCTTGTCGGATTTGTCGTCGGCGCTCGCCTGGGCGTCGGGCGCGGCGGCGGCATGATCCGTCGTTGGCGCGGGCTTGCCGGGCGCGCCGGGTGTCGGCGCGGTCTTGTCCGGCGTCGGTTTGAACAGCTCCTGGAAGGCGTCCTCGCGGTATTTCGGCAGGTGCGGGATCAGGTCGACCCGCACCAGCTTGGCGTCCTCCGAACGCTGGGAGGTGTCGAAGATGATGAATTTGCCGTCCGGCGACCAGGCGATCTTGCCGCCAGTGTTGCCGTTGGCGAGGAAGGTGATGGGCCTGGCCGCGCCGCCAGCCGCCGCCACCACCTCGATATTGCGGAAGGCCTTGTGGTCGGTGACCACGAAGGCGACCCATTTGGAGTCTGGCGACCAGGTGGGCGAGCCGCCGTCGCCTTCTAGCGCGCCGGTGAACAGGATCCGGTCGGCTTGGCCGCCGCCATCGGGACCCAGCGTCAGGATATGCAGCTCGGTATCGCCGCTTACATAGGCGATGGACCTGCCGTCCGGCGCATAGGCCGGCGCATAGACCACGCCCTTGTCTGGCGTCAGGGCCGTCTCCTTGTTGGTGACGAAATCGTACTGCACCAGCCGGGTGTCGAGGCCGCGTTCGGAGACATAGGCCAGCCGATGGGACTCCGGCGCCCAGACCAGTTCGGCGTTGGAGCCGATGTTGTGGCTGATCTGCTGGGCCGAGCCGGGGTCCTTGGACGGGCCCGCGAAGACCTGGCCATGGCCGATCACGGCGATCTTCTTGCCGTCCGGCGACAGGGCCAGACCCTTGAAGGCCGCGAGGTTCAGATGCTTGATCCCCTCCGACGCGGGGGCGCCGCGCAGGGCGATCTGGACCCGTGCGACCTGGCCGCTGGCGAGGTCGAGCTTCCAGATTGCAAAATCGCGCTCGAACACGATCGAGCGGCCGTCATAGCCAATGGAGGGCCAAAGAACGCGACCATCGGTGAAATGGGTGAGCTGCGCCGGCGAGCCGCCGGCGAGCGGCGTCGTCCAGATGTTCTCCGCCCCGCTCTGGTCGCTCATGTAGTAGAGGGCGGCGCCGTCCGGACGCCACATGGGGAAGGCGTGCTTGGCGTCGGCGGCCAGGACCTGGGTATAGGGCGCGTCCTCGGCGATGGGCTTCAACCACAGCTCGGTCTCGTCGATATGGCTATGGCCGTTGCGCCACCACTGGCTGTTGGAGAGGCCCTTGGCCATCAGGGCGATCCTGGTCCCGTCGGGCGACGGCGCGCCCTGGAACTGGTTCAGATAGACCTCGCGGCTGACCGCCAGCGGCGTGCCGCCATCCGAGGAGACGCGGAAGATTTCGTCCTGGCGGCCGACTCCGTTCACGGCGGAGTCGAAATAAAGCCATTTGCCGTCGCGGGACCAGCCGTCGAGCTGCTCGCTGGCGTCGGCCCAGGTCAGCCGCTTCACCTCGCCGGTGGCCAGGGTCAGCAGATAGAGGTTGGCGGTCCCGCCGCGATTGGAGACGAAAGCCAGACGCGCGCCGTCGGGCGAGAAGATCGGCCGGGACTCGGTGGCCGGGTCCGACACCAGCAGCTGGGCTACGCCGCCCTGGGTGGGGACGGTCCAGATGTCGCCGCCGGAGACGAAGGCGATCTCGGACCCGTCCGGCGACAGCGAAGGCTCGCCCAGGGAAGGCGCCGACCAGGCCGCGCCGGCTATCGCGCCGCTCGCCAGGATCGCGCCCACAAACGCGCCGGCGACCACGCGCCAGTTGACCCCGAACCCCATCACGCCCTCCACGTCCTTAACCAGCGCACTGGCTTAGCACGACAATAGTGTGACGCTAGAGGCGCCAGGCGTCCTTGAGCAGAGCGACCAGTTCGTCCTCCGGGATGACATCCAGACGCACCAGGATGGCCGGGTAGCCGCGATAGTGATCATCGTCGAAATAGAGGTCCGCGGCGGCCTCGAGCAGGATGTCCTTGCGGCCGATGGGACAGCGGACGGCCAGGACGGTCAGGCGCGGAACCCGGGGCTTCTTCGGATGGACGCGCTCTAGCCAGGTCCAGGCATAGCCCGACTTCTGCCCAGCCTTCACGAAGGCCAGACGGTCTGGCTTGGACTCGTCCACCGTCCCCTCCAGCGCAAGGGCGATGCGGCGGACCTGTTCTGGATCGATCATGCCGAAAGGCTAGCCGTTTGGCCGCGCAAGAGAAAGCTCAGCCGAGGCGCGCGGCAGCCGACTGAGCTTCCGTCAGGCGCTGAGGCATGACCGCGTCCATCCTCGCCTGAACCGCGGCCAGCACCCGCGCCGGCGCCCGCTCCGGACGGCCGGAGTCGAACGGCGGGGCCGGAGCGTATTCGAGGCCGAGCTGGATCGCCTGGGCCAGGTCCTCGCCGGCCAGCTCCGCCGCCACGGTCAGGGCGAAGTCGATGCCGGCGGTGACGCCGCCGCCGGTGATGATGTTGCCGTCGCGCACCACCCGGCCATCGTCCGGGATCGCCCCGAACAGCGGCAGCAGATGACGCCAGGCCCAGTGGCAGGCGGCTCGGCGCCCCCGCAGCAGGCCGGCGGCGCCCAGCACCAGCGAGCCGGTGCAGACCGAGGTCAGATAAGGCGCGCCGGCGGCCAGCCGCTGGATCTCGGCGATCAGGACCGCGTCGTTGGCCGCCTCGGTCGCCGACAGGCCGCCGGGGATGCAGATCAGATCACACCGAGCGATGTCCGCCAGCCGGCGGGTGTGGGCGAAGGTCAGGCCGCCGTCGGAGGCGACCTCGCCGCCATCCCGCGAGGCGACGATCACCTCGGTGTCGGGAAGACGCGTGAAGACGGTGTGCGGGCCGGTGAAATCCAGCTGGGTGAGGCCGGGGTATAGGATTTCGACGATCGTGAAGGCGGCCATGGCGGAGTTCCTTGGGTTGACGCGTCCGGCTTAGCGGCCCATGCGTTTGGCTGAAACGTCAATGATCCCTCGGATTCAGCCATGACCCGCGCCATCGGCTTTCTGATCTTCCCGGGCTTCCAACTGCTGGACGCGGCCGGGCCGATCGCGGCGTTCGAGATCGCCAGCCTCTATGGCCAGGGCGCCTATCAGCTCCACATCCTGGCCCGAGAGGCGGGGCGCGTGACCAGCTCCTCCGGCGCGACCATGGAGGCGATCGCGATCGCCGAGGCGCCGCCGCTCGACACCCTGGTGGTGGCCGGGGGGATGGGCACGCGCGATCCGGAGACCGTCGCCGCCGTGGCGGGCGTCGTGCGGCCGATGGCCCCGGACATAAGACGCGTGACCAGCGTCTGCTCCGGCGCCTTCATCCTGGCCGAGGCCGGCCTGCTGGACGGGCGGCGCGCGACCACCCACTGGAGCCGCACCACCGGCTTCGCCCAGCGCTATCCCCGGGTGAAGCTGGAGCCGGACCGAATCTATGTGAAGGACGGGCCGGTGTGGAGTTCGGCGGGGATCACCGCCGGCATCGACCTGTCGCTGGCCCTGATCGCCGAGGACCTGGGCGAGGACATCGCCCGGCGCTGCGCCCAGCAGCTGGTGGTCTATCACCGCCGGCCAGGCGGCCAGTCGCAGTTCTCGGCCCTGCTGGAGATGGATCGGCCGGAGGGGCGGTTCGGCGGGCTGATGAGCTGGATCCGCGAGCGGCTGCACGAACCCTTGGGCGTCGAGCGGCTGGCCGACCGGGCGGCCATGAGCCCGCGCAACTTCGCCAGGGCCTTCGCGGCGGAGACCGGCGTCACGCCCGCGCGGGCGGTGGAGCGGTTGCGGGTCGAGGCGGCGCGGGAGCGGATCGAGGCCGGGCCCGAGCCCATCGAACTCATCGCCCTGGCGGCGGGCTTCGGCGAGCCGGAGCGGATGCGGCGCGCGTTTTTGCGCGCCTTTGGTCAGCCACCGCAGGCGCTGCGGCGGAGCGCGCGAGCGGGGTGAGGTGCGTGGTTCGAGACGGCCTTCGGCCTCCTCACCAAACTCGATTTATCGAATTGCACAAAAGCTGAGTTTGGTGAGGAGCGCGCAGCGCGTCTCGAACCACGCACAGGACTTGTGTTTCGGCTCTATGCCGCCTTGGTGGTCGCGGTGGCGGCGGGCTTGGCGGCGTCCGCCTTCGGCGCTTCGGTGTGGGCCGCGGCGGTGGGCGCTGTCGCGACCGACGCAGCGGCGTCGGGTTTGGCCTCGGGCGCCGGGGTCGCCGGGGCGGCGGCCTTGGGGGCGTTGGAGGTCACCGTGGCGCTGGCCAGGATGTACTGTGCCTTCACACGGCCGTCGGCGGTCTCCTGCGGCATCGGCAGCATGGAGGCGTAGACCGGATGCGGCGCCGCGTCGGCCGGCGACAGCTCAGGCCGCCGGTTGAAGTTGTTGGGCGAACCGGCATAGCCGCCGAAGCGGTAGAAGACGTGCAGGCCGATCTGCGCCACGCGCAGCAGGCGCGGGCCCCAGCCCGGATCGATGCCGGCCACGTGGAAGTGGGTGGCGTTGCCGACCGAGGGCATGACGAAGCCGGACAGGGCGTGGGCCGCCACTTCGCGCGAACGGCGCCAGGCGGTCGGCTCGCGGCCGCGATCCATCGAGCCGTCGCAGGCGAAGCTGAACTGGCAGCCGGTTCCGTCGCGGGCGCCTTGGAAGACGACGCCACAGACGCTCTTGGGGAAGGCCGGATGGCGAACGCGGTTGAGCACCACCTGGGCTACGGCCGCCTGCCCCGCCGGCGTCTCGCCACGGGCTTCGTAATAGACGGCGTCGGCCAGGCAATCGAGGTCGCGGGCCGAGTCCAGCGCGCCGGACATATGGAAGGGTTGCGCCTGCGGATTGGTCGGGGCGCTGAAGCTGGCGCGCAGCAGATTGCCCGACGCCTTAAGGTTAGCGGCGCTCAGGTTGGTCGGCTGCGCGGAGGGAACATCCTCGCGCTGCATCAGTTGATTGGCGAAGGCCGCGGCCAGACGGTCGCGTTGCGCGCCCGAATTGCCGGCCAGAGGATCGTGACGTTCGGCCAGGGCCAATTCGCCCGGAGTCATCTGGGCGGCCTGCTCGCGCAGGGCCTCATCGGAGAAGCCCTGGGCCGCCGCACTGGCGAAGTGCTGGGCCCGGGCCTTGGCGTCCGCCTGCCCCGCCGCCCCGCCGGCAAGGTAGACGCCGCCTAATGCTACGCCGACGACGGCTCCAAGGAAGAGTCCGCCGGCGAGCGCGCGCACGTCGGCGCGCGCCTCAATTTTAATCGACAAGATGTCGTGTCCTATTCCGCGAGGGCAGGATGCGCCCCCCGATAAATCGCCTCGCGGTTCCGGGATTTATGGCCGGAAGGGGTCCACGAAACGAAGCCTCCAGCCGTACACGTTTGGCCGAAGGAGGGTCTCAAGTGCGGGGTTATGGCGCCCCTTCCCGAGAGTCGCAAGCCGATGCTGCACCGCAGCAATCACTTTTTCGGAGACTCCGGGTCGGCGAACTTCGTTAATTCGGCGAGTGTTGCGGGGTAAGGGATTGAAGGCATTGGGTTAACGGAAGTTGGCTTTGTGGGGGTGGAGGGGTCCCCTCATCCTCCCACCGCTACGCGGCGGGCCCCTCCTTCTCCCGCAAGGGGAGAAGGTTACTTGGGACGATCTCGGAGAATCGTGGCCGTGACGCCGAGCGGGTTCTGAATCACCTCGGCGTTCCAGAACCTGAGGACGGTGAAGCCGCGTGAGCGCAGCCATGCGTCTCGGCGGGAGTCATGGATGCTGTCTGCGTGCTGGCCGCCATCGCATTCGACGATCAGCTTGGCGTCGAAGCAGACAAGTCGGCGATGTAGGGTCCGATCGGCGCCTGCCTGCGAAATTTCATGCCGTCGAGCTGGTGTCCGCGCAGCAGACTCCACATGACGCGTTCAGCCTCCGTCGGAAGCTTGCGCATCTTGCGAGCGCTATCCGTTAGATCGGACCTCATCCCCATAGATGCAGCTTGGCATACCTTCTCCCCTTGCGGGAGAAGGAGGGGCCCGCCGCGAAGCGGTGGGAGGATGAGGGGACTGCCGCCACAACGCTGTCAGCAGGGGCCTCTTTCGTTCCCCTTCCCCATCCCCTACCTTCAACCCATGGCGAAAAACCAGGACTCCCCCGGCGTGGCGGAAGTGTCGGCCCAGTTCATTCAGGACTTGGCGGCTGAGACCATGCCCAGCCTGTGGACGCCGCACCGGCCGGCGCGGCCGGACAAGTCGGAGGGCGGGCGCCGGTTCGAGCTCGTCGCCGACTATGAGCCCGCCGGGGACCAGCCCACCGCCATCCGCGATCTGCTGGCCGGGTTGGAGGGCCATGAGAACGACCAGGTGCTGCTGGGCGTCACCGGGTCGGGCAAGACCTTCACCATGGCCAAGGTGATCGAGCTGACGCAGAGGCCGGCGCTGATCCTGGCGCCCAACAAGACCCTGGCCGCCCAGCTCTATTCGGAGTTCAAATCCTTCTTTCCGAACAATGCGGTGGAGTATTTCGTCTCCTACTACGACTACTACCAGCCGGAGGCCTATGTGCCCCGGACCGACACCTACATAGAGAAAGACAGCTCCATCAACGAACAGATCGACCGCATGCGCCACTCGGCGACTCGGGCGATCCTGGAGCGCGACGATGTGATCGTCGTCGCCTCGGTCAGCTGCATCTACGGCATCGGCTCGGTGGAAACCTACACCGCCATGACCTTCACCCTGGAGGTCGGCGCCAAGATCGACGAGCGCAAGCTGATGGCCGACCTGGTGGCCCAGCAGTACAAGCGCAACGACCAGGCGTTCGAGCGCGGGACCTTCCGCCGCCGCGGCGACACCATCGAGATCTTCCCCGCCCACTATGAAGACCGCGCCTGGCGCATCGGCATGTTCGGCGACGAGGTCGAACAGATCGTCGAGTTCGATCCCCTGACCGGCAAGAAGACCGCCGACCTGCAATCGGTGAAAATCTATGCGAACAGCCACTATGTGACGCCGCGCCCGACCCTGAACCAGGCGGTCAACCTGATCAAGGCGGAGCTGAAGGAGCGCCTCGACTGGCTGGTGGCCGAGGGCAAGCTGCTGGAGGCCCAACGCCTGGAACAGCGCACCACCTTCGACATCGAGATGATCCAGGCCACCGGCGCCTGCGCGGGGATCGAGAACTACAGCCGCTATCTTACCGGCCGCCGGCCCGGCGAGCCGCCGCCGACCTTCTTTGAATACATCCCCGACAATTCCCTGCTGTTCGTGGACGAGAGCCACCAGACGGTGCCGCAGATCGGCGCCATGTACAAAGGCGACTACCGGCGCAAATTCACCCTGGCGGAATACGGCTTCCGCCTGCCCTCATGCCTCGACAACCGTCCGCTCAAGTTCGAGGAGTGGGAGGCCATGCGGCCGGCATCCGTCTATGTCTCGGCCACCCCGGCCAAGTGGGAGCTGGAGCAGTCCGGCGGGGTGTTCGCCGAACAGGTCATCCGACCCACCGGCCTGATCGACCCGCCGGTGGAGATCCGTCCCGTCGCCAAGAACGGCTTCAGCCAGGTCGACGACGTGATCGCCGAATGCCAGGACGTGGCGCGCAAGGGCTATCGCACCCTGGTCACCGTGCTGACCAAGAAGATGGCCGAGGACCTGACCGAGTACATGCACGAGCAGGGCCTGCGCGTGCGCTACATGCACTCTGACGTGGATACGCTGGAGCGGATCGAGATCATCCGCGACCTGCGCCTGGGCGCCTTCGACGTGCTGGTGGGCATCAACCTGCTGCGCGAGGGGCTGGACATTCCCGAGTGCGGCCTGGTCGCCATTCTCGACGCCGACAAGGAAGGCTTCCTGCGCTCGGAGACCAGCCTGATCCAGACCATCGGCCGGGCGGCGCGGAACGTCGACGGGCGGGTGATCCTGTATGCGGACTCCATCACCGGCTCGATGGAGCGGGCCATGGCCGAGACCAGCCGACGGCGGGACCGGCAGCATGCCTATAATGTCGAGCACGGCATCACCCCCGAGAGCATCAAGAGCTCGATCAAGGACATCCTGGCCAGCCCCTACGAGAAGGACCACGTCCTGGTCCCCGTGGGCGTGGCCGAGCAGAACAAGCCCTTCTTGGGGAGCAACTTCCAGACCACGCTCAAGGACCTGGAAGCCAAGATGCGCGACGCCGCGAGCAACCTGGAATTCGAGACGGCGGCCAGGCTGCGCGACGAGATCAAGCGGCTGAAGATGCTGGATCTGGAGTTTGCGAACGACGTGATGACCGCGCCGGGCGAGGACGTGGACAAGACCGCGGTGCCGCGGATGAAGGCCGAGGCGAAGGCGCAGGCGGCGGAGCGGTTTCGGAAGGCAAGGCTGGGGAAGCGGTAGGGCGCGAAACACCTCTCCCGGAGGGAGAGGGAATCATCCCCTAGCGAAGCTGGGAGGGTGAGGGATTACGGTCTCTCCGGATAAGTCTCCGCCCCCGTCGTTCGGCCCAATTTCACCACGAAGGGCACGAAGAGGCGCGAAGCGCTGTTCGAATGGGTAGCGCAGACCTCAACAATAAACGCGCGGGCGAACGCCCGCCTTGGCGTGCCTGGTGTATTGGTGGTGAATAGGTTGAGCACCCCCGCGCACGGCGAACGCCCGGCTTTCAGATATGCCGCCAAACCTGGCGCAGCGGCATGCCGAGAATCTCGGTCAGGGCCACCGCATTGAATGGCTGAAGGCCGTACTGCCTCGGATTCATGACCTCCAGATAGAACCGGGCAAAGCCGGCGGGGCCGGGGAAATCCAGGTCGTGCCAAGTCGTCTTCAGACCACAGCACGGCGTGGTGCAACTCACATCGCCACTCTCCATCACCGCATCCATGGCCGCGAACAGCGCGTCCTCAAGCTCCGTCTTGCAGGCCGGGCATTTGGCGCCTTCCCAAGACTGATACGGATGAACGATCTCCATCTGATCGGGAAAGGTGAACGTTACCTCGTGCGCTTCGGGGCACGTCTCGCGCATGAATTCCGCAGCGGCCTCCGCGGCCGCCGGCGTGGGCTGTCGGCCAGCGTCCTCGGGAATAAAAATCCAGCACCAATCAGACATCCTCGCTCTCCGCTTGATTGGAACAAACAAAGAACACATGAATGACCGACGGTCAAGCCGCGCCTTTGGGCGAGGTCAGCCTTCTACTTACACCTTGATAAATCGTATCCCATAGGATACTTTGAAATGATAGACGTTCGCCAGACGACCACCTTTCGGCTTTGGATGGCTGGCTTGAGGGACTTTCGGGCGCGCTCGAGGATTGCGGTCCGCATCGACCGGCTCGTCGAGGGCAATCCAGGCGACGTCAAGCCGGTGGAAGAGGGCGTCAGCGAACTGAGGATCGACTATGGGCCCGGCTATCGGGTCTATTTCACCCGCAGGGGCTCAACGATGGTGCTCCTGCTATGCGGCGGCGATAAGTCGAGCCAGGATCGCGATATCCGCCAGGCCAAGGTGCTGGCAAAGGAAGCTGACGATGCCTCTTGAAACCTTCCCCTATGACTCCGCTGAGTATCTCGACAGCGACGAGGCCATCGCCGTCTATCTGGACGAGGCCTTCCTGACCCAGGACCCCGCCTTCATCACCCACGCCATCGGCGGCGCCGCCCGCGCGCGCGGCATGACCCAGATCGCCAAGGACGCCGGCCTGTCCCGCGAGAGCCTCTACAAAGCCCTGAGCGACACGGGCAATCCGGAGTTCGCCACGGTGCTGCGGGTGCTACAGGCGTTGGGGCTGCGGATGACGACGGTGGCGGCGGCGTAGGGTTGCGCCGGCTTATCCGATAAGCTGTTTGCAGGGACCCAGGACCGTCGGCGCGACCCCTCATCCGACCCTTCGGGCCACCTTCTCCCGCAAGGGGAGAAGGGATTCTAAATCTCCGCCAGGGCCACCAGCATCACCGCCGTCATCAGCATGAAGAAGCTGATCACTGAGATGGCCCAGACGATCACCGTTTTCAGCACCGCGCCGAAGACGCCGGAGCCGTAGGCGCCGCGGAGGGTCTGGAACAGGTTGATGGGGGTCCAGATCGCGACCAGACCCAGGGCCTGCCAGAGCAGCGAGGGCGGCAGCATCAGGGCCGCGGCGTTGGTCAGGAAGGAGAAGGAGAGCAGGTTCATCGCCACCAGCAGGTGGTCGTAGACGAAGATCTCGCGCCGGCGCCGGTAGACCAGGGCCAGGCTCAGGCCGACGATCGGCAACAGCAGCACCGCCAGCCGGTGGCCCCAGGCGAACATGACGGTGAGATAATATTCCGGATTGGCGATGGCGTGCTGGATACCGTCCTTGAACCAGTTCGCGTGATGGACCTTGCCGCCCTCCTTGAACTCCAGGTTCGACGTCACCGTCAGGGCCGTATCCACGGGCAGGCCCTGGGCGATGCGGTCGGCCTTGGCCATGGCGTGGGCGTAGCGAGTGTTCACGCTGGCGGTTTCGGCGAGGTAGCGGGCCTGGACCTTGGCCTTGTTCTCGTCCGGGTCCTTCAGGTCTTGGTCGCGGTCGTGGGCGGCCTCGGCCAGGTCGGTGGTCTGGTCCTTGGCCGCCTCCGCCCGGTCGGCGGCGGCGATCTTGGCGCGGCCCTCAGGCGTGGCCAGCTGGGCTGTGCGGGCCTTGGCCTGGGCGTCGCTGCTGGCCTTGATCTCGTGGGTGGCGTGTTCGGCGGCGAAGATGAAGATCAGCAGGGCGACCAGGAAGGTGCGGAACGGCGGCACATGGCGGGCGATGCGGCCGTCCATATAGTCGCGCGCCAGCCGGCCGGGGCGGAGGAAGAGGTCCGGCAGGGTGCGCAGCAGGCGTCCGTCCAGGTGCAGGAAGCCCTCCACCGCCTCCCAGGCCAGATGAAGGATGGAGCGTTTGTGGTCGTCGGCGTTCTGGCCGCAGACGTGGCAGTAGGCGCCTTGCAGGATGGCGCCGCAGTTGGCGCAGGCGCCGCCATGAGCTTGGGCGCGGCCGTGAGCCAGGGCGCCGTCTTCAGCCACCTGGGCGGCGACGGCGGCCTCGGCCGCGATCTCAAGCTCGTGCGACACCCGTTGCCCCTCTAGCGCGCGGCGACGAAAGCCTGTTCGGGGGCCGGGGGCAAGAGGCGAGGGTTTGGTGGGGTGGTGAAGAGAAGAATTTCACCACGGAGCACACGAAGGGCACGGAGGGGCCGGTGTTTTCGGGGGTTCGACGCAAAGGCGCGAAGGTCGCTAAGGCGGGCGTACGCCCGCAGGATATCTGATGCACCGGTGTTTGAGATCTCGTCGCGCGCCTCCCTTCTTTGAGACCTTCGCGCCTTTGCGTTTGAATCCTCTTCTCCGTGCCGTTCGTGTGCTCCGTGGTTCATTCTACCGCGCAATCCCCTGGGTCCCCGCCTTCGCGGGGATGAGCGCCGTAAAGTGCCTAAAACGGTGTCGCGGACAGTTTTCGGCGTTCGGTGGAGGCGGCGAGTTCGGTCCAGATGGCGGTGTTGAGGGTCGCGGCGGCCGGGCCGGTGTGGGATTCGGACCAGGCCTGCAGGTCGATCAGGGCGGCGCGCAGGGTGTTGTTGGCAAGCTGAAGGGCGGAGATTTTCAGGTCGGCGTCGGCGCCGCTGGCCAGCTCATCCAGCCTCGTCGCCAGGCCGCCGGGGGCCAGGGGCGCGGCCTGGGCGAACAGGGCGCGCAGGGCCGCGTTCTCCTCGGCTAGGCGGGCGGCGAGGCGGTCCCACTCCTCCACCATCATCCCCATGGTGGCGTACATCAGGCCGGCGGAGCCCTGGAGATAGGGGGATTTCAGGTCCGGGGCCAGCACCTGGGCCAGGCGGCCGGCGAAGTCGCCGAGGACCAGCATCGGGTTGGGTGTCATAGCCGCCCCATCAGTTCGAGCGCCGCGCGATCGGTGGAATTGAGCATGCGCCAGGCGGAGAAGGCCAGGATGGGCTCGCGGTTGGCGCCGTCGCTCCAGGCCTTGGCGCTGGAAATCCAGATGCCCTGGCCCTTGACGCAATTGAACAGCTCCCACCAGTGCAGGGCGGCGGGGTTGGCGATCAGACCCGAGGCCCGCTCCCAGATGGCGATGGCGTGCTCGCGCGGGACCAGGCCGCCGCGGCGGTCGTCGCCGCCCCAGCACCAGATGCGGTTCAGGCTCCAGCCCAGGTCCTCCAAGGGATCGCCCAGATGGGCCATTTCCCAGTCGAGGACGCCATGAATCTCGCCCTCGGCGTCATAGAGGAAGTTGCCGGAGCGGTAGTCGCCGTGGACCACGCCGACGGTCTTGGGCGGCGCGGGCGGATGGGCGCGCAGCCAGCGGATGGCGGCGCGGATGATCGGCTGGGGCTCCAGCTCGTCGGCGTCGATGATCCCTTCCCAGTGGTCAAGCTCGCGGCGCCAGCACTGATCGGGCTCCACGGCGTCCATGACGGCGGTGAGGCCCACGGCGGCGGGATCGGCGCGGGCGATCTCGCCGAGGATGGTCCATTTCCGCTCCGCCAGCCGCTCGGCGTGGTCGGCATAGGGCGGCGCCAGCAGAGCCATCGGGCTGCTCTCGAAACCGCTGATCTCGGCGGCGACGAAGAAGGGGTAGTCGAGGTGGGCCGAGTTTTGCTCCAGCCACAGCATCTCCGGCACCGGCACCGCGCTACCGAAGAAGGCGCGGTAGGCGGCGAACTCGATGTGGCGCTCGGTATCGATCAGGCTGTCGGGCGGATCGCGGCGCAGGATCAGCCGGCGCTCGACCGGACCGGCGGGGCCATCATAGGCGAGGCGAAACCGGTAGGTCTCCCGCGAGGCGCCGCCGACGATCTGGGACAGGCTGTCGACATGGACGTTCTTTGCGCCGTCCAGCTTGGTCGCGACATAGCCGGCGATGCGGTCTTCGGTGAGAGCGGTCAAGGCTGGGCCTCAAACCATCTCGAATGCGATGGGCAGGCTCTTCAGCCCGTTGACGAACACCGCCTGGGACATCCTGGGCGCGCCGGCCAGCTTGACCGACTTCAGGCGCGGCAGCAGTTCCTCGAACAGGATGCGCATCTCCATCTTGGCCAGATGCTGGCCGAGGCAGAGGTGGGCGCCGTAGCCAAAGGCAAGCTGCTTGTTGGGCGTCCGGTCGGCGCGGAAGGCGCCCGCGTCCTCGAACACCCCCTCGTCGCGATTGCCGGAGGCGTAGCAGAGCATCAGCCAATCGCCCTTGGGGATGGATTGTCCGCCCACCTCGGCGTCGGCGGTGGCCGAACGCATGAAGGTCTTCACCGGCGTCGCCCAGCGGATCGCCTCGTCGATCAGGCCGGGGATGCGGGTCAGGTCCTGTTTCAGCCAGGCCAGCTGGTCCGGATTCTCCGCCAGGGCCCACAGGGCGGTGGCCGCGGTCGAGGAGGTGGTGTCGTGGCCGGCGGTGGCGACGATCATATAGTAGCTCATCGCCTCAAGCTCGGAGATGGGCGCGCCATCGATCTGGCCGTTGGCGATGACGGTGGCCAGATCGCCCGTCGGCGTGGCCCTGCGGTCGGTGCTGATGGCGGTGAAATACTGGTAGAAGTCGGCGATGATCCCCTGCATCACCGCCATGCCCTCGTCCCCGTTGGTCGGGGCCTTGGCGGGGGTGCGGCCAAGGTCGGGGTCGGTGGCGCCGAACAGCTCCTGGGTCAGCATCAGCATGCGCGGCTCATCGGCCGCCGGCACGCCGAGAATCTCCATGATCACATGCAGCGGATAGTGCAACGCCACCTCGGTGACGAAGTCGCATTGGCCGCCGGTCTCGGCCATGCGCTGGACCGAGGCTCTGGCGATCTCGCGGATGCTGTCCTCCAGCTTGCGGATCGACGGCGGCATGAACCATGCCTGGGTCAGGGCGCGGTATTTGGGATGGTCGGGGGCGTCCATCTGCACCAGGCTACGCACCAGGTGCGGGCTGCCGCCGGTCATCTGCCGCACCTTGGCCTCGCCCTCGCGGCCGACGATGGTGGTGGGCCGGTCGCCAGAGTGGAACAGCTCGTTCTGGCGGCTGATCTCCAGGATGTCGGCGTGGCGCGTCACCACCCAGAAGGGATCGAACCCCTGCGGCTGGGCCACCGCCAGCGGCCGGTTGGCGCGCAGCCAGGCATAGGAGTCGAAGATGCGGCCGTCGGCGAATGCCGCTGGGTCAACCAGGGTTTCCGCGACGTCGGCGGGAATATTGATTTCAGAGCTCGTCATGGCGCTTAGACGCGTTGCCAAAAGAAAAGCAGACCTTCCCCAACGGCAATATCGCGTCTCCTCCTTGTCTTATTACTTATGCCTGTGTTGATAGGACGACTGCCGGCGTCTCGCAATGACCGGCGCGGGATGGAAATGACCTCGGACGCCGCCACCGGAAACACGCAGAACGATCTGGAGCGAGGCCTCAGCGCCATCGCCAGCCGGATCATGCCCGGCGGCCGGGGCGCCGCCGGTGTGCGCCGTCTGTCCGGCGGGGCGACCCAGGAAATCTTCCGGTTCGAGCTGGCCACCGCCGACGGACCGGTCCCGCTGATCCTGCGCCGCGCGCCGGGGGGCCTGCGGGTTTCCGACACCGCCGTCGGGCTGGAGACCGAGGCCAAGCTGATCGCCGCCGCCGGCGCCGTGGGCGCGCCGGTTCCGGCCGTGCCTTATGTGCTCGGCGAGGACGACGGCCTGGGCCACGGCTTCATCATGGGCTTCGTCGAGGGCGAGACCCTGGGCGGGCGGATCGTCAAAAGCCCTGATCTTGCGGCGGCCCGGCCCGGGCTGGCGCGGGCCTGCGGCGAGATTCTCGCCCGGGTTCACACCATCGACCCGGCCGCCTTCCCGACCCTGAAGCGGCAGACCCCGCGCGAGCTGGTGGAACAATGGCGTGGCGCCTATCGCGCCTCGGCGTGGCCCCGGCCGGTGTTCGAACTGGCGTTCCGCTGGCTGGACCAGAACTGCCCTGCCGCGACCCGGATGCGGCTGGTGCATGGGGATTTCAGGAACGGCAATCTGATGATTGGGCCAGACGGCGTGCGCGCGGTGCTGGACTGGGAGCTGGCCCATGTTGGGGATCCCATGGAGGATCTCGGATGGATATGCGTCAACTCCTGGCGCTTCGGCGCCAGCGACAAGCCTGTGGGTGGCTTTGGCCAGCGCGAGGACCTGTGGGCCGGCTATGAGGCGATCAGCGGCGAGGCCGTCGACCGCGCCTCCGCCAACTGGTGGGAGGTGTTCGGCACCCTGCGTTGGGGCGTGATGTGCTCCGGCATGACCGCGGCCTTCAGGGGCGCCGACCCTTCCGTGGAGCGGGCGGTGATCGCAAGGCGCACCTCCGAGACCGAGGTGGATCTGATGCGTCTGCTGGCCTCGGGGACCTAAAGACATGCAGGACCAACCCGCCCCCGCCGAAATCCTCGCCGCCGTGGCCGCCTTCCTGAAGACGGTGACCGGGCCGGAGCTGGCGCCGCATACGGCGTTTCAGCTGCGTGTCGCCGCCAACGCCCTGGAGTTGGCGGGGCGGGACATGACCCTGTCGCCGGCGCAGGACGCCGCCGAACTGGCGCGGCTGACCGCGCTGCTTGGGCGAGACGGCAGCCTGTTTGACCTCAATACCGAACTCGCCCGGCGCATCGACGCCGGCGAGACCGACCTGACCACCCCCGGCGTCGCCGAGCATCTGTGGGCGACCACCTTGGCCAAGCTCGCCGTCGACCAGCCCAACTATTCCGGATACCGCGCCGCGCTCGCAGAAAAAGCGAACGACGGGCGGGCAAACAAGGAGGCTTGAGCCGCTATGGACTTCTCCCTGCCCGACGATCTGGTCGCCTACCTGAGCGAGCTGGACGACTTCATCGACGCCAAGATCAAGCCGCTACAGGCCAAGGACGACAACGAGCGGTTCTTCGACCACCGCCGCGAACACGCCCGCACCGACTGGGACAACCAGGGCCTGCCACGTCCCGAATGGGAGGCCCTGCTGGGCCAGGCCCGCAAACTGGCCGACGAGGCCGGCCATCTGCGCTATGCGTGGCCCAAGGACATGGGCGGCAAGGGCGGCACCAACCTGGCCATGGCCGTGATCCGCGAACATCTGGCGGCCAAAGGCCTGGGCCTGTTCAACGACCTGCAGAACGAACATTCGATCGTCGGCAACAACCCCTTCATCCTGATGTTCAAGGAGTTCGCCACCCCCGAACAGTTCGAGATGTATGGCGAGGACGTCAAATCAGGGAAGATTCGCGCCGGCTTCGGCCTGACCGAGCCCAACCACGGCTCCGACGCCACCTTCATGGAGACACGGGGCACACCCCAGGAGCGCGACGGCGTCGCCGGCTGGTTGGTCAATGGCGAGAAGATGTGGACCACCGGCATGCATGTGGCGTCCCACTGCATGGTGTTCGCCCGCACCAGCGGCGAGGACGGCGACGCGGCCGGGATCACTGTCTTCCTGGTGCCCGCCCAGGCGCCGGGCGTGAAGATCGAGGAGTATCTCTGGACCTTCAACATGCCGACGGACCACCCGCGTGTCAGCTTCACCAATGTCTGGGTGCCGGACACGGCGATCTGGGGCGTTGTCGGGCGCGGTCTCGGCCTCGGCCAGAGCTTCGTGCACCAGAACCGCATCCGCCAGGCGGCCTCATCCCTGGGAGCCGCCGTGTTCTGTATCAATGAGAGCGTCCGCTATGCCCGCGAGCGCAAGCCTTTCGGCAAGCCCCTGGCCGACAACCAGGCGATCCAGTGGCCGCTGGTGGAACTGGCCACCCAGGCCGAGATGCTGCGGCTTTTGATCCGCAAGACCGCCTGGGAGATGGACCGCATGCCGCACAAGGAGGTGGAGCGGCAAATCTCCGACAAGGTCTCCATGTGTAACTACTGGGCCAACCGGCTGGTCTGCGAGGCAGCCGACCGGGCGATGCAGGTGCATGGCGGCATCGGCTATTCCCGGCACAAGCCGTTCGAACACATCTACCGTCATCATCGCCGCTATAGGATCACCGAGGGCTCGGAAGAGATCCAGATGCGCAAGGTCGCCGCCTTCCTGTTCGGCTACATGGGCCCGAGGAAGAACGAGTTCGCGGGGCTGTAATCACCATGTCGCGGAAGGACTGCAAAAATCGGTTGCGTCCTTCGAGACGCCCTGCGGGCTCCTCAGGAAACTCAGCTTTTTGGACTGCAAATATTCAGTTTGGCGAGGAGCGACGTCTTCGTCGCGTCTCGAACCACGCACCTTTGCGCCAACGTTGGAATTCAAGCACGGACTGACATCATGCTGACCAAGGCCGACGATTTCCCGATCCACCAGACGCCGGAGCCGATCGCCTATTCGGGGACCGACCGGAACTTCTACGACCGCTATTTCTTCAACGGCTACAATCCAGATGGCTCGGGCTTCTTCGCCGTGGCGTTCGGGGTCTATCCACACCTGAACCTCGCCGACGCCCATTTCTCGGCGATCCGCGACGGCGTCGAATACTGCATCCACGCCTCCAAGGTGCTCAATATGGAGCGCTGGGACCTGGAGGTCGGGCCGATCAGGATCGAGGTGATCGAACCGCTCCGTACACTGAGGGTCACCCTGGCGGCGCAAGACGGGATCGCTGCCGAGATCGTGTTCGAGGGCCGGGCTTTTCCGATCGAGGAGCCGCGCTTCGTGCGCCGCAACGGCCCGCGCACCTTCATGGACTATACCCGCCTGACCCAAAACGGCCGCTACACCGGCTGGATCGAAATCGACGGCAAGCGCGAGGCCCTGGCCGCCGGCTGCGTTGGCACCCGTGATCGTTCCTGGGGCGTGCGGCCCATCGGCGCGCCGGACATGCAGCCGACGGTCCCGGCCGGACCCATGGGCTTCTTCTGGCAATGGACGCCGCTGAACTTCCCTGATCGCAGCGTCTTCTTCCACATCAATGCGGACGTCGACGGCGTCCCCTGGAACACCCGCGCCGTGGTCTGCGCCGACGGCGCCAAGGCCGGCGAGATGGTGGAGACGGAAGCGGCGACCATGGCCGTGGAGCTCGACGGCGACACCCGCCACGCCAAGACCGCGCGGCTGACCATCCCCATGCCCAACGCCCCGCCGATCGAGATCGCCTTCACACCCGTAGCCAAATTCCAGATGCGGGGCATCGGCTATGTCCACCCCAAATGGGGCCACGGCCGCTATCAGGGCGCCGATCTGGTGGTGGAGCGGGAGGATATCGTGCTGGCGGACGCCGCGCCGAACAGCATCGAGAACCTGCATATCCAAGCCATCTCCAAGGTCGAGCTGACCCAGGAGGGCCGACCGGCGCAGCAGGGGCTGGGCGTATTCGAGCAGCTGGTCATCGGCCCCTACGCGCCGCTGGGCCTGAAGTAGGGCGTAACCATTCCGGCCTCGCCGCGCGACTACCAACGGGCGGGGCTGGAGCGGCGGGGAATTCGGCGTATCCTGTTCTCGCGACAGGAGAACAATCATGTCCAGCATCAATCGGTGGGCCGCTCTCGCGGCCGGCGTCGTGAGCTTGAGTGGTTTTGTTGTGTCCAATACCCAGGCGGCCGTCACCGTGTTCGGCGACGATCACGCCCAGGCCTGTTACCAGGCCGCCAAGAACGGCCTCAACCGCGAGACCGATCTGGATGAATGCAATCTGGCGATTAATTTCGGACTGCTGCAGGGAAAGGATCTGGCCGGCACCTACGTCAATCGCGGCGCGGTCTATATGAATATGCAGTCCTGGCGCGAGGCGGACGCGGACTTCCACCGCGCTCTGGAGATGATGCCCAATTTCGGCGAGGCCCTGGTCAATCTGGGCGCGGCCCAGATCGGCGAGCACCATAATCGCGAAGGCGTCGACACCATCACCCACGGCCTGGCCCTGGGGTCGATGGAGCCCGAGAAGGCCTATTTCAACCGCGCCATCGGCTACGAGAACCTCGGCGATGACACGGCGGCCTACTACGACTACCTGAAGGCGTCGGAACTGGCCCCGCGATGGGTCGCGCCGCGTGAAGAGCTGGTGCGGTTCACGGTTCACCAGCAGTAGCCTCGGAGGGCGGGTGCGACGCGTCTGGATCACCCGCACCCAGCCCCAGGCTGACGCAACCGCGACCAGACTGCGCGCGATGGGGCTCGAGCCTGTCGTGGCGCCGGTGCTCGCGAGCCGGACTGTCGCAGGCGTGGATATCGATCTGTCAGGCATTGACGCCCTGGCCTTCACCAGCGCGGCCAGCGTGCGCGCGTTCGCCGATCTGTCGCCCGCGCGAGACCTGCCGGTATTCGCCGTCGGCACGGCCACTGCCGAGGCGGCGCGCGGCGCCGGGTTCGGCACGATCCGGATGGGGGGCGGAGACGTCCACCTTCTGGCGGCGACAATCGCGGAGGCGGGGCTTGGCCCGGTGCTCAATCCCACCGCCCGCGAGCCCGCGGCGGATCTGGCCGTCCTGTTGGCGGCGCGTGGAGTCTCGGCCAGAAGCGTCATCGTTTATGAGACCATTCCCACGGACTTGGCCGCGCCTACGGACATCGACGCCGTCCTGATCCACTCGCCCCGCGCCGCGCGCATCGCCGCCGACCTGATCTCGCCCGCACGCGCCCAGGCGCTCAGCGCCTTCGCCATCTCCGAGGCCGCCGCCGCGCCGCTGCGCGCGCTGGCCTTCGCCAACCTCGCCACGGCGCCGTTTCCCGATGAAGCCAGCCTGCTTAGTCTGTTACAAGGTTGACCACTCGCCTCCTCAGACGCACCAAGGGTTATGACCGACGCGCCCGAGCCTGCTGAACTGGCCGCCCCCGACCTGCCTCGGGATCCGGCGGAGTACGCCCGCCATCGGCCGCGCCTGCCCCTCGCCTTCTGGCTGATGATCGCCTTCGGCTTCGCCTGCGTGCTGGCGGGGATAGTGATCGGCCGCTACGGCGCGCGATTGTTCCCGGTGAAACCAGCAGTGAGCGCCGCGCCGGCCACCGGCTCGGCGGCGGACGGCGCCTATCCCCCGCCAGCCCTGGTCGCGACGCCATCCGGCTCGCCAATTGTCGCCGCCGCGCCCGCTGGCCCTGAACCGGCCGCCGTCTCGGCGCTGAACAGCCGCATCGACCAGCTGGTCCAGGATCAGCACCGCAGCGCCAGCGCCGCCGGCGCGGCCCTCGCCGCCGCCGAACTGGGCGAGGCGGCGCAGTCATCCCGCCCCTTCGCCGACCAACTCGCCGCCCTCGACCCCATCTTGCCGGACTCCTCGGCCCTGCGCGCCTTGCGGCCCCTGGCGGCGCAGCAGACCCCCAGCCGCGCCGCCCTGGCCGCCGACTTCGCGGTGGAGGCTGACCATGTCGCCGTCGCGTCGCGGGCGCCGCCACAAGGCTCGGGCCTGATCAAGCGGCTGCTGCACACCCTGACCGCCGTGCTGACCATTCGCCGCGTCGACAAGCTGACCGGAAACACACCCGACGCCGTGCTCGCGCGATCGCAGCGCCAGGTTGACGACGGCGATCTTGAAGACGCCCTGACCACCCTGAACGACCTGCCGGCCGCCGGCCGTGACGCTATCGCCGCCTGGCGCGGCCGGGCCGCCCGCCGCGTGGAGATCGACCGCCTGATCGCCGCCATCCGCCAGGGCGCGGCGCAGGACCTGGCCGAGGCCTCCGGGCATGGGTGAGGTGATGAAGCATGCCTGGTCGGCTGGCGCATGATCCGCGCCGGCCTCATCTTCACCGGCTTCCTGATCATCGCCCTGCTGGTCGCGGTCTCCTTCGCCCTGGCCGGCGAGGCGGGACAGGCCAGCGTCGAGTGGCTTGGCTGGCGCATCAACATGACCGGCGCCGCCGCCCTTTGCGCGGTGCTGACCCTGACCTTTGTCGCGGTCAGTGTCTGGCGGCTGCTGCTGTGGATCATCGAAACCCCCGCCCGCAACGCCCGCGCCCGCGCCGAGGTGCGCCGCAAACAGGGCGCCGAGGCCCTGGCCAAGGGCTTTCTCGCTGCGGCGGCCGGTGATGGCTCCGAGGCGCGCCGCCTCGCCCAGCGCGCCGCCGAACTGGACCAGGACAATCCGGCTCTGGTTCGCGTGCTCGCCGCCCAGGCCGCCGAAGCCGCCGGCGACGCCACGGCCGCCCGAGCCGCTTACAACGCCATGCTCGGCTTTCCGGAAATGCGGCTGGCCGGCCACAAGGGGCTGATGCAGCTGGCGCTGACCCAGGGCGACCAGCACGCGGCGATCGGCCAGGCCGAGGCGGCCTATGGCCTGACCCACACAGCCCGCTGGGCCTGGCGCGCCCTGCTGGAGCATCGGCTGGAGCTTGGTGACTGGGCCGCGGCGCTCGACCTGGTGCAAACCGCCCTGGCCCGCAAGATCGTCTCCCCCATCAGCGCCGACCGCGCCCGCGCCGCCCTGCTGGCGGCCTCCGCCGCGGCGGCGGAGGAAGCGCCCAAGCGTCGCGGCGAGGCGCTGGATTTCGCTAGCCAATCGGCCAAGCTCGCGCCCGGCTTCGCACCTGGGGTGATGATCGCCGTGCGGCTACTGATCGCCGACCACAAAAGCAGCCGCGCCGGCGGCATGATCGAACACGCTTGGAAGGTGGCGCCTCACCCCGCCCTCTGGCTCGCCTGGCGAGACCTGCGCAACACCGAGACTCCGCCGGAGCGCGCGCGCCGCATCGAAGCCCTGGTCGCCCTCAATCCGAATCATCGCGAAAGCCGCTTCCTCACCGTCGAGCAGGCGCTCTTGCTGCGCGAGCCCGCCGCCGCCCGCGCCGCCGCCCGGCCCTTGATCGACGAACGGCCCTCGGCGCGAGTCTGCGGCCTGATGGCCCGCGTCGCCTATGCCGAAGGCGCGGCGGACGAGGCCCGCGTCTGGATGACCAGGGGCGCCGCCGCGCCTCAGGAGCCGGCCTGGACCGACCTCGACCCGCAAGGCCGCGCCTTCGCCTATTCCGCCACCGATTGGGCCCGTCTGGTGGCCGCCTATGCCGAGACCGGCGAGTTGATTCATCCCCGGTTCGAGCGCCGCGAGCGCACCCTGACCGAACTGCCGGCGCTGCCGCCGTCTTACGAAGACGCCGCTCCCTTCGCCGACGACGGGTCGGCCCTGGCCTATCCGGAGGGTGATTTCGGTCCCTATGACGCGCCGACGGATTTCGGCGCGGACTTCGGCGCCGGCGAGCCTACGCCGCCCTCCAAACCACCGCCGCCGCGCCGTCCGCGTCGCCCCCGCTTGGCAAGCCCGCCTCGCCCGGCTAAATAGGCCGCCCTTCACCAGAGGGCGTCTCGCGCGGCCGCTTTAGCTCAGCTGGTAGAGCACCTCATTCGTAATGAGGGGGTCACAGGTTCGAGTCCTGTAAGCGGCACCACGCGACGACATAGGCCGACGTATCAGCGCGACATTAGCGCCATCATACGAACCCCAAAATCCGGCGCGGCCACTCTTGGCCAGCGCATGGCCGCTGCGCTCGGCTCCTTATGCACAATCGC